>Ga0209137_1000219_pt1 | contig 63415 bp, 63 predicted proteins | sample SaaInl5LU_22_DNA_FD_184642 | JGI IMG/M metagenome (GOLD analysis project Ga0209137, IMG submission 184642) | Marine microbial communities from expanding oxygen minimum zones in the Saanich Inlet - ESP_105LU_22_DNA (SPAdes) (version 2) | ecosystem: Environmental > Aquatic > Marine > Intertidal... | reverse complement strand
ACTATTACCCAGCGTGCCATGGCGGCACCCACAGTAAAAGAGGCTCAGAAAGGTGTGTATGCCGCAGCCTTTATCCGGGTGATCTTTATTCCTTCTATGGTGGTTATCCCAGGTATTGTTGCCTTTAAACTCTACGGTGATATTGGCGATCAGGCCTACGGGCGCATTGTGGGTGATTTGCTACCAAGCTGGCTATCTGGAGTATTTGCCGCTGCTATTGCAGCCGCAGTGCTGAGTTCCTTTAACAGTATGGTCAATAGTTCCGCGGCCATGTATGTCTGTGATCTGCACGAGCGCTATATTGATGAAAAACCTAATGTGCGGGTACTCAGCGGCATAGCTACAGGGGTGTTTGTGCTGATCGCCGTGGCTATGGTGCCGGTCTATGCCCAATCGGATAGCATTATTAATCTGCTTCAAGAGCTCTGGGGTCTGATTAGTATGCCAATACTGGCCTGCTTTGCTGTGGGTATACTCTTTAAGAATGTGGACTATCGTGCGGCTATTGCGGCAGTGATCTTTGGTGTGCTGATGTATGCCTGTTTTATCTGGCTATGGATGCCGCTGCATTATATTCATATGATGTTTTTCACCTTCTTTATCTGTGTTGGATTAGCACTGACCATTAACCGGTTGGTGCTGGGCAACAAAGCAGAGTTTATTGGTTTGCAGGCAGTCTAATTCTGCTGAAGATGGAAAACCAATAATGTCTCGGGCTGCATAATCGGCAACTGCAGCCCGGCATGGATTAAGGCATCACCACTAATGACTGCGCCATTTATCCTATCCAGAATGGATGGAGATGAACTGCTCGGCTTTAGGGGCCAGATAATATCCACTGTATAGAGCCTATCCGGATTCAGGCCAGAAAAATGCAGACGACCAGCATGAGTATTGGGCGAGCTTGCTAGCAGCGTATAGGAAAATAATGCCTCCTCTCTATCCTCGGCAACTATCCCAAAACTATTCTCAAAATCCTGAGTATCCAAGCGCACCAACTCGCCGCTGTGAATCAATTGACGGTGCTGCTTATGCAGTGCCACAGCGGCGGTTAATTCGGCTTTTTCGTCCTTATCCATATCCAGTAAGTTGGCCTCAATACCCATATCCCCAAACAGTGCCACCCCGGCTCTAGTAGCCATGCTGATACTGCGCCCAGTGATATGACAATCTTTGGGCCCCACATGGGCACCCATAAATTCTGCCGGGAAAAACATTGAAAAGCCTTTTTGAATGGCCAGTCGATCCAATGCATCATTGCTATCCGAGGGCCAGATACGATCCGTATAAGCTAAAATACCAAAGTCAGCGCGGCCACCCCCAGAGGAGCAGCTCTCAATTTCAACCAGTGGATGGGCCGCGCGAACACGACCAAGCAACTGATAAAGGGACATTGTCTGGTAATGGGTCTCCGCTCGCCCCTCGGTATTGCCGGGCTGATTAATCGTCCGATTCATATCCCATTTTAAGTAGGCAATGGGGTACTGGCTCAGCAGCCCATCAATGCAGTTAAACAGATAGTCCTGAACCTCTGCTCTGGTTAAATCCAGCACCAGCTGATTTCTCGATAGAATTAATGGGGCTGGTGGCGTGCTCAAAATCCAGTCCGGATGAGCGCGATACAGATCGCTATCCGGGTTTACCATCTCAGGTTCAATCCACAGGCCAAACTCCATACCCCTAGCCTGCACAGTTTCAATTAGTGGCCCTAATCCATCGGGAAAAACTGTCTCATCCACAGTCCAGTCCCCCAGCCCAGCGCGGTCAGATTTGCGGTTTTTAAACCAGCCATCATCCAGCACAAAACGCTCTACACCCAGTTCCGCGGCACTGTCCGCCAGAGCCTGAAGCCGTTCCAGCGATAGGTCAAAATACATGGCCTCCCAGGTATTAAAGTGCACCGGCTTGGCCTTACCCGCCATACGGCTAGCGGTTAGATGGGAGCGGATATAGCGATGAAAGCAGCCGGATAACTCTGATAATCCATTATTAGTACTGGCGCCATAGAGCACCGGCGAGCAATAGGATTGGCTGGGTTCAAGACTCAGCTCACCGGGAAAAAATAGCTCCCCCAACTGGGCATAGGCACGACCGGTAAACTGCTCTTCAACACGAAGATGATGATTGCCACTCCAACCCAGATGCAGCCCATAGGCAGCGCCGACACTCTCGCTGGTCTGCTCAGTATGAATAATGACACCGGGAAATGAATCATGGGAGGTTCGCCCAGATCGGTTTTCCCGCAGATAGGTGCCCATAAATCGGTCCACCGGCTGAAGCTGAAATTCCTTGGCCCAGCGGCCCTGAAAACCAAGAATTTTATTGTAGTGCACAGGCACAGGGATACTAGGCGCATTGCATTGCTCTACCCATAGACGGCTATCACCCAGATTGCACAGCTCTGTGCTAGCAGTTAACAGATCGCTGTCAGCATCAAGGCCAATTCTATGGGTAACGCGAATCTGAGTGCCCTCACAGACAGATACAATAGTCAGATGGGTATCGCTATCTTGGGTTACTGAGGTAATCTGCGCACTGACCGCCCAACCTGTGCCCCCTCGATGTACCTGAATGCCCGGATTGCCCTGAAAGCCAGCACCTATTTCTGGTGACAGGGAAATGGGTGCCTCCTGAGGTTGGCAGGCCGGCGCCTCTTGTTGGGTTGCCAGCAGTGCCAGCATTTCCGGACTGGTGCCCTGGTCTAGGCGCACCCCCCAGTAGACTATAGCCGGACCATTGCTGCCGCAGTCCAACACTAAACTGCTGTGTCGACTATGGACTGTATAGAAAGGCGTTGCGGCTGCTGACATAGGGCAATCTTCTTATTGTTCTGCTGCTTTACTTGGGCTTAGGTGCCCATTCATAATGCCGTACTATCCGGGCCTAGGACCAGATATTATTAATCATACTGGTGTAAATCAAACTATAACAGGAGTTGTTATTTTGGGTTCCACAATCAATAGCCAGCTACCCTTTAGCGAAATTGTCAAAGTAAGGTACAGCGATCTGGACGCTCAGGGGCATCTGTACTTTGCCAACTACCTAGTGTTTGGCGATGAGGTGCTGGGGGCCTATATGGAGCAACTGGGCCTGAGTATTATGGATCCTCTCTCCGCGCCCTGTTTGATATTTACCGTGAATATTCACTGCGACTATCTCAATGAAATTGCAGGAGACTCTGAGATTGCAGTCTATGCGGGATACGGCCGCTTGGGTAAATCCAGCGCCGACGCGGTGTTTGAACTATATAATAATGCCGACGGGACCCTGTTAGCCAAAGGCGGATTAACCCAGGTATTTGTGGATCCTAAAACCCGGCAGTCAATGCCAATACCGCCTTTTTACAGAGAGAATATTCTTGAACAGCAGCAGGAGTTGCGACCCTAGGGTAACTAGCGCCGACGAATCTTGAAATATAAAAGGATGCCGGATAACGAACTGATTAGGGCCAGAATAGAGAAGAAACGAATAAATACATTACCAAAGTCATCTCTCTCGTTCCAATCCATAATATGCAGGCCCCACAGAAAATCCCAGGTGCGCCAGGCGTCCGAGCGCACCGCAACGATTTTCCCTGAATAGGGGTTTACATACACATTGACCAACTCGTCACCAGCACTAGCCTCTACCCTATAAAGAGGAAGCGCTCTGCCGCGGTATTCTGCGCCAGCTTCTGCCTGGGTAATCTGACTAACAGTCCCAACAACAAGGGTTGTATTCTGCTCTACCAGAGCTAGGGCCTGATCCTCTGACAAAGCTTCAACAGGGCTGCCATCGGCCTGAAAAAATTTTGCCCCCTCATCCGTCTTGGCTTCTATCAGCAATTGATCAAGGCGATAGAAATAACTGATGCCCTGAGCCTGAGGTAAATTTACCTGACCACTAATATCAAAATCTCTCGCCGGCTGATCAACCAGATACTGGCTACCCCGAATATCGCCAATCTCATTGAATGAGAAATAGATACCCGAGATAGTCCACAGTAGCAGCTGAATGGAAATTGCGAGGCTCAGATATTTGTGAACCTGTCTTAGCAGTCTATTCAATGGAAACTTAGCCCATACGCAGCAGTGCGCAGATCTTATTGCCAGCGGGATCACGCAGATAAGCTAGATACATATCGCCCATAGCACCGCCCTCACGCACTCCTGGCGCATCTTCACAGGTGGTGCCGCCATTTGCCAAACCAGCCGCATGCCAGGCATCGCCCTGCTCTGTCGAGGTTACATTAAACCCTATGGTGCTGCCGTTACCATGGCTGGCTGGCTCACCATCAATAGGTACGCTCAGAGCAAAAATAGAATCACCATTGAAATAGAAACAACGGCCCTTGGGATCAACCATACCAGGCTTGTAGCCTAGCTCGCCCAAAATAGCATCGTAGAATTTTTTCGACTCTTCGATGCTATTTGCACCGATCATAATATGACTAAACATAGCTTTCTCTTTTTTATAGTTGGAGGTTAATAATCAGGTTTTACTATCTCAATAACAGCTCAGACTGATCGCAGTTTGAACTGCTTACACAGAGTAAAACTGGCATTAGCCTTGCCCCGCGGTTACCGAGTTAGTGTGCTACAAAACCAGCAGTAGATCAAACCAGTTATCTATTGAGTAGGCTATTTTTGAGGGCTATTTTTCTGGAGAAAATTGGCAATAGCTGGGCCAACAATACTGGGCTGCATGTAGGTTATATTGTGGCCACCCTCTTCGATGGCTACCAGCTGAGCATGGGGAATGGCCTGAAGTAACTTTTCGCTGCCCATAAAAGGCACTGTGGCGTCTTCTGTACCCCAGATCGCCAGCGTTGGAATACCTAGCTTGCCCACTGCAGTGTAACTTTCCAGAGCATTGAATAGATTGAAATGACGCAAGGTGGATACCAGAGACTCTACAAAGCCCGAATACTGCATCTGTTTGCCCACTCTGACAACAAATTCACCCCTAGGAATAGCCAGTGGATCACCCACCTTTGCCATCTCAGTTTCTGTGATATCACTGACTAACATTCTGTCCGCAAACATATGCCCCAACCATTCGCCCAGCAAAGGAATATTAATCAAACTGCTACTGGCAGGCTGTTCGGTCATAAAACCAGCAGGGGCTATTAGCGACATGGTTTTAACCCTAGCTGGGTAGGCCTGCGCAAAATGGCCCAAAATAGCACCACCCATGGAATAGCCAACCAAATGCACCGGCTGCAACAGATTTTGCTGATCCAAAAGTTCCTTCAGAGTACGAACATAGAACTGCTGGTCGTACTGAGTAGATGGTCGCTCTGAAAAACCTCGGCCAAAATGGTCGTAGACCAAAATCTCATACCCAGCATCAAGAAAAACCTGCCTAACTCCATCCCAGACAAAATGTGGTGTCGAAAAACCATGGATCAAAACCAGGGTTTGGCCATTGCTCTTGGCCTCGCTGGGCATATACCATCGGTAGTAGAGATTGCCCTCAGACAGGGTCGCCCAGCCGCCCTCAGGGGGTAGATCCGCAACAGAAATAGGTTTTAATCCATAGGTTTTACTGACGTATGGTATGGCCAACGCCAGAGCAGTAATCAATACCATTAATGCGGCTGTTTTCAACATCCTAACCTCTGCAATCCAATCACTTTAAAACTTTGGTATTCCACCAAATAATGAGCGGCGTAATCACCAGAGTTGGCAGTATCCAAATAATCCAGCTCGGTTGCATATCTATATTTACCACTAATACAGCAGTGATAACCGCAATGGTACCCCCCAGCATATTGCTGAGGTGGCTGGCAATCCGTTGCGGCCCCTTAGCGGTCTGATTTTTATGGGTGCGGTAATCTCTAAAACTCAGTGCCAAAGCCACAGTGCCAAACACCACAGGGATAATAAAATCCGCATTGCCCCCGATAAAATAAACAGCAGCCAATAACCAGAGTCCAACACCAGACAACAACATCAGTAGCACCGCTATCCAATCAACAGTAGCTGCAATACCAGTGCGATTCCTGGCGAATCTCAGTCCGGCAAAAGCTAAGTAAAAGGAAAATATCGCAGTAATAAACAGAAACTGGTTGCCGGATACCAATGCCATGGCAATGGCGGTGATAAAAATACCCAGCATTCCTAAAAAGTAAACCCGCCCCGCTCTGAGATGCAGCTTTTTACCCTTAGCTGAAATTATAGCCAACATACTGGCAACCAGCGCAGTGGCCCCCGACCCTATATGTATTGCTAAAAGTAAATTCATCATCGCCCCCCGCAAATAAACAGCGCGTTATTGAGCTGTGCCATGGGCAATAATTCTTATATAGCCACGCACGCCCTGCGCATAGTCAGCCACCGAAATTTTCTCATTGGTGCCATGAAATCCTGTCAGCAATTCTGGAGTCAACCGGATTGGATTAAACCTGTAGGCATTGTCTGCCACCTTGCCATAATGTCGACTATCTGAAGCGGCGATCATTAAGCCCGGCGCCACGGGAATATCCCCATATATCTCCCGCATACTCTGGGCAATAATCGCAAAGCCTGGCGCTTTCCAATCAGAAACAGCGGAGGCATCTGCCCCGCCACGGCGGTGCACTGAGATACTATCACTGGCCACTAGGTCAGTAACATAGCTCTCTATACTATCCATGGAATCCCTAGGGTGAATTCTAAAATTAACCGAAGCCACAGCTTCGATTGGCAATACGTTGGTCTTGACGCTGCCCGATAGCATGGTCGGCGCAGTGGTTGTGCGAAGCATGGCATTGGTGGTGGGTGTGGCGCTGAGCTGGTCGTCGATCAAGCCGCCAAATAACCACTGGTTGGCAAAAAACATGCGCGGCACAAAGGGCATATAGCGGCTGATTCGATCAAACATATCGGCAGACAGCCCTTCAAGCCCCCCGGGTAACGGGTTTTCTTCCAGCTGAGTAATGGCCCGAGCAAGGTCTGTAATCGCACTGGTTTGCGGAGGCATAGAGGAGTGCCCGCCCTCAGCGGCTGCCACAATATCCAGGGTAACACTGCCTTTTTCGGCCACATTAATAGCCGCCACCAGGCTATCGACCCCGGCAATCAATCCATCAAAGATAAACGAACCCTCATCCAGGGACCAGGCAAGCTGGACCCCCTGATCTTTAAGATAGGCAGCCACCGCTGCAGCACCCTCTGGCCCACCTATTTCCTCATCATGGCCAAAGCTAAGATAAACCGTTCTTTTCGGCTGATGACCGGCATCCAATAGATAGGTGACAGCTTCGAGAATACCTAGCACACCGCTTTTATCGTCCAGTGCCCCACGACCCCAGATCAGTCCATCCACTATGGCCCCAGAAAAAGGTGGCTGCTGCCACTGACTCTCAGAGCCCGGGATGACCGGCACCACATCGTAATGCCCGGTAACAAGAATCGGTTGTAGGCTACTGTCAGAACCTTGCCAGCGATAGAGCATGGTGTCGTTGAGCTGAATATAGTCGAGGCTTTCATGAACTCTGGGGTAGCTGGTATGCACCCAGTCTATAAAGGCAGTGAATTGAGACTGGTTTTTTAGCTCTGGCGACTGGAAGGAAACGGTCTGAAATTGAATCGACTGGGACAGGCGCTCTGCCAATGCAGCTTCATTGAGCTCAATGTCAACCAAGTTAGTGTTGGTGGCCGCCGGAGGCTGGTGCATCAGGGTACGCACAACCACCACCGCGATTAGAACCCCAATGGCCGCTATGCTTCCGCTAAAAAGTCGCTTCATATTAGACTGCCCCGATTATTTTTTAGTACGCTTTATTCTCTGTTTTCCCACTTATGCTAACAGCCCAGTCTGCTCAATGTCATCCTCAGCTCTCGTTGCTGTCTGTCATTCTGAGCATAGCGGAGGGTAACAACAGCGTCTGTTAGACAATAGTTTACATCCGCCACCTTGCGCTGGGCCACAATCAAAAATATGATCTATAAAAACCAGAGGCACTTTACACAATGACTGAAGTTACTAATGACCTGACCTGGGCAGAATTTGAGCGCATCGACCTTAGGGTTGGAACAATTGTCGCCGCCGAGGTTTTTAAAGAGGCAAAGAAACCCGCCATTAAAATGAGCATCGACTTTGGCGGAGACATTGGAGTTAGACAGTCCTCGGCCCAGATTACCCACCACTACAGCCCCGAAACATTACTTGGCAAGCAGGTTGCTGCAGTAGTGAATTTTCCCAAAAAACAGATTGGCCCAATGATGTCGGAATGCCTCGTAACTGGTTTCACTCAAGAGGACGGCAGCGTCATATTAGCGGTACCGGATTTACCAGCCGGCAATGGCTCGCGTTTGGCATAGGACCCAGTCTGGTTAACATGGGTCCGCTAATTTATAGAGCGCACCAATTGAACAGGCCAATCATGCAGACGCCCAATAACGTCGGCTGCAAATAAGCTGAGCTATCAGGCGTTTTCAGCAGATCCTGTTGTGGTCTTATACAGCCAACGGCACTGTAAAAACATACCCCCCACAAAGATCAGCAAAAATGCCTGATGAAAAGCCAACAACAGAGGGTCTTCAAAGGAATCAATAAACGGATCACCCAGGGGCAGACGGCGCAGGAAGTCAGTAATCGCTGGAATCATATGAAACAGCAGCGTGCTGGAATAACCCAGCGCCTGAAAATACATGGAAAAGCGGCCAAACCACTTAAACTTCTCCATAATAATGCCACCGCTAACCGCGGTTAGGGTCAACACCGCCAACCAGTGGGCAATACCAAAGCCGCCCTGGTTATAGATACCCAGAGCAGAGCCAGCCACAATAATAGTGACCAGCACATAGAGTTTTCCTGACTTATTGTCCAGAGAAACTACCCTGTATTTAAACAATGTATAGAACGCGGTGACTAATGCCACTATCCCGAGGATTGTGTGGAACCAGCCTAGTAATGTCATCTCTGGCATTGTAATTCTCTCTTATGCTTGTTTTTAACGGTAATTATTTATGGGGATTAACCAGGTACTTCTCACCCGTCGCCTGTTTTGCGTAGCCGCGAATAACCTCTGGCTGCAACATCTCTTCAAATGAGATCTCCTGAGTATAATGGCTCGCAAAGGTGGTGTTAATCTCACGGGCAACACGGGCGCGCATTTCGCCAAATCGCTCCATACCAATACGCCCAATCATAGGTGTCAACAGCCAGCCGCCAAGACCCCATTGCAGACCAAATGATCTATTTAGAACAGTGGGCTGCATATCCAGCCCGCCGTAGATATACACCTGCTTGTAGGTGTCTGAACCATAGCGGCTGTATTCTGTAGCTGTTTTGTTAGCGGCGATTTCCATGGCTGTCAGTATTTGGCCTGCCAGCTTGCCGCCATTGCCACCACCGGTGGCGTCAAAGCCCAGGGTGCAGCCAGTAGCTACAATTGCATCCACCAGATCATTCATAAAGCTATCAGAACTGGTATCGCAAACATACTCTGCTCCCAGCTTTTTAAGAGTCTCTACCTGCTCGGGCTTTCTAACCACATTGATCAGTGGCACGCCGTCATCCTGACAAATCTTTACCAGCATCTGACCCAGATTTGAGGCTGCAGCAGTGTTAAGGAGGGCTGTGTGATTTTCCATTTTCATGGTTTCCACAAAGGCCAGAGCAGTCAATGGGTTTACAAAGGAAGACGCAGCTTCCTTGGAGGTAGTCCCCTCATCCATCACCAGACAGCTCTGGGCGGGAACACAGCAGTACTGGCTATACATGGCCCCACCAGCTACACCAACAGTTTTGCCAATCAGATGTTTGGCATTGGCACCGGCATCTACCACTAGTCCGCCCCCTTCATTGCCCGCTTGCATGGATAGACCCATACGCGGCTTCATTGCGCCAATCATTGCGGGGTGCAATTTTATTGATGTGACAGCCTGATCGCCTTCCCCAGAAACACTGATGCTATCTAGATCGGCGGCGAAGGTAACCAGCAAGGCAAGGTCAGAGGGATTAATAGGCGAAGCTTCTACTTTAATAAGAACCTCATTTTCGCCGGGAACTGGCCGCTCTGAATTAACAATGGATAGTTCCAATACGCCTTCATTGGTGATCGTTGAGCGTATTTGTTTTGAGTTATTGTCTGACATGATTTCCCTCATTCGTTATAGGTATTCGGAATCGGCCTTAAAGTTGACCCTTTATTGATATGCAGTATGATATGGTTTAGTAGGTTGATTATACAAGTAGTCATTAAAATCATACTGGTATAGAAGCGTAGACTATGACCCAATGTAAAAGCCCAGTGAGCAGTGCTCTAAGCCTGATCGGCGGCAAATGGAAAATTGCTATTATCTATAATTTGCGCCAAAACCCAGTGCGGTTTGGCGAGTTAAAGCGAATTCTGGCGCCTATTACCCAACAGATGCTGACCAAGCAGTTGCGCGAGATGGAGCGAGACCGTCTGGTTGATCGCAAGGTCTATGAGGTCATACCCCCCAAAGTAGAATACTCACTGACTGACTTTGGCCTTTCCTTTATGCCGGTACTGGATTCCCTTTGCAAATGGAGCACCGAGAACCAAGATTTTATGCGTGCGATCACTGAAAATAACCAGCCAAAATAGTTCAGACGGTGGCCACAGTTAGAGCGGCAATTAACCCCCTATCCCAGAGAGTATTTTGAAACCAGTTAACGCATAATAGGCTAGCATCATTGGTTAAATCTGGATCTAAAAAATCAATTAAAACAGGAGCTATCTCCAGCATGAGTGATATCTATACGCCCCCAAAAGTTTGGAGCTGGGATAAGCAGAGTGGGGGCAAGTTTGCAGCTATAAATCGGCCGGTCGCCGGCGCGACCCATGATAAACAACTGCCGATTGGCAAACACCCTTTCCAACTTTACTCACTGGGCACACCCAATGGTGTCAAAGTCACTATTATGTTCGAAGAACTTCTGGCTCTGGGACATAAAGATGCAGAGTACGATGCATGGCTAATTAATATTGGGGAGGGGCAACAATTTAGTAGCGGCTTTGTAGAGGTCAATCCCAACTCAAAAATTCCTGCACTGATGGATCGCCGGGGCGCCGAGCCCGTTCGCATTTTCGAGTCTGGGGCTATGCTGATGTATCTGGCCGAGACCTTTAATGAATTTTTGTCCACCGCTATTCCAGAGCGCACAGAATGCTTGTCCTGGTTATTCTGGCAGATGGGCAGCACGCCATTTTTGGGCGGTGGCTTCGGTCATTTTTATGCCTATGCCCCAGAGAAGTATGAGTACCCGATTAATCGCTTTGCAATGGAAGTTAAACGGCAGCTCGATGTGCTCGATCAAACCTTGGCCAATCGTGAATACTTAGCCGGTGATAATTACTCCATCGCCGATATGGCCACCCACCCCTGGTATGGCACATTGGTCTCAGGCTCTCTCTATAGTGCTCAGGAATTTTTAGATGTGGCCAGCTATACCAATGTAATAAGATGGGCTGAGCAAATTCAGGCGCGTCCGGCTGTGCAGCGTGGCCTGCGAGTAAACCGCGTCTGGGGTGATAAAAGCCGGCAACTTGCAGAGCGCCATGATGCCAGTGATCTAGATAGTTAAGACTAAGGAGCTCTGCGCCAAGATTTTGTCTGGTAAACAAAACCGAGATAACCCCGCACCATCAACACATCGGCTTCTAGCCAGACTCTACCTTTATAGAAGGCACCTGTTTCTGGGTCAAACAATGTGCCTTTTTGCCAGATGTCCTTACTTAGGCTCAGGCCATTAATCACCTGCATGCCAATCACTGGCTTGCCCTTTAGATCTCCCTCGCATTTTTCGCAGAGCGGATTCGCTTCAGGCTGATTGTGCAGGCTGAGAATGTTTGCAAACAACTTGCCCCCTTCGACCCTAACCCCTACCGTCGACTGCAATACACCTGCCTTGTCAAAGGTATGCCAAAGCCCAGAGGGGTCTGCTGTAGATTCAGCCCCAGCGGTATGCATCCAAAATGACACAAGAATAATCATTAGCACTCGCATCGCTACCCCCTATTAAAAATATATAGCGCTGTTTACTGCGCACATAGTAACAGGCTGCAGAGAAATTTACCCTGTTGCAATGTAACCTTTACTTCCCAAGGCTAGCATGGTAAGTTTGCGTTACATTTACGTTTTAAGAGACAACCCATGACCGATTTAATCCCTATCTTAGGCATTCTCACAGGCATCATTATCCCGATATCAGTCTTTATCTGGCTGTATCTTGAGGACAAGGGAAAAAGAGAAACCATCCTAGAAATAACCAAACATCTAGATGACCCATCTAAGGTAGAAGATTTACTGAGTATTTTTGATGAAAGAAAAAAAGACCCTATCGATTATCGCAGAGGCGGTGTAATAACTCTATTTGTTGGTATTGGCCTCTATTTGCTGGGCACAACTGCGTTGGGATTTTTCTTTGAAGGTGTTGGTCTACTGGTGGGCGCCATAGGTATAGGCACTATTATCGCAGGCTATCTCTATCCCAATACGAGCGCCGAGCTAACCGATGCCGTTGAAAAGTTTGAAGAGCAATAAGGCTTGGGCAAACACCACAAGAAACTTTTGAACAATCTTGAAGACCTCAGAAAAGCTGCAGGCTTAACTCAGCAAGAGCTATCAGAAAAAGCTGAGGTCTCAAGAAAAAGCATCAATGCCATTGAGAATGGCGTCTATGTGCCCTCTACCGTTCTAGCACTCAAGATCTCAAAAACTCTCGACTGCTCGGTAGAGGATATATTTCAGTTACCCTGACTGGGTTCAATCAAAAACTGCTTGTACCACTTTCTGAATTTTGCAAAGGGACCATCGCCGTCACATAGCATTGGTTTTTCGTAGTACTTCTTGCGATCCCAAATTACCCGATCCTCCTCCATCTGCTGACAGATATTACGCACAATCGCCTCAGCAATGCGCGACTTGCCAGTATCAGCATCGGCTTTTTTCTGGATAAAGGAATAAAAAGCGCGGGTGCGGTCTGCAGTAACCGGCGTGAGGTGCGCGAGCAGTACGGTATCAACAATGCCAGAAAAACGTACGACGGCGGACAGGCCTATATGAATTGAGGGCTAAATATCACTCCCACTCAATGGTTGCCGGCGGCTTGCTAGAGACATCATAGGTCACCCGAGAAACTTCTGTGATCTCGTTAATGATGCGATTGGAGACTTTTTCTAGTAGCTCGTATGGCAGGTGCGCCCAGCGAGCGGTCATAAAGTCGATTGTCTCCACTGCTCGCAATGCTATTACCCATTCATAGCGACGCGCATCGCCCACCACACCTACAGACTTGATAGGTAGGAATACGGCAAAGGCCTGACTGGTTTTGTGGTACCAACCGGAGTTATGCAGCTCTTCGATAAAGATAGCGTCGGCTTCGCGCAGAATATCGGCATAGGCTTTTTTTACTTCGCCAAGAATACGCACCCCAAGGCCGGGGCCCGGGAATGGGTGACGGTAAACCATGTCGTAGGGCAGGCCCAGCTCAACACCGATTTTTCGCACTTCGTCTTTAAATAGCTCTCGCAGTGGTTCGACCAGTTCCAGTGCCATGTCATCGGGTAAACCGCCGACGTTGTGGTGGGACTTGATCACATGGGCCTTACCAGTTTTAGAAGCGGCAGATTCGATAACATCTGGATAGATAGTGCCCTGGGCAAGAAACTTTACATTGTCGATTTTGTTGGATTCTTCGTCGAACACCTCAATAAAGGTGTTGCCGATGACTTTACGTTTGGCCTCTGGATCGCTGACACCGACCAAACCGTCCAAGAACTTGTCCTGCGCGTTGGCACGAATGACTTTTACACCCATATTTTTGGCGAACATTTCCATGACCATGTCGCCTTCGTTTTTGCGCAGTAGACCATTGTCCACAAATACACAGGTCAGCTGATCGCCAATGGCTTTATGCAGCAGTGCGGCAACCACTGAGGAATCCACGCCTCCAGACAGCCCCAGTAACACGTGGCTGTCGCCTACCTGCTCCTGAACGCGCGCTATTTGATCTTCGATAATTGCCGCGGCAGTCCACAGAGCATCACAGCCACAGATTTGCAGGGCGAAATGCTCAAATATACGCTGCCCTTGCAGTGTGTGGGTAACTTCTGGATGGAACTGGATGCCATAGAATTTTTTGTCTTCATTAACCATTCCCGCGATCGGACAAGACGGGGTGGAGGCCATCAGGGAAAAGCCCTCGGGCATGGCAACAACCTTGTCTCCATGACTCATCCACACATCCAACAGGGACTCACCGCTGTGGCCAACATGGTCTTTAATGTCCTGCAAAAGGCTGGACTCGGCTTCGACCTTAACCTGCGCATAACCAAACTCGCGCACATCAGAGGTAGCAACACTGCCACCTAGCTGGCCGGCCATGGTTTGCATACCATAGCAGATACCCAACACTGGTAGACCCATTGAAAAGACAGAGTCCGGCGCGCGCGGTGCATCAGCTCCATCGGTGACTGACTCTGGGCCACCAGAGAGAATAATTCCTCTGGGGTTAAATTCGCGAATTTCTTCTTCTGTAATATCCCAGGCACGAATCTCAGAAAACACGCCGATCTCACGCACACGGCGAGCAATCAGCTGGGTGTACTGGGACCCAAAATCGAGAATAAGAATTTTTTGCGAATGTAGATCTGACATTTATTAACCCTAAAAAAGAAAGGCTGCGATATCTATTGAACGCAGCCCTGTTTTATACATAACAACAGCAACAGCTTATCGACCACCGGCCGGATAATTTGGTGCTTCCTTAGTAATCTGCACATCGTGCACATGGCTCTCGCTGGTGCCGGCGGAGGTCACTCGCACAAACTCTGGTTGGGTGCGCATTTGCTCCATAGTGCTGCACCCGGTGTAGCCCATCGCTGAGCGCAGGCCACCCATCATCTGATGGATAATGGCAGAGACTGGCCCTTTGTAAGGAACTCGCCCTTCAATACCCTCAGGTACCAGCTTTTCAGCACCAGCATTGGCATCTTGGAAATAGCGGTCACTGGATCCCTGATTGCGCGCCATGGCGCCAAGAGAACCCATGCCACGATAGGACTTGTAGGAGCGGCCCTGATAGATTTCGATTTCGCCGGGAGCCTCTTCGGTACCCGCCAGCATTGAACCCATCATCACTGCACTGGCGCCCGCGACAATTGCCTTTGACATATCACCAGAGTAGCGGATACCGCCGTCGGCAATCACTGGAACACCGGTGCCTTCGAGAGCTGCCACAGCATCGGCGATCGCAGTAATCTGCGGAACACCTATACCGGTAACAATTCTTGTGGTGCAGATAGAACCAGGGCCAATACCCACTTTAACACCATCAGCACCAGCATCGGCCAGTGCCTTGGCACCGGCACCAGTGGCCACATTACCACCAATGACCTGGACTTCTGGGTAGTGTTTTTTAATCCACTTAACGCGCTCTAAAACGTTTTTGGAATGGCCGTGCGCCGTATCCACGACCAGAACGTCGACACCGGCATTGACTAGCGCAGCAACGCGCTCGTCTGTACCCTCGCCCACACCAACCGAGGCGCCGACACGCAGTCGACCCTGATCGTCTTTACAGGCATTGGGATGCTGTTCGGCCTTATCAATATCAGTAACCGTAATCAGACCTTTGAGTTCAAAGTCGTCGTTGACCACCAATACTTTTTCAATTCTGTGCTCATGCAGTAGGGCGCGCACCGCATCTGGGTCTGCGCCCTCTTTTACCGTTACCAGATCTTTCTTAGGGGTCATCACCGACGTCACTAATGCATCCATATCAGTCGCAAAGCGCACGTCGCGGCGAGTGACAATACCAATTAGATTACCGTTTTCAAGAACAGGTAATCCGGAAATATTGGCAGACTCGGTCAAATCTTGAAGATCTTTAAGGGTAGCTGAGGAGTCAATGGTATGAGGGTCTTTAACCACACCCGATTCATACTTCTTAACAAGGCGCACTTCTCTGGCCTGCTGCTCAATAGTCATGCTCTTGTGGATAATACCCACACCGCCTTCAGCGGCGATTGCAATCGCCAGACGGGCCTCGGTAACAGTATCCATGGCCGCTGAAACCAGAGGAATATTCATGGTAATGTCGCGAGTAAGCTGGGAATGCGTTGATACATCTTTTGCGGTGACGTCAGAATACCCTGGCACCAACAGTACATCATCGAAGGTTAAAGCTTCATGGGAAATGCGTAACATAAGGGACGCTTACCTCTGTGAGGTTTTAAAAAGTAAGCGCTGTATTATAAATCAGCGCCCATAATAAGGTAAACAAATATTTACCAGCTTTTATACGCGAAAACAGTGACTTAAGGCTCAGCAGTTCTCTACAATGTTGTTATGCCAAACGACCCTACCGACAGACAAATTTTTAGCGTTAGCCAACTTAATCGCAGCGTACGCCACATGCTCGAAACTCAACTGCCAATGCTTTGGGTGGAGGGTGAGATTTCAAACTTTGCTCGCCCTGGCTCCGGGCACTGGTACCTCACTTTAAAGGATGATCAGGCGCAGGTGCGCTGCGCTATGTTTCGCAATGTCAACCAGCGCGTTCGCTTTCAACCGTCCAATGGCACACAGGTGCTGGTACGCTGTCGGGCCGGCCTCTTTGAGGGCCGCGGCGAATATCAACTGATTATTGAACATATGGAAGAGGCAGGTTTTGGCGCTTTACAGCGTCAGTTTGACCAGCTAAAACAGCAGCTCAGTGCAGAGGGTCTGTTTGATACAGAGCATAAAAAGCCAATGCCCAACTCGGTAAGCCATATTGGGGTAATTACCTCGGCGACAGGCGCTGCTGTAAGGGATATATTATCGGTGTTAAATCGCCGTTTCCCAGCCATCAAAGTCAGCATCTTCCCGACCGCGGTTCAGGGTGCGGCTGCCGCACCACAGATAGTGGAAGCCATCGCCAATGCCAACCATCAGGGACTGTGCGATGCATTGATTGTCGGCCGCGGTGGCGGTTCTCTGGAGGACCTCTGGCCCTTTAATGAAGAAATCGTCGCGCGGGCTATTTTTGCCAGCAACATCCCCATCGTGAGTGCCGTAGGCCATGAAGTAGACTTTACTATTGCCGACTTTGTGGCAGACCTGCGCGCACCCACACCATCGGCGGCAGCAGAGCTACTTAGCCCCGATGGCGAAGAAATGTTCAATCAGTTTACTGGCCTTGAAATACTTCTAAAAGAAGCCCTAGGCAGAAAAATTCGCCAGTTAGAGCAGCGCACTGACTACCTACAAAAACGCCTCCAGCACCCAGGCAGAAAGCTTCAGGAGCAGTCTAAGCACCTAAATCACCTGCGCATCAGGCTTGAGCGGGTGATTAAAAATCTGCTTCAGCAACAGCGGGCGCATATGGAGAGCCTGCAAAATCAGTTAGTCGCCGAAAGTCCCAGACAGGGTATTGGTCAGCGCCAAAAACAGGTCAACCAGACCATCAGACAGATGATGCGAGCGGTGAGCCGACAGATCGAACGTAAACAACTGAAGACTGATCAGGCCATGCATCTACTGGATACAGTTAGCCCTCTTAAAACTCTGGGTCGGGGATACAGCATTATTCGCGATAAAAACAATGCGGTGATCAACTCAGTGGCGGCTGTGTCTGCGGGTGATAATCTGAAAAGCCAGCTTGCTGATGGTGAAATCTTTTTCTCAGTGACTGAGACTACAGATTCGAGCCTATAAAAATACTCTCAAGGAGCAGATCTAACCCGCCAACGCCTGCTCTAGATCAGCAATAATATCCTCCGCGGATTCCAGCCCAGCTGAAATTCTTACCAGGCCTTCGGTTATGCCATGCTCGGCTCGCTGTTCCACTGTATAGGTGGAATGAGTCATGCTGGCAGGGTGCTGAATCAATGTCTCAGCATCACCTAGGCTAACCGCTAATTTGGCTAACTTAAGTCGGTTTAGCATCCGCACCCCAGCCTCGAAACCACCCTTCAGTTCCAAGGCAATCATGCCGCCAAAATCGTCCATCTGTTGGCTGGCAACCTGATAACCGGGGTCTGTTTTCAAACCGGGAAAAAACACGCGATCTACAGCCGGATGTTGTTCGAGCATCTCGGCAATCGCCTGAGCATTCTGACAGTGACGCTCCATGCGCAACTGTAGAGTTTTAATCCCTCGCAAAATCAAAAACGCTGTCATGGGTGCGATCACTGCACCGGTCATATCTTTGAGACCGAAAAGTCTAATCTGCTGAATAGTCTCAGCATCAGCTATTACTGCACCGGCGATTAGATCGCCGTGGCCACCCAGATATTTAGTTGCGGAGTGGACCACTATATCTGCACCTAGACAGATTGGTCTCTGCAACGCAGGTGTGCAGTATGTGTTGTCCACCATCACTTTGATCTGGCTATTAAAATCTTTAGCTATGCGGCAAACAGCGGAAATATCTATCACCCGCATATTGGGGTTAACTGGTGTTTCAAAGTACAGCACGCGGGTTTTATCCGAGAGCTTGGCTTGGATGTCATGATGATCAGTAAAATCGGCGTAGCAGATGTCCACGCCAAATTTCTTCAAGCCATGTTCCAAAAAGGAAAAGGTGCAGCCGTAGAGCGTTTTGTCCACCAAAATCTGATCCCCAGGCGCCACAATGGTCCACAGCGTCGCTGTAATGGCACCCATACCAGAGGCTGTTGCCAGAGCGGCCTCGCCCTCTTCTAGGTCGGCTAGGCGTGTCTCGAGCACTTCTTGAGTTGGGTTGGAGACACGACTATAAAAATGCCCTGGCTCTTCACCGGCAAATCGCCCAGCACCCTGAGCTACATTGTCGAAGGTAAAGGTGGAGGTCATGTAGACGGGCGGATTAAGTGCACCCTCATGGTCTGCGCTGTTATAGCCGGCATGTACAGAACGCGTGGCAAATGAGAGCTTTTTGTCTTGGTTGCTGGGCATAACTCCACCTAAAAATCACGGACTAGTAGAGCTAGCATAACGCCATTATTTTAGGTAATTCTCCCTTTTATATTTGCTGAAAAGCTTATTAATGGCTATATTCACTAATAATTATATTTTTATGAGCTAACTATGCCAATTTACAAACTAGATCGGTTGGACCGACGCATTCTCGAAGAAATTCAGGCGGACGGCAGTATTAGCAATCTAGAATTAGCCGAACGAGTTGGTCTCTCCCCATCGCCCTGTGCGCGACGTGTTAAGTTGCTTCAGGAGAGCGGCATTATTAGCCGCCAGATCACCGTGTTGGACCAAAAAAAGCTTGGCCTGCCGATTAGTATCTATATTTCTGTGAGTTTGGATCACCAGAGCCCAGACCGCCTAGCCAACTTTGATAGTAAGGTCAGCAGCTGGCCTGAAGTTGTAGAATGCTCATTGATTACCGGCAGCGATACCGACTATCTATTGAAAGTGGTGATGCCAGATATGGACTACTACCAAAGGTTCTTACTCGATAAGCTCAATCAGATCGCCGGCGTTAACAGCATTAGAACCAGCTTCGTACTCAGACAGGTAGTGCAGCGGACTGAGATGCCGCTGACTCATATTTAGAGCAACTGCCCGCTGGGGCTGAAACCGTTTACACTGAAATATCAGCGTTTTTTTGCCCCAGGCTCATTGCGCTTGCTGTACTTAACCACTTTTTTGCGCTTGACGGCCTGCTTGTCCTTTGCGGAAACCGCTTTGGTTTTATAGGGGTTATTGCCAGTGCGATATTCGACCCTTACCGGCGTACCCTGAAGCCCTAACTCTCGACGGAATATCTTTTCTAGATATCTAGTGTATTGAGCCGGAACAGATTCAGTCTGGTTACCGTGAATAATTATCACAGGAGGATTGCGTCCGCCGGCATGGGCATAGCGCAGTTTAATACGTCGACCATGCACCATAGGTGGCTGATGCTCTTCCACGGCTCCCTCAAGAACCTTGGTGAGCCTTGTCGTACTCAGCGCATCTGTCGCCGCTCGATAAGCCGCCTGAATACTATCGTAGAGATTACCCACCCCGGTACCATGCAGGGCAGAGATAAAATGCACATCGGCAAATTCTGCAAAACGCAGACGACGTTTTATATCCGCCTTAATTTTCTCGCGTCTTTCTGGGTCAAGGCCGTCCCACTTATTGATACCCACTACAAGTCCGCGGCCCGCATCAATCACTGAACCCATTAGGTGCAGATCCTGCTCCACCAAACCCTCCTGAGCATCCACCAGCAGTATGACCACATTGGCGTCATCAATGGCCTGAAGGGTTTTAACTATGGAGAATTTTTCGATAGCCAGCTTTATATTTTTACGCTTGCGCACACCGGCCGTGTCGATCAATGTATATTCCTGACCATGGCGTTCGTAGTCGATATACACACTGTCTCTGGTTGTGCCAGCTTCGTCGTAAACAACCACTCGCTCTTCACCCAGTAGCCGATTAACCAGTGTTGACTTGCCCACATTGGGCCGCCCTACCACTGCGATTTTAATACTGTTTAACCCGCTGTTGTCGGGCTCTACATATTCTGGAAATGGCTCCAACAATTCTTCCATCATGGAGCGCACACCACGACCATGGGTAGCAGTAGTGGGAAACATCCCCGAGAAGCCCAGCTGATAAAAATCTGCCAGTGCCTCTGCAGGATCCAGTCCATCAATCTTATTGGCTACCAGATAGACCTTGCGGTTTTTCTGACGCAGCTTTTCGGCAATCATGTAGTCGGCAGCGATAATGCCCGACCGGCAGTCGACGATAAATAGCACGATATCTGCTTCGTCCATAGCCAGCAGCGACTGCTCGGCCATGCCCAGATCAATTCCCTCTTCCTCACCACTAATACCACCGGTGTCGATGACCATAAAGCGGCGGTTATACATCTCGCCATCGCCATATTTGCGATCGCGCGTAAGACCAGAATAGTTGGCCACCAGTGCGTCTCGGCTTCGGGTGAGTCGATTGAACAATGTGGACTTGCCAACATTAGGGCGCCCCACAAGGGCGATAACAGGAATCATGGAATAAAAAATGCCGCAGGTTTCAAGTGCGGCATTCTACTTTAGTTTGCAGTGCTTAACACTAGGAAGATTATTTTGATTAGGTGGTTTTATCCAGCACACGCTTCACAGCTGCAAACATCTGCTGAATATCCTCGGGCCTAGAATTTAGAAAGGGTGAAAACTGCAATGTATCCATACCGTTGCGAATCACCAGATCTTCTTCCCAGAAACACTGCTTGTGAACGTCCAAGCCACGGGCACCAGGGGCGCCATCTCTGGGGGCTAGTTCAATCGCGCCCATGAGGCCTAGATTGCGAACGTCAATTACCATGGGATGGTCGTCGAACTGATGGATAGCTTCAGCAAAGAGGGTTTCTAGCTCTCGAGCCTGCTCAAAGCTGCCCTCCTCTCTATAGACCTGCAATGTTGCCAGACCAGCAGCGGCGGCTACCGGATGACCAGAGTAGGTGTAACCATGAAAAAGCTCAATACTCTGCTCTGGGCCCTGCATAAAAGCTTGATAAATCGTATCGCTCACCAATACCGCACCCATAGGAATCACCCCATTCGTGAGACCTTTGGCACAGGTAATCAGATCTGGCGTCACACCAAAACGTTCGGCTGCAAAAGGTGCACCTATCCGCCCAAAGGCAGTGATAACCTCATCAAAAATTAATAGTATGCCGTGCTTGGTGCAGATTTCTCTGAGACGTTCAAGATAGCCTACAGGTGGGGGAAGAATCCCTGTTGATCCTGCGACTGGCTCTACAATAACCGCTGCTATGGTGCTCGCATCATGCAGTGCCACCAACTGCTCTAGCTCGTCGGCTAGGTGGGCGCCCCACTTTGGCTGTCCATGGCTGAAGGCTGCATGCTCGAGACTATGAGTATGGAAAATATGATCGACCCCATTGATGAGATTGGCGCTAAACATTTTGCGATTGGGGCCAATGCCGCCCACTGAAATGCCTCCAAAATTAACACCATGATAGCCACGCTGACGGCCAATTAGCCTTGTGCGCCCTGCGTCACCGCGAGCGCGGTGATAACCCAGTGCAATTTTGAGCGCTGTATCTACAGACTCTGAACCAGAGTTGGTAAAAAATGCATGGTCCAAACCCTCCGGCGCTAAATGAGTGAGTTTGTTGGCCAACTCGAAGGCACTGTCATGACCGAGCTGAAAACCCATACAGAGGTCAAGTGTCGCTACCTGATTTTGCACGGCTTCGACAATCTTTGGATGGCAGTGTCCAATGCCAGAGGTCCATAAGCCTGAGAAACCATCATATATTTTTCGGCCGTCGTTGCTAATGTAGTAATGCCCTTTTGCTGAAGCAATTAGACGCGGTGACTGCTTAAAGTCACGGTTTGCCGTAAACGGCATCCAATAGGCATCCATAGACTCGGCTGATGGCTGATTATTCATGATTGAGCTCGTTATCTGTTTTTAAAAGTCATGCGCACTTTAAAACCTTAGTAGCATGTTAAACAAGCAGTTAGGTGTAAATTATTAACTGCCTGATTTATAGTGATTTTATGTTTATTGCGTTTATTATACTAAACAGTTTTAACAGCCTAGGATAATTATCATGGACAGTGAAACCGGCGCACGTCTCAAGCAGATTCGCAGTAAAATAGGTCTTTCGCAGCGCCAGCTGGCTAGGGCCTCCGGGGTAGCCAACGCGACAATATCTCAAATAGAGTCCGGTGCTCTAAACCCTACTGTGGGTATGCTTAAAAAAGTTTTGGGGGGTATACCGATTAGTCTGGGTGATTTTTTTGCCGATAATCACAACTTTAGTGAGCAGGTGTTTTTTTCAGCTGACAGTCTGTTGCAGTTGGGTGACGGGGGCGTGTCCTACCTGCAGGTAGGCAATCATTTGCACAATAAATCGATCCAGATGATGAAAGAGTGTTATCAGCCCGGGGCCCATACAGGAAAACACCAAATAATTCATGAAGGGGAAGAGTGCGGAATAATTCTGAGCGGTGCCCTAGAGGTACAGGTGGGTGACCAGAAGAAAATTCTAAAAGCGGGTGATGCCTATTACTTTAAAAGCTCTACACCCCATCAGTTCAAAAACCTTGGCCGAGAACCCTGTGAGTTGATCAGCGCCTGTTCACCGCCAAGTTTCTAAGCGTTCCACAGCTTTAGAACCATACAGGCTCCTAGAGCAGGGGAGGCTCCTAGAACAGGGGAGCCTCTTCCAACTCGCAGCTGTTTACTGAAGCTTATAGGCGCTTACTGAACCATTATTGCTTTGTACAATCAGGCTGCTACCAACACTGAGCAGAGGTGCACTGACCCCACTGCTGTCAACTCGGGTTCTGCCGACAAAATGTCCATCAGTTGGATCAAGCAGGTGCAGATAGCCCTCTGCATCGGCTACAGCGATGGTGCCGGCAAGTTTTGCAGGCCCAGTGGCTCGGCGCAAAAACAGTTTGTCATTGGCCCATAGAGGTTGGCCACTACCAGCTTTAAAGGCTCTTACAGTGCCCTCCGCTTCGGTGACAAAGACTTTGTCACCGCTATGGGCTGGGGCAAAGTGTGATGAGCTGTCCTGGAACCAGAGGCTGCGCCCGGTACCACGCGATAGCGCACCCAGACGACCCTGATAGGTCACTGAGTAAATAACATCGCCCACTAATAGAGGCACGCCATCAATATCAACCATACGCTCTAACTCGGTACGGCCCTTAGGTAGGGCTAGACGAACCTCCCAGATCAGCGAACCATTCTCAGGGTTAAAGGCAATTAGCTTGCCTGAATCAAAACCACTGATCACCATGGTGGAGGTGATAATTGCCTCACTGACACCGCGTACTGTAAGGATCGGCGCATCGCCATCATGCTGCCAAAGTTCTTCGCCAGTCTTGGCGTCCAGGGCAAACATTCTGTTGTCTACGGTCTGAACTACAACCACGCTGCCATTAGATTTTGGACTAGAGAGTACTTCACTACTCACCTGTGAACGCCACACCACTGAGCCATCATTAGCATCTAGCGCAAAGACTTCGCCTTCAATGGTTCCCAACATGACCAGGCCGGCACCATAACCCACACCGCCTGATACCGATGTTTCTAAATCTGTAGACCAGCGCGATTTACCAGTCTCCAGATCCAATGCCGTAACTGTGCCCTGATGGTCTGAGGCAAATATGCTGTCCCTGCTAGCTGCAGGTTTTAGGCTGGTCCAATAGTCATTGTTAGCCGCGCCGATTTTAGCTGACCACTGACGTACAGCGGAGACTTCGGTATCAAAGTCAACCAGCTCTGCGGGAGTAATCGCCGCGTCTTCGTCACTACCTTCAAATAGGCTACAGCCCGAGAGTAAAACCGAACACAGCAGAATATTGCTTAGAACCTTTAGCTGTTCCATTAATTAATAACCTCTGGGCTTTCAGGCGCATCGTCCTGAGGTTCTTCAATATCAACCGTAGCGGCCTCAACCTGACTGATTTTAAGCTGCAAAATATTGCTGATCATCTGATCCTGAGACTGATTAGACGCCAGGGCAGCCTGGTAGGCAGTGTAGGCCGCCGCGCTATTGCCCTGCAGCAGATAAAAGTCGCCTTTGGCCTCCTCATAGGCAGAAGTCATTTCTGCTGCGTCTATGCCCTGAACCATTTCCAGAGCAGTGTCCAGATTGCCACGCCCCGCTTCTACTCTGGCGAGACGCAGTCGAACCAGGCGCTCGGTCTCAACAGCGGGATCATTATCCATTACCCACTGGAGCTCCTTAGCGGCCCCATCGAGCTGGCGATCATCGACCGAGAGCTTGGCTTTTAGCATAGCTGCCAATTGCGCGTAGCCAGAATTTTTATAGTCGGTTTTAAGCTGGTCAGCTTTTTTACCAATGGCGACCTGCTTTTCAATTGACAGTGGCTTGCCCGGTGTCTGGCTGGCGAGTATGTCAATCATCTCCATATACAAATCGGAGGCAGCTTCCGCCTTAGCCTGACGATCCTGCTCCCAGTACTGCCAGCCAAAATAACCGCCAACCACCAATACTAGCGCTGCAACTATTTGCAGACCGTTCTCTGCCCACCAGCGTTTAAATGCTTCAATTTGTTCTTCTTCGGATAGATGGTCTGCCACAATGATTCCCTAATTATTCAATATTGTTAAAAATGTCTAACTCAAAACCTGTCATTTATTAGCTTGGTCAGGCTGTCCTGCGCAACAGACTGCTGGACGATATCTTCTCGTAGATATTTCACTCCAATGGTGCCTGAGGCCGCTTCATCTTCACCCAGTATCAAGGCAATACTGGCGCCGCTCTTGTCAGCTTTTTTCATTTGCGACTTAAAACTACCGCCACCGCAATGGCATTCTAGTCTAATGCCTGGGCACTGGCTGCGCAGATTTTCTGCCAAAACGAGGGCCTCTAGCTCTACATTGCCTACGGCAACCAGGTACAGATCTACGGTTTGAGCGATACTATCGGGGACAACGGCCAGCTCGTCAAGCAGCAACACCAGTCTCTCCACACCCATTGCAAAACCCACACCAGGACAGGGTTTTCCGCCGAGCTGCTCCACCAGACCGTCGTAGCGTCCACCGGCGCAGACAGTGCCCTGTGCGCCCAGGTGGTTGGTTACCCACTCGAATACTGTCTTGCTGTAATAGTCCAGGCCACGCACCAGTCGCGGGTTGATTTGATAACTGATGTTAGCGGCATCTAACATGGCGCAGAGCTGTTCAAAATGCTCACGGGATTCGTCATCTATATAGTCCGCGAGTTTCGGGGCATCATTGAGTAGCGCCTGTGTGTCCTGATTTTTGCTGTCCAGGATACGCATGGGGTTGCTGTCTAAGCGACGTTGGCTATCCTCATCGAGCTGGCTTTTGCGAGCAGTTAAATAATCAACTAGGGCTGCGCGATACTGGGCGCGGTCTGAAGAGGTACCCAGACTATTAATCTGCAAGCTAACCGCATGGTCTATCTTTAGCGCTTTCCACAGATTTGCGGTAATCAACAACAGTTCGGCATCTATATCTGGCCCTGTTAGACCAAAGGCTTCTACACCAATTTGATGGAACTGTCGCAGACGCCCCTTTTGCGGACGCTCATGGCGGAACATGGGCCCTGTATACCAGAGCCGCTGGGTCTGGTTGTGTAACAGACCGTTTTGAGTACAGGCGCGAACACAGCCGGCTGTGCCCTCGGGGCGCAGGCTTAAACTGTCACCGTTGCGGTCCTCAAAACTGTACATTTCTTTTTCGACTATATCGGTAACTTCACCCACTGCACGCTTGAACAACTCAGTCTGCTCGAGAATTGGAAAACGAATTTCTCGGTAGCTGTAGCGACTCAGCACATCGGCGACGATCTTCTCTAGATACTGCCAGGTAGCGGACTGTTCTGGGAGCAGGTCATTCATGCCTCTAATGGATTGAATTTTCATAGCTGGTTGTCTATCTCATTTAGGCTTTAGCAATTAAGTTGGCAGCATCTTGAGCCAACTGCTTTTGTTTGATCGCTGCTTTAGCTCGAATCTCGGCTTCTAATTTATCAACCAGATTGTCATTGTCTACCTTGTGGTCTGGCACACCATCTACATAGACTAAGTTGGCTGGGGTTCCGCCTGTCAGACCATAGTCAGACTCTTTTGCCTCGCCCGGGCCGTTAACTATGCAACCTATAATGGAAACATCCATGGGAACATCAATATCTTCTAGACGGGTTTCCAACTCATTGACGGTTTTAATCACATCAAAATTCTGTCGCGAACAACTTGGGCAAGCAATAAAGTTTATACCTTTGCTACGCAGCCTCAAGCTGCGCAACATATCCCAGGCTACCTTAGCTTCCTCGGCGGGATCTGCGGCCAGCGAGATACGCACAGTGTCGCCAATTCCATCCAGTAACAAGGCACCCAAGCCGATGGCGGATTTGACTGTGCCTGACCGCAGACCTCCGGCCTCGGTAATACCAAGGTGCAGCGGCTGCTCAATACGCTTAGCCAGATCTCTGTAGGCAGCGACTGCCATGAAAATATCCGACGCCTTGACGCTGACTTTAAAGTCCTGAAAATCGTATTTGTCTAGTAATTCCACATTGCGCATGGCGGATTCAACCATGGCTTCTGCTGTGGGTTCGCTGTATTTGCGCAGTAAGTCTTTGCCCAGAGAGCCTGCATTGACCCCAATGCGGATCGGGATATTGAGATCCCTGGCTTTGGCGATCACCTCTCGCAGGCGATCTTCGCGGGTGATATTGCCCGGATTAATACGCAGGCAGTCGACCCCTAGGTCGGCAACCCGGAGAGCGATATTGTGGTCAAAATGAATGTCGGCAACCAATGGTATATCTACCAGTTTACGAATCTGGCCAAAGGCCTCTGCCTCTTCCAGAGAGGGCACAGAGACACGCACTATGTCTGCACCAGCTGCCTGAATACGCTTGATTTGCGCGACGGTGGCTGCAACATCGGCAGTGCTGGTATTGGTCATACTCTGCACAGAAATAGGAGCATCACCTCCTACGGGCACATTGCCGACCATTATCTGTCGCGATTTGCGTCTTATAATTGGCGTTTCGCTAAACACTATTAACTCTCGCTATTGCTTTAACCATTTCTGGTATTCCAAATTCTCATTGGAATAAGGAAATAAATTCTTCAACTTTAGACCCTGGCTGGCGACTGCGTCGCGATTACCGAAGCTGTGCTCTATACGCAGAGACAGCCAGAGACTCTTGGCGCTTAACTGAGCCAGAGCACTATACTGGTCCAGTGCGCGCTTGGCCGTCGGTAACCTCTGCTGGGCAAAGTATATCTCGGCGGCCGCTAAATAGGGCGGCGCAAACCTTGGCTCTAGTTGGCTGGATTTCTCAAAGGACTCCAGCGCAGCAACCCTTTGGCCAAGCTTATTCTGTGTCAGACCCAGAATATAAAATGCCTGGGCGCGACGCTCGTAGCCAAGGTCCTCACTGACCAGCTGCATCTGTTTTAGGGCGTCTTCAAAACGCCCCTGATTATACAAAAACGTCGCAAAGTTATAGCGCGCTGTGCTACTGGGCTGTTTACTGGAGATAGCTCTTCGGAAGTGTTTTTCCGCAAGCTCTGTCTCCTGCTCCAGCTGGTAGAGCAATGCATAGCCATTGTGTAGCTGCGATCTGTTGGCTCTTGAATCAAAGCGCTTAGCCTTGTCCAGATGCACCCTAGCCAGGTCGCGGTTTTTACTTGCTATATATTTCATTGCCAACTGAATATGCTGTCCAAAACGCGAATCAGGATCAGCTACTTTTCTATCTGGACCAGCTGATACACAGGCAGTTAAAAGGGCTGCAAAACCCATTATCAGTAAAGCGTTTTTTATAATCATGTTCAGAATCCCTCTGAGTCGTACTTCCCTTAGCTATCAGTCGATAATTTTTACCGGCTGCGCTTCGTCAAGCTTGCGCCTGTAGCGCTCTTGTCGCTTGGTACGATCATTGACCTCCCCGGCCAGCTGCCCACAGGCGGCCGCTATATCGTCGCCCCGGGTAGTTCTCACGGTAACAGTGTAACCCTCGCTGGCAAGAATGTCCCTAAACCGATTTAGCTGGTTATTGCTGACTCGTCTGTACTCTGAGCCAGGGAAAGGGTTAAAGGGAATCAGATTTATCTTACAGGGCAAGTCTTTAAGCAATTCCGCTAATTCTCTGGCGTGCTCTGTACGGTCATTAACCTGATCCATCAGAGTATATTCGACCGTGGCTTTGCGGCGATTATCCGGCATCTTGTCGATATAGTCGGCAGCGCTGCGAATAAATTCTTTGAGATTGTATTTGCGATTAATCGGCACCAGTTCATTGCGAAGTTCGTCATTGGGGGCGTGTAGCGAAATGGCTAGAGACACATCCGAGACATCCGCCAGCTTATCCAGCGCTGGTACCACACCAGCGGTGCTCAGAGTAACGCGACGCTTGGAGAGGCCGTAGGCATTATCTTCGAGCATAATATTCATGGCATCGACTACATTGTCGAAGTTCATCAATGGTTCGCCCATACCCATCATTACCACATTGGTGACCCGGCGCGGCGCCTTGTGCTCGAATTGACCGAACGAATCTGCGGCGATCCACAGTTGGCCAATAATCTCAGCGGCAGTCAAATCGCGATTAAAGCCCTGCTTGCCGGTAGCGCAGAAACTGCAATCCAAAGCACAGCCTATCTGGGATGATACGCAGAGCGTGCCACGCTCGCGTTCAGGGATATAAACCATTTCGATGCAACTGCCACCATCCACTTTAATCAGCCACTTCCTGGTACCGTCAGTGGAGTCCTGACAGCTCACCACTTCTGGCAAGGTGATTTCGGCTATGCCTTTAAGTTTTTCGCGCAGGTCTTTGGAGAGGTTGGTCATCTTATCGAGATCAACCTCACCCATCTGGTGAATCCACTTAATAATCTGTGTAGCGCGAAAGCGCTTTTCGCCTATCTGCTCAAAAAAGTCGCCAAGTTTTGACGCAGAAAACCCCAGCAAGTTAGTTTTAGCTTGCTGGGGTTCTTGGCCGATCGATGTTGCTTCTACTGATTGGGACATAGTTGTCCTGGTTCTCAGTTAAAAGAGCTGTCTCTTAGCGAGCACAGATCTCATTGTCATCAAAAAAGTAAGCTACTTCACGCGCTGCTGAGGTGGTTGAGTCTGAACCATGTACAGCATTGGCGTCGATAGACTGGGCGAAGTCTGCACGGATAGTACCAGCTTCTGCTTCCTGTGGGTTAGTAGCACCCATCAGGTCACGGTTGGTCAAAACCGCATTTTCACCTTCCAAAACCTGAACGCAAACTGGGCCTGAAGTCATAAAAGCAACCAGATCGTTGAAGAAAGGACGCTCGCTGTGCTCAGCGTAAAAGCCTTCAGCTTGCTCTTTGCTCAACTGCTGCATTTTAAGAGCAATAACTTTAAGTCCTGCGGCTTCAAAGCGGCTTAAAATTTGACCAACAACGTTTTTGGCTACGGCATCGGGCTTGATAATAGATAGGGTTCGTTCAGTCGCCATGAAGTACTCTCCAGAATGGGGCTAAAATAAATTAAAAATAGATAAAATTGGGTTAAAAAAATAGCCCACAGGGGCAATGGCGCGGATTTTACCTGCACTGGAGAGAGGTAACAATTGTTTTTTATGTGCAGGCTTTGGCTAGGTGAGTCACCTAGGCAACAAGAAGCTGCTGAAACTTATCCAGAGACACTGGCATACTGAAATGTGCCCCCTGATATTTGTCGCAACCTAGGCTGCGCAGCACCTCTAAAATTTCACGCTTCTCGACGCCCTCGGCAACCACGTCTAAACCATAGTGCCGAGATACCATCATGATGGCCTCGACTAAGCCGAGGGTATCTCTATCGGCATTTAGATTGGCAATAAACTCACGATCAATTTTTAGGCTGTCTAGAGGCAGACGCTTTAAGTAAATCATGGAAGAATAGCCACTGCCAAAATCATCAATGGCAAACTTTGTACCCATATCGCGGATTTTTTTCATCTTGTCGACAACAGATTCAAAATCGTCGATCAGAAGATTCTCTGTTACTTCAAGAGTGATCATATCTGCACTTATATCGTAGCTTTTTAGGCTGTGTTCAAGACTGGTGATAAGGCCGGGATCATGGAACTGTTTGGGGCTAATATTAACGCCTAGTTGCATATCTGGTGTCCAGATTCCGCGATCGAGCATATTGCGTAGATATTCATAGGAAGTGCGAATCACCCAAAGACCCACATCGACAATCATGCCAGAGGCCTCGAGGATAGGAATAAATTCTGCAGGGGTGTGCATGGCCTGCCCCGAATGAATCCAGCGCAGCAACACCTCGCCGCCAACCACCGAGCCATCATGGGTGGATACCTGAGGTTGTAAATAGAGATCAAACTCCTGATTAACTACCGCTTTGCGCAGGCTGGATTGCAAGCTAATGCGCTGCTGGGCCTGGTGGGTAATCTGGGTGTCGAACAGTATCTGAGTATCCCGACCACGCCTCTTGGCCTCAAACATAGCACTCTCTGCCTGCTGTATGGCCTTGGATGCAGTTAGCACGGGTTCGCCTGCGGTGTGAGAGAGCAGGCTAATACCAACGCTGGCGGTTACAATAACTTCGCCATTCTCAGTAAAAAAGGGCCTTGAAATGCTACAGCGAATTTCGTTGGCAAGGTTCGTTGCCTGTTTCTGAGCCTGTTCTTGGCTGGCCGCTAAGTCACTGATAAATAACAAACAATCGTTCACTGCGACCTGCTCCATCTGCATCATACCGCTGAGTATACGCTGAATACTTTCGCCAGCGCGCTCTAAAATTTGGCTGCTGATATGCTTACCTAGGGACTCATTGATGGAGTTGAAATGATCCAGATCTATCAGTAACAGCGCTCCGCAGTTGATGCTGTCAGCACTTTGCTCAAGATAGCTGTCGATACTGTCTATTAGTGCTTGGGCAATCGGAAGACCGTCAATATCGACTGAACTGCTGCCGGCTTCCTGAGACCTTGGCAACCCATTGGTAGTGGGGGGCTCATCACTCAAGGCGAAGTCAGCTTGGGATTCTTGAGCCGCTTGAATCTCTTTATTGGGCTTGGGAGCATTCGCAGTACTGACAACTGGTAAGTCACCTGCACTAAATTCCTCGACTACCATATGCGCCAGTGCAGGCAATGGGTACAGCATAATGCAGAGGACATCTTCGGCGTCACCCACTGGGCCTGCGGACACCACCAACTCGTCTGTTTCCAGGGTACCCTGAGTTCGCCACAACAGCCCCGATAGTTGGTCGGAGTCGATTTTGGCGAGTACTTTTTTTAATTGGATAAGAGAATTTGGCTGATTATCTGTGGTTTCGTTGAGAGACAGGCCGAGCACCTCTGTGCGCTGGCAACCCAGCAATGTCAGGGCCTTGGTATTAGCGTCAATGCATACGCCATAGGCAAACAGCATTGTTCCGAAGGGGGCAGTATCCAGTACTTTCTTATACAGATGATTTTGCTCGCGCATCCTTGGCCTGCTGAAAATCCCTTTATTGTTAAACAATACTGGAGTTTAAGAGGCTAGTCCTGCTCTTCAATCCACGCCATTTGAATGGCTTCTAGAATCTTTTCGCCGCAGCGATCTGGATCATCAGAAAAGTCTTCGAGCTCCAAAACCCACTTTCTTAAATCAACAAAATTAACGTACTGGGGATCTATATCAGGATGGTTGTCCGCCAGTTCTATGGCAATGTCGTTAATGTCAGTCCACTTAATCATAGTCCATTACTCCAATTACTGCTGCTCTGTTTGGGCGTGAATTTAATGACGTTCAGACACCATATTTATGGTGTATCTGGGTACTTCAATAACCAGGTCCTGTTCTTCGACAATGACCTGACAGCTAAGCCGCGAATCGGGGTCTACTCCCCAGGCCTTATCGAGAAAATCTTCTTCCAGCTCATCTGCCTCGGGCAGATCGTCGAACCCCTCGCGAATATGTACGTGGCAGGTGGTGCATGCACAGGACATCTCGCAGGCATGCTCAATCTCTAGGCCATTGCGCAGCGCAGCATCGCAGATGCTCTCACCTTTTTTAGCTTCAATCACTGCGCCTTCTGGGCAGAGATCCTGATGGGGTAGAAATACTAGCTTGGGCATAGTTTATTTTATCCTTTCTCGACCTGGTCAAGGCTCTGGCCGGCCAATGCGCTTTTAATACTGGCATCCATACGACGGGCGGCAAATTCTTCACTGGCCTTGGCTACGGATTCAATCTGGCGAGCCAGCACCCGATGTTCTTTAGTGCTTTCACGCAATGCTTTTAATTCTTGGATAACGACAACTAGGCATTGTCGCTCTTCGCTGCTCAGCAGGGCCTCAGCGTCTTTTGCAATGGCTGCCTGTAAATCTTCAACCATGCGGTCGGCATCTACCTGCTGCTCTCTAAGAGCCCGCGCCTGCATGTCATCTCTGGCATGGCTAAAAGAGTCTTGCAGCATTGTGGTGATTTCGTCCTCTCCCAAACCATAGGAGGGTTTCACCTCTATTCTAGACTCTACGTTACTGGTCAGCTCGCGTGCAGTCACACTGAGGAGACCATCGGCGTCTACCTGATAGCTGACCCGAATCTTGGCCGCACCAGCAACCATTGGTGGAATCCCTCGCAGCTCAAAGCGCGCTAGAGAGCGACAGTCGCTGGCAAGTTCGCGCTCGCCTTGCAAAATATGCACGGCCATTGCCGTCTGACCATCTTTAAAAGTGGTAAATTCTTGAGCCTTGGCGACAGGAATAGTGGTATTTCTATGGATGATCTTTTCAATCAAACCGCCCATGGTTTCAATACCTAAGGACAGCGGGATCACATCTAGCAGCAACATGTCGTCGCCAGACTTGTTACCCACTAGCACTTCTGCCTGCAACGCAGCGCCCATAGCTACTACCTTGTCCGGATCTAGGTTACAACGAGGTGTTGAACCAAACAGCTGAGCAACCTTTTCTGAAACTCTCGGGGTTCTAGTAGACCCACCGACCAATATCACATCATTGACCTGATCCAGGCTGACATCAGCGTCTCGAAGCGATTTTTTACAGGCGCGCAATGTCGTGTCAATCAGCCCGTCAATAAGGCTATGCATCGTATCTTTGGTTAGGATACCCTGCCAATCCAGTACTTCGAGCTCCACCTGATCTAACTGGCTTAGCTCTTCTTTAGCTAATTTGGCAGTCTCTATTAGAATGCGCTGCTCGGTTGGATCGAGATCTTCGCCCATACCCATCTGCTGACGTATCCAATTGGCAATCTCAAGGTCAAAGTCATCGCCCCCGAGTGCAGAATCACCCCCAGTGGCCAGAACTTCAAACACGCCTTTGGATAAACGCAGGATACTGATATCAAAGGTACCACCACCCAGGTCATAGATAGCTATAACTCGTTCTGCAACACTGTCCTGATCCAGTCCATAGGCTATTGCCGCAGCCGTAGGCTCGTTGAGTAAGCGCAGTACTTTGATGCCCGCCAGAGTTGCAGCATCTTTTGTCGCCTGACGTTGAGCCTCATCAAAATATGCGGGCACAGTGATTACTGCACCATCTATGACGCTATCGAAGGCAATCTCAGCACGCCCTGCCAACTTGCGCAGAATTTCAGCCGATACCTGAATTGGGCTCACTAGACCAGCAGCAGTTTTAATTTTTGGCATACCACCGCTGCCTTCGGCAAACTCGTAGGGAAGCTGAGTTCCAAAGGTTTTAAGATCGTTCAAGCCGCGGCCCAACAACCGCTTTACCGAGGACAATGTATTGAGTGGGTCGCTAGTGCTGTGTTCTGCGGCTTCATAGCCAACACAGCTGACTCCTTCTTTTGTGTAATGAACCACCGACGGCAGCAGCTCGCGGCCCTGCTCATCAGTCAGCACCTCGGCCATACCGCTGCGAACAGTGGCCACCAAAGAATTGGTGGTGCCCAGATCAATGCCCACGGCATGCTTGCGCTGGTGGGGTTGCGGAGACTGGCCAGGCTCGGAAATTTGTAGAAGTGCCACTGTCTATAGATCCTCTAACTCGGCTTCAAGTTGCTCAATCTCGTCGAGCAACTTAGATGAAAATTGCATTTTGGCCAGGCTGTTTAAAGCATGATCAAAATTGTCAGACTCGTAGTGCCCAGCGAACTCTGCCTGTTGTTCCAGATAGCTGTTTGCAACACCAGCTCGCAGATCTTCGAGTGCAGCCAAAGGATCAGCACTACTGGGCGCCTCAGCCAGCGCTTCACGCAATTCTATTTGCGTCATTAAAAAGCTCGTATCACTGGTGATATGGCTTTCTTGGCTGGCATCAATGGCTTGTTGCTCAAGCAAATACTGAGCCCGCTTAAGAGGAGACTTCAGGGTTTCGTAGGCCTGATTTATTAACGAGGCAGTCTGCACGGCTAGCCGCTTTTCAGTCTCACTGCCGCTAGCATAGCGGTCTGGATGAAATTCCTGCTGTAGTTGGCGATATCTACTGTGCAGCTGCGCCCTATCCACTTGCCAGGCAACAGGAATAGCAAAGATTTCAAAAAAATTACTGGAGAGTTTCAAAAGACGATCAACCTGTGTGCCGACTGGGTTTTGGGTCGTTAAACGTGGAAGCTCTCACCACAACCACATTCATCTTTCACGTTGGGGTTTTTAAATTCAAACCCTTCGTTCAAGCCCTCTTTTACATAGTCGAGCTCAGTGCCGTCCAGGTACAGTAAACTCTTGGGATCTATAATCAACTTGACATCACCGCATTGAAAAACCTCGTCCTCTGCGGCAGTTTCATCGACAAACTCCAGGACATAGGAAAGACCAGAGCAGCCGGTGGTGCGAACACCAAGACGTATACCAACACCTTTGGCACGGTGTTGGAGATGTTTGACAACATGCTGCTCTGCAGCTGGGGTCATGGTGATCGCCATCGATTAACTACCCTGCTTTTCTCTAACGTCACGCACTGCTGCTTTGATGGCATCTTCGGCCAGCACTGAGCAGTGAATTTTAACGGGAGGCAACGCCAGTTCTTCGGCGATCTCGGTGTTTTTAATCTGCTCAGCATCGTCGATACTCTTACCTTTCACCCATTCTGTTAACAATGAGCTGGAGGCAATAGCTGAACCGCAGCCGTAGGTTTTGAACTTGGCATCTTCAATAATACCCTGATCATTGACCTGAATTTGCAGGCGCATAACATCACCGCAGGCCGGGGCACCGACCATACCAGTACCGACATTTTTAGAGCTGTCGTCGAGTTTGCCAACGTTGCGTGGGTTTTCGTAATGATCGATTACTTTGTCGCTATAAGCCATTTGTATAATTCCTGCTTAACTAAACTTTAAAAACAGCGCTTAGTGCGCTGCCCATTCCACGGTGTTGAGATCAACACCATCTTTAAACATATCCCAAAGGGGCGACAGTTCGCGCAGCTTTTCAACAGCGTGACGCACCTTGGCAATGGCATCGTCTATATCCTGCTCTGTGGTGTAACGGCCAATGCTAAAGCGGATCGAGCTGTGGGCCATTTCGTCATTTAGCCCCAGTGCTCGCAACACATACGAAGGCTCAAGACTGGCAGAGGTACAGGCCGAACCAGAAGAAACAGCCAGGTCGCGCAGCGCCATAATCAATGACTCACCCTCAACAAAGGCAAAACTGATATTTACAATGCCCGGCACATGCTGATCTGGAGAACCATTGAGGTGAACCTCTTCCATATCAGAAACCCCATTCCATAATCGAGTGCGCAGAGCTTCAATACGAGCTGACTCCTCGGCAAGGTTTTTAAAGCCCAGTTTAAAGGCCTCACCCATACCAACAATCTGGTGGGTCGGCAGGGTACCAGAACGCATACCTCGCTCGTGGCCACCCCCATGCATTTGCGCTTCGATACGCACACGTGGCTTGCGACGAACATAGAGTGCGCCAATGCCCTTAGGACCATAGATCTTGTGAGCCGAGAAAGACATCATGTCGACATTCATGACTTCAACATCAATTGATGTTTTACCCGCACTCTGGGCAGCATCCACATGGAAGAACACTTTTTTCTCACGGCAAATAGCACCAATGGCGGCGATATCATTGAGCGTACCCAGCTCGTTATTTACGTGCATAATCGACACCACAGTGGTGTCTTCACGGATTGCATCAGCAACGGCCTGGGGCTGGATAAGACCGTTAGAGTCCGGCTCTAGGTAAGTAACTTCCCAACCTTCACGCTCTAGCTGTCGACAGGTATCCAGCACTGCTTTGTGCTCGATTTTCGAGGTAATTACATGCTTGCCCTTGCGCTGGTTAAAGTGGGCACAGCCTTTGATTGCCAAGTTGTTGGCTTCGGTAGCCCCACTGGTCCAGACGATTTCGCGGGGATCGGCGCCAATAAGTGTAGCCACGTCAGTACGCGCATCTTCAACCGCGGCTTCTGCCTGCCAGCCAAACACATGTGAGCGAGACGCTGGGTTGCCGAACTGCCCTGTAGGGGTCAAAAACTGCATCATTTTATCTGCAACAGCCGGGTCTACCGGTGTAGTGGACGCGTAATCCAGATAAATGGGTAGATTCATTAATTACTCCAATTTCAGCAGGCGCCGGCCTGCAGGTTGTCATCTATCACCAGCAGCTGTTCAACTTGTCGCTGGGCTATATGTTGTACGTTGCGCTTGGCCACCAAATCGGCCAGAGAGATACCATTTAAAAAACCGTGAATCTCTTTACTGAGATCACTCCACAATGTGTGGGTAAGGCAGATCTCACCACCCTGACAGTCACCTTTGCCCTGACAGTTGGTGGTGTCAATTGACTCATTCACTGCATCGATAATCTGCGCCACAAATATGCCTTCGCTGGGGCGACCCAAATGGTATCCACCACCAGGACCGCGCACGCTGGACACTAAGCCGGACTGACGCAGCCGAGAAAAAAGCTGCTCCAGATAGGACAGAGAGATAGACTGGCGCTCGGAAATATCTGCCAAAGAAATTGGCTTATCCTGAGCGTGAAGCGTCAAATCGAGCATAGCTGTTACAGCGTAGCGTCCTCGAGTTGTTAATCGCATACCTATTTCCTGCCAGTTTGGCCCCGTTTTTAGGGCGCAAATTATCTAATACCTGAGTATTTTAGTCAATTAAATACCTGATTAGTTTAATCAACTATTTGTTGATCATACGCTGCACAGAAGACAACAGACCACGAAGAATTGAAACCTCCATTTGATCCATTCTTACGCGGTTAAAAAGGCGACGCATTCGGGTGAGAAGCTGCTTGGGGTTCTCTGGGTCAAAGAAATTTAGATCAGCCATGGTCTGCGCCAGATGCTCATGAAAATACTCGAGATCATCGGCTGCTACTGGTGGCTGATCCCATTCCTGCAGTGAAGGCAAGTTCCCTTCAGCATCGGCCAGACTAGCCATGCGAATTTCATAGCAAAGTACCTGTACCGCAGTAGCCAAATTTAGGGAACTGTAATCAGGGTTAGAGGGAATATGCACATGGTAGTGACACTTCTGAAGCTCTTCATTAGTCAGCCCACGGTCTTCACGGCCAAACAGTAATGCCACATCATGGCTTTCAGACTCCTGCCAGATTCGTGTACCGCACTCGCGCGGATCGATTAATGGCCAGGGAATTCTGCGCTCTCGGGCACTGGTTCCCACCACAAGGCCACAGCCCGCAATCGCCTCATCAACAGAGCTCACTACCTTGACGTTGCTAAGCACATCACGTGCACCAGCTGCACGCCAGACCGCTCTTGGCGCCGGGTACTCTCGCGGCTGCACCAGATAGAGCTCAGCCAACCCCATATTTTTCATAGCTCGAGCAGCACCACCAATATTACCAGGATGGGCTGTATTAACTAGGACAATTCGAATTTTTGCCTGACGCTCTGCTGTTGGCACCTGAACCTCGCGATAAAAGAATAAACCAGCCTAAAAACGGGGCGAGAGTGTAGCAGAATCAGGCTTCTATAGCACAGGAGTTCTGTTACAATGCGCTCCGCTCTTTAAGTCAATTGGATAACGCCCCTATGCAACCTATGGTTAATATTGCCCTTCGCGCTGCCCGTCAGGCAGGTGAAATGATTGTGAAATCTGCGGATAACCTAGATTTAATCAAGGTAGATGAAAAGGGTCGCCATGACTTTGTCACTGAAGTGGATCGCCGCTCAGAAGAAACCATTATCTATAACATCAAGAAGGCCTATCCAGATCACCGCTTTATCGGTGAGGAAAGTGGCACCAGCGGCAATCCCGATTCCGATGTGGAATGGATTATCGATCCTCTTGATGGCACCACCAATTTTGTTCGCGGCATTCCCCATGTCGCCATTTCTATTGCCTGCCGTATCAAAGGCAAACTTGAGCATGCAGTAATTCTAGAGCCATTTAAACGCGAGGAGTTTACCGCCAGCCGTGGTCGAGGCGCTGCCCTGAATGGACGCCGTATCAGGGTCTCCGGGCGCACCGAAGAAGCCGGCGCACTCTACGCTACAGGCATCCCATTCAGCGCGCCGTCTTTTAATGAAATGGATAACTACCTAGCCAGCATGCATGACTTTGCCAAAAACTCGGCGGGGATTCGACGCCTAGGCGTAGCCTCTCTGGATCTGGCCTATGTGGCTGCAGGTCGTATGGATGTCTTTTGGGAAATGTCTTTAAAACCTTGGGATATAGCTGCGGGCGCGCTTATTGTTCGCGAGGCAGGGGGCATGGTCAGCGATTTTAAGGGCGGCGAAAAATTTTTAGAAACTGGCCATATTCTGGCTTGCACGCCCAAACTGTTTAAATCCAGCCTGAAGATAGTTTCAAAGCATCTGGGCCATTTGAAATAGCTCCAGATATTAGGCGCCTTTAAAACAGGGCGCCCATTCTCTCGAACAGCCAGTAAGAGCTGGTAATTCCAACGCCATAGACCACAGCCTGCGCCAGAATCAGGCGATGTTTGCTCAGCACTGTGATGTAGCGCAGCGCGACTGCAACTAATATCAGCACGGCAGCAATAAACAGCAGCTGCCCCAGCTCTACGCCTATATTGAAAAAGAGCAATGCGTGGACTTTCATCGACGCGGGCAACCCTAATTCCTGTAATACCACCGCAAATCCAAAACCATGTAAGAGACCAAATGCTGATGAGGCACTGACTGGATACCGCCAAGTAAAGCTATCCTCGGACCCTGGTTCCTGCCGTTGGTGCTTAATAATTTCCACGGCCAGCAACACAATGCTCAACGCAATCAATAGCTCGACCAGTTCGGTGGGCAAGCGGAAGATATCCATTGTCGCCAGACTTAGAGTGATGGAATGGGCCAGTGTAAACCCGGTAACGGTCAGTAACAGTCGCTTGAAACTCCCGGCAATAATCATCAGGCAGAGCACAAATAACAGGTGGTCTGTCCCGATTAAAATATGTTCGATACCAGCGATGGTGTACTGCTTGGCCACAGTGCTTGCACTAGTCGCCACCGGAATGCTAACGATAGTTTTCTCCGGCCCAGAAAACACCTGAATGGGCTCAGCCTGGAAAGGTTTGAAAACCATCAGGGAGGTCAGTGCCGGGTTACTGCGCGGATAATCTAACTCTATTGAGAAAGCCGCCTCTGGATTCTGAATATCGCATTGGTAAAGTCGACGACCAATCAGCCCAGCGGCATCAGCGCCATTCAACAGAATACAGTCTGGATGCTGCAAGCTTATCTGGGGTTCCTGCCCTGCCGGCATAACTGGGGGAACCTTCCATTTGAGTAAAAACTGGTTGGCGTTATTTTCTTCGACTTCCACATAGACTGGGCGCGCCTCGTCAGCAAAAACGCCTGTACTTAGCACCCAGGCCAAAGCGATAAACAACCTGTGCATTATTCGCTCTCGATCTGATATTTGGCCATCAACTTATCAATCGCTAGGCGCTTTATCTCACGCTGTCGTTGACGCTGAACATCCGCCAATACGGCAGAGCTGACCTCTTCAAACTGCGGAATATAGGCTGGCGCATTTTTGACCAACAGCACAAGATGCCATCCATAGTCAGACTGGATAGGCCCCTGCCACTGGCTGCCAGTGGTTAGAGCAAAGACATTGGCCTGAAACGAGCCACCAAAATGACTACCAATCTCATCGTCTTCACGGTTGACATAGTTGCGGTTGTAAAGGAATCGTTCACCGTATCTGGAGGCATTTTCAAAGGGAGCCTGCTGCTCGTTTAACTGCACTAACAGTTGCTCAGCCAGGGTTTCAGCCTCATCGACACTGCGGCTCTGTGACGAGACATACACATGGGTAAAGGTGACCTCGGCAGCTTTCTCATACTGAGCCTGATTCTCGGCATAGTACTTGCGGAGATCCGCTTCTGTAAGAGGCTCTGACTCATCGTAAAAACCCTGAGCTAGGTAGTCCATTTTTTGAATCAGACGGCGGCGAATAATCTGGTCATTTTTATCCAGATTAAGTGCCATCGCTTCGCGAAAAAGTACTTCATTGCGAGAGTAATCATCAATCAGTTGCTGACGATCTTCTGGGCTGAGTGCCTGCAGCGCAGCTCTGGCCTGGTCGGGCTTAAAAGTCTTGGCGCGCAGCTGCATAAACTGCAGTAGATCTTGATCAGTAACCGCTATGTGATACTGGTCGTAGGCATAATCCTCTGCGTTGATCCAACGCTCGCCCCCCAGCAGCAACAGCGCAATAATTAAAAATTGAAACAGAGGTTCTTTAAACAGCTTTTTTATCATTGCGCTTACAAGTCCTTTTTAGGCTCTAGACTAATTAGGGGGTGTACCAAACAGGCGAGGTATAGGCTCGCTCTTGGATTGTTTTCGGGCCGCGCGGAGGCTCTTCTAACTGCAGTGCCAAGCTATCATAAAGGCCGTTGCGTGGCGTTGGAATCTGCAACACACGAGCATAATAAAATGCCATCTGAGCCGCGTCAAAATCCGGATCTTTCCAGCGCGTGGCAAATTCTGCCTGCCCTATACTATTGGTGAAACGTGCCGTTTTAAGATCCACTGTGTTCCCCACGGCATCTAACTTGCCATTGGCCCCTAGGGTTCGGTCACCGGACCAGTCTATATTATAGACGCGCTCGTGCTGCTCGCCAGCCGCATCTACCCAGCCTTTGACAATCTGAACACGGTCTAAATTGGCATCATTGGGGTCCTTGACAGCGCGCACCAAAAACTCTGGCGCTTCAGCATCAGAATTGGCCAAGAGGTCTCCACCCATAGGCACCCCATGGCTGTAACCGAGCTCAGCAAAGTTGTCTGCAATCTCAGCACCCTCAGGAAAACTCCAGCCTGCAAAAAGCTGCACACGCATGCGAGGGCCACTGGTGGCATAGGTTTCCTTGCGCTTGAACGCGGCAAAGATAGCTTCACGTGTATTCTCTGTGGCCCAGACAGCAGCTAGGCCCGAAGCAGACATATTCCAGCCATCGGCACCATTGGGCCTACCGATAACTGGTGTTTTAGTCTCGGGCGTAGAATCTGTTGCCATTTTGCCCCAGAAATTACTCTCCTCTGGCGACGACAAGCCACTATGTGAATCTGTAGAGCCAATAAAACCAAACTTGTAGGGGTTAGCGCCAACCTCTTTTTGTATAGCCAAGCCAAGCTTTAGCGCCGGTCGGACATAATCGCCAGGCGATACAGTGTTCACACCTTTGTCGGTCTGAATATAGAAATCATAGGTTTCAAAATCTGCAAACTCATCGTCTGGGGAGAATTTTGGATGGGTTTCACTGTCACCCTTAATCTGCGTTACCTCGGTGACAGGCTCCCATTTCATGCGCGTCTTGGCATACTCTGCGTCAATGGTTTGGCCATTGACTCTGGTTTTGGCAAACATGTAGCCCTTGGAGATATTTGAGTTGTGGGGAATGGCAATAAAGCGGCTGCCTGTGCGCTCTGATGTTTCGTCCAACCAATTCCAAAGATCTTCCGGGTACTGACTCTGATCTGAACCATAGGGTAGATATTGATTGGCTTTGCTAGCACCATCGGGAGAAATCACTATACGATGCAGATTCGCGCCGGTCGGCAGCGAGCTCCACTCCCATCCCAAGATACTCGTAAAAACGCCGGGCTCATTATGTCGCTCAGCTGCAGCAACTATATCGCCCCAGGCTTCTTGAGATGTGGCTGAGGTATCACCAAAGATAGCTACCGAGCCGATATTGTTATTGGGGTCCGCAACCGGATCACCGCCAGGCACTGAGGCGGACTTGGGCAAAAAGCTCATGAACACTGACATGCCTGTTCTTTGATCTAGGGCCTCATTGGTCTGCTTGATAGCCCACCAGCGTTTGAGAGAGGCTAGCCAACCTGTATCCTCGAACTCCATCGTTTGGTTCCGAATTGCCCGCATTACACCCAACATTTCGGCATGGTCTGAAACCACCAAGAAGTCCAGTGGGGTATTGATCTGAACCCGGGCCCGGTTATAGGGGTGAATCACAGGCTGGCCTTTGGCCCAGCGATAGGCTGTTTCCGGATCAGCACTGAAATTGTTGTTTAGAAAGGCATCGAACGAATAGGTGGTATGGAGATGGGTATCACCAAAATAAACCTGGGTATCGGCCTGCTCAGAGGACTCCGCCCAACAAGAGGTAGATAAAATCATCGCGGTAGTAAGAGCCAGAAGTCTCATGTGCTGTCCTCAGTCTTTGTTATTGTTATTTTCGGGCGGTAGGTTAACCGATTTATTTTACTTTAATCTATTATTTTTTAACCTTTACCCAGTTGTCGCAGGGGCCACAAAATCAAACCCTTTGCCACGACGAGACAGTGCTGTAAAGTGCCGGGAGACTTTTAACAGCTGCGTCCCTATGACACATACTTTTTCCAAGACCACAGGTATATCGGTGGTTGTAGCCAATATGATCGGTACTGGCGTGTTTACCAGTCTTGGCTTTCAACTGCTGGGAATCCAATCACCTTTTGTGCTGATGATGCTATGGCTAGTGGGCGGCCTGACAGCTCTGTGCGGAGCTCTGACCTATGCAGAACTGGGGGCCAACCTACCCCGCTCCGGTGGCGAATACAACTTTTTGACTCGGCTCTACCATCCCTGTGCGGGATTTATCTCAGGCTGGGTATCTGCCACTGTAGGCTTTGCAGCACCAGTAGCACTGGCGGCTATGACCTTTGGCGCCTATCTCTCCGCTGTCTTTCCAGACCTCTCGAGAACCTGGTCTGCAACCATGCTGGTTATCGCCTTAACCCTTACTCACTGCCTGTCACATCGCGCCAGCAGCAATGTACAGCAGGTCTTTACAGCACTCAAACTGCTGCTGATTTTGATGTTCTGCACAGTGGTGGCTGTCTGGGGTGACAACCCCCAAGGGCTTATTTTTGCGCCCCAAGCTGGCGACGAAAAATTACTCTTCAGCGGCGCATTTGCGGTTGCCCTGATTTATGTCAACTATGCATATACTGGCTGGAACGCTGCCACCTATGTTACGGGAGAGCTGGACAATCCGCAGCGTAATCTACCTATAGTGCTCGCGGCGGGAACAGCTGTAGTGCTACTACTATACCTGCTGCTCAATTACACCTTTTTAAGTGCGGCACCAATCTCTAGCCTGGAAGGCAAATTGGAAATCGGTGTGATCGTTGCGGAACAGTCTCTTGGTAGCACGGCGGGTAAGGCAATGGGGGCTGTTTTGGCTCTGCTGCTTATTTCCACCGTCAGCGCTATGACCATGGCTGGGCCCAGAGTGCTCCAGATGATCGGCCAAGACTTTAAGGTCTTTGCCAAACTCTCTGAATGCAATCGCCAAGGGCTACCATTCAATGCGATTATATTTCAGGGGCTGCTGGCAATATTTTTTATTGTCAGCGCGACCTTTGAATCTGTACTTATTTTTTCCAGCTTTGTGCTGGGCATTAACACTTTGTTTTCTGTGCTGGGGGTATTTGTATTGCGCTATAAAAATCTCAGCCTTGCCGGAGCCTACCGCACCTTTGCCTATCCTTTTGCACCGTTAATTTATCTGAGTGTAACTCTGTGGACACTGGCCTATGTGCTGGTTTCTAAACCTATTGAAGGCTGGATTGGGCTGGGGATTATTGCTCTTGGCGGGCTGATTTATTGGTTTAGCGCCAACAAAACTGAGCAAGATTCGGGTCGCTAAACATTTTTAAGTCGGTAATACTCTGGTTATGAACTCCCATTATCAGCGCATAGCTAAGGCCATTGAATTTATAAGTAGCCAGGTCGACCAGCAGCCTTCTCTTGAGGCTATTGCTGCCCATTTACATCTCAGCCCATTTCATTTCCAGCGACTGTTTAGTCAGTGGGCAGGGGTAACGCCAAAAAAGTATCTGCAGATTTTGACCCTGGCCCGAGCCAAACAACTACTGGCCACATCCAAACCACTTCAGCAGGTGACAGACTCGATTGGCTTGAGCAGCAGCTCGCGTCTGCACGACCATTTTGTGCAACTTGAAGCAGTGACTCCGGGAGAATTTAAAACTGGTGGCGCAGGATTAAGCATTGAGTATTCAGTGATGGACAGCCCATTTGGAGAGCTGTTTGTGGCGGTCACTCCTAGGGGAATCTGCAAGCTATCGTTTTTGATGAATGGCGATAGTGATCGACAGCTCGACAGTCTGGTTCAAAGCTGGCCCAATGCCCAGATCACCGAAAAAACCTCTGAGACCAACACAGCGCTGGCAGCCATGTTTGCCGGGCAGTCAGATATTAAAGGGCCGTTATCGCTGTACGTGAGGGGGACTAATTTTCAAATTGCTGTCTGGCGTGCCTTGCTTCAGATTGAGCCCGGCTGTATCAATAGCTATGGACAGGTAGCAGCTGCGGTAGGCAGACCCAAAGCATCAAGAGCAGTGGGCACCGCTATTGGTTCTAACCCCATCGCTTTTTTGATCCCATGCCATAGAGTGCTGCAGCAGTCGGGTCAGATCGGTGGCTACCGATGGGGAGAGACGCGCAAACATGCGCTCTACGCTTGGGAATGCGCTCGTGCCAACCATTAGCTCGTTAGGCTGAGTCTGCGTGGATAAGAGCAGCGGGTGAAACCTAGCAGGGTACTGGCGGCGGCGGACTGGCAAGTCGCTCGAGTCCACAGAATGCACCCAGCTAGGCAACTTGCCTGTGCACCTAGTTATCAGCTGGTAATCCCTTTAATCTCAAGGTAATCATCAAAACCAAACTCACCCCATTCGCGACCGTTGCCTGATTGCTTGTAGCCTCCAAATGGCGCCGAATAATCCTGCGAGGCACTATTGAGACTGATCATGCCAGCTCGCAGCTGACGGGCTACACGCTGCGCGCGCTGTTGATCCGAGGTACTCAAATAGGCCGCCAGCCCGTAGGCTGTATCGTTAGCTATCTCAATAGCCTGCTCTTCGGTGTCAAAGGGGATCATCACCAGCACCGGGCCAAAAATTTCTTCCCGCGCTATGGCCATCTGATTGTTAACTCCGGCAAAAATGGTTGGCTTCACAAAGTAGCCTGTATCGAATCCATCGGGTTTGCCAACACCGCCAGCCACTAGTTGAGCGCCTTCTTGCAAACCGATTTCTATCAGCCCCTGTACCTTGTCAAACTGCACTCGGCTAGAGAGTGGGCCCAGATGCATACCCTCCTTCATTGGGTCGTCCACCGCAATCTTCTCAGCAGTCTGCCTAGCGATTTCTACAGCCTGATCGTACACAGATGAATGCACAAGCATACGGGATGGAGCATTGCAGGACTGACCCGTATTGCCCATCATACCAATCACACCAGCACTGACTGCTGATTCAAGATCGGCGTCTTCAAAGATAATATTAGGTGACTTGCCGCCCAACTCCTGGGTCACACGCTTTACAGTTTCGGAGGCCGCCTTGGCCACCAAGATACCCGCGCGGGTAGATCCAGTAAATGAAACCATATCGACATCTGGGTGACTGGAAATTGCGGCACCAACAGCCGGGCCGTCACCATTGACCATATTGTAAACACCCTCGGGGAACCCAGCCTGATCCATCATTTCGGTGAATAGATAACCGGAGATTGGGGCAATTTCACTCGGCTTGAGTACCATGGTGCAGCCGGTAGCCAAAGCGGGGGCCACCTTGCAACTGATCTGATTGATCGGCCAGTTCCAGGGTGTGATAAAGCCACAGACACCTATGGGCTCTTTAACCACTAGGGTGGAACCGAGCTGCCGTGAGAACTCGTACTTTTTGAGCGACTCGATAGCTGCTTTGATATGGCCCCGACCACAGTCAGCCTGCGCAGCACTAGCAAAGGAAATTGGTGCGCCCATTTCCATGCTGATGGCTACTGCCATTTCATCGTAACGATCCATATAAATAGCCAGCAGTTTTTCCATCAAGGCAATGCGCTCTTCAACACTGGTTTGGGCATAGATAGGGAAAGCCGCCTTGGCTGCAGCTATTGCGGCATCAACGTCTGCCGCAGTACCCAGAGAGATAGTGGCAATCTGCTGTTCTGTAGCGGGGTTTTCCACTGCTAAGTCATTTGCTTGAATGGGATCTACCCACTGGCCATTGATATAAAACTGTCTCAGGTCTTTCATAGCTTCCTCTTATAGCCTCGACTGGGCGTTGTCTTCACAATGTGTAGAGATTAATGCTGAGTCTACTAATCGCCTATACCCTTTAGAGGTAAAGGCAACAGGCCTAGCAGGCGGTTAATCGAGCAGAGCTTCCAGTGAGGCTTTGGTCTGGGGTCCGATTAATCGGTGCAATAACTTACCCTCTGCGTTTATCACCAATGTCTCCGGTAATACAGCCACAGGCTCCAACCCCCAAATACCTCGGGGGTCTGCTAACAAACTTGGAAACTCTATCCCCAATTTGGCTATTTCACTGCGCAACTTATCATCCTGAGAGCCGTCAAAATTAACCGCGAGAACACTGATATGGTCTGCCTGTTCTTCGAGCAGCTCGTTGAATTCAGGAATTTCTTTACGGCAAGGCGCACACCAAACGGCCCAGTAATTGATCAGCACCAGTTTGCCCGGCGCCCCCAAATCGATACTGCCGCCGTCAATCAGAGGGTATTCAGTGGCTCTGTCTCCAGAGCATCCGACAAGAAACAAACTGGCTAACAGCAATCTTTTTATCATTAGGAAGTCTCCGGTAATTCCTCGGCAAACAAGGCCTCGACACTGAGGGAAAAATTGTTGCGCAGTGCACTGCGACTCTTAGATGCAAGCATATCGTACTTTTTATACCAGGAATGCACAGAAATTAATTTATCCCCGTGCAAATGAATCTCATCTGGAGCGCTAAGAATATTCTCTCCCAGCCAGTCGCAGATATCATTGAGCGTTACAGTGCCCAGATCACGAGTCAGCACGAAGCGGCCGGTGGCAGTTTTCTCAATCACTTTGTGTTGCAAAAGCTGTGTGCGGAGTCTTTTCCAATGTTCCGCATCAATTCCGACAGCTATCATCTGACGATCTGACAGGCTGCTTCCAGTGTGCTGGTTCTGCCAACAGTGCCACAGAACAACGAGCGTTGCAGTCAAGTCCGGAAGCTTTTTACCAGACCCATGGGTGGGGAATGTTTCTAAGCTGCGCGCAAACTCTGCACCGATCAGGATCAATACCCAAAGTAGATAAAGCCACAACAAAAATAGCGGGATAACCGCAAAGGCACCATAGACACTGGTATAGCTTGAATGGGCGACTAACAAACCGAAAAGCGCCTTGGCGCTTTCGAATAGCACCGTGGTCAGCATACCGCCGACGATAGCATGGCGTCCGTTGACCTTGCAGTTGGGAACAGCAATAAACAGCAATGACATTGCAATCCATGTCAACAGCCAAGGAAGGTAGGTAAAGATATATTGGGAAAGCCCAAGAGCATCTATTTCATCGACTATCAGTCGAAACGACAATAAATAGGTTTTCATTAGCATGCCGGCCGCCAGTAACAGCGGCCCCAAGCTGAGAATTGCCCAGTACAACAAAAATCCGCTAAGGCCTCGGCGACCACCATCTGTGCCCCAGATATGGTTAAAGGTCTTTTCAATATTGGCCAGCATAAGATAGGACGTCACCAGCAAAATCAGCGCACCAGCAGAGCTCAATTTGCGAGCCTGAGTGGAGAACTCAGTGAGATAGCTGGTAATTTCCTGACCGCTGCTGGGCAGCATTTTGGGAAATATCCAAGCCTCTACCTGCCCGCCGACTTCCTGAAATGCTGGTATCAATGAAAACATTCCATACATCAATGTCAGCATCGGCACTATGGCAAATAAACTCATATAGGTGAGTGCTGCAGCACTTTGCCGACAGCCATCGCGATCGAACCTGAAAGCAATGTAACGAATAAATTGACCAGCCGAAATAGCTTGGAGCCGCAGACTACTGAAACTGAATTGCACGAATAAGCTCCTCGCTTTTGGTTTATTTTAATTTAGACTTACAATACCCTGTTTTCAAACCTGACACTTGCAAGGATCGCTCCTCGAGGAAAACCTATGGCGACTATTTATCACAATCCGCGCTGTTCCAAGTCCAGACAAACGTTGGAGATATTGCGCACCCAAGGTGTTGAGCCCGACATAGTGCTGTACCTAGAGACAGCATTGAATAGGGACAGGTTACTGGATCTACTGAGCAAGCTGGGTCTTAGTGCCAGTCAGTTAGTGCGACGCTCAGAACAGGATTTTAAGGATAATAATCTCAGTGCGCCCGGCACCACAGAGGAGCAGCTTTTAGAGGCTATGCTTAAATACCCCAAGCTAATTGAACGCCCTATAGTAGTAGTTGGTGATAGAGCTGTGCTTGGACGGCCGCCAGAAAATGTTATGGAGTTACTTTAGATGTCTAATCCCTATATTTTAGTGCTGTATTACAGCCGCAACGGACATGTCAAAATGCTCGCTGATCAGCTTGCACAGGGTATTGAAAGTGCCGGCCTCGAGGCGCGCCTGCGTACGGTGCCTGCAGTGTCCACAGTTTGCGAAGCGACAGAAACTGATATTCCTAACGCTGGCGACATTTACTGTTGTGAAGAAGATTTAGCCAACTGCGCCGGCCTGTTGCTAGGCAGCCCCACTAGATTTGGCAATATGGCCGCGCCGCTAAAGTACTTTCTTGATGGCACCGCAGGCCTGTGGATGAACGGCGCCTTGATTGACAAGCCCGCTGGCGCCTTTACCTCAACATCAAGCCTGCACGGTGGCCAGGAAGCCACGCTGCTAACTATGTTAATTCCTTTGTTGCATCAGGGCATGTTGTTTGCAGGTGTGCCCTACTCAGAACCTGCGCTAAGCAAAACTGCTAGCGGTGGTACCCCCTATGGCGCAACGCATGTGGAAAGCGAAAATCTCAGTAGTGAAGAAATTGCCATCTGCCATGCCCAGGGTAAACGTATTGCTTTATTAGCGAGCAAGTTGTCTCGTTAGCTGATCTAATTCAACAAAGGCCTATCTATTGACCAAACTATCCCTACTATCTATCAGCAGATTTTTGACCTTTTCAAGTTACTGGTTATTGATGCTGACCACCGCCGCCCACCTGTGGATGAAATCTGCACCTCTGGTGATTTATGCCATCAGCCTGATACCGCTGATAATTTTTATTCCCGGTATGCTAGCGGACCGACTGCGCACCCTTATCTGGCTCGGCTTTGTGGTTTTGCTTTATTTCTACAATGGCATTCAGAATCTCAGCGCTCCAGAGCCCGAGACAATGGATATTATTGAGCTGGTATTGAGTGTTACGCTATTTTGCGCTGCCATGACTTATGCCCGTATAAGACAGGTCAGAAAACTATAAGTTTTTAAGCAAGAGGAATTATTATGACCGATAAAAAACCCGGAATTATTCGACGTATCTTTAGTTTTATCGGGAAAATTATTACCGGTGTAAGAGCGATCGTCGGCCTGTTGGTTTTTGTCTTTATAGTGTCAATTATTGCCGGTATGTTTGGTGGTGATCTGCAGCCAATCCCTGAAAGAGGCGCTCTCTATCTGGCACCTAGCGGGGTTCTAGTTGATCAAAAAACCTATGTAGATCCACTTGAACAGCTTCTCTCACAAAGTGGCGGCCGAGATTCTCAAACATTGGTTAGAGAAGTCGTTGAAGCTATCGACAGTGCAGCCGGCGATAGTCGCATCACCCATCTGGTGCTGGACACTGATTATATGGCGGGCGCTGGGCTCAGCAAACTAGAAGAAATCAGCTCAGCTCTGCTGCGTTTTAAAAAGAGCGAGAAACCTATCATTGCCCTAGGTGATAACTTTAATCAGCCTCAGTACTATCTCGCTGCCCATGCCGATGAGATTATCCTCAACCCTATGGGGATGGTAACGCTAACAGGCTTCAGCTACTTTGGAAGCTACTACAAAGATGCCTTAGATAAGCTAAAAATCAATGTTCATATCTTCCGCGCCGGCGAATTTAAAAGCGCCGTCGAGCCCTATATGGGCAACGCAATGTCTCCCGGAGTGAAACAGGAGCGTCAGACTCTCATCAACAGTCTCTGGAGCAGTTACCGCCAAAAGGTTGAGTCCGTGCGAGGTCTTCCCGAGGGCGCAGTCGATAGTTTTATTGAAAACCTGATTCCCAATCTGCAACAGGCTCAGGGCGACAGCGCTCAACTAGCTCTCAATGAGGGGCTAGTAGATATGATTGCCGGTCGCACACAGACGCTAGACTATCTCAATGAGGTAATTCCCGGCTCAGATGGTAAGTTCGACTACATCAACCTGCGGGGCTACCTGAATAATATCCGCCTTGCCAAACTGCAAGGCGGTGTGGCTAAAAAGCATAAGGTGGCAGTGGTTGTCGCCAAAGGGTCAATTCTGGACGGTGAACAGCCAGAGGGAAACGTGGGCGGTGATACTCTGGCCTCTATGCTTGCCAATGTGCGGGACGATGAGAATGTTAAGGCGCTGGTTTTGCGTGTAGATAGCCCTGGAGGCAGTGCCTTTGCATCAGAAATTATCCGCGATGCACTGTCAGCGATTCGTGATCAGGCTATACCAGTGGTGATTTCAATGGGCAGCGTAGCGGCCTCTGGCGGCTACTGGATCTCAACAGACGCCGATCACGTAATGGCTCTGCCTACAACGATCACCGGCTCGATCGGTGTTTACGGCATAGTTCCCACCGTTGAGGAATCCATGGCTGCATTGGGCATCTATTCAGATGGCGTTGGCACCTCTGGCATATCAGGGTTGATGCAACTTGACCGCGCCATGTCGCCTCAGGCGGAAGCTTTTTTCCAATCTGGCGTAGATGGCACCTATAACCGTTTTTTAAAGCTGGTCGCCAATGCTCGCGATATGACAACGGATCAGGTTCATGAGCTAGCTCAGGGTCGCGTATGGACTGGACAGCAGGCTTTGCAGCTGGGCCTGATTGACGAACTAGGGGATCTAAAGCAAGCCATCGAGGCAGCTGCGAACCTTGCAGGGCTTGATGAATACGCTGTGGATTATCGCCGCAAACCGCTCAATGTTTACGAGCAGTTCCTGTCTGAAATGAACAGCAACGTCAGCGCCTCATTGGCTGGGTTAGGAATTGACAGGCAATCGAGCAGCTGGCTGCGTCGCCAAGCAAAGGCAATTCTGGAACCCTTTAGAATGCTAGATACTTTAAATGACCCTAGAGGCATTTATCTGCACTGCGAGCAGTGCCCTCGCTAAGGGACTCTGCCGCCGACCTCTAAAGATCTAACACTGTCTTGATAAAAGGCAGGGTTAAGCGTCTCTGCTCTTGCAGAGACGCGCCGTCCAGTTGTTCGAGTGCCGCCATCAACTGGCGGCTGCTGCGCGGCAAGCGATTTAATAAAAATACTGCCGCTTCATCAGAGAGATATAGTCCGCGCCGATTGGCTCTGTGCTGCAACAGTCTGCGTTGGTCTGCGTCCTGATAATGAAGCATCTGTAGTGACACTCCAGACTTAAGGCGAGATAGCAGGTCTGGCAGCTCTACGCCCAAATCATCAGGCGCTGCATGCGCTGCAACCACCAGTCGCGTATTGGCCTCGCGACAGCGATTAAAAAAGTTAAACAGAGGCTCCTGCCATGTGGCTTTATCAGCCACCAATTGGAGGTCATCAAGACAGACCAGATTGGCAGATTCCAAGCCCTCCAGCACCTGCTCCGGCGGATAGTCCTGCAGCTCGCCAAGGGGCAAATACAGAGCGCCGGCATTTCTTCCCAGTGCAGTCTGCTGACAGGCAGCTTGCAATAGATGAGACAGCCCAGACCCTTCAGACCCCATAAGATAGGTATAAGCCTGACCCTCGTCCTGAAGCACAAAAGTTGCCAGATGCTGAGGCGTGCCTCTGGGGGCATAAAAGTTATCAAAGGTCGCCTGATCGTCTAGCGCAACAGCCAGACTTAACTGTCGAGGTCTGCTCACTTGTTTATCCAATTAAATTCTAATCGTCCGGTTAATAGGGCATCCACAGCTGTTTGACTCGCGAACTTTCCGCTGCGCACCAGAGCAGAGTGCAGTAACTCAGCACCACCCTCAACACCCACAGCTAGGGTTAGCTGGTCGCCCTCGACCGCGTAAAGATCCAGAGAATCTACAACCTGTAATTTTTTTAGCTGTGCTAGCACCAACTGGTATTGGCTAAAGGAGCCTACATTATTGATCCTGACCAACAGCTCGTTAGTGTTTATCTGCGGGACATAGGTGAATGTTGTCGCGAGATTATCAATTAGGTCATCCACTGCGGCGGCCATAAACTCTTCCCCAGCGGCACTGCGAAAATCATTGAGCTGACGGCTGTCCGCACCTTTATACAACCAGGCACCGCGCACTTCTCCTGTCGAGGTGGTATAAAAGCGCAATGCTATCCAGCCATCAGCCTGATACCGCTGGGATGCCGGATCAATCAAATCAGCGCGCAGTGACCAGGCCTCATTAACAGACAGCGACAACTGGTCTTCCAAATCAAAACTAGGCAACATATAAGGCATACCGCGAGCCTTCATTGCCTGATCGAAAGAAAGCAGCACTGACTGCGCTTGCAGTGAACCCTGCTGATTGCTGTGCTCACCAATAAAACCTCGCCCCTCTAGAGCATCGTCACGAATAATCCATACTAAAAATTTTGGCCGGTTAGAGGGCAATATGGGTAGCTGGGCCTGACGAATTAACTGATCTATTGCCTGCCGCGCAAAGCTTACCTCGAGACGAGTTTGAATATCTGCGCTGCTGTCTTCAGCGGGAAGACTGCGAAAGCCCACCGCAGCTACATAGGCATTTGGATTGGTCAAAAACGGTTGGATTCTAGGTGACTGCATAATTTTGCTGTTGCCAGTGAGTTTTATCATCACCTGGGCAAGCGCATCTACCACACCAGCTTCTCGAGACTCAGCAGTTTGATCTGCGACTGGCACCAGCCCGCTGTAGAGCCCAGCGACCTCCTCGGCCAGTGAATGCAGGCTAAAACACGCCAAAATCACCATTAATATCCGTTTCAAGGAGTTTTCTCCAAATTAATTTGCTTCATTGTACCAGTGCTTGATGAAAATTAGACTCACCCGCACTAAAATAGCGCCCTAAAATAAGTGCTTTAAACAGGAAGCCTCTCCATGACCGAAAAGACTCCGTCCCTGAGCTATAAAGATGCAGGTGTAGATATTGACGCCGGCAACGCCTTGATCGACAAAATTAAGGGTGCGGCCAAGCGAACACGCCGCCCTGAAGTAATGGCCGGACTCGGCGGATTTGGTGCGTTGTTTGAATTACCTACCGGCTACCGCGAACCTGTTATGGTCTCTGGCACCGATGGTGTTGGCACGAAGCTGCGACTGGCTCTGGATCATGGCAAACATGACACTGTAGGCATAGATCTAGTGGCCATGTGTGTGAATGACTTGATTGTCTGTGGTGCCGAGCCCTTATTCTTTCTCGACTATTACGCCACCGGGAAACTGGATATAGATACTGCCGCTGCTGTGGTCAATGGAATTGCCGACGGCTGCGAACTCTCTGGCTGCTCATTGATCGGTGGTGAAACTGCTGAAATGCCTGGCATGTATGAGGGTGACGACTATGACTTAGCAGGGTTTTGCGTAGGTATGGCGGAGAAGTCTGAGCTTATTGATGGCAGTAAGGTTGCTGTAGGCGATACGCTTATAGGCCTGACCTCCAGTGGCCCCCATTCCAATGGCTACTCGCTAATTCGCAAAGTACTGGAAGTGACCGATACAGACCCCGCGACTACTATGCTGGATGGCAAACCTTTGATTGACCTGTTGATGGCGCCTACCAAAATCTATGTAAAGCCTCTCCTGGGTCTTATTGCTCAATCTCCGGTGCACGCACTGGCCCATATTACCGGTGGCGGACTGCTAGAAAATATCCCAAGAGTGCTGCCGGCTAATGCCACTGCAGTGATTGATACCAAAGCTTGGACCCGACCTGCTGTTTTCAACTGGCTGCAACAGGGCGGCAATATTGAAGAGCGTGAAATGCACCGCACACTTAACTGCGGTGTTGGCATGGTTATCTGTGTGCCAGCAGATACCGCGCAGTCAGCATTGGACTTTCTGAATAGCCATGGCGAGGAAGCATTCATTCTCGGCACCATCGAAGAGAGCAAAGCTGGCGAAGAACAGGTTCAGCTACTTGGACTGGCTGAATGATTGATAGCTCGATGTCAGACAACAAACCGCGTCTTGTGGTGTTGATTTCAGGCAGCGGCTCGAATTTACAATCATTTATCGATGCCTGTGCAGAGGGTACCCTCAATGCTCAGGTGGCTGCAGTTATAAGTAATCGAGCTGGCGTTAAGGGCTTAGATCGTGCGGCGGCGGCCAATATTCCCAATATCGCGATAGATCACAGAGCCTTCGACAGCAGAGAGGAGTTTGATCAAAATCTCGGCGAATTAATCGATAGTTTTGCGCCCGATTTAGTTGTTCTGGCTGGCTTTATGCGTATCTTGACTCCAGATTTTGTCAATCGCTTTCTCGGCAAGCTGATCAATATCCATCCCTCACTATTGCCCGCCTACCCTGGCCTGCACACCCATCAGCGTGCCATTGATGCTGGCGACTCAGAGGCTGGCGCAACTGTACACTTTGTCACCCCTGAATTAGATGGGGGGCCTTCAGTGCTGCAGGCACGAGTGCCTCTGCTAGCAAACGACACAGCGGACAGTCTGGCACAACGAGTGCTAAGCTTCGAACACAGTATCTATCCCAAAGTTGCTCAGTGGTTTTGTGAAGGCCGTCTAGCCATGGTTAATGGCCAGGCCTATCTTGACGGAAAGGCTCTACCTGAACAGGGCATAATTTTTTCTGAGAATTCAGAACAATAATTGCATTTACCAGTCTAAAACCACTAATCTAGTTCACCAGCGACCTCTGCCGCCATAAAGGGAACTCTAAATATCTCTATGACAGCGCATCATTTCAGGGCTACCCGCCGCTCCTCAAGCCTGCGTTTTGCACTGGGCTTTAGCGGCTTACTCCTTGCTTTTACCGCCTGGTCCTCAGATATTAAGAGTTATAGCGCCAGCTATTCTGCAAGCTTTAACGGTCTAGAAATCGAAGCAAAGCATCGCTTAGAACAGTTGGACTCTGGGCAGTATCGAGAAACGCTTAAAGCAAAAAACTTCCTCGGAAAAATTGACGAGCAGGCGCTATTTGAGGTTGCCGAAAACCAAACCATTGTTCCCTTAGAATACAACTATCAACGGTCATTGGTGGGTGTAAAGCGCGCTGAGCGACAGGTTTTTAACTGGGCCAGTCAGCAGCTGGAATACAGCAAAAAAGACCTCACTGAAATCGTTGAGCTGCCACCCGGTGCTCTTGATATTATTACCCATAAGGTGCAGTTGCGCAGGGACTTACAGACTGGCAAGAAGATTCTTTCCTACCCTGTTATTTCCCGAGGAAAGCTGAAACAATATGAATATCAAATCATTGAAGAAACAGTTTTGGACACGGCCATAGGTCCACTCAACACCATTCTGGTGCAGCGAATCAGGGAAGACGACAGGCGACAGACTAGCATTTGGTTGGCTACTGACTGGGACTATTTAGCAGTCAAACTAGAGCAGATAGAAGATGGCGAAAGCCACCAGATGAGTATTATAAATGCTCAGGTTGATAACCAACCTGTGACTCCATTAGAGACTGTGACAGAGAAATAAGCATGGTAAACACACCCAACAAAACCGGCACCAGTAAATTTATTCTTGTTCTTGGCACGGTCGCCGCCCTGGCCATTATTGGTGGCGTTCTCTATCAGGCTCAGCAGAGCTCAGAGCAGGACGATCTTGCGCTGCTGGGGGTTATCCCAGAGCAGGCTATTGTGGAAGCTGTTATCGAACCACCGCCTGTTCCCGAAGCCACGATTCCAGAGCCTGCGCCGGAACCACAGCCCGAGCCAGCCCCGCAGTCAGTAATGAAAGCGCCTGAACTGCCCAGCCTAGATAATAGTGACGACTTTGTTCGCGAACGTATTTTACTAATCAAACATAAACGCGATCTTGAAATCTGGCTGAATACAGATGACTTAATTCGCCGCAGTGCCAGCTACCTTGATGGCCTATCTCGCGGAGTAGTACTCAGCAAGATTTTCGCGCTCAGCGCACCTGAGGGCAGCTTTGCAACCCATCGTGAAGGAACAGCTATCTGGCTCAATGCAGGTAACTACGAACGCTACAATAATACGGTGGCGGTGCTTAGCACCTTAGATATGAAGGCCATAGCCCAGATGTTTCACTTTATACGTCCCCTGCTGGAGAACGCCTTTGCTGAAATGGGTTATCGCCCACGGCAGATGGACGGCATTATTTTGCAAGCGATAGATAATATAATGCAGACGCCAGTTATCGCCGAGCCGATTCAACTGACGCGCGATTCAGTGGCTTACAAATATGCGGACTCAGAGTTAGAGGCGCTGCTGCCGATTCAAAAGCAACTACTGCGCACTGGCCCAGAAAACACACGCCGCCTGCAGCAGCAGGCCAAAGCGCTTCGCGACGCCTTACTAAACCCCTAGGTCTTGGGCAGCGTTACACCGGTTTGACCCTGATACTTGCCACCGCGGTCTGCGTAGGAGGTTGCGCAGATTTCGTCTGATTCAAAGAACAGCATCTGTGCCACCCCTTCGTTTGCATATATCTTCGCCGGAAGGTTGGTGGTGTTAGAAAATTCCAATGTTACATGGCCTTCCCACTCAGGCTCGAGAGGAGTGACATTCACAATGATGCCACAACGTGCATAGGTCGACTTGCCGAGACAGATAGTCAGTACCGAGCGTGGAATTTTAAAGTACTCAACAGTTCTCGCCAGAGCAAAACTGTTGGGGGGAATAATGCAGTAGTCACCCTTCATATCCACAAACGAGTCATTGTCGAAATTCTTGGGATCTACAGTTTTAGAATGAACGTTGGTAAACACCTTAAACTCGTCCGCACAGCGCACATCGTAGCCATAGCTTGACGTACCATAGGAAATAACCCGCTCATCGCCAGCGTAGCGCACCTGACCAGATTCAAAGGGCGCAATCATTTGCTCTTGCTCGGCCATACGGCGAATCCAGTGGTCTGACTTAATGCTCATCTAGGGTAACTCCAACAGAGGTTTAAATTTGATAAAGGGCGGTATGATACCTGTTTATGCGACGTGGGCAAGCAGGCCGTTATTGAAAGATAATCTCCGGCCCTGTGCTGCTGCCTACCATCTGTAATTCGGCAATCACCGACTCGGCAATCTGCTTATAGTGCTGTGCAACTGCGCCCTCAGCATCAGCAACCACTGAGGGTAACCCACTGTCACCGTTTTCGCGGATAGAACGATCCAATGGCAGGCTACCCAGTAGCTTTGTGCTGTATTGCTCGGCCACGTTGGCACCACCACCAGCGCCGAAAATAGCCTCAGTATGGCCGCACTCAGAGCAGATATGCATAGCCATGTTTTCGACAATTCCCAGAACCGGAATGTTTACCTTTAAGAACATCTCAATGCCCTTTCTGGCATCCAGCAATGCTATATCCTGCGGTGTGGTGACAATCAACGCGCCGGACACCTGGGCTTTCTGAGCGAGCGTTAGTTGAATATCACCTGTGCCCGGCGGCATATCTACCACCAAAATATCCAGCTCACCCCACATGGTCTGACCCAGCAGCTGTTGTAATGCACCGGCTGCCATAGGTCCGCGCCAGGCCATGGGCGTCTGATCAGTAACCAGATAAGCCATCGACATGGTTTTTAGGCCCTGGGCTTCAATAGGCGCAAAGTGTTTTTCGTCTGCGGCTTTGGGTCTTGTTCCCTCAGGCACTCCCAGCATCATGGCAATACTCGGGCCATAGATATCAGCATCTAAAAGGCCGACTTTTTTTCCTGAAGCCTGCAGCGCCAGTGCCAAATTCACCGCAGTGGTGGACTTCCCCACACCGCCCTTACCGGATGCCACTGCCACAATATATTTCACCTGATCTAACACTAAACCACCCCAATCATTAATCTTTTAATCTTTACGGCCTATGCACTGCCTTTAGAGCACTAATAGCCCGTGAAAAGTTGGCGTAAAATCGCTATAGTTGCGCCTTGGAATCATTGCCTCTTAAAAGAACCTAGACCATGTCATCAAAACGCCAAATACTGGTAACCAACGCCCTGCCCTATGCCAATGCTGCACTGCACCTTGGCCACATATTGGAATATACCCAAACCGATGTCTGGGTGCGCTTCCAACGAATGCGCGGGCACGAATGTTACTATGTTTCGGCGGACGATGCCCATGGAACTGCCATCATGCTCAAGGCCGATGAAAAAGGTATTAGCGCAGAACAACATATTGCCGATATGCGCGCCATACACGAGGCTGACTTTCGAGACTTTTTAATTGGCGTGGACAACTACCACAGCACCCATTCTGAAGAAAATCGTGAGCTATCTGAGCTGATCTACAACCGTCTCAATGACAATGGGCATATTGCCAAGCGAGATATTACTCAGGCCTTTGATCCAGAGAAAAATCTGTTTTTGGCCGACCGCTATATCAAAGGCACCTGCCCCAAATGTAAAACCGATGATCAGTATGGCGATAACTGCGAGGCCTGCGGTGCCACCTACTCGCCCACCGATCTAATCAACCCGGTATCCGCTATATCCGGAGCCACCCCCATCGAGAAAGAATCTACCCATTACTTCTTTAAGCTGCCCGAGTTCACTGAGTTTCTGCAGGACTGGACCCGCAGCGGCGCTGTGCAGACGGAAGTCGCCAATAAGTTGGGGGAATGGTTGGACAGCGGCCTGCAGGAATGGGATATCAGCCGCGATGCCCCTTACTTTGGTTTTGAAATTCCAAACGCACCGGGCAAATATTTTTATGTGTGGCTAGATGCGCCGATTGGCTATATGGCCGCCTTTAAAAACCTCTGTGACCGGGATGGCATAGACTTTGATCATTACTGGGCGGCAGATTCGACCACCGAGCTGTACCATTTTATCGGCAAGGATATTGTTAACTTCCACGCCCTGTTCTGGCCAGCCATGCTCAAGAGCGCCGATTACCGCACCCCCAGCAAGGTGTGCGTGCACGGATTTGTGACGGTCAATGGCAAAAAGATGAGCAAATCCCGGGGTACCTTTATTAATGCCCGCTGCTATCTGGACCATTTAAACCCGGAATACCTACGCTATTACTATGCCTCCAAACTCAGTGGCTCAGTCGAAGATATCGATCTGAATCTGCAAGACTTTGTGCAGAAGGTCAATAGCGATTTGGTGGGCAAGGTGGTGAATATCGCCAGCCGCTGCGCCAAGTTCGTAGCCAATGGCAACAACTCTGTGCTCTCCAACAGTATTGAAAACCCTGTACTCTGGAAACAGGTCAGTGGCGCTGCCGACACAGTTGCCGAGCACTATGAAAACCGTGACTACGGCAAAGCCATTCGCGAAATTATGGCGCAGGCAGATGCGGCCAACGAATATATCGCGGCCAAAGAGCCCTGGAAGCTCAATAAAATTGAAGGCAAACAGCAGGAGGTGCAGGATATTTGCTCTCTGGGCATCAATTTATTCCGAGTGCTGTTGGGCTACTTGAAGCCGGTACTGCCCGCCATGGCTGCTGAGGGCGAAGCGTTCCTCAATGATTCGTTGAGTTGGGATAGTCTGCAACAACCATTGACTGAGCATAAAATTAACAGCTTTAAGCCACTTATGCAGCGCATCGAAAAAGATCAGGTGGACGCAATGGTAGAAGCCAGTAAACAAGAGGCCGCGCAAGCTGCGGCCCCCAAACTTGAGGGTCCTCTGGCAGATGATCCGATTGCCGCAGAGATTAACTTTGATGATTTTATTAAAGTTGATTTGCGCGTGGCACAGATTGTTAAAGCCAGCCATGTGGATGGCGCGGAGAAACTCCTGCAACTGACACTGGATATTGGCGGTGAAATCCGCAATGTATTTTCAGGTATCAAATCATCCTACAAACCAGAAGATCTGGAGGGCCGTCTCACTGTGATGGTCGCCAATCTGGCTCCGCGCAAAATGCGTTTTGGTATGTCCGAGGGTATGGTTCTAGCTGCGGGCGACAAAAAGGGGATCTATTTACTGGAGCCGGATTCTGGTGCGCAACCAGGTCAGAGAGTGACCTAATTTAGCGTGACGAGAGTATTTATTAGGTAGATCAAAAAGTACTAAAGCCCCACCCCATTTATATTGAATCAATGGAGTTGATTCTAGGATAATGGGCCATTAATCAAATCGTGTGCAGGCTATGCAAGAATTTGCCGTTATTCTGGTCAGCTCTATTCTGATCAACAACTATGTTCTGGTGCAGTTCCTTGGACTGTGCCCGTTTATGGGCGTGTCTACAAAGCTGGAATCTGCTATCGGCATGTCGGCAGCCACCACCTTTGTATTAACGCTCACAGCCATGGTCAGCTACATAGTGGATGTTCTGGTGCTGATGCCTCTGGGCCTGATCTACCTGCGGACGATTGCGTTTATTTTGGTCATCGCTGCCGTCGTGCAGTTCACCAAAATGTTTATCGAAAAAACAAGTCCACTACTGTACCGCGTGCTTGGCGTATTTTTACCCCTAATCACCACCAACTGTGCAGTACTGGGTGTAGCCCTTCAAAATGCCTCCAAAGACCTCAACTTTATGCAGTCTTCGCTTTATGGATTTGGCGCTGGTGCAGGCTTTTCGCTAGTCTTAATTTTCTTCTCGGCGATGCGCGAGCGTTTGGCGGCTGCCGATATACCAGCACCTTTTGAGGGCGCTGCCATTGCCATGATCACCGCTGGCTTAATGTCACTAGCCTTCATGGGCTTTAGTGGATTGGTTTAATGTTAGAAACCATTGCACAACAACCTATACTTGCCGCACTGATTGCGCTGGTCGGGCTAGGCACCCTTTTTGGAGGCCTACTGGGTTTTGCTGCGGAAAAATTTAAAGTTGAAGGCGACCCGATCGTTGAACAAATCGATGAGCTTCTACCCCAGACTCAGTGCGGACAATGTGGCTTCCCCGGTTGCAAACCCTATGCAGAATCTATTGCTAATGGCGACGCTATCAACAAATGTCCTCCCGGCGGTCAGGCTACGATTAACGCGATAGCCAACCTACTGGACGTGCCAGCCCCAGAACTGGATGCAGAGCACGGCGAGGAAGCCGATGTCCGCACCGTCGCCTTTATCCGTGAAGACGAATGTATCGGCTGCACCAAATGTATTCAGGCCTGTCCTGTAGACGCAATTTTAGGCGCAGCAAAACTAATGCACACGGTGATTGCAGATGAGTGTACCGGCTGTGATCTCTGTGTGGAGCCCTGCCCTGTAGACTGTATTGATATGTTACCGGTTAAAGAGACCATCAAAGACTGGCATTGGCCTGCACCCCCAACCACCGCAGACTTAATCGCCTCTGACCGGAGGGCCCAACTATGAAGACATGGGTCACTCCAGGTGGCGTCCACCCACCCGAAAACAAACACCAGTCTTTGACTATGCCAATCGGTACCCTGCCGCTGCCCGAAAAACTCATTATTCCGTTGAGTCAGCATATAGGTGTGCCAGCTAATCCCTGCGTGCAAATAGGGGAAACTGTGCTCAAGGGTCAAAAAATAGCCGAGGCCTCTGGCCCACTGTCTGTGCCTATGCACGCGCCCACCTCTGGAACTGTCAGTGCCATAGAACACAGACCCATTGCTCACTCCTCCGGGATGTTGTCGCCCTGCATAGAAATCACTCCAGATGGCCGGGAGCAGTGGATTGAGCACAGGGGTATAGACGACTTCCAGCACGCCTCGTCAAGCGCACTATTAAAAACTATCAGCGAGGCTGGTATAGCAGGCATGGGCGGTGCAGGGTTCCCCACCGCGGTAAAGCTCAACGCTGGCCATCAGCGTCCAATCAATACACTGATTGTCAATGCCACCGAGTGCGAGCCCTATATTACTGCCGATGACTCAGCGATTCGTGAAAGAGCCCAAGAGATTGTTCAGGGTATAAGCATTCTCAGCCATATTCTGAGTAACCCGAGCACTATTTTGATTGGTATCGAAGACAACAAGCCCGAGGCCATAGCTGCATTGAAACCCCATGTGGAAGATACTGGCATTCAGGTGGTTTCCTTCCCTACCAAGTACCCTTCGGGCGGTGAGAAACAGCTGGTCTACATTTTGACCGGCCAGGAAATCCCCAGTGGCAAACTGCCTGCAGATATTGGAATGCTGTGCGTCAACATAGGCACCACCTTTGCAATCAAGCGCGCCGTAGTAGATGGTGAGCCATTAATTTCTCGGGTCACCACCATGACTGGCGATGCCTGTGGAATCAATCGCAACTACGAAACTTTAATCGGCACGCCAGTTAGCCATATGCTGGCCAACAGCGCGTTTGACGAAAAGGCCTGCAGCCGACTGGTGATGGGCGGTCCAATGATGGGCTTTAGCCTGACCAGTGCCGAAGTACCTATAGTCAAAACCACCAACTGCATACTGGCCCCGAGTTTTCAGGAGATACCTGAAGACGAACCTGCCCAGGCCTGCATACGCTGCGGTATGTGCGCTGAGGCCTGCCCGGTATCACTGCTTCCACAGCAGCTATTTTGGTATTCACAGGCCAAGGATTACGAGCGCCTTGAAGCTC
>Ga0209137_1000213_pt1 | contig 64000 bp, 59 predicted proteins | sample SaaInl5LU_22_DNA_FD_184642 | JGI IMG/M metagenome (GOLD analysis project Ga0209137, IMG submission 184642) | Marine microbial communities from expanding oxygen minimum zones in the Saanich Inlet - ESP_105LU_22_DNA (SPAdes) (version 2) | ecosystem: Environmental > Aquatic > Marine > Intertidal... | reverse complement strand
TTGGAATAACCACTGGCTCGTTTCCTTCCATTACAGAAACACAAGAGTTGGTGGTTCCAAGGTCAATACCTATGATTTTACCCATTTTAAAATTATTTAGGTTGTCAATTCAATTTCTTACGACCTAGTTTAATCAAGGGTTATGCCAATCGCATTTTCACTCCTCTTTGCCCAATATGAAGCACCAATTTGGCAGTTAACCCATCCAAAGGCTGTCAAAAACTGAAAAAACCGGGGGGCCCAAGGTGACACAATGTCAAACCTGTGGCGAGAAAAATTGGCAACGATTAGAAACAGACCTGCTCCCCATCAACACAAATACAGGTATCGAGGCCTTGGAAATCAAGCCAACCCATATCGCACGTGTGCATACCACGCCATAGACTATCGAGTGAAGACGTGCTAAGAGCAACATTGTCTTTAAACCCACGTGCGCGTGACGAAAACACCCCTATTCCACCATCTATATTCGTAAACAGCGGCTTTTCTTGCACAATACCTTGCGACGGCTGTGAGACATTTATATAGGTCGCATAGTCATCCGCAGCGGCCCAAACTTCCACATCGATCCCCTTAAACACACGAGATCTGTCAGAAGTGGTCCCGATGTTATTACGAAGGAAACGGTAGTAACTTTCATACGTAAGTTCTGTCGTGAAGGTGCCATTGCCGTTTAAATTACTACCCGTTCTTACTGGAAGCGCATAGGTCAAGGTTTTGATCACACTGTCTGCCGGATTGCTACGTGGCGATTCCTTATAGCGAAAGTGAACATACCCCTGATACATGCGTGCATTTTCGGCAGCTTCCCACTTGAACTCAGCCCCACCTATACCAAAAGTAATTTTCTGGAAACCTTTTGGCTTGGTGATGTCAACATTGCCTACGAGCGGGGTGACCGATTCAAAATTATTATTCCCCGGTATAAAGCCTTTGAGTCGGTATTCTGAATTTGCGTTGAGCTGTGCGTCCGTCCAATACAATCGGTAGTTCTCCGTGGTGAAGACACCCTGATCTAAAAGATTAGTGTCCTTGCGGAACATCTCATAGGTCCCAATCACATTTCCCGCGTCATTTAATTCTGACAGGTATATTGTAGCAGTATCGAAGTATAAACTATCACTGTGGGTCGCTCCAGCTAAAATACCGTCTTCCCCTAAGTACGTGCGGTGTAAACGTACCCATTGCGTATCCTGATCTTTATCCAAAAGACCATATACCACATTTTGCACGTCATAATCCGCGTTTATGTCAAGTGAGTTGTCGCATGAAATCGCCAAAAAGAATGCGAATAGAGGAAGAAATAGTTTTTTCATAGAGTGTAAAAATACAACGTATGGGAAGAGTTGCTTTTCTTTGCAATACTAACACACAAAAACCGTGCACGATGTCCGTAGCAAAAAAAGAATTTAAGAAGGTCACTACCCACAGCCTTCAACAGATGAAAGACCAAGGTGAGAAGATCTCCATGCTGACTGCGTATGACTTTACTATGGCAAAAATGGTCGATGCAGCAGGTGTGGATTGTATTCTAGTAGGAGACAGTGCCTCTAATGTTATGGCAGGACACGAAACAACCCTTCCCATCACATTAGACCAAATGATTTACCATGCGAGCAGCGTTGTACGTGCTGTAGACCGTGCGTTAGTAGTGGTTGATCTTCCTTTCGGTGCTTACCAAGGGAATTCAAAAGAAGCATTGACCTCAGCAGTTCGCGTGATGAAAGAGAGCGGAGGCCACGCTGTAAAGCTCGAAGGTGGTGTAGAAATCATCGAAGGTATACAGCGTATTTTAACAGCAGGCATACCTGTTATGGGCCACCTCGGGTTGACACCCCAAAGCATCTATAAGTTCGGTACGTATAGCGTTCGAGCAAAAGAAGAGCAAGAGGCCATTAAGTTAAAAGAAGACGCGCTTGCGCTCCAAGAGGCCGGCTGTTTTGGTATAGTTCTCGAAAAAGTACCTGCATCGCTTGCGCAAGAAGTGAGCGAAATGCTGTCCATTCCAGTCATCGGAATCGGTGCTGGACCTGGTGTTGATGGACAAGTGCTCGTTTTTCATGATCTCGTGGGAATGACACACCAATTCCACCCGCGTTTTCTTCGCCGTTACCTCAACTTGTACGAAGATATCACTGGAGCCATAGGCCAGTATGTTCAAGACGTGAAGGATGTAGATTTCCCGAACGAAAATGAAAGTTACCCGAGTTAAAATTGGCCAAGCGACTCGACATCCTCTATGAGGACAATCATCTGATTGCTGTCAACAAGGCGGCAGGGGATCTCGTTCAAGGAGATAAAACAGGAGACCTTCCCCTGCCAGATCACATCAAGGTCTACTTGAAGGAAAAATTCAATAAGCCTGGCAATGTATTTTGCGGTGTGATTCATCGTTTGGACCGTCCTACCACCGGGGTGGTGCTGTTTGCCCGTACGTCGAAAGGCCTGGAACGAATGAATGCGGCATTCAAGAATCGGACAACTTCGAAAAAGTACTGGGCTTTGGTGGAAGGAAAATTGGCTTCAGAGGGAACGCTAGAACATTATTTAAAAAAGAATCCTAAGACGAATAAAGCCGTAGCCTTTAAGCGAGAAGAGACTGGAGCGAAACACGCCAAGCTCTCCTACTCTATTCTCAAAGCTGGCGATCGTTACACCTTGGTTGAAGTCGATCTGCACACAGGTCGTCACCATCAGATTCGCGCCCAATTCGCCGCCATAGGACATCCCATTAAAGGCGATGTGAAATACGGTGCTCGACGAGGCGAAAAAGACAAAAGTATCTGTTTGCATGCCCAGTCTCTTTCTTTCAACCATCCCACCACGAAAGAAGCAATACAAATTACCGCATCTCCGCCTGAAACATTCTTGCCATTTCTCTAGTTCGGTGTCGGTTTAACTGCAAAATATCTCATATTCGATTCATAGACCGCGATACTCTTCCGCTTTATCCCGCTTCCTCCGATTCGTTTGACTACCAAATGAGATTACAACGTACTTTACGCTGACCCTCTCCTAGCTACATTAGAAGTATAAACTCCTGTACTAATGAAAAAAATCATACTACTTGCCAGCGTGCTCCTATTCGGGAATGCTGCTATTGCACAATCTAAATTGAAAGCAGAAGCCCAATATCGAAATATGGCCGGCTGGGCTGACGCATATGAATTCGGGTTACAATATCATTTTCCTACCAGCTTCTACGCTGCGGGTAGATTAGCCCAAACCAATGATTATGGTTTCGGTGATCCTACCACGACTACTATGACCGCCATATTCGGAGTTGGATATCGACGTGAAATGATTGCAAACCTGCACTGGGGGACCGAATTGGATGTACGCTACCACATTAGTAACTCCACAGATTTAAAGCGTAGCATCCTATCTCCAGTGTTCTACGTAGGATATAGCTTCGAACATATCGACCTTCAAATCTCAACAGGCCTGCCCTACATCTTGGGAGCAGGTATTGCAGTCGACCTAAAATAAATGAAATAGTTATGAATTCGGGTCTACATCGAACACTACGCGTACCCGATTGTAATCTGGCGAAAGAAGAATTTCCTGATGTGATTTCTTAATTCGATCACGCACTTTGGTTCCAACGCTCCCCTTGTCCACCTTTACGATTATCTGCATTTGATACAGATTCTTTAGACGTGCAATTGGAGCAAATTCAGGTCCTAAGAACCGGTCACCAATTTTACTTCTGAGCGAGCGCGCAAAATCACTGGCTGCACGCTGTAATAACTTTTGATCGCGATGTTTCAAGGTGATGGTAATCAATCGGACAAATGGCGGATAAGAAAACTCTCTGCGTACCCCAAGCTCTCGCTGCATCATTCCGGGATAATCATGATTCATAGCCATCTGAATGATATTGTGACGTGGCTTCATCGCCTGAATGATCACTTTACCCTTGGATGTTCTACGACCAGTGCGTCCACTTACTTGCTCAATAACCTGGAATGCGCGTTCGTTCGCTCTAAAATCGGGGTAACTTAATAGATTGTCTGCGCTCATAATTCCGACCAATCCGACTTTATCAAAATCGAGTCCTTTGGTCACCATTTGAGTTCCTACGAGGATATCCACTTCACCCGCTTCAACCGAACGAATCAAATCTCCAAAAGCATGTTTACCTCGTGTGGTATCTAAATCCATGCGTTTTACTCGAGCTTTCGGAAATAGATTTGCCGCTTCCTCTGCAATCTGCTCGGTTCCGAACCCTTTGTGCAATACACTTTCCCCTCCACACGAACTACATTTCATAACGGGCGGCGTCTGGTAACCACAGTAATGACATTTGAGCTGCTGGGGACCTTTATGGTAGGTCAGAGATATATCACAACGCGTACATCCTTCGACGTGTCCACAGGTCTGACATTGCTGGAAGCTGCTAAACCCGCGTCTGTTCTGAAATAATATGATACTCTCGTCTTTGGTTAATGCGGCACGCATTGCATCGATCAACTCGATGGAAAAGTTTCCCTTAACCTCCTTGCGTTGTCGAGCACCGACCATATCGACCACTTCAAGTTCAGGAAGCGGTGCAGTATGGAATCTCTTAAAGAGTTGAACCAGATGGTAACGGCCCTGCTGGGCGTTGAACATACTGTCCAGACTTGGAGTTGCTGATCCTAAGAGAATTGGACAATGATGCTGATTCGACATCCAAACTGCAGTGTCCCTAGCGTGGTAACGAGGAGAAGGTTCGTATTGCTTGAAACTACTTTCATGTTCTTCATCTACAATGATCAGTCCTAGATCGGGCAAGGGCATAAAAAGTGCCGATCGTGCACCTAAAACGAGTAATGGTCGATCAGATTCTAAGGATTCTTTCCACGCCGCGAGACGTTCTGCTGGAGTAAAGCGCGAGTGGTTTACAGCAACAGTAAAGTGTACGCGCAATCTGGAAATCAGTTGAGTGGTTAAGGCAATTTCCGGCAATAAGTACAAGACACGGCGATGCTTTTTGAGAGCCTCTTTGATGAGCTCTATATAGATCTCTGTTTTACCAGATGCGGTGACTCCGTGCAATAAGACCGGCTTTTGGGCTTCGAATCCAGTTTTGATTTCGTCAAAAGCAGTACGCTGTGAAGGACTTAGTTCGATTTTGGAATCCGGTGCTGATGCAGCGGTTGTTCCGTCAATCTCTTCTACCTCCTCGATAATACCCTTTTTGCGCAGTGCCAAAAGAATTGCACTGCCTACGCCAGATTTCTTTTGAAAAGCGCGACGGTCTATAAAATTATTTTCGCTTCCACACTGCGCTACGATACCGAGTAATGCTGTAGTCTGCAATTCGGATCGACTTGTCGACTCAAAGGCATCATCTAATCTATGCAGGTAGTTGGGCGACATGCGAATGAGCTTCCTGCGCTTTGCTTTGGCGACTTTTTTCAGCTCTTCTTCCAAGATAGCCCATCCCTGTTCCAACGCCTTTTGAATGATTGGCATCGGGTTTTTCACCTGAAGCAATTCTCGAACCTGTTCCAAGGTGAGCTTCTCATTGTTGCGCAATGCCTCATAGAGCTTGAACAGCGTATCGGGCATGTCATCTTCCAGAGGCAGCACTTCGGGATCTAAAACGAGTACGCTTTGAGAACTCAGTTTCAACCCTGGAGGTAACGCTGCGTTCATGATATCACCAAGCGGCGCCATATAATAGGACGCCATCCAAGACCATTGTAAAAGCTGATGCTCCAGTACTACAGGCCGCTCATCGAGTACGTTTACTATGAATTTAAGTGCTGTTTCTTCCGGCGCATCTAAGACACGCACTACTAGCGCAGCATATTCTTTGCGTTTACCGAATTGGACTAAGACACGCATACCCGACTCCACTTTATCCGACCATTCATTCGGCACGGCATAATGGAAGACCTTATCTAAAGGAAGGGGTAAGATGACCTCGACTACGCGCATTTACTTCTTTGGAGCCTTTGGAAGATTGCCTTTCACAAAACGCGCCTCACGTTTTGCAAGCAGCTTTTTTTCATTATCAAAAAAGCTCAGCGTTTTACGCGCGGAAGTTTCCGTGGATTTCGCGATGGAATTGAACTCGACTAGATCGTACTTCATCTTCGTGAGGTCTGCCAGCAAATCCGCTGAAGCCAATTCAAGTAACTCAAAATAATACTTTTGATATGCCTCATGCAATTGCGTTTGGCCGTTGTAATACATCTCATCTCCGTAACCACGAAGATGCTTACTCAATGCCTTTACTAACGCCTTCTGTGCGGAATACATTACATCAAGATCTGTATGCCCAATCTCACCCTTAAGTAGATGTACGAGGCTATCCACTTTTGCTGCTCCACGCTTCATCTCTCTGGTGTAAGCCAGGAGTTCAAGCTGCAATTCTAAACGCTCCACGATTTCAGACGCTCGCACATTGACTTCATGTGTTGTGCTATATACCTCTAACTCCTTGAGAATTGTTTTGAAATGGCCGCCTACTTTGTCCACATAGGTGTGCCCGTAGCCAGAACGTGGGTCTTCCCCTAACCAATCCTTTAGATCGGAAGATGAGCACTCGATAATCGCACCGAGTTCATTAGTAACCACCTCTACCAACTGCTTTTCAGTAGGCTCTTGTAATCGGGCAAAAGAACGTTTGCTTTTACGATAAGTGGAGAACTGCTCGTCAATCAAAGGCACTACCTTTTTTTCTTTTTCATAAGTCATTACCCCATCGATGATGGCTGATGAAATCGACATGATTTTTTCAACATCACGAGAGACACGTCTGTAATTACTGCTGTAACTCTGCGCAGAAAGGCTAGTAGAAAAAATAAGTAAAAGAAGAGCGAACTGCTTTTTCATCTGTATGGTTTGTTTATCTATTCAACTTATGGAGCTTTTTCGTGCCCGCATACATATCAAACTGTAGCAATTTACATTCCAATTCGCCATTAAACAGATTCCATTTCCGAGATGGACGCAGACCTATACTCTTAATAGCTTCTAAATCTGAGGTAATCCACATCACGGTCCAGCCGGCATACTTTTCTTTAAGAGTATCCCCCATCTCGCGATAGAATTGGTGTGTATTAGCCGCAATACGAACATTGTAGGGAGGGTTCACTAGAAGCAGACCTTTCTCTGCGGGTGGATCTGCTTCGAAGAAATCCGCTCGTTTTATGCGAATGACATCATCAAACATCGATCGCTCAATATTCTCTGAGGCCGCATCTAGTGCGTAATCATCCATATCACGACCAAAAATCTTACCGTTGTATTCTCTAGCTCTACTTAGAAGCCCATCTTTAATCTTGTCGAAAAGTTCCTTGTCAAATCCCTTCCAATGGTGAAAACCGAAGGTTTCACGATAAATGTTGGCAGGCATATTGTGCGCGATGAGCGCCGCTTCAACTAAGAACGTTCCCGATCCACACATCGGATCAAGAACAGGCATTCCCCCGTTCCATTTACTTTTCAATACAATTCCCGCCGCTAAAACTTCATTTAAAGGAGCATGTGCTGCCGCCAAACGATAGCCACGTTTGTGCAAGGAGTCGCCAGAGGCATCTAAATACACACGGACTTTATTGTGATAGATATGAATATGCACGGGCACATTTGGCATAGTTCGCTGCACAGTAGGGCGATCTCCAACATGTTCTCGGAATCTATCTACAATAGCATCTTTGGCCTTTAGGCCAGCGAAGCTACTATGATTCAAATAGTCATTCGTCCCCACCACGTCCACAGCGAAGGTCTTTTCTATGTCGAACTGTTCTTCCCATGGAATGGAGACTAATTCGTCATAATAGTGCTCAACATCCTCCATTTCAAATTCATGAAGCGGTAACAAAACACGTAGTCCTGTGCGCAAAGCAATGTTGATCTTATAGACAAAACCCATGTCTCCCACACAAGAAACTGCGCGGTTTAACTTCAATATCTCTCGTCCGCCAAGGGAGAGCAACTCTTTGCTGAGGACTTCCTCGAGCCCATAGAGCGTTTTTATAACTAGGCGGTAATCTTTGTTTTCAGGCACCCTTTAGCTGTTTAAAGAACAAATGTACGCTAACTTTGGCCGCATGAATGAATGGCCGGAATTAATTGCCTTAGTCTTGGGAGGTTTTGCTGCAGGACTGATTAACACTATTGCTGGAAACGGGTCGGCCATTACCCTACCCCTGCTCATGTGGGTAGGCTTAGACCCTAATACTGCGAACGCCACCAATCGTGTTGGCGCAATCTTCCAGACCAGCAGTGCTATGGTTGCACTGCCAAAGACCAGCAGAACTAAATATCTCTTCAAAGAAAGTTACTTCATCATCCCCCCGATTGTGATTGGATCGGCTGTGGGTGCATGGCTCGCAGTAGATATTCCGGAAGATCTGATGCGCATCTCTATAGGAAGCCTCATGATCGTGCTACTGATCACCATGCTTTTGAATCCTAAGAAATGGCTAATTAAAACCGACGGCTCGAAAAAACGGAAAACGGTGGGAACTTGGCTCAGCTTTTTAGCCCTCGGACTCTATGGAGGCTTTATTCAAATGGGATTTGGAATTTTCTTCCTCTCTTTGGCTGTTCTGATGGCTAAATACGCCTTGAGAGATGGTAATATCATGAAACTCTTCACCGCCTTTTTGATGACCATTCCAAGCTTCGCTATTTTCGCACTAAGCGGAAGTATCGAATGGATGTATGGACTATCACTCGCTGTAGGCACTACATTAGGAGCAAGGTTCGGAACCAAAAAGATCATTCAACACCCTAAGGCTAATGCCATCACAAGGAAAGTACTGATTGGTGTGATTTTAATCGCGATATTCAAGATGTTCGAACCTTACCTTTCACAAATAGTTTAGAATAGTATGCAACATCCCTGGTACGCTACCTGGTTCAACACACATTTTTACCACGATCTCTATCAACATCGGGACGAACATGAGGCGCGCGGTTTTATTCGTGAGTTGTGCCAGAGATTAGGTGTACAACCGGGAGAAACCGCTCTAGACATGGCTTGTGGACGCGGCAGGCATGCGAAAGTCTTATCGGAACAAGGCTTAGATGTGTTAGGAGTGGACCTGAGTGAAGAGAGCATTTCTTTTGCTCGCCAATTCGAACATGATGACTTGAAATTCAGTACCGGAAACATGCTTGAAACCCTCCCTTTCGGACCTTTCGACTGGGTTTTCAATCTATTTACCAGTTTTGGATATTTCGAAAACGATCAAATGCATCAGCAAGCGATTGACAAAATGGCGGAAGCCGTAGTTCCCGGAGGTCGATTGGTGCTAGATTATATGAACAGTGAGAAAATCGCTGCGAACTTGGTTCCAGCTAATGATGTTCAGACTGAGCTGGCACATTATTCCATAACTCGAACGATTGAACAGGACACCATCGTAAAGCGAATTCGCGTGCACAAAGACTGCGAAATTCAGCATTTTGAAGAACGTGTCCGTGCTTTTACGCCAACAGAGATGACACGCTTTATGGAACACGCTGGTTTGGAAGTATTGCACATCAAAGGCGACTACGACCTCAGTGATTTCGAGCCCCAGCAAAGCAACAGAATGATTATTATTGCCAAAAAGCCCGCTTAATGAATACGGCATTCGTTATCCTTTTCTTTAGTGTGCTCTTAGGAGGAGGGGCATCTTGGACTATCAAGACTGAGAGCTTAGCGTTTCGACTGAGTTTAGCATTCTCAGGTGCATTCTTGTTTGGAACGATACTCTTACATTTATTACCAGAGCTTTTTGAAGGCAACGACTACACGATCGGAACATGGGTATTACTCGGTTTTGGCATCCAATTATTCCTAGACTTCATCTCCAAGGGCCTTGAACATGGGCATTACCACGCACATGGGACAAGATTGCCGTTGCTTCCATTACTCGGATTATTCATTCACTCTTTTATAGAAGGGATGCCTCTTGGCGAGCATAGCGGTCATCACCACCATCATGGAGGTTCTGAACTTCTATGGTCCTTAGTCCTGCACAAAATGCCGATTGCACTTCTAGTAACCTCTTCCCTTAGAAAGGCTAACATTTCAACACCGCTTGTGATAGGAAGCCTGGTTTTATTTGCCTTAAGTACACCGCTTGGTGGTCTTGCCGCAGGTCAACTGGCGGCGTATGAGTTTCCCATGCTAGGAATAGCTACGGGGTTACTACTCCACGTCAGTACTACCATCCTTTTCGAAAGCTCAGCGAATCACCAGTTCAACGCCTTCAAACTACTAGCAGTCGGAACGGGGATCGCACTGAGCTTACTCTTGCTCTTATAAAGTCATAAAGACTCACTCACTACTCATAGATAAAACTGAATAGGTTTCCTGTCTAATAGAGATACACGTTCGTACATTTGAAACTCAAATTAAAAACAAAGACAAATGGCTGTATTAGTAGGCAAAAAAGCTCCAGATTTCACTGCAGCTGCAGTGATCAACGGTGAGGAGATCGTAGAGAACTTCAAACTTTCAGATTACGCAGGTAAATACGTGATCCTATTCTTTTACCCAAAAGATTTCACGTTTGTATGTCCAACAGAATTACACGCTTTCCAGGCGCGTAAAGAAGAGTTCGCTTCGAAAGGTGTTGAACTCATAGCTGTATCAACAGACACTGAGCAGAGCCACTGGGGTTGGTTGCAAATGACCAAAGACCAAGGTGGTATCCAAGGTGTTACTTACCCTATCGTTGCTGACACTAACAAGACTATTTCACACAACTACGACGTGCTAGACGGCGAGTGGTCGTATGACGAAGAAGGAAACCTTACTTCTACAGGTGAAATGATCGCATACCGTGGTTTGTTCTTGATCGATAAAGAAGGTACCGTAATGCACCAACTCGTTAACTTCTTCCCATTAGGACGTTCAGTAGACGAAGCTATGCGTATGGTAGATGCACTTCAGTACTTCGAAGAAAAAGGCGAAGTATGTCCTGCAAACTGGACTCCTGGTCAAGACGGAATGAACGCAACTCACGACGGTGTTGCTGACTACTTGAGCAACAACTAAACGATCCCGTTTACCCACACATCAAATGTGACGAAAACGCCTGTCTATACCAAGACAGGCGTTTTTTTTATCCCATTATAAACTATAGCCCCTTACGATACAGCCCTATTATGCTCAAAATCTATAGGGTTAGACGAGCAAGACCAGTAAAATAGGCGCCTCATAAAAAAGTATCTTTTTTTTGCAAACTGAGTGAACCACAGACACACTTCAAGGTTATTACTACATGGAACATTCTGCGCAAGCAGATTTTCATGGCGGTTTAGGTAGAAAGGGAGCTTGGCGGCTCCCTTTCGTTTTTTACACCCATTAGGTAAACCTATTTATCAAAGCATAAAAAAAACCTGTAGACTATTCAGCCGACAGGTTTTAATTATAGTTCCAGCCACTTCTCGGGCCTTTTGCTACCTATTTCGTCAGGTCGATCAGCTTACGTAAGTATTCTTCTTTACTAGCTGCCGAACCTTCGGCCAAGACACCATTTTTAAAAGAAGCTAAAAACGGAAGGTTGTCTACCCCACCAGCTTTGCGCGCTACTTCATTGTGCTCTGCATTTACCTCCAAGAACACCACATCTGCGTGCTCTTCCTCATTCGATACTCGCTTGTATTTTGGAGCAAACATTTTACAAGCACCACACCAGTCAGCATAGTACTTAACGACAACACGTGGGCTGTCTTTTAGAATTTGTTCGAAGTCTTGATCTGTTGCTATTTGTACTGCCATCTTAAAAAGGGTTTTCGTTTTTTGTTATTTCAAAATTACATAGAGTCCGCCTAACACAACCAAATATGCTATTGAAGTAATCTATATGTCTATAGATAGTTTTCTAGACCTTCGTGAACTCAATAGAAGATTCGGTTTTCGACTTAAATGAAGTGTGGTAAAGGTCCCGGACTAGTCCGTCGGATACGCCTATTTTCGGTACGTATATTTTTTGAGTACCTGCCCATTCCATGGCTTTCAGATAAATAGGAAGCGCATGAACAATAACGTCAGCTCGATCAAAGTTCAAGCCCAATTCCGTAACACGTTCCTCACCACTTAATTGGGATATGAAATCTAGCTGATGTTGCACATAGCTGCGCGTGAGTGGCTTCTGAACAGACTTCATACTGAGCTTGTGCAGCTTATTAATATTACCGCCTGCCCCTATTGCAGCCTTATCCTTGAGTTTGGCCGCATGCATTTTAAGCCAATTCTTCATTTCATTCCATTCGGAATCAGCGACCAGTTCATTCATCAGGCGCACACCTCCGACGCGGAAACTGCGACTAGCGATCACCTTTTTATTTTCAATAATGGAAATTTCAGTCGACCCTCCCCCAACATCGATGTAAACGAAATTGGACACAGAAGCTTTGATTACATCGTAAATTTTGGATGAAAATACAAGACGAGCCTCTTCTTGACCATCGATGATCGAGATTTCAATACCCGTTTTTTCCTTAACCTCTTTTACGATAGCAGCCCCATTTTCAGCCTCACGCATCGCGGAAGTGGCTACGGCTCGAAATCCTTCGACGCCATGAACATTCAATACATGACGGTAAGCTTGCATTCCTTCAAGAAACCTAGAACGAGTTGCCTCACTGATTTCACCTAGCGCAAATACATCCTGACCGAGTCGTATGGGTAATCGAACCAAACTCACTTTTTTGTAATAGGTGTAACCGTCCTTATACACGACGTTTACGACAAGGCATCTTACAGAGTTTGAGCCGATATCTATTGCACCTAGTTTAGTAACGATCATAGATATTATCCTTTCAATAATTGTTTTTGTACGTAATTATGGAGCTCCACTTGGGCTCTAATCTTAGGGCCTTTGAGCTTCCTGTACGTGTTGGTTTGGCCATGATCAAACCAGCGCGATTTGGTATTGTCTTTCCAAAGAATATCAAAGTGGTCTCTGAGCTGTCTTCTGAGCTGCTCGTCATAAATAGGTACGGTAACCTCCACCCTACGGTTTAGGTTACGACTCATCCAGTCTGCGGAAGAAATATAGTACTCCTCATTGCCTCCGTTGTTGAAACAGAACGCACGTGTATGCTCCAAGAATCGGTCAATGATACTGATCGCTTCGATATTTGCTGAATATTCTGGGTTTTCAAGCTGCATACAATTGATCCCTCGAACAATCATGCGAATTTTTACTCCAGCCGCACTTGCTTCGTACAACTTCCGTATCATCCCATGATCAGAAACACTATTAATCTTGACCCAGAATTTTGCTTCTTTCCCATCCTTAGCAAAAGCTATCTCCCGGTCGATCAAAGCATACAAACCTTCTCTTGTACTGTTTGGAGAAACCAAAAGATGCTTGAATTTATAATGCTTGTACGGACTTTCAATAAATGCAAAGACCTTTCTCGCCTCTTTTGCTATCCGCTTGTCCGAAGTCAAGAGATGATAATCAGTATAGATCTTGGCAGTCCCCTCGTGATAATTCCCCGTACCGATCACACAATAATCGACCAGTTTTTCCAAGCCTTCATCACGACGAATTAAGGTCAATTTTGAATGCACTTTTAACCCTGGAACCCCACTCACTACTTTAATCCCCTCTGAGCGCAGCTTGTTGGTCCATTTAATATTATTGGCTTCATCAAACCTTGCTTGTAGTTCGATAAATACAGTTACTGACTTTCCATTTTTGGCAGCATTTACTAAAGCGGAAATGATCCTACTCTCGTCTGCAAGTCGATACAACGTCACTTTTATTTGACGCACTTTAGGGTCAATCGCAGCCTCTCGTAACAGGCGAATGACATGACCAAAATCATGATAGGGTGTAAACAGTAAAACATCTTTTTTCTGCAACACTTGGATGATACTACGGTCCACATCTAAATCTGGATGTGCGATCTGAGGCAGTGATGGGTGTTCCAATTCTTTACGTCCCACATTCGGAAACTTCACGAGATCCTTCTTATTGTGGTATCGACCACCTGGAATTAGCGTATCGAACTCTGTAATACCCAAACCTTTGACCAATTCACCTAACGTCTGTCCCGAAATTTCCTGATCATAAACAACACGAACCGGATCACCTTCACGTCTATTCATCAAGCCTTTTTGAACTTGCTCCATAAAGGATTTACTCACATCATCATCCAAAGAGAGTTCTGCATCACGAGTGATTTTCACGGTATGGGCTTCAATGCGATCGTATTTAATGATATGAAAAATACTATCGAGATTGTGACGCAATACATCATCAAGGTACATGATGAACTGCTTACCATATTTAGGAAGTACTACAAAACGACCATAGGTACCGCTTGGCACCTCGATAATCGAGAATTGCTCCTCCTTACCCTTAATCAAGCGAAGGGCGAGGAAAATGCTCTTGTCCCGTAGATAAGGAAACTCCCTGGTCTGGTTCAACATCAGGGTAGTTAAAGCCGAAGCAATCTTCGTCTGATAAAATTCCCGAATAAAAACGGACTGCTTGGAAGTCAACTTGCGCTCGGTAATCACCTCAACATCATACTTCTGAAGTTCCTGCTCAAGAATATCATAAATGCGCTGACTTCTCCTTTGCTGTTCTGTTACCATCTCACTTAATATTTTAAGCAAGTCTCCGGGAGCGTAACCTTCAAGGTTCGCATCCTCCTCTTCTACACCAGAAAGTTTCAATCGGCGAATAAAGGAATACCTAACACGGAAAAATTCATCCATATTGTTCGAGTGTATCCCTAAAAAGCGAATACGTTCAATCAAAGGCACTGATAAATCCTCTGCCTCTTGAAGCACCCGTTCGTTGAATTTCAACCAACTAATATCTCGGTTACAAAACACTTTTTGATCCGCTATCATTCTTTAGACTTTAGACGTTTTGGGTATTCAAATGTGATCAATTCCGCGCCAGGACCAATCTCTCGCCAACTCTTTACATCGAAGCGAACACAGACCAAACCAGTGGTGGGTACATTCAAGATATGAGCGTCTGTCATGTCATTCACAAAATCTGTAATTCCGGGATTGTGCGCAAAATATATCGCCGTATCGATCGCATCGTTGGTACGTAAAATATGCTCCCTCAGTGCTACAGAATCGGCATGATAGAGCTCATCAATCATACGTACCTCAGCAGCAGGCACATTAAAATTTTTAGCAAAAATCAAAGCGGTATGTAAAGCTCTAGTTGCAGGCGAACTAAACAAACGAAATCGCTCGGTTTCAGGAGTTAAGTTTCGGACATACCGACTCACTAAATGAGCATCTCGGATGCCTCGGCCTTTTAACGGTCGATCGCGGTCTTCGATCTGATCTAAAGACCAGGTACTCTTGGCATGTCGAATCAGGTAGAGTGTTTTCATGTCTGTAAAATACAGATTTTCAACACGTTCTACCAACCTTAAATACAGGTTTACACCAATCTTAACGAAAAATTTATAAGCAGGTTACCTAACTCTTGGTGGTCTTTGCCTCATTCCAAAGCACCTCCATTTCTTCTAAAGACATGTCAGACAAAGGCTTACCGAGCTCACGAGCTTTTGATTCCATGTAAGTGAAACGGTAAATGAATTTTTTATTCGTGCGTTCAAGCGCCAATTCTGGATCCAAGCCGCTTAATCTAGAAAAATTGACCAATGAGAATAACACATCACCCAACTCACCTTCGATATCTTCCTGTTTTCCAGACTTATGAGCCTGTTCAAACTCACCGAGTTCTTCTTTGATTTTTTCCCAAACATCCTCGGGTTGATCCCAATCGAATCCTGCACCACGTGCCTTGTCACCGATCCGAATAGCTTTGACTAATGCCGGTAGACCACGTGGAACGCCCTGCAAGACACTTTTGGTCCCTTTCTCCTTGAGCTTGATTGCCTCCCAATTCGCCTTGACCTCTTCTTCTGTATTCGCTTCCACATCACCATAAATGTGCGGATGACGATGAATGAGTTTATCACTAACGCTATGCAACACATCAGCTACATCAAAGGCGCCTTTTTCACTGCCAATCTTCGAGTAAAAAACCATATGCAGCATCAAATCACCAAGCTCTTTTTTAATCTCCTCAAGATCATTACTCTCGATGGCGTCTGCCAACTCGTAGGTTTCCTCTATAGTAAGATGCCTCAAGCTCTCAAGAGTTTGCTTTTTATCCCATGGACATTCTGCTCGCAGAGTATCCATGACATCTAACAATCGCCCGAAAGCTTCCATTTTCTCTGCGCGGGAGTGCTGAGGCATAATTTGAGTGTAAGATTATTCCGCTGCTTCTTCAGCAGCTTCAGTGGTTTCTTCAGCATCTAAAATGCTCAGCAAATCATTCTTTACTAAGATGTTAAACCACTGTACGACTTTTTTAATATCGCTTGCGTAAACACGTTCTTGGTCAAACTTTGGCAACACCTCACCAAAAAAGTCTTCCAATTCATTTTTAGAACTTTTATGAGAAAGCGCTTCTTTTCCTTCAGTTACCGAAGCCATGGCCTTGAATACTTCGCGTAAAGGCACTTCTTCTTCGTACGTGTAGATCGCGATATCTCCTAACGAACTTACGTTAGCCGTTGCCGGAATGGACGTGCGTTGTCCATCTATCAAACTTTCTACTACCACACCATTCTTACGGTGTGCAATGAGTTGATATAGTCCTGGTTTTCCTGAGATGGATAGTACGGTTCTTAATTCCATTAGTTTTTATTTAGCCAATTTTTGACGGTTTCTAACTCTTTTTCTTTCCCTCCACTGCTTAATTCCAACAACGACAAAGCACTAGGAACTAATTCATGCTGAGGATATCTCTTCACCAAGGTTTCTAAAAAGGTCTTGGCTCTTTCCTTATCACCTAATGTATTTTCAAAATACAAGGCCAATTGCATCAAAGCTTCTGGAGTAAATCTGTGTTCCGGAAATTTACTTGTCAAAAGTATCAAATAGTTCACACCAAACAATTGGTCCCTGGTCCCATTCATCAACACAAGACCCGCTTGCATCAATCGCTTTGGATCCGCCCCAATACTATCAGAAGCTGCAATAAAATACGGACGTGCACGCTCCAAATCTTGTTCGGTAGCTGTCGCGCTATCAATTTTTGATAAGTAATACAATGCTGAGTCGTATACAATAACTTCATTTTGAGAAGGTATCGGCTGCTCCTGGGGCTCTGAGGTTGACGCGCTGCAAGCACCCAACACCAACATCCACAATAGCGCTACTCTCATCGTTTTTTAGGGAATTTCATAGGATAATCAATCTTGATATCCCCGCGTTCAATACTGCCTAAACGCCCTTTAATAAGTCGTTTACGCAATGGCTTGACGTAGTCCGTAAACAGAACTCCTTCAATATGATCGTATTCGTGCTGAATCACGCGTGCTGCTAAACCAGAATAGGTTTCTTCAACCAACTTCCAATCCTCGTTGTAATATTCGATAACGATTTTGTCCTTTCGGTACACCATTTCTCGAACATCAGGTATACTTAAACACCCTTCTTCCATGCCCCATTCTTCGCCATCTTCTTCGATGATAATGGGGTTGATGAACGTTTTCGTAAAGCCTTTCAGCAGTTCATAATCTTCCTGTCCCTCCTCTGCAAATGGACTAGCATCTACAACAAAAAGACGAATGCCACGGCCGATCTGAGGAGCTGCAAGGCCTACTCCCTGAGCGTTGTACATGGTCTCATACATGTTTTTAATCAACGCCTCAAGTCCAGGGTAATCCTGATCAATCTCATCAGCAACTTTATTCAAAACGGGGTCGCCGTAAGCAACTATAGGTAAAATCATAATCTGAGTTGTGAACTGCAAAGATAGTTATCGCTGCTCTAAGTACCGCTCTAAAATGAGTGAGGCTGCGACTTTGTCGAGTGCTCCTTTTTCGCGGCGTTTACTTTTCTTCATCCCGCCAGCAATCAAGGTTTGTGAAGCCAATTTTGACGTGTCACTCTCATCTACCAAGACCACCTTTACGTTAGGGAAGCGGGCTACTATTTTCGCTACCCACCCCTGTATCAATCTCGTGCTGTCGGTCTCTACATCGGAAAACTCTGAAGGATCTCCGATCACAAGAGTTTCAGGATGATTTTCTTGAATGTAGCGATCTAAAATTGGCATTAAATCAGCCGTAAGCACTGTCTTTAATGGGAATGCCATCATCTGTAAGGGATCCGTTTCCGCGAGCCCTGTACGCTTACCGCCGATGTCTAATGCGAGTATTTTTGCCATATACCAAAGGTAGTCTATACCCCCCAAATGCCCTACCTTTGTCGCTACTTAAGATTTACAATTCAAGCATGCAAGAAGTACGCGAAATCATAGAACGTGCGTGGGAAAACCGCGAAATGTTACAACAAGAAGAAGTCCAAAAAGCCATTCGCTCCGTCGTGGCAGCACTCGATGCGGGAACACTCCGTGTTGCAGAACCTGTAGGTGACAACTGGCAAGTAAACGAATGGGTAAAGAAAGCTGTTGTGCTCTACTTCCCTATTCAAAAGATGGAAACTATCGAGGTAGGTCCCTTTGAGTTCCATGATAAAATTCCATTAAAGAAGGACTACGCAGCAAAAGGTGTTCGTGTGGTTCCTCATGCAGTTGCTCGCGTCGGTGCATTTATCGAAAGTGGCGTGGTAATGATGCCGTCCTACATTAACATTGGCGCTTATGTGGAATCGGGCACTATGGTCGATACCTGGGCTACTGTCGGCTCTTGTGCACAGATCGGTAAAAATGTTCACCTAAGCGGCGGGGTCGGAATCGGCGGGGTTCTTGAGCCCTTACAGGCAGCACCTGTTATCATCGAAGAGGACTGCTTTATCGGATCACGCTGTATTGTGGTCGAAGGTGTTCGCGTAGAAAAAGAGGCGGTCCTTGGAGCAAATGTTGTCCTTACCGCTTCAACCAAAATCATTGATGTGAGCGGTGACACCCCGAAAGAATACCGCGGTAGAGTTCCTGCTAGATCGGTAGTGATTCCCGGAACCATGCCTAAGGATTTCCCTGCGGGAACGTACAATGTGCCTTGTGCCTTGATTATTGGTCAAAGAAAAGCTTCTACAGATAAAAAGACTTCCCTAAATGATGCTTTAAGAACACACAACGTCGCTGTATAATGCCTGTTTCGCTCTCGGTCGTCTACCTCAGCTATAACGAAGAAGATATTCTTGGCACTTCGCTTCAATCGGTCGCGAAACTAGCGGATGAGATTGTGGTTGTAGACAGCGGTTCGACCGATAGCACGCAGGCTATTGCAAAAAAATATGGCGCAAAGGTTTTCGAAAGACCTCTTGAGAATTGGGGAGAGCAACGTAATTGGGCTTTAGATAAATGCTCGCATTCTTGGGTGCTTGTCCTTGACTGTGATGAGGTCATCTCCTTGGAACTCGCTAAAAGCATTCAGCACTTTAAAGACAGTGAACCGGCTGGTGGCTTGTACAGCTTTAAGAGGACGCATGTTTTTATGAATAAACGCATGAGGTACAGTGGACTTCAAAATGACTGGATCATTCGATTAATGCCCAAATCCACACGTTTTGAAGCGTTGTTCGTTCATGAAAAAGTCCACGGGAAGGCACAACGAATCGCAGGAGAGGCGCTTCATTACACCTATAAAAGTAAGGCTCATTGGACCGAAAAGATGAGACATTATGCAATACGTCAGGCGAGAGATTACGACGGAAGAACCCAAAGCGTTACGGCGTGGCATAAAATTGTTAAACCTTCCTTCCGCTTTTTCAAGCACTACGTTCTAAAAGGCGGTATTTTTGACGGCCCACAAGGTTTGCACTACAGCTTGTGGATGTACCGGGCCGTAAGGTGGAGGTATCAAGAATTAGAAAAACTTCGAATGCGATGAGCACGGCAAGCACAACTATTATCATCAGCCTCATGGTCATCATGATCGCTGTTCACAGCTATAAATGGGCTCTTCATTTTCAGTACTTACGTGTACAAAACAAGAAGAAGCCAGGACACTGGTTGGATTACTACAAAAGAAACTTCATCTACAAGAAAGACCAGCAGTGGTGGCGCGAAAGTATCATGCTGTTTCCATTGCTCTATCCCGTGGTTATGACTGGTAAGCCTTCACAGGATGAGTGGCTCGCGAAGATCAAGCGGACGAATATTGCGATGTACTTTTTATTGATTCTTTTTTTACTCGCGGGAATTTATTTCTCGAAACTGCCTTCAAACCCTTATTAAATGGCACTGCGCACAGATTTCTTAGACCAAGATATTTTTAGTGTAGTCGGCGCTGCTGCTGATGAACTGGGTATACCGTGTTATGTAGTTGGCGGCTTTGTTCGTGATCAATTCATGGGACGCCCGCGTAAAATGGATCTTGATTTTGTAGCCGTAGGTAGTGGCATAGCGTTAGCGAAAGCCACTCGAGCTAAATTGGACAAAAAACCGAAACTCAGCGTTTTTAAGAGTTTTGGGACTGCGCATATGAATTACAAAGGTGTTGACCTTGAATTCGTGGGTGCGCGCAAGGAAAGCTACCAACGTAATAGCCGTAACCCTATCGTGGAGAACGGGACCCTGGAAGACGATCAAAATCGTAGAGATTTCACCATTAACGCAATGGCGATTTGTCTGAATAAAGCGAATTGGGGAGAGTTAATGGATCCTTTTGACGGTGTTTCAGATATTGAAAGAAAGTTGCTTCGTACACCGCTAGACCCGGACAAGACTTTCGACGATGATCCATTACGCATGATGCGCGCGGTACGATTTGCTGCGCAGCTTAATTTTAAAATTGATTCTAAATCAATTCTAAGTATTCGCGAACATGCAGATCGTATTAAGATAGTTGCTCCAGAACGCGTGAGTGTGGAACTGAATAAAATCATGGAAGTAGACCGTCCTAGCTACGGCTTAGGACTGCTGTTTACTACGGGGATAATGCAATACATACTTCCTGAGATACAGGCACTTCAAGGTGTTGAAGAGCAAGAAGGACACAAACACAAGGATAATTTCTACCACACCCTTGAAGTGGTTGACAACCTCGCTCTCCACTCAGATAAACTTTGGTTGCGCTGGGCAGCATTGCTGCATGATATCGGTAAGCCCCGTACTAAGCGATTCATCAAACCTCAAGGTTGGACCTTTAGAGGGCATGAGTTTTTGGGTGGTAAGATGGTTCCGAAAATATTCAAACGACTGCATCTACCTACTGATGCACGTATGAAATACGTGATCAAAATGGTACAGATGAGCTCTAGACCCGCCTCGTTAGTAGATGAGCAGGTTACAGACAGCGCAGTAAGAAGACTACTCTTCGATGCCGGAGAGGATGTTGAAGATCTGATGAAACTTTGTGAGGCTGATTTAACGACCAAAAACGAAAAGAAGAAGCGTCGCTATTTGAACAACTTCAAGCAAGTTCGTGTGAAATTCAAAGAAGTTGAAGAGCGAGATCATATTCGTAATTTCCAACCTCCTGTCAGCGGTGAAGAAATCATGGAAGCTTTCGGTATTGGACCATGTCGAGCGATTGGCCAGATAAAAGAAGCATTAAAAGAAGCCATTTTGGAAGGCGAGATTCCAAATGATAAATCGGCAGCACTCCTAAAGATGGATGCGATTGCCAAAGAAATAGGATTGACTAAGTAACTATGGAAATTTTTCTACGTGTAATCGCGGATACCGACGACACTGTTCTCAAAGAGATGCGCATTAAAGGCAGTGCATCTATGCTTTCCCTACATGAGCACATTTTCACTTCATTCGGTCTATTGCCTGGTGAAATGGGTAGCTTTTTTGAAAGTACACCTGGTTGGGACCAAGGGGCGGAACTACCTATGTTCGCCATGGAGGAAGATAGCGAGAGTATGGAAAACCTTACCGTTGAAGCATTCTTTCAACGTTCAAACCATGCGCTATACGTCTACAACTTCCTAGACATGAATATTTTCTACGTAGAAAAAACACGTGTGGACGAGGAAGAAGGATTTGAAGATTTCGTGATTTTGTCTAGCGTCGGAGAGCTTCCAGTGCAGGAAACTATTGCATCTGAATCACCAGCAGCCGCGGGAAAAAACCCTGAGGCTATGAGTGAAGCGGAGTTGAATGAGATTTATGGACTCGAAGATCTTGATGCTGGCAAACTACCCGGAGAAGAGGATGATCAAGACGATTCCTACGAAGAGGAGCCGTACTATTAAGGAATCTGAATTTCTAAAATACGTTCGACAGGAATGGTAATATCTCCTTTCAAGAAGATCTTACCTGCATAATGTAACCATATCGTCGTTGTAATAGTATACAATTTAGGGCCTTCAGCAACGAACAAAATAGTCACCTTCTTATGCTCTATGTTCCCTAAGTAAGTAGCCTCATGAATCAATTTTGAACGCTTCAAAACGTCGCGATACGTCGCAAGCACCTCTCCTTCTGGAAAGGTAATTTGAGCAGATTCAATCCGAGTGATATTTTCAGGCAGTTGAGTCATGAGTTGTTTTAGGCTGTACTTCTAAAATACGTAAATTCGGTGAATGATACATTATAAATCAATCAAGAAGAAAACCTACGAGGTGATTTTTGAAGCCAACACCCCAGCGGGAAAGGCCTTTGATATCGGATTATTTTTCTTGATTGGAATTAGCGTGCTGAGTATTATGCTCGAGACCGTACCCAGATTTTCAGCTGAGTATTCGGAGGTATTCATGACGATAGAATTGGTAACTACAATATTGTTCACCTTAGAATATTTCTTAAGAATCTGGAGCAGCCCAAGGCCCCTTGGATACGTAGGTTCATTTTACGGAATGGTGGACTTAATAGCAACGGCTCCGCTGTACATCTCCCTTCTCTTACCTGGTGGAACGTATGGAATTGCAATCATTCGCTCCCTTCGTTTATTGCGGGTTTTCAGAGTATTGAAACTGAGTCGATTCTTGGTGGAGGGTAACATGCTTTGGCAAAGTATCGTACGCTCGTCTCGTAAAATTGGTGTGTTTTTATTCACGGTTTTGCTCCTCTGTGTGATCATGGGAACCTTTATGTATGTGATTGAAGGACCTGAAAACGGATTTACTTCCATCCCGATCAGTATTTACTGGGCGATTGTTACCCTAACTACCGTTGGTTATGGCGATATTGCGCCTCATACCGTGCTGGGCCAATTTGTTGCCTCTGCCATCATGATTTTAGGGTACGCCATCATCGCAGTACCCACTGGAATCGTAACAGTTGACTTGACGCGGCCTACAACACCGGAAACAAACGCTGCACCAAGCACTTGCGAGAACTGTGGCGAAACCTCTTTTAACATCAACGCGCTTTTCTGTTCGAATTGCGGAACAAAATTACCTGAACATGTCGACTAAAACTCTATTAAATATCTGTGGCCCTACCGCTGTAGGCAAAACAGCTGTCGCAATGTACTGGGCGGAGCGTTTTAAATGCCCCATCCTTTCTACCGACAGCAGACAGTGCTACAGTGAATTAGAGGTTGGTTCTGCACCGCCTTCGAAAGAAGAATTGGCACAGATAGAGCATCATTTCGTAGCTGATAGGAGTATTCACGAGCCTGTTACCGCAGGAGAATTCGAGCACTTCGCCATTGCGAAACTCGAGGAACTCTTTGCAACCCATGATGTGGTAGTTGCTGTTGGAGGTTCAGGAATGTATATCGATGCGTTGCTTCACGGTCTAGATCCTCTCCCAAGTGATCCAGAGATCAAAGCACAGCTTGAGGACCGTTTAGAAGCTGAAGGAATTAGCCCTCTATTTTTGGAACTCAAAGATGCCGATCCAGTGCATGCTGCTAAGGTCGATTCTCGCAATCCACGTCGTGTTATTCGCGCTCTAGAGGTGATCGAATGCACTGGAAAGACCTACACAGAGCAATTGAATTCAGCACCAAAACAGCGCAACTTTAAGATTGTGAACTGGGTCCTAAACATGGATCGCACAGAGCTCTATGACCGCATCAATCGTCGTGTAGAGCTTATGGTATCAAGCGGGCTAGAACAAGAGGCGCGTTCTTTGAAAGAACACCAAGAATTGGTCAGCCTTCAGACAGTTGGATACCGTGAATGGTGGCCTTACTTCCGTGGTGAGCAAGATCTCGAACGAACCACCGAGCTCATCCAGCAAAACTCTCGACGTTATGCGAAGCGTCAACTGACCTATTTCAAACGCTTCAAAGATGCAGAATATCTCGATCCAAATGATGTAAATAGTCAAGAAGAATCCTTGCGCAAAGCAGAGATAGTATGAGCAGAAAGTTCTATTCCTCTAAGTTTGGAGGAAGACAACTTCAACACCTCTACAGGTTCTTTCAAGAACTTGACCAGCGCCTGAGAAGTCCTCGGGCACAACATACGGATGTCCCTTCGATATGTGTCGGCAATTTCCAAGCGGGTGGTACTGGAAAAACCCCAACCACACGCTGGATTGCTCAATATTTATCTGATGCAGGCTATTCCCCTATTATCGTACTACGGGGATATAAAGGCAGTATTACTGCGCCCACGCTGGTAAAGGACAGTCACAGCTCAGAGGAGGTTGGCGATGAGGCGCTACTTCATGCGGCAATCTTCCCAACGGTAATCGGAGCGAACCGATTAAAGGCGTGCAAACTTGCCGCCCAGCATGCGGCGGGCAGCACAAAACCTGTACTCCTACTGGATGACGGTTTGCAACACTACACCCTTCGTGCAGATTTTAATATTGCCTGTACCAAATCGCCGCTGTTCTGGGAAGACACTCTGCTCCCCGTTGGAAGATTACGTCAAATCCCAGTTCCAGAAAAGATCGATGCCGTAATCGCGGTTAATTCAGATGCGCCCACCTTTTGGAAAGGGGTCCCTGTATACCAGATTTCACAAGAAACACACAACGTAAAAGGTACGGTAGCTCCAGGGTTGATGGTTGCTGGAATAGCAAACTCTAGTCCATTTTTTCAATTTTTATCTGCCCATATCCCCGGTCAAACCTCTCTAAGCAAGGCCTTTGGAGACCATCATATCTACACTGAAAAAGAGGTGCGTGATATGGAGATTGCGTCGGCACAATCTAACTATGTGGTACACTGTACTGCCAAAGACGCGGTAAAACTTGAGCCTCTGATTTCCAAGCTAGGAAGCCCTTTACAACTGTGCGTTTGGGACGTGAAAACCCAATCGGGCAATGCTGCCCAGCTACTCCTCGATGCTGTTGTGGCGAAAATTGAAGAAGTGTATACCATTCGCCCTTCAAAAGGCAAACAAAAAGCGTAAATTAGCGCTCTAAATTCCTCGTGATGTCTAGTATTTACGATACCTACGAACCGGTTATCGGTCTTGAAGTTCACGTGCAGTTAAGCACAAACAGTAAAGCATATTGTGGCGATGCCACGGCCTATGGCGCTTCAGCCAATTCTCAGGTCAGTCCCATCAGCTTGGGGCACCCGGGAACGTTACCGATGTTTAATAAGTCGGTAATGAATTATGCCGTCAAATTAGGGATTGCATGTGAGTGTGACATTCGCGAACGCAATGAGTTTGCGCGCAAGAACTATTTCTATGCCGATTTGCCAAAAGGCTATCAAATCACACAGGATACCACTCCGATCTGCACCGGTGGATTTGTGCGTATTAAAACCGCGGAGGGCAATGACAAGAACATCAACCTCACACGTATTCACATGGAGGAAGATTCGGGTAAAAGTATTCACGACATCGACCCATTCAATACGTTGGTGGATTTGAACCGTGCCGGAATACCCCTACTCGAAATCGTATCAGAACCTGAAATAAAGAACGGCGAGGAAGCCTACAGCTATTTAAGTGAGATCAGAAAATTGGTCCGTTATCTAGAAATTTCAGATGGTAACATGGAGGAAGGATCACTACGTTGTGATTTGAATATTTCGGTACGTAAAAAGGGCGTGGAAAAATTCGGAACCAAAGTCGAGGTGAAAAACATGAACTCGTTCCGTAATGTGCAAAAAGCAATCGACTACGAAATCATCCGTCAGATTGACATGATTGAAGCGGGCGAGTTGATCCAACAGCAAACGCGTACCTACGATGCCGCGAAAAACAAGACCATCGGATTACGTACGAAAGAGGATGCACACGATTACCGCTACTTCCCTGAACCAGACCTCGTACCAGTGATCGTTCCAGCTACCTACGTTGACGCCGTACGTGAGCATATGCCTCCACTTCCTCATGAGTTATTCACCAAATATACCAAGGAACTAGAACTCAGTGAGTACGATGCATTCCTTCTTACCGACAACAAGGCATTTGCACTCTTTTTCGAGCAACTCATCGCTCAAACTGACAATTATAAAGCCGCTACAAACATGATGATAGGGCCGGTCAAAAGCTGGTTGAATGATCAAAGTGTGGCGATCGAAAAATTCCCGGTTTCGCCTAATGCATTAGCGAAAATTATCTCACTAGTAGACGAGGAAAAGATTTCCACGACCACTGCAAATCAAAAATTGTTCCCTGCCCTATTAGAGGATCCAACAGCAAATCCTGAAGCTATTTGTGAGCGTGAAGGATGGATTCAACAAGGCGATGCTGACCAACTCTCACAGTGGGTAGATCAGGCATTAGCCGCCTATCCAGAAAAAATTGAAGAATACAGAGGCGGTAAAAAAGGATTGATCGGCCTATTCATGGGTGAAGTCATGAAGTACAGCCGCGGTAACGCCGATCCAAAGAAAGCAAGTGCATTGTTAAGAGAAAAACTCGATGCTTAAGAAGTTACTACTTTGGAGCGCACCCTTTGTTGCCATGTCATTACTTTCTTCGTGTTCTACGCAGGAAGTTCCATCGACCATCACCTTCGAAGGAGACGTGTCTGGAGCGTACAGCATACAACTTCGCAATGCTGATGGTACCTTCTCGGTGGTTGATACCCTCGAGATACTTGGAGACGATGTCTTCGAGATTAGCTTTGATACTACACGTATGGTCAGCTTTCTACCAATCACCGGTGAACTACCCGTTGTACATGCTGTAGTAGGACCAAGCACCACAAAGCTTACAGTTAATGAAGAAGGCTATATTTCCGGTGATGCCGAAAATAACTGGCTCGGTGCACAGCGTGAAATGCAGCTTGATCTAATAGCGTTCATTGAACGTCTAGACGCTATTCGCGAAACCTATACTGATAGTACTACATTTAACGGTCTTCAGGCCTTAGACAGCAGTTTCTATGCGTATGCGGAACAGTACCGAAGCAGAATTCTAGACACACTAACTTCAAAACCAGAATTGCTGTCTAACATGATGCTGGTGTATCATAGAATTGGGCAAAATCCGGTAGTAGATTACATCGTAGACCGTGAACTATTCATAGCGGCACGCAAAGCACTCGAAAAAGCCTATCCTGGCAGTGATGATGTTGCTGCCTTCGGTGTATGGGTAGATGGATTTGAGGAATCGTATCAATTCTCGTTGCAAGTTAAAGAGGCTGCTATCAAATTCACGCCTGGCCATCCTTTTCCCGAATTCACATTAGAAACCCCTGAAGGTAAACTGGTACATCTGCCTAAAATGGGGTTAGAGAACGAGATTGTAGCCATTTGGGCCTCATGGTGCAACGAATGTCGTCGTGAATTACGTGGTTTCGCAAAAAACAATGATGTTTCGAATCTTACCCTACTTTCGATTGATGGCCTGCCGCAGCAGCGCAGTCCACTTGGGGAATGGTATGAAGCTATTCAGCAAGACCAACTGCTCGAGGCACGTCATTTAAGTGACTTAAAAGGCTCAAGAAGTAACATCGTATCGACACTGGGCGTAGATGAACTACCACTCTATTTTAAAGTGGATCGCGGCATCATAACACAGCGGGTTTCAAGTATAGCAGAACTCGAGTAGAGTAACAGTTTCGCTTAGCCCTTCTGGTCTAGAACAATGCGGATATGCGAAAGGTGATGCTGGCAATGCCAGGCATACATCTGAACACTCTCACCCATTGTATACTCACGCTCTTCTTCCATGTGATAGTATTTCTTCTCCCAGCCACTTTCGGTAATACCGTTTAGGAAACTTACCCACTTCTCGTGAAGGCTCGCCAGTAAAATCACACTTAAGAATGGATCTGCAGAATAATCAGGCAGCACCGCATATATGTTTTGTGGATAGCCCGGGACATTAGGCGTTTCACCAGAAGTTACTGCGAGTCGCTGACGATTGAACCCATTCATGTGCGAATCCGCTAAATGATGCACCACTTGACGTATAGTCCAGCCACCTTCACGGTATGGGGTATCCCACTGCTCCTCAGTTAATGCCTTTGCATATTCCATGAGTTGTTTTGGCATGCGACCAATCACAGCAATACACCCTTCTATTCGCTCATCGCCCGGTCGTGGCTCGATAGATGGTTTACCTATCGGATACTTCAGAAATTCTAAATCCATGGTGCAAAGATACCCTTCTTTTACGATGTCCTCCAAGAGTCGTCAGATCAAAAAAAAGCCCCACTTCTAAAAGAAGCAGGGCCTTACTAGACGTTAAAATCTTTGTGATTAGTGCGCGATCATCAATCTTGTATAGCTGTCTGATACGCCTTGTACACCTATGATGTACATGCCATTTGACAACGTACTCACGTTGAGTTTGAACTGCTGTACACCTTTATCAGAAGCCTCAAAAGATTGAGACAATACAGTGCGACCGTTTAAGTCTACAACTTCAACCGTATAGTCACCAGTGTTGAGCTCCATCTCGACAGTGGTGAAGTCTTGCGCAGGGTTCGGGAAGAGCTTCATCGTTGAGTTCGTTGCTGCATTGATGTTTGCCTCATCGATACCGATGCTGCGCGAGCTCATCAAGCTACCTGTTGAGAATGTCCCGCGTCCAAAGGTCCCTGCGAAAATATCACCTTCCATAATCGTGTTATCAGCAGTACTGCTCTTGTTCGTGCGGTATTGCTTCAAGGTAAATACAGGTACACGAGCTAGGCCGCTATTGTCAGCACCCCAGTTTGGCATAGTCGCATTGATATTGTCAGTACTAAAGATACCATATTCAGTACCTATAATAGCATTAGAAGCGTCACCCTTATCAAAGGTAGCTGCATATACAGGGAAGTTGCCTAGGTTGCCATCTTTAACGATGAAGTTAGGAGAGGCATCCGTTGCATTGCCACTGTAGTATACGAAGTTTGAGTTACCGTAGTTTCCAAGTGTAAACATTACACGATCATTGTCATTAGGATCAACAGCAATGCTGGTTACGTTACGACCAGAGATTGTTTCTACAAGATCAACCTGAACAGCAGTAGCACCGCTATCTAAGTCTGCTGTCTTGTACGAACGTGCTCCATTGAGACCAGAGATACGGTAAACACGACCATTCTCTGTTCCAACCCATGCATAGTTACCATCAGCACTAACTTCTAATGCTTGAGTAGTCCCCACAATATTTGCCAATTTATACCAAGTAGGTGTTTTGCTGAAATCTAGCGATCCACGCGTCATCCAAACAGAACCACTGAAACCAACGATAAACATACTGCTCACTGGATCCTGTACGATCACACTATCGCCTTTCGCTAGAGCGTTTGGCAACGTGTAGTTATATGGTAAACCATTGGTATTTGATCCTAAAACTAATTCCGCACCTGACGGATAGCTCACATCTACGGTAGCTACAATCTCTACTGCAGGTACTGCGTTGAATTCAACAGTGAAATCACCAGTTGCCGCATCAAACGAACCTGTACCATCACCAGTTAAGTTACCAGAAGCATCAGAAGTTACCTTCATCGTACCACTTGTTATTTCGAAAGTGGCGGCATCCATGATAGCACTTTCTTGAAGCGGCTTAATATTCGAGCTAAATGAATCTTGCCCCACTGTTGCAAACCCTAAAGAGCGAATAGCCGGGGTTGCCTTGAATAGCACAGAATCGGTACTGTTTGCATCAGCACTGTTTTCATGTAAGAAGAACGGCGTCATCCAAGAACCCACTCCATCAGCTGAGCGTGAATCCCAAAACGATGAGAAGGTTTGTCCGTTGTTCTCACTACGGCCAATACGTCCTCCTTGGTATTCTGTAAAGTATACCTTTGGCGCCAACCAAGAGATTGCAGAGTAACCACCGTCACCTGAGAAATTGTCTACGGCGCCCAAAGAACGTCCTGTGTTCGGAGTATTACCCGAACCGTCCATGACGAAACTCCCGTTGTCTTGCGTACCACCTACTACATAACGATCGGCAGAAATACCAATGTTGTAAAACTGCGTAGTACTGAAATTCTTATTCAATGTAGTCCATGTTTCACCTGCATCGCGAGAGAAATAAATACCTCCATCGTTCACCATATAGACCTTTTGGTCATCTGTAGGATGCCAAACAACATCATGGTTATCGGCGTGAATGTTGTAGGGACCGAAACCATTTACTTGGTTCCAGCCTTGTCCTTGTTCCCAGTCCCAAACAGTTACACCACCTACGATGATGTGATTTTTGTTTCCTGCATCCACTCCGACAGCTAGGTCATACTCACCTTGACATTGCGAAGAACAGAATGGATCAAAATATGTAGACTTCTGACCTATTTTAGACCAAGTAGCGCCACCATCTGTTGAACGGTACACACCTGCTAGCGCATTTGAAGAGGTAATATGAACAGTATAAATGTAGTTGGCATCATTCTTTGCTGAGGCAAACATAACACGACCACCACTACGGGGAAGGTCTGTAGATCCAGCATTCGATTTACTGATTTCTGTCCAGTTGGCGCCACCATCAGTGGATTGCATAGTACGTCCACCTAAAGTTGCCCACAAAGAGCCGCCAGCATCCATATGCATGTCCCAACACGTTCCGTTCGATCCGATCGTACCTGTTACTGGGTTAGACCAAGTCGTACCACCATCCGTCGATCGACGAATACCAGAACTGGTCGCCATAAATACTTTATTGTTATCGTTGGGGTCTGTGACAATCGCTCCAATAGAAGGGAAACCTGTTGTTGCACTAAGTTGCGTAAACTGAGTTTCGTTTGCACCTTTTTTGAAAACACCTGCGCCAGGAAAACCTGAAGAGGTTGATGCACCGTAACCCGTAGTCCATGTATTGTATAAACCTTCACCAGTACCATAATACACATCGCCATCTTTAGAAAAAGCAATGGTCATTACGGCAAGATTCTCTTGCTCCGGATTCACCTCAGTCCAGCTAAGTCCACCATTATTACTGTAGAACAATCCACCACTCACACCACCAGCATACATTTCTGACGGGTTTGTTGGATTTATAGCTAAACCACGAGTACGACCACCTCTGTTATCTGGTCCGCGCTCTTCCCAAGTAAGCCCTAACGAGCTTTCTGGCATATTCTTCACGCTTTCAATCGCGCTTTGAATATCTTCTTGGTTAATTTTTCCTGTTACCTGATTCGCTCGTAGACTGTGTAGATACGATGCAGCACCTGCAGCACTTGCCTCTTGCTTGACGCGTGGCAAATAAGATGCATCCTTTGAAGGAATCAAAGTAATCGTGGCGGCGGTTAGGACTGTGCCTAAAAGGGCAAAACGTAATCCTGTTTTCATATATTATGTATGTAACTCTGTTTCTAATTGCTAAAAATAGTGCCTAGACGGCATTATACCAAGTGCTTTTCGGCGTGATACGAGCTTCTTACTAGGGGGCCACTCTCTACATATCTAAAGCCCATGTCCAAACCTATTTGCTTAAGGCGATCAAATACCTCAGGTTCAATGAATTCAACCACTGGCAAGTGCTTTGGTGTAGGCTGTAAGTACTGACCAAGAGTTAGAACGTCAACATCTGCTCCCCTCAAGTCCTTCATGGCATCAATAACCTCTTCTTCAGTTTCTCCTAGCCCTAACATGATACCGCTTTTTGTACGGTGTATACCATTGTCCTTGAGGTATTTAAGCACCATGAGAGAACGATCAAACTGGGCTTGAATACGCACTTTTCTGGTCAAACGACGTACCGTCTCCATGTTGTGACTCACGATCTCCGGATTGGCTTCTATAATGCGGTCTACATTGTGAAGTTCTCCTTTGAAGTCAGGAATGAGCGTTTCCATGGTAGTTGTCGGAGATATTCGACGAATAGCATTCACGGTCTCGGCCCAAATAATTGACCCCCCATCGGCCAAGTCATCTCGGTCTACGGAAGTGAGCACCGCATGCTTGACCTTCATTAACTTCACACTGCGAGCAACTTTCTCTGGTTCTTCCCAGTCCACAGATAGCGGTCGCCCGGTGGCTACGTTACAAAAACCACAAGAACGGGTACATATATTACCAAGAATCATGAAGGTTGCTGTTCCTTCTCCCCAACACTCACCCATGTTTGGACAGTGTCCGGACTCACAGATGGTGTGTAGTTTATATTTATCTACAAGACCTCTTACGTTCTTGTAGTTTTCGCCAGTAGGCAATTTTACACGCAACCATTTCGGCTTTTTAACGCGCTCTTTTACCTTGGCTTTTGTCTGAATATCGGGTTGATCTACCATACTTTTAAAACCTTGTTCAGGTTACTTTGTTCACCAATTTATTTGGTTTTGCTGCGCCAGTCCGCGACGGTGTCCTCGTGAACGTTTTGGTGCGAAGTGTGCGCTATTACTTTACCGTCCTTCAGCATGATGAGCTGTGGACTTTCATGGCGAATGCCTAGCTCTTCAGAAAGCGCCATTGACATACCTCTATCCGCAACAACATCGACATAAACCCACTGTTCATGTTCGACGGGTTCCACCGCATTAAGCCTGCGCATGGAGAATAAACTTACACTACAGCGGGTACTGTGTTTGTAGATGAACGTCGTACCGCTATAACGCAGAAAACCCGCAAGTTCTTCAAAAGACTGCGGGTGTTCGAACTGAATTCCTTTTGAGGAATCGGGCTCGTTATCCTTGCTGCGTAGAAAGCTCAACATGAGAGTAAGATGGACATTTTTCTGCCGTTCCACATGACGATAGCGCTAAGGCTGCCACGGCTACTATTGCGATGGTAACTGCTTTTTTCATAGTGAGTTATTAAGTTGTTCGCGTATTTTGCGAATTGTAAAAATAACGCTCAAACCGCAAACATCTTACCGAATGGACACTTTCCTTTTCACAAAAGCTCCTGAGGGCTGGTCTGACTTCTTCCGAAGTCAATCTGAATTGCCCTACTGGACTGAGCTGAAATCCTTTGTGGAAGCGGAGTACCGCAATGAAACCGTATACCCAAAACCCCATGATGTATTCGCTGCTTTCCACGCTATTCGTCCTGAAGAAATCAAATGCATTTTACTAGGACAAGACCCCTATCATGGGCCTTCGCAAGCAATGGGGCTGTCTTTCAGCGTTCGAAAAGACGTAAAAATCCCGCCTTCACTAAGAAACATATTCAAAGAATATTGCTCGGACCTAGAGTATCCAATGCCGGTAAACGGGGATTTGACGAATTGGGCAGAGGAAGGAATTTTTCTTATTAACAGTGTACTTACGGTGCGCGGAGGACAAGCGGGTTCACATTCGAAAAAAGGATGGGAAGAATTTGTATTCAATGCGGTCTGTTATGTTCTGAGCAAAAGTGTCGACGTTGGATTTCTTTGCCTCGGTGCTCCCGCGCAAAGGCTCGCTCAAAAGGCACTCGAAGCTACTCCCGAATCACGTCCAATTATTGTAAGCACACCGCACCCCTCTCCGCTCAGTGCGTATCGTGGTTTTTTGGGTTCCAAACCCTTCACAACTTTTAATAATCAACAGAGGGAAAGCGGTCGGAAAACCGTAAATTGGAAATTGCCCTCAGGCGCTCAAAAAAGCCTGTTCTAAACTGATAAACAATAGATTACATGTCGCTAACTGAATTGATTTTCCCGGTACTCAACCTGATACTCTTTGCCTTTTTGGTTTACAAAATGAGTACCACTAAAAATAGTGTTGTATCGGAAGTGAAATCTGAAGAAATCCCGGCTTGGGCTGCAGCGCAAATCACTGACCTAAAAGCAAAGGTGACTGATCTAGAAACGTCAGTGAACGAGTATCGCAATACATTGCAAGCGGCACAAATCGAACACGCTCGGCAGAAGGCAAGTCTAGAGGGCGCGCTGGATAGCGAGAAAGAAAAATTGGCCCATACTCTGGCGCTTCACAAAAAGCAACGAGAAGAAGCGCTGCAATCCAAAGATGAAATGAAGAATGAGTTCAAAGTGCTGGCTCAATCTATACTCGAGGAAAAAAAGACGGAGTTTAAAACGACCAATTCCGAAGAGTTAGATAAACTTCTATCTCCCTTCAAGCAGAAATTGGAAGATTTTGAAAAAACCGTCCGTGACAACCATATCAAAGAAGTTGAATCTACTTCTGCTCTTATGGCGAATATCAAGTCGTTGAAAGACATGAACGACAAACTGTCTGAGGAGGCAAGTGGACTAGCAAAGGCATTGCGAGGTGACAACAAAAAACAAGGAAACTGGGGAGAATTCGTTCTAGAGCGCGCACTAGAGATGAGCGGACTCTCTAGAGACAAAGAATACTTCATCCAAAATAGCGAGACCACGGAGGAAGGAAAGCGACTTCAGCCGGATGTGATCATTCAGCTGCCAGAAAACAAGAAAATTATCATTGACTCTAAGGTGAGCTTGGTTGCATGGGATGAACACGTTAATGCCGATGATGCTGCGATAGCCGCGACGAGTATGAAAGGTTTAACTCAAAGTATCCGAACTCATATCAAAGGATTGAGCGAGAAGGACTACCCGCAGCTTTACGGTACCGATACACCAGAATTTGTACTCTTGTTCATTCCTATCGAAGCAGCATTTATGGAAGCGACCAAGTTTGACGCGACACTTTACGAGTATGCATTCTCGAACAAAATCATCCTAGTTTCCTCTTCTACCCTACTGGCCACGCTAAAAACGATTGCCATGGCTTGGCGGCAGGAAAAACAAACTAAGAATGTTCTCGACATTGCCGAGGCTGGTGGCAAGCTTTACGATAAATTTGTAGGCTTGAGTGAAGACTTAAAAAGATTGGGTGGTCAATTTTCGACTGCGCAAAAAACCTTCGATGACGCCATGAACAAAATGGTGGAAGGTCGAGGAAATCTCATCTCTCAAGTGAACCGATTGAAGAAATTGGGTAGTAAAACGAAAAAAGAATTGGACGTAAAACTAGTGGACCAAGCAAGCCTTGGAGAGTTTTCCGACCGCAACATCGAGGAAGAATCCTCTGAATCATAATTATGGCAAACGATCAACTCATTTACGGATTACGTCCGATTATTCAAGCTGTTCAAGACGGACAGACGATTGACAAAGTATTCTTACAGAAAGGCTTAGGAGGCACACTATACACTCAACTCGAAGGTACGCTGCGCGACGCCGGAATCGTTCCAAAATACGTGCCTGTTGAAAAACTCAACCGAGTTACGCGTGGAAACCACCAGGGTGCTGTTGCTTATTTAAGCCCAATCGACTTTTTCGACTTAGAAGAAATCATTGCGAAGGCACTTGAAGAGAATCGCAACCCATTGATTTTAGCCTTGGACCGCATTACTGATGTAAGAAACTTTGGCGCCATTGCAAGAACCGCAGATTGTAGCGGTGTAGACGCCATCGTTATTCCTAAAAACGATAGCGCCCCTGTAAGCGCAGATGCCGTACGTACCTCTACAGGTGCCCTTCTAGAGGTCCCTGTCTGTAAAGTAGCGCACATGAAAGACGCTGTTTTTGTAGCGCAATCTTTAGGGTTAAAGATCATCGCCGCAACTGAGAAATCAGAAACAAGTATGTATGAAGCTCCTTTAGGAGAACCATGTATGCTCATTATGGGAAACGAGGAAACCGGTGTACACAAAAGCTTACTGCAACTCGCTGATGCAAAAGCACTTATACCGATGTCGGGTCAAATCAACTCGTTGAACGTTAGTGTCGCTACTGGAGTGTTGCTCTACGAAGCCGTTCGTCAACGCAAATCTTAATCTATGAGTGCTCGAATTTTAGTCGGTATACTCCTTTTTACAAGTACCACACTTTGGGGTCAATTTAATTGTCAAACCACAAAATTGGCTCCAGTGGCACTCCAAAGTACTGTACCACTCGACTATAATTCTCGCAGTGATACCGCCGATCTCGTTTCACTGAAATTGTCCATAGACACTCGCGATTTTTCCTCAAAACAGCTTCAAGGAAAGGCAGAATATCAGATTGGAGCAAAATTGGCTTTTACAAAACTTCAGTTCGACCTCTTGGGGTTTACCGTAGATAGTGTTGTCTCTCCAACAGGAGCACTCAGCATGAGTCAGCAAGGAGAATTTTTAACCGTGCATCAAGCCGCAACCCAAGGAGCCATTTTGCACTGGACCATTTACTACCACGGCACTACAACTAAAGACGGCAGTGGCTGGGGAGGCATGCATCACGACGGCGCCTATCACTATAATCTAGGGGTTGGGTTCGCTGCCAACCCGCATGTCTACGGTAGAAGTCTGTTTCCATGCTTTGACAATTTTGTGGAAAAAACCACACTCAAGGAAATGAACATCATTACCTCACCAGCAAAAGTGGGTGTTAGTAATGGCATCCTTCAATCTGTTGATACACTTAGCAATGGTGACCTAGTTTGGCATTGGGAAGGACAAGCCCCTCTTCCTTCCTATTTGGTGAGCCTAGCGGTAAGTGACTACTACAAGCAGTCTTGGTCGCATGACGGGAAGGCCTTTGAAATTTATGGTCGAGCACAAGACACCGCAAACATGCGAGCGGGTTTTGTCCATCTCAACGACATTTATGATGCTTTTGTAGAGGAATTCGGTCCGTACCGATTCGAAAAAGTGGGTTATGCCCTGACCATCACTGGTGCGATGGAGCATGCAGGAATGATTCACCTTCCTCGAAGTTTAGCAAATGCTACACTCCAAGGTGAAGACATTATTGCGCATGAGTTGGCCCACATGTGGTTTGGGAATGCAGTAACCACAAAAACTGCAGAAGATATGTGGATCAATGAAGGATTCGCTGAATTCGGTTCGCACTTCTATGAAGAAAAGATCTATGGTAGAGCGCGCTACATTAAAACAGTCCAAAATAATCAAGCGCTTGTTTTAAAAAGCGCCGCTCAAAACGACGGAGGACATCTCGCTCTTAGTGGTGTGAATCAGAATCAAACCTACGGTACACATACCTATCAAAAAGGGGCTATGGTTGCGCATAACTTGCGTGAATACTTGGGAGACAGCCTATTTAGCGCTGGAGTTAAACATCTCATCGCTTCTAATACTTTTGGCAATTATGACTTTCTGACATTTAAGGCCGCATTTGAAGTTGGAACAGGCGTTGACCTGGATGCTTTCTGGAACGACTGGATTACTAGCCCTGGATACCACGGTGCTAACGTGTATGTCGACCAAAACACCGCATCTGTAAACGCATCTATTAAACCCGTTGTCATTGTTCCCTTAAAGAGTAATGTGCCACCTTCTTCCTTGGCCACAGGATACTCCACTCCAGTACACGTTTATAAGCACAGTCCTAATTTTGGATACCAAGGAAAAGTAGATCTGGGTCATCTAAGTGACTACATACCGAACGCCTCTAATGGCACTGCTCACAAAGCATCACTGAATCTGGGTAGCGGTGCCTATTGGACTAGCGTGAATGACAGTGCGGAATCACTTGGGACATCGGTATACGACACTTTTGTTTGGTCAGAACTTTCTGGAACTAAAACACTTCCAAATACTGGCGTCAAGGTTACACCAAAGCCAAATACGTCTGGAATGAATGGCCGGTTTTATATCTGGCATCACACGACTGAAGGGATGTATCATGGCGACTACTGGGTAAGCCCGCATCACTTTTACTTTATTGGATATGAAGGCAGTCATGATCCACCGTTAGCGCAAGCGACATCACTTCCATTCGAGGTAACACTCCGCTACAACACCAACCAAACACAAGGTGGTTTAGACTATAATCTCAAAGGTTTTGAGGGAGACAGTATGACTGTAGTTAGACTTCCGGGTAGTGATGTGTTCTATGGTACAACCGTTCCAGGTACTTTTAATCAAACTGTTGGAAATTTCGGTGTCGGAAACTTAACGTTTACCCCTGATCGACTATCTGCTCATTATCGGATTGGAAATTTAGTTCCGCTGAGACAAGACGAAAAAAAATTGGACGGTATTAAAATCTATCCAAACCCATCTAAAGGGATTCTAAAGATTGAGGGCATTGAAGAGAATACCGTCGAAGTGCAGATATATGATGCTTCTGGCAAGCTTCAATTGTCATCTATACCGAATCGAGGAGACTCCATCAAAACACTGGATATCAGCAACCTAAACCCCGGTCACTACATCTTCGCTTATAAAACTTGGAGTACCGCATTTCAAGTTGTAAAATAGCCCATCAATAACAGGAAAGACCCCTATAACAACGAGTACTCTCATGAGTATCGAGGATGAACTCCATTATTTAAAAAGGAAACTAAACCACCGATGGAGCTACAAGAATTCAGAAAGTTCGCACATGATGTTAAAAATCACCTGACCGGAGCAACGCTTCAAGTACAAGTGATGTCCATGTTGCTCAAAGAAGAACATAAAGATCGCCTTACCGTAATCGCTGATGAACTCCAAAAAGCAGGAGACATGATGACTGAGTTTCAGCAAACCATCAAGGAGGCTCAGCGCAAGGAGCGTGAAGCACAACTTGATGCGATGGATGAAATTGATCGAAAAATGGAGCAGAAAAACTCCTAGTTCTCCTACGAACCAGTGAACTGCCTATGCCTGTAATGTGAGCATTACAGGGCAGTGATCGCTTCCCAAGACATCATTCAAGATTTCACTATCAGACACGCGCGCCATCAACACTTCACTAACTAGGAAGTAATCCAAACGCCATCCGACATTTTTAGCACGTGCACCTGCTCTATAACTCCACCAACTGTACTTGATAGTCTCCGGATACAACCTGCGAAAAGTATCTATGAAACCAGCATCAATCATTCTGGTCATCCCATCGATTTCTGCCTGAGTATATCCCGGTGTCTTGTTGTAGTTCGGCTTTGGGTTTTTCAAATCTATTGCTGCATGCGCAACGTTCAAGTCTCCACAAATCACCACCGGTTTCTTGGTTTCCAGACCCTTACAATACTCTTGAAATGCAATGTCCCAAGATTGTGTTCTATACTCCAAACGCTTTAATCCACTGCTCGAGTTCGGAACATATGTGGTGACCACATACAAACCTTCATACTCTGCCGTGATCGCTCGACCTTCATTGTCATGCTCTTCAATACCTATCCCATAAGCAACCGACAAGGGCTCTGATTTGGATAGTAACGCTGTGCCACTGTAGCCTTTTTTTTCAGCACTAAAAGCATAAATATGATAGCCCTCTAAATCTTTCAAGGCCTCTTTGACTTGCTCTGGAGTGGCTTTAGTTTCTTGCAAGCCGACCACATCACAATCAAGGCGAGTTAAATCTTCAACTAAGGTTTTTCCCGCAGCGGCACGAACGCCGTTTACATTAAAAGACAATATTTTCATTACATGTTTCTTCTATACTGACCACCCACCATAAAGAGCGCATCAGTGATTTGACCAATCGAACAGTGCTTAGCCGCTTCCATCATCACCTCAAAAATATTACCGTTTTGAACTGCTGCTTCTTGAAGTTTAGTGAGCATTTCGCTGGCAACCTCCGCCTTGCCCTGGTGAAGGGTTTCGAGCATAGAGATTTGATATTCTTTTTCTTCAACAGTCGCACGAATAACCTCTGCCGGAGTGATGGTAGGTGAACCGTTTTTATTGAGGAACGTGTTAACACCAATAATTGGGAACTCTCCTGTATGCTTCAGCATCTCATAGTGTAAGCTCTCCTCTTGGATTTTACCACGTTGGTACATCGTTTCCATTGCACCTAGCACTCCACCACGTTCTGTGATTCGATCGAATTCCTTCAATACTGCTTCTTCTACAAGATCAGTCAATTCCTCAATAATGAACGAACCCTGAATTGGATTTTCGTTTTTAGATAGACCCAATTCTTTATTGATGATCAACTGAATAGCCATTGCTCGGCGCACACTCTCCTCTGTAGGGGTCGTAATGGCTTCATCATAAGCATTCGTATGTAGAGAATTACAGTTGTCGTATATGGCATACAAGGCTTGCAATGTCGTTCGGATATCGTTGAAGTCGATTTCCTGAGCATGCAAACTACGCCCTGAGGTCTGGATGTGGTACTTGAGCATCTGCGAACGCGCATCAGCACCATACTTATTCTTCATTGCATTTGCCCATATACGACGGGCTACACGACCGATTACCGCATATTCAGCATCAATACCATTGCTAAAGAAGAAGCTAAGGTTTGGAGCAAATTTATTGATGTCCATTCCTCGACTGAGATAATACTCAACATAGGTAAAACCATTCGCGAGGGTGAATGCCAACTGCGTAATCGGATTCGCACCTGCCTCTGCAATGTGGTATCCTGAGATTGAAACACTGTAGAAATTACGCACCTGCTTATCGATAAAGTAGGACTGAACATCCCCCATCAAACGCAACGCAAATTCGGTAGAGAAAATACACGTATTCTGTGCTTGATCCTCTTTTAAGATATCTGCTTGAACAGTACCTCGAACAGCATTCAACGTACGTGCCTTGATTTCAGCATATACTTCAGCCGGTAAAACCTCTTGGCCAGTAATACCTAGAAGCATTAGACCTAGACCGTCATTACCTTCAGGTAGCGCACCTTGGTAGCTTGGACGGTTTAATCCACAATCCTCATATTTTGATTGTAGTACAGACTCTACTTTCGATTCTAGTCCATTTTCCTTAATGTAAATCTCACACTCCTGATCTATTGCAGCGTTCATGAAGTACGCTAAAAGCATAGGCGCAGGGCCGTTAATCGTCATAGAAACCGAAGTCGTCGGAGCGGTCAAACGGAATCCTGAGTATAATTTCTTCGCGTCATCAAGACAGCAGATGCTCACACCAGAGTTACCTATTTTTCCATAGATATCCGGTCGTCGATCTGGATCATTTCCATACAATGTAACCGAATCAAATGCGGTTGAAAGTCGCTTCGCCGGCATGCCTAACGAAACATAGTGAAAACGCTTGTTCGTGCGCTCTGGACCACCTTCACCGGCAAACATGCGGGTTGGATCTTCGCCTTCACGTTTAAACGGATAGATTCCCGCAGTATACGGGAACTCTCCAGGAACATTTTCAGTTAGAATCCACTTGAGTATATCTCCCCAGCTTCTATACTTCGGTAGAGAGACCTTTGGAATTTGAGTATTTGACAGCGTCTGTGAATGCGTCTGAATGTTAATATCACGTCCACGAACAGAGAAGGTATAGACAGGATCCTTATAACGCTTTACCGTCGCTTGCCACTTCTCAATCTTTTCCCAATTGTGTGGATTTAGATCCATTTTTATGCGATCGAATGAAGCCCTTAGTTGTTCAACCAATTCAGCATCATCCAAAGTTTCCATCGAACGGTGTAGTGCGTAAAGCTTGTCAGCTACCTCGACCTGTTGATTTATTTTTTCACTGTGAATTCTATGGTTCTCCGAAATCTCGCTCAAATACCTCGTACGGTTAGGTGGAATGATGAAAATCTTTTCACTCATCTCCCCCGTAATTTCATAAGAACTGTGGAGTCCAGCCGCACTTTTCTCGTTGAGCTTATCAATGATCGCGGTATATAGGCTGTTCGTGCCTGGGTCATTAAATTGACTCGCAATAGTCCCAAAAACAGGCATGCTATCTACATCGCTTTCCCACAGGTTATGATTTCTCTGGTACTGTTTCTTAACGTCACGAAGGGCGTCCAACGCACCACGCTTATCAAACTTATTGAGTGCGATCAAATCAGCGAAATCGAGCATATCGATCTTCTCCAGCTGCGTTGCAGCACCATATTCAGGAGTCATTACATACAATGAAGCATCACTATGATCTAAAATCTCGGTATCACTTTGACCAATTCCAGAAGTCTCCAAAATGATCAAATCGAACCCGGCTATTTTCAAAATATCCAAAGCCTTTTGAACGTGAGCGCTCAATGCTAAATTGCTCTGACGCGTGGCCAAAGAACGCATGAAAACATTCCCGTGCTTGATGGCATTCATACGGATGCGGTCACCCAGCAAGGCTCCACCCGTTTTTCGCTTGGATGGATCCACAGAAACCACCGCAAGGCGCTTGTCCGAAAAGTCTATAGTAAACCTGCGAACCAGCTCATCCACCATCGAGCTTTTACCCGCACCACCAGTTCCTGTGATCCCTAGGATAGGAGTTTGTATGGTGTTTGCTTTTTCTGCAACTTCTTTTAATGCCTGCTCGTGCTTCTCCCCACAATTTTCAGCTGCGGATATCCAGCGAGCGATCTCAGGGTTAGCAGCATTAGGGAGAGCGTCTAATTTGCCAGGCAATTCCTCACCTACTAAATAATCGCTCTGCTCCACCAAATCATTAATCATTCCTTGCAAGCCCATCTTACGTCCATCATCCGGATGGTAGATACGCGTTATGCCATAGGCGTGAAGTTCCTCGATTTCCTCAGGAAGGATTGTACCTCCTCCTCCTCCGAAGATGCGAATATGTCCAGCCCCCTTTTCTTGAAGTAAATCATACATGTATTTAAAATACTCCAAATGCCCGCCTTGGTAACTGGTCATGGCAATGGCATTAGCATCCTCTTGAATGGCTGTATTTACTACTTCCTCAACAGAGCGATCATGCCCTAGGTGAATCACCTCACATCCGGTGCTTTGGATGATTCGGCGCATGATATTGATTGCTGCGTCATGCCCATCAAACAATGAGGCCGCAGTTACAATTCGTACTTTGTTTTTGGGTATGTATGGTGCTGGGTTTTCCATTTTCTGTGATGTATTTGGTCCCTCAAAGATAGGATAGAATCTCTCAATGAATGGTTTTGCTACCTTTGAAGCAAACCGATTTTTATGCAGGCCCTGAAGTCTCCAATTTTTTACCTCCCGATAGTACTAATTTTTGCCATAAACAGCGCTGCTATGGACTTGGGTCTATGGCTGAGAATGAGCGTTTTGGGTGCATATGGAGCAGGATTGACTGCTTGGTACTGGAAATCTATTGAAACCAAACTTACCCCTATACTTGTCTTCACCTTAGGTCTTCTTCTTTGGCCCATTTTACATTTTGGAGATGTACCCGCACAAAGCGAATGGTGGGGATATACAGCACGAATTGCGGTTCTATTTAGTGTGATAGTAGGAAGTAGTGCTGCCTTTAAAAAGGACCTTGACGGAAGTCTCGCTGCCATCAAATTAGGGAGCCAACTCGCTTTGTTCATCGTTTCACTGAGTCTATTCGGTGCACTTACAGAAGCCTACAAGGCGGGTGACATTTACCTGGCAAACGGACCTCTATTCACGCATAAAAATTATGCTGCTGCTACCCTACTACTCCTCTTGCCGCTGGGTTTGTTACCCAACCCTCAAGGATCAAAATCCTTAGATATTGCTGGAGTTGCAACGATGGTTTTGGCCTTAATGACGGTGCTGCTACTTAGAACGCGCGGGGTATGGATGGCAGCCGTAGTGATGGCGCTGATCTCGGTAACGTATTATGCGCTTCTGAAGAATAAACAACACCTACGCCGAAACCTCATTATTCTGGGTGTGTTGGCAATAGGCTTTGTTGGAGTCATAGCGGTCGGTGGACAGGAAAAAATATTTAACAGTAGTACGATTCAAACCCGGATGCATTATTGGAATGCGTCCCTGGAAATGTATTTGGATCACCCAATCACCGGAGTAGGTGCAGGTCAATGGAAGGTTTTTTACCCTTCTACCGGGCTGGCTGGAACAAATGAGGCGGTCATGAATGGAAGCACGGCCATTTTACGTCCGCACAATGATCTTCTGTGGATGATGAGCGAAATCGGAGTTGGCGCACTATTTTTCATTGGAATTTTGGTAAGCGGCTTCTTTATTAGCATCCGTAAAGGGGGGCAATTGCCCATGGCGCTCACCATCGTTGCATTTACCGTTTACGGATTCGCCGAGTTCCCTATCGAACGAGCCACCATGATTATGCCCCTTGGCGTGGCCTTAGGCTATGCACACTCAAGAAGCCGGAGTTGGCTAACGCTACCGCAAAGCGTTTTTGGCGGTTTAGCTATCGTTTTAGGTCTTGGTGGATCCTACATCAGCAGTGAGCGAAATGCAGGTGAGGAAAAAGCACAAGAAGTCATTGCTGCTTACAGCCGTCAAAACGCTTCCGCTATGGTAAAAGCCGCAAAAAAGTCCGAAAGCGAATGGTTTGAGATGGACATCTACAACAATCCAATCGCCTATTTCGAAGGACTAGGGCAACTGCAACAAGGCGGCCAGCGCCCTAGTAAAAACCAATTGAACAGTGCATTAAAAACACTCGAACGCGCCCATGAAATTCACCCCTATCACATGCTGACGATGAATCAAATGGCACAGATTTACAGGATAAAAGGTCAGGTTAAATTGGCACGAGACATGTATAAAGAAGTAGTTGAGATGAGTCCGCACAATACCACCGCCTTGCTAGGCTTGATGGAAAGTGAACGCACATTGGGTAATGTATACGGCGCTTTAAACGCCCTCGTAGACATCAGTCCTAAATACACGTTTAAAAACCTCCCAGGTTACCGCCCTGAAGCTTTAAAGACCTTACAGGCATTTGCTCGCCTGGGGCAGCCACGGAATGCAACTCGAGATTTACATCAACAGTTGAATACTGCCCCGCAGAACAAAATGTGGCAGATTTGGACCGAATTCCGTCAAATTCATCACAAAAAGTAAAGATTTTGTGAATTTTTCTAACGTTTTGTCGAAAGAGCGAAAATTAAATTACCTTTAGGTTATGCAAAAGCAGTATAACCAAAATAACGTAATTATTAATCACCGCATGTTCATGTGGAATGGTTGCTATTATACTACTGTGAAGGCTTAAACTAAGAATAGACAACCTAATTGATACAACAGCGCCTTCACACTTAGTGAGGGCGCTTTTTTTATACCCAACATGAAAAATTTCTTTACAACTGTCAGAAAAGCAGGTCCATTAAGGACCAGGAATGCATTTGGAATCGAGCCAGAGATGGTCGATGCACAAGGTGAATTGACCTTATGGATGCTCATGGACAAAATGAATGAAATCAAATCGAATCGCATCGAGGCCTTAAAGTTAAGTGACAAATACAGCGAAGAAATTAAAAACATCAATCTCAAGCTCTATGAAAATGCTGCCTTAGGTGATGAATTGCTCATCGAAAGCAGCTTTGCGCCGAATGGCAAAAAGGAAGTAGACCTGAAGGTTTATGTCAGTAAGAGAGAGAAAGGCAAACCCGTTCGTCGTGTTTGTAAAGCCGTCTACACCTTATCCGTTAAAGCCAATTAACCAAAGCCGTCTGTAACGAGCAGTAGATTTTGAGTGTTTGTTGTTAATGAAGCTCGTTACAGATGACTCTTGAAGTTCTGTACCCCTGAATTTCAAAAGCCCAGTTCCTCGTGAGAAGAACTGGGCTTTTTAATTTAAGCATCAACTACGCCTTATCCTTGCTTTAAAGCGACTAGACGTTCCTGAATGATTTGAATCTTACTTTCCGCATCCGCTTGCTTCTTGCGCTCAGAGGCTACTACTGCATCTGGTGCATTGCTAACGAAACGTTCGTTGCTCAATTTCTTTTGCACCGATTTCAAGAAACCTTCATTGTACTTCAGCTCTTCCTCTAGCTTGGTAATTTCCTCCTCCACATTTACGAAGGCATCTGCCGGGATCGTGAAGTTAATACCACCAGCTACAAAGCTGAATGCTGACTTATCAATCGCATCTACTGTAATAATATCCTGAACATTGGCCAATTTCTTAATCAATGCATCGAAACTCGTATTGTGCGTCGTGCCTTTCTCAATTTCTACCGTCAACTCCTCCTTTGGAGCGATACCGTTTTCGTTTCGAACCGTACGAATACCACCAACTACGGCAGCGAACTGGTTGAATTGGTCCAAAATAGATCTATTCTCCAATGCCTGAGTTGGCCACTGGGCGAAGTTAATCGTCTCCCCTTCCTTACGTTCAGCGAGACTTTGCCATAACTCTTCTGTAATAAATGGCATGAACGGATGCATGATCTCCAAAAGCGTATTGAAAATCGCCTTCGTCTCCACCAACGCTTCTGAAGAAATTTGTTCTCCTTTTAGTGGCTTCACCATCTCCAAATACCACGAACAGAAGTCGTCCCAAACCAATTTATATGTAGTCATCAGCGCTTCTGACAGGCGGTATTTCTCAAAACTTACATTGAGTTCTACTAACGCCTCACCGATTCGGTTTTTCATCCAATCGACACTGAGCTTCTCAGATGGACTCATTGCTTCTTCTTTTGGATCCCACATACCGACCAAACGGAATGCATTCCAAACTTTATTTGCGAAGAAGGATCCTTGAGAACACAGGTCTTCATCAAACAACAGGTCGTTTCCTGCAGGTGCTGTCATCAACATCCCTACACGAACACCATCTGCACCATATTTCTCAATTAGATCTAATGGGTCAGGGCTGTTTCCGAGTGACTTTGACATCTTACGACGTTTCTTATCGCGTACCATTCCAGTGAAGTAGACGTCCTTAAATGGACGCTTACCTTTGAATTCGTACCCGGCCATAATCATACGAGCTACCCAGAAGAAAATAATATCCTGGCCCGTAACCAATGTGTTTGTAGGATAGAAATAATCCTCTTCTTCTTGATTCCCAGCGAATACACTGTACGGCCACAGCCATGAGCTGAACCAAGTATCCATCACATCTTCATCCTGACGAACATCTTCCGTACCGAGCTTAGCTACTGCCTCCTCTCGTGTTTTACACACGGTAACATTGCCTGAGTTATCGTACCAAGCCGGAATGCGATGTCCCCACCATAACTGGCGAGAAACACACCAGTCTTTGATGTTTTCCATCCAGTACAAATACGTTTTCTCAGCATGCGGTGGATGTAATGTGATGTCTTTTTCTTTGACGCCATCTATTGCTGGCTGAGCCAATTCTGACATCTTCAAGAACCACTGCATCGAGAGCTTCGGCTCAATCACAGCATCTGTACGTTCGCTACGACCTACTTTATTGCGAAGATCCTTGGTCTCTACTAGCAAACCTGCTTCTTCCAGTGCTTTGGCTACTTTTTTACGTGCATCGAATCTATCTAAACCTTCGAATTCACCACCATGTGCATTAAGCACTGCATGATCATCAAAGATATCGATCACCTCTAACCCGTATTTTTCGCCGAGCATATTGTCATTTTGATCGTGCGCCGGGGTAACCTTGAGTGCACCCGTACCAAATTCAACATCGACATAATCGTCTGCAATAATGGGTACTGCACGCCCTACCAACGGTACAATCGCTTTCTTGCCATGTAAATGTTTGTAGCGATCATCATCTGGATTCACGCATACAGCCGTATCACCGAAAATAGTTTCCGGACGAGTTGTGGCTACCTGCAAGGACTCTTCACTCCCCTCAATCTGATAGGTCATGTAGTAGAGTCGGCTATTTTCTTCTTTATGAATCACCTCTTCATCGGAAACCGCTGTCTGTGCAACAGGATCCCAATTCACCATACGTAAGCCGCGGTAAATCATACCTTTCTGATGCAGATCAATAAACACATCGATCACCTGCTCTGAACGCTTCTCGTCCAATGTAAAGGCAGTTCTATCCCAATCACAAGACGCGCCCAAATGACGCAGCTGCTTCAAGATGATTCCTCCATATTCATCTGTCCAATCCCAAGCATGCTTTAGGAATTCGTCACGAGATAGGTCCGATTTTTTAATCCCCTGCTCACGTAAACGCTTTACCACCTTAGCTTCTGTAGCAATCGACGCATGATCGGTGCCCGGAACCCAACATGCGTTGAGTCCAAGCATACGTGCTCGACGAATAAGGACATCCTGAACGGTGTTGTTCAGCATGTGCCCCATGTGCAAGACCCCAGTAACATTCGGTGGAGGAATGACTATCGTATATGGTTCTTTATCGCTGACCTCAGCATGGAAATGCTTGGCATCGAGCCAATTCTGATACCACTTTGCTTCTATTTCACCTGGGGTGTACTTCCCTATCTCGCGCATCGTTGCATGGATTGATTAAAACGCAAAAATACAAGCCTTGCCTCACTCAACGAACCCTATCGCTAAGAGATTGTTAATTTCCTTTGAATCGGCGATTCTTCGATTTACTTTTGGAATACAAGAAAACTTAAAAGAACATGAAAAAATTCATCCTAACACTAGCTGTAGCGCTATTCGGATTTTCAGCTTACGCACAAGATGCTGATGCTGCTGGAGCAAAAATTGACTTCGCTGAGAAAGTGATCAATTATGGTAAGATTGACAAAGGTGCTAACGGTACTCGTGTCTTCAAATTCAAGAACGAAGGGACTGAGCCATTGGTTTTGAGTTCAGTTCGCGCTTCTTGTGGCTGTACTACTCCGAAATGGACGCGCGAACCAATCGCACCAGGAGAAGAAGGTGAAATCGACGTGAAATACGACACTAACCGTATCGGTAACTTCCATAAAACAGTTACTGTTCAGTCAAACGCTTCGAATAAAACTGTGGTTTTGACGATCAAAGGACAAGTGTTAAACCCTAATGCACAAAACACTACCCCAACGAAAAAGGGTGGTAGCGTGATTGCAAAGTAAGCGATTACACTTCATCATAATTTGAGAAAAGCCCCGTATTTTTGCGGGGCTTTTTTTAGTTATACATCTAAGTACATCATATGCCAACGATATCAAAAAAAGGGCAGCGCATGCCGTCAAGCCCGATCCGTAAATTGGTCCCATTCGCAGAACAAGCTGAGGCGAAAGGTAATTCTGTCTACTATTTGAACATCGGACAACCGGATATACAAACGCCGGTTGAAGCAAGAGATGCGATAAAGAATGCCGATGTACCTGTACTTGCCTACAGCCACAGTGCTGGTTTTGAGTCATTGCGTAGCGGCTTAGTTGACTACTACAACTCGAAGCAACTTCCTGTAGCGATTGAAGATATTATCGTAACGACAGGGGGATCTGAAGCGCTTCTATTTACGTTCGGCTCTGCCATGGATGAAGGCGATGAACTCATTATACCTGAGCCTTTCTATGCGAACTATAATGGTTTTGCTACCGCGAGCGGTGTGAAGGTGGTACCAGTAGAAGCCACCATAGAGAATGGTTTTGCCCTACCTCCTATTAGCGCATTTGAGACTGCTATTACAGAAAGAACAAAAGGTATTCTAATCTGTAACCCAGGAAATCCAACTGGTTATCTGTACAGCAAAGAAGAATTGGAGCAGCTTAAAGAATTGGTCATCAAACATGATTTGTACCTGATAGCGGATGAAGTATACCGAGAATTTACCTACGATGGTGCAGAGCATCACAGTGTGCTCAGTATGCAAGGACTCGAGGAGCACGCTATTGTAGTGGATAGTTTTTCCAAGCGTTACAGCATGTGTGGAGCTCGAATTGGATGTTTGGTAAGTAAAAACAAAGGGTTCATGGCCGCAGCTATGAAATTTGCTCAAGCTCGCTTATCCCCTCCTACCTATGCCCAAATAGCAAGTGAAGCTGCATTAAAGACGCCTCAAAGCTACTTTGATGAAGTAAACGAAGAGTACGTTGAACGTCGCAATGTTTTGGTGGACGGCCTAAATAGCATTGAAGGTGTGTTTTGTCCAAAACCAAAAGGAGCCTTTTACGCAGTGGCCTCATTTCCAGTAAAAAGCACAGAGCATTTCGCGGAGTGGTTGCTCAGCGAGTTTGACTATCAAGGTAAAACATTAATGATGGCACCTGCAGCAGGCTTTTATGCAAAACCTGAATTAGGTGCGCAACAAGCCCGTCTCGCCTACGTATTGAATGTAGACGCATTGAAGGATTGTATTGAAATCTTACGTGAAGCATTGAAGGTATACCCACATACCACGAAATAATTCAAACCTACCTATCCTGTGATTGTACAAATCAACCATAGCTTAAAGAACCTTAATACGTTTGGCATAGATCAAAAAGCCTCGCGCCTTATCTGGGCTCATAGCGCTGATGAAATACTGCATTATGTTAAACACCATGGCGCTCCAAAACTCGTTTTAGGAGGAGGCTCCAACATGTTGCTTACCGGCGATGTTGAAGGCGATGTGCTAAAGATTGATGTACATGGCAGAAAAGTAGTTTTTGAAGATGATGACCATGTACATATTCGCCTAGGGGCCGGTGAGAATTGGCATGACGTTGTACTGTGGACCTTGAGTCAAGGTCTAGGTGGCTTGGAGAACCTCAGCCTTATCCCGGGAAACTGTGGGACCGCACCAGTACAAAATATCGGTGCATACGGGGTTGAATTAAAAGACGTTTTCGTGCAGTGCGAAGGTGTACGTATAGATACCGGGGAGCACTTCACGTTAAACAAAGCAGAGGTCAAATTTGATTATAGAGATAGTATTTTCAAGCGTGAATGGAAGGGGAAAGCGATTATAACCCGTGTAACATTGGCACTTACCAAGCGTAATCACAAACGAAACATTGCCTACGGCGCAATCACTGAAGAACTCGAGAAGTTAGGTATTTCGGAGCCTAACCCACAGCAAATCAGTGACGCTGTAATCGCTATTCGAAAAAGTAAACTACCCGACCCTAAAGAACTTGGAAATAGTGGTTCTTTCTTTAAAAATCCTATTGTAGACGAAAAGGTTGCTGAGGCACTTAAAGAACGTTACGAGGATTTACCAACCTATTCAGTACCTACAGGCGTTAAAATCGCTGCCGGCTGGCTCATTGACAAAGCGGGTTGGAAAGGACACAAAGAAGGTGATGCAGGTGTCCACAAAAAACAAGCCTTAGTTTTAGTAAACTACGGAAATGCCTCAGGAAGTGAGGTTTATGCACTCGCCGAGAAAATAATGAACGACGTTCATGATAAATTTGGCATTCGTTTGGAGGCCGAAGTAAATTTAATATGAGTCAAAAATCCGTAGCATTTCACACCCTTGGTTGTAAACTCAACTTTGCTGAAACCTCAACCATTGCCAAAGACTTCTTGGCGGGAGGTTTCGAACGCGTGGAGTTTTCCTCACCCGCAGATGTATACGTAATCAATACCTGCTCGGTTACGGAAAATGCAGACAGAGAATGCCGGAATATAGTGGGTCGCGCGCTAAGAGCTAATCCAGATGGTTTTGTTGTGATTGTCGGTTGCTATGCGCAGCTCAAGCCAGAACAGATCATGCAAATGCCAGGTGTTGACTTGGTGTTAGGTGCCACTGAAAAGTTCAATGTCACTCAGTTCTTGGGTGCCTTGGAAAAAGTGGAAGGTGACGCTGCAATACATAGCTGCGAAATCTCAGAAGCCAATTCGTTCGTCAGTTCATACAGTGCTGGCGACCGCACACGTGCCTTTCTAAAAGTACAAGACGGATGCGATTATAAATGCACGTATTGTACCATTCCACTTGCACGTGGAATTTCGCGTTCTGACACCTTAGAAAATGTCGTTAAAAACGCACAAGAGATTGCCGCAAAAGGTATTCCAGAGATTGTATTGACAGGAGTTAACGTTGGCGACTATGGAAAAGGAGAGTTTGGCAACAAACGCCATGAGAATACGTTCATGGAACTTGTTGAAGCACTTGATAAGAGCGTTGAGGTTGAACGCATGCGTATCTCTTCTATCGAGCCTAATCTACTCCGTGATGAAATAATTGCATTCACCGGTGCATCTAAAAGGTTCGTTCCGCACTTCCATTTGCCTTTGCAAAGTGGTAGTGACTTCATTTTGAAAAAAATGAAACGTAGGTACATGACCGCTCTCTACCGCCAACGTGTGAGTGCGATCAAGACCGCAAATGCAGATGCATGTATCGGTGTTGACGTGATTGTGGGTTTCCCGGGTGAAACGGAGGAACACTTCTTAGAGACATACAATTTCTTGAATGCACTGGACATCAGTTATCTCCATGTATTCACCTACAGCGAAAGAACGAACACGCCTGCAGCAGAAATGGATGGTGTTGTACCTATCCCCGAGCGAAAACGACGCAACAAAATGCTACGTATTCTGAGTGAAAAGAAGAAGCGTGCATTTTATGAAAGTCAACTTGGTAAATGTCGTCCAGTACTTTTCGAAGGAGAGAATAAAGAAGGATATATGCTCGGTTACACGGACAATTATGTTCGAGTCAAAACCTTCTGGAATCCAGAATTGGCAAATAAAACTAAATCATTGGTATTAAAAGAGTTAAACGGCGATGGTTTTGTTACCTTAGAGGAACTAAACGCCGCCAAAAATGCCACTGATTTTTCTAGAATATAAGCCGCTCTGTAGTGAGCGCGAATTTACTCGTTTTTGGGAATTCATCTCTGAAGGACAAAAGAACGATGGAAGTATCGAGGAGTCTCGACTATTCAAAATCAGAGAAGGACTGTTTCTTGGCATGATTGATTTCAAACCCAAGTACCGTGATGATATCATGTCTATTTACGGGGATACAGGTCAAGAAGGCACAAATCTAAAATCCTTGTGCAAGTCCATAAGGATGAAATACAACACCAAAGAACTTTTATGATCGACTTGAAAGCTCTGACTGCCAAAGTAGCTGAGATAGCTAAGGAGGCGGGAACTTATCTTCGTGAAAGCCAATCCACTTTTAATACCGATACCATCACTTCAAAGTCGCTGAATGCGCTTGTGAGTGAAGTGGATCAAAATACAGAACGTCTACTTGTGGAGCGCTTAAGTGCCCTTCTCCCTTTAGCTGGCTTTCTAACCGAAGAGGAAACGACCGCGCAAGACCTCAACAAGGAGTATACTTGGGTGATTGACCCATTAGATGGAACCACCAATTTTTTGCATGGCCTCCCCATCTACAGTGTATCACTCGCTCTTCTGCACCATGAGTGGCCTGTTATAGGAGTTGTTTATGAAGTAGGACTCGATGAATGCTTCACTGCTTACAAAGACGGCGGTGCTTTTCTGAATGAACAACCGATCTCAACAAGCTCATCCATACAATTGGCGGACACACTACTCGCTACTGGATTCCCCTATTACAACTTTACAAAGCTTCAAGGTTTCCAGGACACTTTGGCACACTTCTACCAACACACACGTGGTGTACGTAGAATTGGAACTGCAGCGGTAGACCTTGCCTATACTGCTGCGGGAAGATTCGACGGTTATTTTGAATATGGCTTAAGTCCATGGGATGTGGCCGCAGGCATCCTATTAGTTCGAGAAGCTGGCGGTCTCGTGACCAATTTTGAAAACGACTCCGTTCCCGTAGCTGCACAAAGTATTATAGCCGCGAACAAAACCATCCATGGGCTTGTTTTCGAAGTAGTGAATAAGAACATGGGCAATGCGAGCACCTAGAGTATGGGTCTTACCGGGAATGGGAGCCGATTCGAGAATTTTTCGATCGATTAATTTCCCGTGGGCAGCAACATATTTGGAGTGGATTACACCTCTCGATGACGAAAGTTTGCAGGCATATGCTGAGCGCATGATGTCAGATTACGATATTCAGCCAAACGACTTGATCTTTGGTTACAGTTTTGGTGGCATCGTTGCACAACAATGGGCGACAAAACACCCCGTTCAACGCATTGTGCTGCTAAATAGCCTTCACCATGAGGCCAAAATTAGGCCTCTATTTAGGCGCTTGGCAAGGACTAATGTACTCACATGGGCACCGGAAGGATTCATTCGAGGACTGATATTCTTCATGGCACGTCTGAACAGTAAACCTAGCCGTCACCTAGATTTGATCCTTGAAGTGATGGAGCAGTTTGACTGCAACTATTACCGTTGGGTGCTAGGGCAAGTCATGAATTGGCAACAAGAAGCCCCAAAATGCCCTGTGGATTTCATTCAGGGAGAGTTTGACCCAGTATTCCCGCTATTTCATCCAGAACACCCCCGAACTTGGATTTTAAAGGGCGCTACCCACTTGAGTTTTCAGACCCATGGTGGAGAAATTTCTGCCCTGCTGAAAGAAAAGGTAGATCCCGCATTGTTATAGTGATATCCTGCTATTTTTGAGGCATGAAATTACTTCCTACCCACCTACCTGGATTATACATTGTTGAACCTCGTGTCTTCGGGGATCATCGCGGCTACTTTTTTGAGAGTTACAGCAAGGCTTTTTTTGAGCAAGCCGGCATTCATGCAGATTTTGTTCAAGACAATGAAAGCTACTCAAGCGCAGGCGTAGTTCGTGGGTTACATTTTCAAGCCCCTGATAAAGCCCAAGGTAAATTGGTGCGCGTTCAAAAAGGTAAAGTCTTAGATGTCGCTGTAGATATACGCAAAGGCTCTCCTACTTACGGAGAACACTTTAGCATTGAACTCAGTGGTGAAAACAAGAAAATGTTGTGGATCCCCCCAGGATTTGCACATGGATTTGCGACGTTGGAAGACGATACCGTCTTTCTATACAAGTGCACCGATACCTACAGTCCAGAGCACGAAGGAAGTATTTTATGGAACGATGAAAAATTGGGGATAGATTGGCAAGTAAAGTCTCCAAAACTCAGTGAAAAAGACCAAAAGGGACCTAACTTTGTAGAGTTTGATTCTCCCTTTGTCTATGAGCCGTAACATACTTTACACTACTATTATTGCAGCAACTCTCGTTGCTGGAACTTTCTTATTTACTTCAGCTGAAAGTGATGTCGATCACCCCATTGAAGCGCGTCCTAGCACGGTGAAGCCTTTTGAGTTGCCGAAAACATTAACGGTAGCAGGTGAGCCAATGCCCCTCGAAGATCTTGATGTTTCGGAACGTTTAGATCGCGAAATCCTTGTAAATACCTATTGGCAAAGTAATAACCTGCTGATGCTTAAGCGCAGCAGCAAATGGTTTCCTCTTATCGAGAAGATTCTTGAAGAAGAGGGCATCCCTGAAGATTTCAAATATTTAGCACTGATTGAAAGTGGGCTACAAAATATTGTAAGTCCAGCAGGAGCCGCGGGACCATGGCAGATCATGAAGGCTACGGGTAAGGAGAATGGTTTAGAAATTGATAACGAAATCGACGAGCGCTACCACATGGAAAAGGCAACTAGAGTGGCTTGCTCCTATCTAAAGGAGGCACATGGTAGACTGGGAAATTGGACCTTGGCTGCAGCCTCCTACAACATGGGAATGTCGGGAACAGCGAGGCGCTTAGAAGAGCAGAAAGTAGATAATTACTACGACCTTAGGCTAAACTCTGAAACTGGCAGGTATGTGTATCGTATCGCTGCAGTAAAGTACATCCATGAACATCTTGAAGAGTTTGGCTACGTATACCACCCATCGGCTGGTTACAAGCTTCCTGCTTTTGATACCGTAACAGTTTCCTCTAAAGTTGACAATTGGATTGAATGGGCCTTAGAACACGAAACCAATTACAAATTACTTCGTACCTACAATCCTTGGATTCGAGGAACGAAAAACACGAACAGCTCAAACAAAACCTATCATATTTTGGTTCCCAAGAAGTAATGAGCGAACAAATAGAAGTATACGGTGCTAAAGCGCACAACCTGCGAAATATTGATGTCAATATTCCCCGCAATTCCTTAGTGGTCATCACCGGTCTCAGTGGCTCAGGAAAAAGTTCCCTTGCCTTTAACACCATCTATGCTGAAGGGCAAAGACGTTATATGGAGACATTTAGCGCCTATGCTCGTCAATTTTTAGGCAGCATGGAACGTCCCGAAGTGGATAAGATCGAAGGATTATCGCCAGTAATCGCAATAGAACAAAAGACGACCTCAAGAAACCCGAGATCAACCGTCGGTACGGTCACAGAACTTAGTGATTTCTTGCGTCTTCTCTTTGCTCGCGGATCTACAGCTTTTAGCTACGAGACCGGCGAGGAAATGATTTCTTACACCGACGGCCAAATTGTAGAGCTGATCTGTGAGCGCTTTGTTGGTCGTAGAATCGCTGTTCTGGCCCCTGTCGTTCGCGCACGCAAGGGTCATTACCGAGAATTGTTCGAGCAGATTGTTCGAATGGGCTTTGTTCGAGCACGTGTCGATGGTAAAATAGTTGAAATTAGTTCTGGATTTCGCGTAGACCGCTATAAAACTCATGATGTTGAGATTGTCGTAGACAGAATTCGTGTAGCAGCAACTTCTGAAAACAGAGTAACTCAAAGCGTCGAAACCGCGATGAGTCATGGGAAGGGAACTATTGCCGTAATTGATCTCGACACGGATGAAGTTGCTTATTTCTCACGTCAACTCATGTGTCCAACCTCAGGTATTGCTTACCAGGAGCCTGAACCAAATACGTTTTCATTTAACAGTCCAAAAGGAGCATGCTCCACTTGTGATGGACTCGGTACTACCAAAGAGGTGAACTTAAACAAAGTGATGCCTGATCCGGGGATCACCATTCGTAAAGGCGGTTTTGCTCCTATCGGAGAATACAAGAAAAATTGGATCTTTAATCAATTAGAGATCATTGCATTGAAGTATGGATTCACGCTTGACACCGCTGTCGGAGAAATCCCAAAGGAAGCCCTTGATATCATTTTAAACGGCACGAATGAAGTGATGACGATTGATCATAAAGCGATCGGTGTCACAAAAGAGTACAAGGTAAATTTTGAAGGTGTCAAAAACTTCATTGCAAGCCAAAGCGCTGAAGCAAAGAGTCGTTCTATTCAACGCTGGGCTGACGACTTCATGGATAATGTAGTGTGCAATAGCTGTAAAGGAGCCCGTCTCAAAAAGGAAAGTTTACACTTTAAAGTTGCCGGGCAGAGTATCTCAGATGTTAGCACAATGAGCTTAATTCACTTTGATAAGTGGGTGACCTCTTTATCTGAACTACTTCCCGCGAAACAATGGAAAATAGCAGAAGAGATTGTCAAAGAATTGCACGCCCGAACTAACTTCCTATTAGATGTAGGGCTAGGCTATCTCAACCTCAACAGAAGTGCAAGAAGCCTGAGTGGTGGTGAAGCTCAACGAATTCGCCTTGCAACACAAATAGGTTCTCAATTAGTCAACGTACTTTACATTCTAGATGAGCCTTCTATCGGTCTACATCAGCGAGATAACGCTAGATTGATTGCTTCATTAAAGCAACTTAGGGATATCGGCAATAGTGTTTTAGTTGTGGAGCACGATAAAGACATGATTGAAACAGCCGATCACGTTCTAGACATCGGCCCTAAGGCAGGTATTCATGGAGGACAGATTGTCGCCCAAGGAAAACTCGAAGATATACTCGATGCCGGGTCAATCACTGCAGACTATTTAAAGGGAATCCGTGAGGTACCGGTTCCTGAAACCCGTAGAACACCAAATGGATCGATCAAACTATTGGGGGCGACAGGGAATAATTTACAAAACGTAGATGTAGAGATACCTCTAGGTATTCTAACCTGTATTACCGGGGTGAGTGGTAGTGGTAAATCGACCTTGATCAATGGTACGCTCTACCCTATTTTGAACCACATTATATTTAGAGCAGTCGGAAAACCTCAGCCCTACAAAAGCATTGAAGGTGTTGAGCAGATCGATAAAATCATTGATATCGACCAGAGTCCGATCGGCCGAACTCCACGAAGCAACCCTGCAACTTACACTGGAGTTTGGACAGAAATTCGCCAGCTATTTGCTGGTCTACCAGAGAGTAAGGTTCGTGGATACAAGCCTGGGCGGTATTCATTTAATGTAAAAGGAGGCCGTTGTGAAACCTGTGAAGGTGGTGGTCTTCGTGTTATTGAAATGAACTTCCTTCCGGATGTCTATGTACATTGTGAAACCTGTCAAGGCAAACGTTTTAATAGAGAGACTTTAGAGATTCGTTATAAAGGAAAAAGCATTAGTGATGTACTCGATATGAGCATCGAGGACGCATTACCCTTTTTCGAGCATGTTCCGAAGATAAAAGCAAAGCTGGCGACTCTGGTAAATGTCGGACTAGGTTATATCCGCTTAGGGCAACCGTCGACCACGTTGAGTGGTGGTGAAGCGCAGCGCGTAAAATTGGCCACTGAGCTGAGCAAGAAAGATACGGGGAATACCATGTATATTTTAGATGAGCCCACTACTGGACTCCATTTTGAAGATGTTAGGGTATTGATGGAAGTGATCCAAAAGCTTGTTGATCATGGAAATACAGTCCTTATCATTGAGCATAACATGGATGTGATCAAACAAGCCGATCATGTGATTGATTTAGGACCGGAAGGTGGCTCAGGTGGAGGCCGAATCGTCGCCACTGGGACACCAGAGGAAATCATTAAGGTCCCTGAGAGTATTACTGGGGAATTCCTTAAATTGGAATTATAACCTATCTAATACCTACTTATGAATTTACACTCGAGAAAAACTTGGACTGAAATTAAGTCCGAGGACAGCTGGGCGCTTTTCAAAATCATGTCGGAATTCGTTCACGGATACGAATCACTCAGCAGAATAGGTCCATGTGTAAGTATTTTTGGCTCGGCACGAACAGCCTCGTTAACCCCTGAGGAACTTCAGGCAGCAGAAAATATCGCCGAAGGTTTGACCAAGAAAGGGTTCGGTGTTATTACAGGTGGTGGTCCCGGAGTTATGGAGGCTGCAAATAAAGGTGCACAGAAAGGAGGCGGACCTTCAGTAGGACTTAATATAGAACTACCCTTCGAGCAGCACAACAATCCGTATATCGATAGTGACAAAAGCCTCAACTTTGATTACTTCTTTGCACGCAAAGTGATGTTCGTGAAGTACAGCCAAGCTTTTGTCGTAATGCCTGGAGGGTTTGGAACATTAGACGAACTATTTGAAGCGGTAACGCTGGTTCAAACGAAAAAAATTGATCGCTTCCCGATAATCTTATTTGGAACAGACTTTTGGCAAGGCCTAAAAGATTGGGTGGAAGGTACCTTAAAGAAAACGGGCAAAATCTCCCCAGAAGACACCGATCTGCTGTATCTCGCGGATAGTACAGATGAAGTGATCTCGATTATTGAAGACTTCTACGAAGAGAAGGGATATACCACGAACTTCTAGGGTAGCAAAACGATCGGTAGTCGATACAAACGAGAATCACCTTCTACGATAAGCAGGTAATTTCCGTGTGGATAGCTCGATCTTAACTGTACTTGCTCGTTTAGAATATTGCCTTGCTCTAAGACTCTTCCACTAATATCGCGTAAGCTAAACGTTCCTTGGTGGACGCCAGTTAAGTGAAAGTTGCCATTTGAAGGGTTGGGTGAAATCTCAACAACGCGATTTCTCCATTCGTCTGTCCCTATATTCGTAACAGGCACAAGATCAATGCTCAGGGTATCATACTGCCCACTTAGCCAGGAATAGGGCAATCTTTGAGTGACATAGCCCGCGAGTGAAATAGCGACAGTATCTGTACCAGCTAAATGCGTCCCCTTATTTAATACTCCATCTAGATTGGTCGATCCAGTTAGGCTCGCTTGTTCAAAAGAGACGAGTACATTTGAAAGCTGAGTCTGATCTATACTATCTCTTACCGTGATATGAACTCTTGAAGCCTCCACATAATTGGGCTCTAAGACAATCAAACCTTCTTCAATATCCGTACAAATAATTCGCTCTGACTCGAAATATGGATAGGCTCCCCAGTTGCCGTTAAAACCATTACCACTAAACGACGGTGATGTGTCATAATGACCAATTTCAACTAAGAGTTCTGGATACTTTGCATCAACTATTTGAACTCCGGACGTGTAATATGATGTTACAATCCATTGCCCATAGACATGAGCGTTGTGAGGAATCACCGAGGTGGAGATCGAAGTTTGAATGCGGTCGAGTTCTGTAATATTGTTAAGGTCGGTCACGTCATAAGCGGTTAGAAATGCATTACTGCGCTCATCCGTTGTGTATAACACCTTGTTATCGTCACTCACCCAAGTGTTGTGTGTGAAAGAACTCGGCGTGTTTTGTGAGGCCATCAAATACGTGCTATCTTTCTTTGATACATCTACTATTGCTGCATATCCTTGATAAACTGCACTTCCCCATAGCGTATCTCCACGCACCATTCCATCATGAAAGTACTCGTCATCATACATTCCGACATATTGCGGGTTCCAAGGGTCTGAATTCAAATCAAAGATTAATGCACCGCCTTGACCGACATTTGCACCAAAAATGTAGCAATATCCATTCTCATCGATGTAAAGATTATGGGCTGTTCGTAACGTGTCAAAACCGCCTGTGTCAAGAGGAATTACGGCAGTCATGGCTTTGTACCTCGGAGTAGCGGCATCTATACTATCCAGGTCTATGATGAGTAGACCTTGATCTGGGGACGTATTCCAAACGAATGTATTGTCATGCGTTACATAGGCATAATGCCCCCATGTTTTCAGATCACGCCAAATACTGTACGGCCCCTGAATAAACTGTTTCTTTTGGATAGGATTGGCACTAATATCCACGATACTCACACCTGCAGTAGTACCTACCAAGGCATATTCTACGCCTGATGAATCCGTATACCCCCAAATATCATTATTATCGTTTTGGTAGGTTGTACTTGCAACATAGGAAATGTTCAGGCTTGATTGTGCTTGAACCGCTAGTGCAAGGAAACCAACAATAAGGGTATACCAATATTTTATCATCTTTTAGAAATCAAGTGTGATTTGTGGCGCTTCATCATCAGCATCATAGCTCTGCTCGGATGAAGTACTTGTATTGTTGGTAGAAGCATCAATTTCTATTCCAGCTTTAATCTCTGGCTCCGATACCTTCTCTTCTTGCTCCACAGGAACTTCAGGCGTAGGTTCCGGTAGAGCATCCAGTCCATTGATTCTATTCAAAGTTTCCGTCGTCAATTGATTGCCTTTCGCCTTGATACCCTTGACCGAAATGAATTCATGTAAGATGACTTCTTCTGGTTCAGGCTGCTCTCCCCCCGCTTGTTTTCTGAATATCATTTCAATTCTCGGGAAAGAATCATTTGACAAGAAGCTAAGTTCACTTTTGGCATGTGCAGTGATGATGTTTTCTTCTTTTTCACCGCCCTCCCATTCGAAGCGTTTCACAAAGTAACGAGACTTCTCTCCATCGAAGTATACCGCACTTAGCGGGCGCTCTAACTCCAATTTCTCTAGATAGATCATGTCCGAATCAAAGTGAAGATTAAGATCCGGAATCACAACCTTGATGGTACCGTTTTTCCGTCCTATCAGCAATCTATCTTCTCCTTTGAAACTTCCAAGTAGACGCCCTCGTTCATCACTATTTAGTCGCTGAACCGTTTCATCGTACCAAATCTTGCGTGCTTCAAGCGTACTCTCGCCTCGTTCTTTGAGCTCAATGCGTTTCACTGGGAATTTCGTTACTATATTCCCCTTAGAACCTCTACCCTTGACAGCTATATCGGCAAAATCTAAATCGATTTTCAGCTTCTTTAGTTTAGCCAATTGCCTCAAGTGTACTTGAACTTTTTCGGCTTCACCATTTGGATTTGCTGTGAAATAAGTCATTTCAGAACTCTTGTTTCCTTGACTTACATCATACTCACGATCACGAGTAATACTCTGAACGGCAAAGCGTTTTACGTAGCTCACATTACTCAAACCATCCTGGTAGATTGCGTTATATACCGTCCGTTCATCGCCTTTTTTCCATACAGCAACATGAACAATGTCTTTTCCGAAAAACGCCTTGTCCTTAACCTTGCTGACACTGTATTTTCCATCGCGACGGAAAACAATGATGTCATCAATATCTGAACAGTCGGTGACATACTCGTCTTTTTTCATTCCGGTACCCACGAAACCTTCTTCACGATTCACATAAAGCTTCTGATTGCGAATCACCACTTTAGATGCTTCAACACTATCGAACGTAGCAATCTCGGTCTTGCGCTCGCGCCCTTTTCCGAACTTTTCTTTAAGTTCTTTAAAGTAGGCTATGGCAAAATCTACAATATGGTCTATATCGTGTTTTACCTGCTCGATTTTTCCTTCAATCTCAAGGATCTTGTCGTTTGCCTTATCGCTATCGAACTTCGAGATCCGCTTGATCTTGATTTCAGTGAGTCTAACGATATCCTCATCTGTAACTTCACGCATCAGATGACCTATGTGTGGCTGTAAGCCTTTGCGAATAAACTCAATGACTTGTTCCCAAGTTTCGGCCTCTTCGATATCGCGGTATATTTTCTCCTCAATAAAGACGCGCTCCAGCGAGGCAAAGTGCCACTGCTGCTGCAGTTCATGCAGCCTAATTTCTAGCTCCGTATTGAGTATTCCTTTGGTTGCCTCAGTGCTACGCTTTAAAATCTCGGGTACACCTATAAACAGTGGAGTGTCCTCATGTATGCTACAAGAAAGCGGCGCAATACTGACTTCACAATTGGTAAATGCATATAGTGCATCAATCGTTTTATCAGGGGAAATTCCTGCAGGCAGATGAATGAGAATCTCTACGTGCTCCGCAGTGTTGTCCTCAATCTTCTTGATTTTAATTTTCCCTTTTTCGTTGGCCTTCAACACAGAATCGATAAGACTCTGTGTTGTTGTGCTGAATGGGATTTCGGTAATGACTAGAGTCTTCTTGTCTACCTGAGATATCTTGGCCCGAACTCGAACACGCGACCCACGAATACCATCATTGTAATTCGAGAAATCGGCCATCCCTCCAGTCGGGAAATCTGGGACCAATTTAAAAGGCTTCCCCTGTAATACTTTTACCGAGGCGTCTACAAGCTCCACGAAGTTGTGCGGTAGAATTTTAGTGCTTAAACCCACGGCAATACCTTCAACACCCATTGCTAAGAGCATTGGGAATTTCATTGGTAGATGCAACGGTTCATTTGCACGGCCATCATAGCTGAGCTGCCATTCCGTCACTTTTGGACTATAAGCAACATGGAGCGCAAATTTCGTCAATCGTGCTTCTATGTAACGCGGAGCCGCGGCACCATCACCTGTTAGAATATTACCCCAGTTCCCTTGACAGTCAATGAGCAAATCTTTTTGCCCCATCTGTACCAAAGCATCTCCAATCGAGGCGTCTCCATGCGGGTGAAAACGCATGGTTTGTCCGATGATATTTGCCACCTTGTGAAAACGTCCATCGTCCATTTCTTTCATAGCGTGCAACAAGCGGCGTTGAACTGGTTTTAAACCATCATTCAACGCAGGTACTGCGCGCTCCAAAATCACATAAGAAGCATAATCCAAGAAGTAATCTTCGTACATCCCCGATACTCGAGTAATGCGCGTGCCTTCCTCATGGACCTGCTCTGGCTGCATCTCAGGATCTAAATGTCCTTCTTTTGGGTCTAGATCTTCACTCATTAGTTCAAGAGTTCTTCTTCAAGGTTCTTTTCTACACGAAGGTTTTCAATGATAAACTCCTGTCTGGTAGGCGTGTTTTTTCCCATGTAGAAATTCAGCAAGTCTTCTGAGCGATAATCTTTACCGATCATCACCGGCTCTAAACGTATATCCTTGCCGATAAAGTGTTTGAATTCGTCTGGTGAAATCTCACCAAGACCTTTAAATCGTGTAATCTCCGGTTTTGGTCCAAGATCAGAAATCGCATCGTTTTTCTCCTCAGGAGTATAACAGTAGCGGGTTTCTTTCTTGTTTCTCACACGGAACAATGGTGTCTGTAAGATGTACAAATGCCCTTCTTTAACCAATTCCGGGAAGAATTGTAAGAAGAACGTGATCAGCAACAAACGAATGTGCATACCATCAACATCCGCATCCGTAGCGATCACGACATTGTTGTAGCGCAGCTCATCCAAACCATCCTCAATGTTGAGGGCGGACTGCAATAAATTAAACTCTTCGTTTTCGTAGACCACTTTTTTAGTGAGCCCAAAGGAATTCAACGGCTTCCCTTTCAGAGAAAACACGGCTTGCGTATTTACATCTCGGCTCTTCGTAATAGAACCCGAAGCACTATCTCCCTCGGTAATAAACAACGTCGTTTCTAATCTACGGTCGCCCTTTGGACTTGCCTTAGCATCACTAAGATGGGCACGACAATCTCTGAGTTTCTTGTTGTGT
>Ga0209137_1000211_pt1 | contig 64114 bp, 60 predicted proteins | sample SaaInl5LU_22_DNA_FD_184642 | JGI IMG/M metagenome (GOLD analysis project Ga0209137, IMG submission 184642) | Marine microbial communities from expanding oxygen minimum zones in the Saanich Inlet - ESP_105LU_22_DNA (SPAdes) (version 2) | ecosystem: Environmental > Aquatic > Marine > Intertidal... | reverse complement strand
TATGGCAAGTGACAACCGTACAGCGCATGAGAACACGATGGAGCAACCAAATGGTTTGATGGACACGACCTCGTAAACCAAAGCTATCGTGCTTGTATGAGCCTCTGTGTAAGTCTGATGGGACCCTTAGATTCATAACCAAACGAATTGGGTTGGCCCGTTTTGCAGGTGTGAATCCAAGGTAACGATTTGGTTTGCGGATGGGTTGGTTCTTTGGCAGTCTAAGGTTGATACTTATGGAGGATGTATGATGCGTAATGGTTTGGTTCTTGGTTGTGTTGGTTTAAGTCTGCTAGCTGGCTGCATGTCTAACTCCACGGGCGTGATGCCTTTCGGCCCAGATACCTACACAGTTAATGTGGGTAGTGAGCTAGGGGGTCAGGGTACAGCAAAAAAAGCTGCGCTGACGGAAGCTAGTGAGCATTGTGCTGCATTAGGTAAAGAAATGAATCCTGTACGTGAAATAAAATCAACAGAGCGAGACTTCTTTGGCGACGCCATACCAACTTATGATTTTATCTTCAAGTGCCTGTAGTTAAGTGTCTTTATTGTGAAAAAGTCCGTTGTGGGTATTGGATGCTAACCAAACGGCTTTGTATTTTTACTGGAATAAAGATGACTAAACACCTCACCAAGCCAATACGGGCGATCCACTTCAAGTAGGCAAAAAAAAAGCCAGCTTTTTATTTTAAAAAAGCTGGCAAGTTAGTTGGTCCTCTGACTAAAGGTTGGGATACCCTTTGAGAGGACTTGCTCCGGACAATATGGAGTGCTGATATTTTATGAATTTTTGTAATTTTAATCTTGTCTTAATTTTAGAGTGGTTATATTGGTTAACACCACAGCCCACGAGGTACGTCAGAGAGCCAGATGCAACAACTGTGGCGTGAAGGGTAACAACACGTACCAGATCGTTTACACGGGTAATTCTGATGTTGCGATGGATGGGGCTGGTGTTAAGTCAGCTGATATGAATCAGCCTCACGAAATACTACAAAAGTAATGAGAGCATAAATTCTGCATCGCTTCATTTTAATTTTCTGAGTTTCGTGTGTGGTTAACGTGTGTGGTAAACGTGTGTGGTTGCCCATTCCATACCATCCACAAAATCGTTTAGTTTTATTAACATAAAAACAGGTTCGGGTGGTGGCGGAGGAACAGGGATTCGAACCCTGGGAGGACTTTCACCCTCGTCGGTTTTCAAGACCGGTGCATTCGACCACTCTGCCACTCCTCCGACAGGCGTCTTCTTAATCGCGGGAAATTGATTCAGCAAGAGCAAGAATGCCCCGGGGGCGCAAGAAATCGCCTTTGAGCGATGATCGTCAATACTGGGCTTTCCACCTGCGCCGCGATTGGGTTAGGTTGACCCGTAACAGAGCAGGCGTTTTGATCGATCCTGACGCCTGTTTCGGGCGACCGGTCTCAATGGATCGGCCATAGATTTTTGGCAGCTGGCGCCAACCAGTGCCGCGCGCGACCATAGCAAGGAGGGGATCATGCCCAAACATTCCGGACCAATCTTGTTTTTAGCCTTTGTTTGCGCGTGGATCAGCGGGGCTGCCTCGGCCTTTGAAACCAAGGCGCAAGCGGCCTATGTGCTGGACCACGACAGCGGCACCGTGCTGCTGGCCAAGCAAGCGGAGGTGGCGCTTCCTCCGGCCTCCATGTCGAAATTAATGACTCTCTTTTTGGCCTTTGAAGCGCTCCGCGATGGGCGCCTGCGCTGGGAGGAGCGTTTGCCGGTCTCCACCCATGCCATGAGCTATGGCGGATCCACCATGTTTTTGGACACCACGGATCGGGTCACCGTCGAGGATCTCATTCGCGGCATTATCGTCTTATCGGGCAATGACGCCTGCGTTGTGATCGCCGAAGCCCTGTCTTTGGATGGCACAGAAGCGGGCTTTGCAGCGATGATGACCGATCGCGCCAAAGCTCTCGGCATGGAGCATTCTGTCTTTGCCAATTCCAACGGCTGGCCCGACATCAACCATCGAATGTCGATGAAAGATTTGGCCATTCTGGCGCAGCATTTGATCACCGAATTCCCAGAGCAATACAAGATGTTCTCAGAAACGGAATTTGGATTCGATGGGCGCGCGCCCAGCAACACACGCAACCGCAACCCATTGTTGACTCTTGGCATCGGCGCAGATGGGCTGAAGACCGGTCACACGGCGGAGGCCGGCTATGGTTTGGTTGGATCGGCGCAACAGGGCGAACGGCGGGTCATTTTCGTTTTGACGGGTCTGCAAAGCCAGCAGGAGCGGGCCGAAGAGGCCGAACGCATCGTCACTTGGGCCTTTCGGCAGTTCACCTCAAAAACACTCAGCCAGCCGGGCGAGGCTTTGGCTCAAGCCGCCGTTTGGATGGGCAGCAGCCGCAACGTTGGCCTATCGCTTGATGGTGCACCGAAGATCCTGATCCCTGTCACGGGCGGGCAAGAAATCACCTCGAAAATTGTGTATGATGGGCCCCTACAGGCGCCGATCGTCAAGGGGGATCAGGTCGCCGAACTTGTCATTTCTGTGCCAGGCCTCCCCGAGACCCGCCTGCCATTGGTCGCGGCGCAGAGCGTCACGCGTGGCGGGTTTTTACCGCGCTTGCGCACAGCGGCCCTCGTGCTATTGCGTAAAGTAAATGGGGGCCTGTCCGGCACATAGATGACTGACGCAAAATTTTTATCCTTTGAGGGCATAGACGGCTGTGGGAAATCCACCCAAGCCAAGCGTTTGGCTGCCCATCTCAATGCTGCGGGCCAAGAGGTGGTCCTCACCCGTGAACCGGGCGGCAGCCCGGGGGCGGAAGCCATCCGCAGGCTTTTGCTGACCGGCGCCACCGACAAATGGAGTGCTGAGACCGAGCTGCTATTGTTCACCGCTGCCAGGCGCGATCACCTTGAGCGCACCATCGCCCCTGCCCTATCCGCGGGCAAGATCGTGGTCTGTGACCGCTTTGCCGACAGCACCCGTGTCTATCAAGGCGCCACACGCGGGGATCTACGCGGCAAGGTCGATCAGCTGCACAGCGCGATGATTGCCCGTGAGCCAGATCTGACACTCATCATTGATGTCGACCCTGAAATTGCCCTCGCCCGCGGATTGGCGCGCAACTCGGGCGAGGATCGCTTCGAAGATTTCGGCCTGCCCTTCCAACAAAAGCTGCGGGCGGGTTTTCTGGCGCTTGCAGAGCAATATCCGCAAAGATGCCGCATTATCGATGGAAATCGCAGCCCGGATGCGATTTTTACTGATGTATTGGCACTGGCGACGTCATGAGTGATCTGCCACAAGCCGATCGCATTGCCGGCCTGCCTCACCCCTGTGAAACCGAACAATTATTCGGCCATGATGCCGCTTGCGCGCAGGTTTTGGAGGCCTTCAACGGGGACCGGATGCATCATGCTTGGATGCTGACTGGCCCCAAAGGGATTGGCAAAGCCAGCCTTGCCTATCACATCGCACGTTTTTTGCTTGCCGCCGAGCCCGCCGGAGACAGTCTCTTTGGCGCGCGGCCGGAGGCTAAAAGCCTAATCGTGCCCGCCGATCTTCCGGTGGCGCGCCGTATCCGGGCGGGATCGGAGCCGGGTCTTTGTGTCTTGCGCCGGCCTGTGGATGAAAAAACTGGCAAGCTCAGGACCGTGATCCCCGTCGATACCGTGCGCGAATTGCGCCGGTTCTTCAGCCTCTCGGCCGGGGGCAATGGTCGGAGGGTGGTCATTGTCGACTGCATTGATGACATGAATGCCAATGCGGCCAATGCGTTGCTCAAAGTTCTGGAAGAGCCGCCGCAAGATGCGATCTTATTGCTCGTGACCCATCAGCCAAGCCGGATTTTGCCCACCATTCGTTCGCGCTGCCGCAGCTTGGCCTGCGCGCCTCTGTCGCCCGAGGATTTACAACGCGCCTTTGCACAGGCCTTGCCGGGGCAGGCGTTTGACCCGGGCCTAAACGCGCTGGCGGCAGGTTCTGTGGGACGGGCCGCGGAGCTGGCTCTCACCGGTGGCGTCGACACCTACCGCGCCATTGTGAGCCTGTGCCACGGCTTGCCGCAGCTCGATCGCAGCGCTCTGCTCAAATTGGCCAATTCTTCAGGCCGTGCCAGTGATGGACCGTTGGACCAGCTCCTCGATCTTTTTGATCTATTCCTGGCCCGGCTGGCCCGCGCCGGGGTAAGCGCAGCTGGGCAAGAGGCGGCAAGCGGCGAGGCGGAGATCTTCGCCCGCCTCTGCCCCGGACCCGCAGCCGCCCGAATTTGGGCCGATGCCCAGCTCGAGCTCAGCCAAAGAGCGCGGCAGGGGAAGACAGCCAACCTTGACCCCAGTTCGCTGATCTTAGATATGGGATTAAAGATAGAAGAAACCGCGTCGAAAATCTTGCGCGAGAAAGGTCTTTCGTGATCGAGGCGCCAAAACTGACCGACAGCCATTGCCATCTTGATTTTCCAGATTTTGAGGGCGAGCTAGACCAGATCATCGCGCGGGCGGCCGAGGCCGGCGTGCGCCGTATGGTGACGATTTGCACACGCCTGCGCCAAGAGCCCCAGGTGCGCGCCATTGCCGAAACCTATGCGCCGGTCTTCTATGCCGCCGGCATCCATCCGATGCATGCCGACAAAGAGCCACTGGCCAAGGTCGAAGAGTTGCTCGCTCTGGCAACGCATCCGAAATTTGTCGCCATCGGCGAAACCGGACTGGATTATCACTACACCGCCGAGAGCGCCGAAGTGCAAAAGCACTCCTTGCGGGTTCATATTGAGGCCGCTCAAAAAAGCAAGCTGCCTTTGATTATCCATGCGCGCGCCGCTGATGAGGATATGGCTGAAATTTTGAGCTCTGAATATCGCAACGCACCCTTTAGCTGCGTCATGCATTGTTTCAGCTCATCACCTGAGCTTGCACGCGCTGCTTTGGATTTGGGGTTTTATCTGTCCATGTCCGGCATCGCCACATTCCCAAAATCTCAAGAGGTGCGCGACATCTTCGCATCGGCCCCCTTGGACAGGATATTAGTGGAAACGGACGCCCCCTATCTCGCGCCACCGCCCTACCGCGGCAAACGCAATGAACCGGCCTATACCGCCTATACCGCTCAGGTCGGCGCCGATGTCTTCGGCCTCTCGTTGACGGAATTTGCCGCCCAAACCGAGGCCAACTTTGAGCGTCTCTTTTGGAAAGCCGCATGATGCGCCGGGTCACTATATTGGGATGCGGCTCCTCGGGCGGCGTGCCACGTTTGGGTGACAATTGGGGCGCTTGCGATCCAGGCAATCCCAAAAATCGCCGGCATCGTTGCTCCATTTTGATCGAGCAATCCGGGTCAGAGGGCACAACGCGCGTCCTCATCGACAGTTCGCCCGATTTGCGCACGCAATTATTGACGGCACAGGTGGGCGCGCTGGACGCCGTGGTTTACACCCATGCCCATGCAGATCACGTGCACGGGCTGGACGATCTGCGGATGATCGTTATCAACATGCGCCGCCGCCTACCGGTTTGGGCAGATGGGCCAACAAAATCCGATCTGTTGTCGCGGTTCTCCTATGCGTTTGAAACACCCGAAGGCTCAAGCTACCCGCCCATCTTGGAGATGAATGACATAAGCGGCCCCTTCGCCATCACAGGGGCCGGTGGCGCGCTCGACTTCACCCCCTTTGAAGTGGCCCATGGCACAATCACCGCGCTGGGATTTCGCATTGGCGATATGGTGTATTTGCCCGATGTCTCCGACATCCCCCAAAATGCCTGGTCGCATTTGCAAGGTCTCGACCTTTGGATTGTCGATGCGCTGCGCTATGATCCTCACCCCTCTCACACGCATTTGGAAAAAACCCTTGAGTGGATTGCACAGGTGCAGCCAAAACGCGCGATATTAACCAACATGCATGTGGATTTGGACTACGCGACATTGCAAGCCGAGTTGCCCGATGGCGTTGTGCCGGCTTTCGATATGATGACAGAAGTCCTCTGACATGAGCATCCTGCTCCAAGTGATCCTGCCGGTATTTTTCGTCGTTGGCTTTGGATATCTGGCCGTTTGGCGCCAGTGGTTCTCCGACGCAGGGGTTGGGGCCTTAATGGCCTTCACGCAAAATTTTGCCATTCCGTGTTTGCTGTTTCGTGCCATCTCGACGTTGGACCTGGGGCAGACCTTCCAACCGGGGCTGCTCGGAAGCTTTTACATCGGCGCGATCGCCGGTTTTGCCGCGGGCCTGTTCGGGGCGCGCATCCTGTTCAAGCGCAGTTGGGAAGACAGTGTGGCCATCGGGTTTTGCTGCCTCTTCTCAAATACAGTGCTCTTGGGCCTGCCCATCACAGAACGGGCCTATGGGGCGGATGCCCTGACCGCAAATTTTGCCATCATCGCCGTCCATGCACCGATCGGATATACCCTCGGCATCACGGTGATGGAGCTGGTCCGAGGACGCGGCCTGAGCGGCCGCGCGCTTTTGCGTAAAATATTAAAATCAGTATTTAAAAATGCATTGGTGATTGCCCTGAGCCTTGGGTTTGCGATCAATTTGTCGGGCTTTGTTTTACCAGAAATCATCACCGATGGCATTGATCTTTTGTCCCGAGGTGCTCTGCCGGCAGCCCTGTTTGGCTTGGGCGGTGTTTTGGTGCGATATCGGCCGGAGGGGGATATCCGGGTGATTTTATATATCTGCGCGATTTCGCTTTTGCTTCATCCCGCCTTGGTTTGGATCACAGGAAGCTATGTCAATCTCTCCACCAGTGATTTTCGCAGCGCGGTGCTGACCGCGGCCATGGCACCCGGCGTCAATGCCTATATTTTCGCGCAAATGTATGGGCGCGCGCAGCGGGTCGCAGCTTCCGCCGTCTTGATCAGCACCGGTCTCACGATTTTCACCGCAAGCCTCTGGCTCTACGCGCTGGGCTAGAGCTCAGGCTTCGGCAAATCTCGAGGCCCGAAAACCCGACAGCAGGGGACTCGGGCTGCCTTGCAATATTTCCTCAGCCAACAGCTGTCCGATCAAAGGACCAAGGGTCACACCGCTGTGCATGACGGCCAGAAAAACCCCCGGAGCGCCGGGAACCGCGCCCACCACCGGCAGGCCATCCAAGGGCACGGGGCGCTCCCCCAGCTTCACTTCTGCCAGCGGCACATCCGGTTGGCCGCGCAATTTTTGGCGAATCCGCGCAATCACAGCAGTCGCAAGCGCGGGCGCATCCTGCCATGGATCCAAATCACCGCTGAAGATTTCCCCCGCGACAATACTGCCATCGGGATTTTGTCTAAAATGCACATCGGGCGTCATGAGAATATGATGAATGCGCGTCTGCACCGGCCGGGTTTGCACGATCATGCCGCGTTTATTGGCCATGGGCAAAGCCCAGCCGACACCAGCCAGATCGCGGCAGGCCGCGGCGCCCGTGGCCAAAATCACGAAATCACAGGGCAAATCGCCGACATCGGTCTGAACAATATGGCCGGCACCGGGACCGGATCGCACCGCCGTCACTTGCCGTTCGGGGCAAAGCTGCCCGCCGCGCCGCGCCACATGCGCCAGAAGAGACTGCGCCACAGATTGAGCCTGCGCGGCCCCTTCCATAGGCGTGAACAGCGCATGGGCGGGACAGGCGCGCAGATTGGGCTCAAGCGCCGCAATCTCATCGTGATCAAGGCGCCGGGCCTCATAGCCCCGCGCGGTCAGACTGGCAAATTGCGCTTCAAAATCTTGCCCCGCATCTTCCCACCACAGCGTGCCTGGCCAGCTGACATGGGCCTGTAAATCAAATCTCTGCCCCAGGCCGCGGAAGGCCGTGACGGCCGCAGATCGCAGATCGAAATAGGCTTGGGTTTCAGCAAAACTGGCATTGATCCAGCCAAAGGAGTTGGCACTGGCCAAGCCGCCCAATGGGCCCTGATCCACAACAGTGACCGCGGCGCCAAGATCTTGGCAGGCCAAAGCCGTGCTGGCGCCGATGATTCCAGATCCCACGATCACAACTTTTGCAACTGCCGTCATATCCTGCCCGTCCGTCCCTGCGCTTTCGCTCCTTGGGCGAGCATGACATGTTCGCAGCCTGCGCCCAAAGCAATTTTCATCCCAGGCGGGGAAAAATGATCACAGCGGCGGATTGAATCGGAGTTTGCCGATCCGCCCCCTTGTTTCTGCCCCACAGAAGGCCAAATCTAGAAGGCACAAGGAATCAAAAATGCACAATAATTCGCCCGAACAAATGCCCGCCTTGCAAAATCCCGCGCCGAATGTGCGCGACCGGGAAAAGATGGAAGGGGGCAAGGCATTTCGGCTGCAAACCGAGTTCACCGCAGCGGGCGATCAACCCACCGCCATCAAAGAGCTGGTGGAGGGTATTGCTGCGGGCGAAGCCAATCAGGTCTTGCTCGGGGCCACGGGGACGGGCAAGACCTTCACCATGGCGCGGATCATACAAGACACCCAGCGCCCGGCGATTATTCTTGCGCCCAACAAAACCCTCGCAGCCCAGCTTTATGGCGAATTTAAAGGGTTTTTCCCCGACAATGCGGTGGAATATTTCGTCAGCTATTACGACTATTACCAACCGGAAGCTTATGTGGCCCGCTCGGACACCTATATTGAGAAAGAAAGCCAGATCAACGAGCAAATTGACCGGATGCGCCACTCGGCGACCCGCGCTTTGCTGGAACGTGATGACGTGATTATCGTGGCTTCTGTGTCCTGCATCTATGGCATAGGGTCGGTTGAAACCTATGGGGCGATGACTCAGGACCTGCACAGTGGCAATTGCTACGACCAACGCCAAGTCATTGCCGATCTCATCGCCCAACAATATCGCCGCAATGACCAAGCCTTCCAACGCGGCACCTTTCGGGTGCGTGGAGACAGTTTGGAGATTTGGCCGGCGCATTTGGACGACCGCGCTTGGCGTTTAAGCTTTTTTGGTGAAGAGCTGGAAACGATTGTTGAGTTTGATCCGCTGACCGGTGCACGCACCGATACGTTTGAGCGGGTGCGAATTTATGCCAATAGCCACTATGTGACCCCGCGCCCGACCATGCAGCAGGCTGTGATCGGCATCAAAAAAGAGCTGCGTATGCGGCTTGATCAATTGGTGAGCGAGGGCAAATTGCTTGAAGCGCAGCGGCTGGAACAGCGCACAAATTTTGATCTGGAAATGCTTGAAGCAACCGGCGTGTGCAGCGGAATTGAAAATTATTCACGCTATCTCACCGGCCGCGCGCCCGGTGAGCCTCCGCCGACACTGTTTGAATTCATTCCTGACAATGCCATTGTCTTTGCCGATGAGAGCCACGTTAGCGTGCCGCAGATTGGCGCGATGTATAAGGGCGACTACCGCCGCAAATTCACCCTCGCCGAACACGGGTTCCGATTGCCGTCGTGTATGGATAACCGGCCGCTCAAATTCGAAGAATGGGATGCGATGCGGCCTCAGTCGATTTTTGTCTCTGCCACCCCATCCTCATGGGAGCTGGACCAAGCGGGCGGCGTTTTCACAGAGCAGGTGATCCGTCCAACGGGCCTGCTGGATCCCCCGGTGGAAATTCGTCCCGTGGAAACACAGGTCGATGATCTTCTGGATGAAATACGCAAGGTCACGGCTATGGGGCAAAGGGTTCTGGCCACAACATTGACCAAACGTATGGCCGAGGATCTTACGGAATATCTGCATGAGCAGGGCATTCGGGTGCGCTATATGCACAGCGATATCGACACGATTGAGCGCATTGAGATACTGCGGGATTTGCGGTTGGGCGCCTTCGATGTGTTGCTGGGCATCAACCTTCTGCGTGAGGGGCTTGATATCCCTGAATGCGGTTTGGTTGCGATCCTTGATGCGGATAAGGAGGGCTTTTTGCGGTCTGAAACATCTTTGGTTCAAACCATTGGCCGGGCCGCGCGCAACGCCGATGGGCGGGTCATCATGTATGCAGATCGCGTGACAGGCTCGATGGAACGCGCGATCAATGAAACCAACCGAAGGCGCGAAAAGCAACATGCCTATAATGTCGCCCATGGCATCACCCCTCTGACGGTGAAAAAGAACGTCGAGGATGTGCTTGCCGGTCTTTATAAGGGCGATACAGATATGGCGCGGGTCACGGCGAAGATTGACCCGGCCTTGCAAGGCGGCAATATCCAAACCGTCCTTGAAGGGTTGCGGCTTGATATGCGCAAGGCGGCAGAGAATTTGGAGTTTGAGGAGGCCGCCCGTCTGCGCGACGAGGTCAAACGCCTCGAAACCGTTGAGCTGACGATCTCGGATGATCCCCTGGCCCGGCAATATGCGGTCGAAAAAGCAGTTGAAGACGCCCAAAACGCCTCAGGTCGATCAAAAGCTGGCCGCGCCGGTCAAAGGGGTGGCGCGCGGCGGCGCAAATAATCCGTGCCCCGCGCGAAAAGGGGCAATAGGATCTGCGCCCCATTGCCCCTGACCTGTCGGCAGGCCGCGGATTTAGGTGGGGTTGTCCATACGCGCCGTGAGATTGACACTCCCGCGACAGGCGCGCGACCAGTGCAGCTTCACCTGGCTGCCACTGCCGCCTTGCTCGGCCTGAGAATGCGGCAATTCATAGATATTTGTGCTGACTGATTGGATGGCGCCAACCGGAACAACCGCCTCGACCGTCCGCGCGCGGCCGTTGAACGGCAGGAAAGGCGCAAAATCAACCGTCCAGGTTTGAGTGTCTGAGGCTTGGGTATGTTCCAAGATGCATGGATTGTAGATTGGCTCATTGATGGCGTTGAACGTATTGCCTTGCACCACAACATTGCGGGCCTTGTTGTGGTTGAGCGCCGCGAAGGTGCTGTCCACGGATTCAATGCGATCAATTGGCCCGTTGATTGAGCGAAAAACATTGCCGGTCATCGTCAACCCATGCACGAAATGGCCTGGCCCATAAGGTTTGATCACCAAAAAGCTAAACCAGGAGGCCACATCATTGGCAGTGAAAATATTGCCCGTGATGGTCAATCCCCCAAAGGAATATTGGTTTACGAAGGACGGGTCCGCCTCGTATTCATTGGTCCATTCAATAAAGTTATTGTCGACATAATTTCCAGTGATCAGCGTTTTGATATTTGTTGTGGTAAAAACAATCCCGCCCTTGCGCACCCCATTGGTTTCTTGGTCGCCATGAAACCAATGGTTGCCCGTGATCACCGACCCCGAGCCGCCCAGAATGCCGAAATGCTTAAAATGCATGGCCCGGCAGTCGCGGATTTTAACGTCGTTCTTATTGGCGTTAAAGGCTATGGACACCCGGTCCTGCACCTTCAGCGGGCTTTCATTTGAGATGAATTGACAGCGATCGAACATCATCCCTTGGCAGGCCGTCCCCGGCGAGGTGATCCCGCGGTCTTTGGGTTTGACGATCAAGCAATCACGGAAGTGGAAGGTCTCGCCATCGGGCGGCAGCAGCACCGCTGAGGCATTTCCGGTGCATTGAAAATCAATCCCGTCAAAATGCGCCCCGCTGAGCTTTTGAAACCCAGAAAAATCGAGCAGATATTTGAAACGTGTGAAGGTAAATTGATGAGTGCCCGCAGCCCCATAAAGCGGTTGGGATAATGTGAGCGATTGGCTGCCAACATTGACCTCTTTGACATAGACTTCCCGTCCCACGCCTGTGCCTTCCACCAAGGATCCAACGGCAATATTGGCGATATTGGCCACAGATGTCAGCGATTTCGGATCAGAGGTTGAATAGGTGGCCTGGGCCACCACCTTGTCGCTGTTCCACGCGGTACTGGCATTGGCTTGAATTTGACCGTTCTGAACCACGCGACGGCTATTGAACACCGTTTTATTGTTGACCGCCGCTTGCATGTCGAGCGGTCCATCCAGCTCAATCCGGCGCCCGCCCATATCGAGGCTGTAATGATCGTTGAAATTCAACAAAGATTGATAGGCCTTTTTGAAGGCCAACACCTCATCGCCAAAAGCGTCAATATAGCTGGGCAGGTTAAAGTCCTTCAGCAGAGTCAAGCGGGCCGAGTCCGGCATGGTGATATTGCCAACAAAGCGCACTCGGTTTTGGAAAGTGATCGACCCATTGATGCGGAACGTGCCCCGCGGCACCAGAACCTCACGACCAGCCGCCGCCTTATCTGCCGCTTCAAATGCGTCATGATCGTCGGCAAAGCCGTCGCCAATCGCCCCATAGTCCCGCACATCAACCGCGCCAATCAGTTGATCGACAAAGGCGCCGCTGATGTCTTCAATAATAATATCCTCAATCCGCACAACACCGCCGCTGGGGCCGGTGAGATTAAGGCCAAAATGCCCATAAATGGCATCTTTACCCCAATGCAGATCAACGCCTGTGCGGTTGCCTGATCCGACAATGGCCGAGAGCTCGACCACCTCACCATAGGTGTTGAGAGTGGTGACCGGCCCCGTTTCGTTTACCCCAGTCAAATGCACATTGCCCGCAGCCCCAGGCCAACCGGCGATGCTCACCGTGGGAAATGCGCCCGATACCAATTTCACACGCGTCCGAATGCGCAGATAGCAGCCCGGTGAGAGCGGTGTTTGATAAAAAGCACGCAGCTTTTGCACGGTTTGCGTCTTGGTCAGCTCCAAGCATCCGGAAAAATCTTGATCCGCCGGCACAAAGGCCGCATTGGGCTCATTGTCATAGTCATCTTGCCCGGGCGTGCCGTCCTGGCTCGACCAATGATGTAACCCAAAAGCAAATTTAGGTGGTGTAAAGACGATCCCATCGGTGATTGTTTTGTTCATAAAAGCCCCTTTCCAAACGCCGCTCCATGCGTTTGTGTGATTGATCCGCAACCGCAGCCCCTCGGCGGGGTGCTGCTCTGCGGAACAGGGGTAAAAGCTCGGCGTTAAGAAGGCCTAGCTGTAGCGTACGGTGCTCAGACACCCGTCTCTTGCGAGGGCAAAAGCTGGACAGAATTTATGCGCCATAGGCCGTCCAATTGGATCATTTGATAAGCCATGATGTGATATCGGCCCTGGCCGTCGCGAATTTGCACTTTCTGCCAGTAATACCCTTCAACCGGGGCGAGTTCCAAAAACGCAATCTCAGACGGGCGGTACACCATAGGATAGCCTTGCCGCACCATGCGCCCAAACACCTCGGGCGCGCGGAATATCTGCTGTATCGTGGGGCTGGCGTAGGTAAAGGCACGCTCAAAGTCATCCGCCTGAAAAGCGGCGATCTGCGCGCGGATTGTTGTTTCAATCTCTTTGCTCTCCGCCCAAGCCGGAAGGGCCGCAGCGACCCAAAAAGCAATTGCTAGAATGACCTTTTTCATAAACCCCTCCTGTTGCTTGCTTGGAAAGTAGCGCGCAACAGGAGGGGGTCAAATGCCTGGCGGTTAGACAAATGCGCCGTCAAGGCCCTTGTCGATCAAGGCGATACTCTCTTCGATGCCCAACAGCGCGATAAAGCCGCCAAACCGTGGTCCCTGTGATGCGCCCAAAAGCACCTCATAGAGCGCTTTAAACCAATCGCGCATCGGGTCAAACCGCTCGCGCCCGCAGGCGAAAACCAAAGATTGCAGCGCATCCCCATCCAAACCTTGATCCCAAGCCTTCAGCCCGTCGCGCAGCGCGATCAAGGCCTCTCGCTCGAGATCCGTTGGCGCACGGTAGACTTTGGCAGGTTTGACGAAATCATTGTAGTAACGCACCGCGAACTCCGCCGCCGCGTCCAAATCCGCATGGGTTTGCGCAGAGGCTTCAGGCGCGTAGCGTTTGATGAAGCCCCAGAGGTGATCTTTATCTTCCGCCCCGGACACAGACGCCAGATTGAGCAGCATTGAGAAAGGCACGACCATTTTACTGGCCGGCACATCGCCGCCATGAATATGCCATACCGGATTGTTCAGACGTGCTTTGTCGTCTTGCGTCTCATAGGCGCGCAATTGTTGGTGATATTCGTCCACCGCCTTGGGAATCACATCAAAATGCATCCGCTTGGCCGTTTTAGGTTTAAGATACATGAAATAGGACAGGCTTTCCGTGCTGGCATAGGTCAACCACTCGTCAATCGACACGCCATTGCCAGAGGTTTTCGAGATCTTCTGCCCATTTTCATCGAGGAACAATTCATAGCTGAAATGCTCCGGTGCCGGGTGGCCCAGAATGCGACAAATACTATCATATATCGGGGTATTGGTGGAGTGATCCTTGCCATACATCTCAAAATCCACCCCAAGGGCCGCCCAGCGCGCACCAAAATCAGGTTTCCACTGCAGCTTCACATTGCCGCCAGTCACCGGAAGGGTCATCTCTTCGCCCTCTTCGGTGTCAAAGGTGATGGTGCCATTTTGAGCGTCCACGGATTTCATCGGCACATAGAGCACCCGTCCGGTTTCAGGATGAATAGGCAGGAAGATTGAGTAAGTCTTTTGCCGCTCCTCGCGCAGCGAGGCCAGCATCACCTTCATGATGTCATCGTATTTTTCCACAGCGCGCAGCAAAATCTGATCAAATTGACCAGATTGATAGAATTCTGTGGCGCTGATAAACTCATATTCAAAGCCAAATGTGTCCAAAAACCGGCGCAACATGGCATTATTGTGATGACCAAAACTCTCATATTCTTCAAAAGGATCTGGAACAGAGGTCAAGGGCCGCTGCAAATGCGCGATCAGCTTCTCAGGGTTTGGCACATTTCCTGGCACTTTGCGCATACCGTCAAGATCATCAGAGAAACAGACAAGCCGGGTTGGCAGGTCGCTCAATTCTTGAAACGCGCGCATAATCATTGTGGTCCGCGCCACCTCACCAAAAGTGCCAATATGCGGCAGCCCGCTGGGGCCATAGCCCGTCTCAAACAAGACATAGCCTTTTTCAGGCGGCTTCTTTTCAAAGCGTTTCAAAATCCGCCGTGCCTCTTCAAAGGGCCAGGCTTTCGATTGAGCAGCAGCGTCACGCATTTTGGACATGTTTAACTCCAGTTTCCTGACGCTTCCCTATTGCCGCACGCGCGTCGGGTCAATAAGTTGTCAGCACAGCTAGAAAGGACATCGCTTCGTGACAACCCATCCCCCTTCTCTTTCATCGCAAGATTGCTTGGTTGCGGTCATGATTGCCGTATCTGCAAGTGACGAAAACATTCGCACAGCGGAGCTGATGAGCATTCAAGCGATCGTCAACCACCTGCCGATCTTTGCGCACTACGATGTCGATCGAATCAAATCTGTGGCCGCGATGGTCTTGGATCTTTTGTCCGAGGAAGACGGGTTGGATGCTCTGTTTGGCTTGATCCGAGACGGTCTGCCGGATGGTTTGAACGAAACCGCCTATGCGATGGCCTGCGATGTGGCCGCGGCGGATGGAAAATTAGGGCAAATCGAGTTGCGCATGCTGCAAGAGATCCGCCATGAGCTCGAGGTTGATCGCCTGCATGGCGCGGCCATTGAAGCGGGAGCTCGTGCAAGGTTTCGCACCCTAGCGTAAATGCCCCAACCATTCGCGCAAGAGCGCGTATTGCAGGCTGCGCGATCGTGCTTCCCAACCCTTGGCCCCCGGCGGGTTTTCACGGCCTTTCACTTTTTCGCGCCGCGCCATATCGGCGGTCAAAATAGCAAAGCCGAGGCTTTTGCCTCCATATGTGAGATATCCTGACAGAGAGCTGACAAAATTTAACGTGCCTGTTTTGACTCGCAGATCCACGCCCGCCATCGGCTTTCCTTTATCGCGTAAGATCTTGGGCTTGAGCAAATCGGCCAGCCCGTTGCGATGGTGCCAAGCCATGAACAACGCCAACCCGCCGGCGGTCAGCCGCGATTGATCCGACAGACCCGAGTGATCAACAACCGCTCCGCGCATCCCATGGGCCTGAGCAAACTGGCTCAGAGCCGCCGCCGAGGCGCGCAGATTTGGCGCGCCCGAGGCCGTGAGGCCAATCACCTCAGCGGTCAAATTCGTCGACAGTTTCAACATGGATTTGGCAATTTCATGGTAAGGGCGCGACTGCTTTTGCGCGATGTCCACCTCCAGCACCGCCTCCGGTCGCTGGCCCTTGACGATGGTGGGAGGCGGCAGCTCAATGCCCATCTCGGCGCATATCCCCTGAAAGGCTTCACCGGCATAGCGTCTTGGATTGCGCGCAGGCAACCACCGCCCCCCATCCTTACCCAAGACAGAGCGCTGCACCGACCATTGCTCGCGCTCGGGGGCGTATTGATACGCATAGCTCGGCGCGTCCCGCTCCTCCACGCGCATCCCAATCGAGGGGATTTGCGGTCGATAAATTCGACCCGGCGCGCTCATAGACAGATCATAGCCGCCCTCAGCCTGGCGGGCCCATTCAAATTGCACCCGGTTGAGGTTGAGATTCACCCCGGCAATCGCCGGGTTATAATTGGCTTGCGGCAATTGGCTGCTGTCGATTTCACGCAGGTAGGGAAATCCATTGTCCACAATCAAAAGCCGACCTTTCACCCGTTGAATAGCTGTTTTCTGTAGCGCCTTGGCAAAATTGACCAAATCATCTGTGTGCAAAGTTGGATCCGCAGATCCAGTCAAAATGATATCCCCAACAAGCGTCCCATGGATCACCCGTCCTTGCAGACTTAAACGCGTGACGAATTGAAAATCGCGCCCAAGTTTTTGCAAGCCATAGGCGGCGGTCAGTGCTTTGGTCACACTGGCCGGAGGCAATTCAGCCTCAGGTGCATAGGCGTCGAGAAGCTCCCCCGTTTCTGGATCCATCAGCGCGCAGCTGACCTGACCTTTGAGAGAAAACGAGCGAATAACCTCCGCAGCGCCACCCAAGAGATCAGACGATATATCCGGCCTGGCAACGGGCCGCAAAGATCGCAACGGCGCCACAGCAAAGGCTGAGGAGCCAAGTGCCGCAAGGGCCGTGCTGAGAGCTGCTCTGCGCGTGAACGTATGTTTCATCCCCAATGGCTAGCGGGGCGCATGGGCCTTTGGCAAGAGCATTTTCAAAAGGCCTCTGCATAACCCCGCCGCCAAGCCAGAACACTGTGCCCGGTGGCAACACCGGGCTGCGCCTGCCTGCCCCCCGGCAGGCGCATTCAGCATCTCAATATATTGGTATATATGGACATTGCTCAAGTTTTGCAGTGATTTCATCTCCGGGCATATGCGCCTGCCCAGGCAAGCGCTGCCCTCATTTCATGTTGAAATGGCGTTATAGAGCGGTCTTGCTTCAAGGGGGCTGGTGCCGAAGCCCGGCGGCTGCTACCCCGGCGGGATGTGGCGCGCGATACTCTTTATGTTGATCGGCATGATGCTGATCCCAACCGGCGATGCCGCCAGCAAACTGCTGTCGAATACCCATGGCTATCATCCGTTTTTCATCACATGGGCCCGGTTCGCCGTTGGATCACTCTTGGTGCTGCCTTTCATACCGCGCCGCTGTTTCAAGGTGTTTCGCAACCCGGTGGCTTGGGGGCGCGGGCTGCTCCTGGCTGTTGGCATCAGCGTCATCACCTTTGCGGTCGCATTGGAAGACTTGGCGGATGTTTTCGCGGTGTTTTTCATTGGGCCAATCATCAGCTACATTCTGGCGGCAATCTTTCTCAAAGAAACCATCACCCTAGAGCGCAGCGCCTTGTTGCTCATAGGCTTCACCGGAATTTTGCTCATTGCCAGACCCGGCTTTGGCTTTTCCATTGGACTGGCCTGTGCCCTTTTCGCCGGGTGCAGCTATGGCGTATTTTTGACCCTGTCGCGTCTGGCCGCAGGCCAGGAGGAGCCCAAAGCGCTTTTGTTCTCGCAATTGCTCATCGCCGCCGGGCTGTGCACGCCCATGGCGCTGATATATTGGCCAGAGCATCTCTTCGCCAGCCCAGCCATGCTCACCGTCTCGGGCGCAGCCTCGATGCTCGGAAATATGTTTTTGATCCTCGCCTATGGGCGCGCACCAGCCACGCGCATGGCGCCCTTCGTCTATTTCCAACTTGTGGGCGCCTTGCTATTGGGATGGGGTGTTTTTGGTACGCTGCCCGATGTCTGGGGGCTTGCCGGTTTGGCCTTGCTGATGATCTCAGGCTTTGGCTCTGCCTTCTTGCGCCGTTAACCCCAGCCTCCGCGGTTGCGAATGGCCGAGGAGCTGGCCGGGCTCTGCGGCATATCCACAAAACACCAGGCTGGAGCAGTGCAATGACTCAATAGCCTTGACGCATGCGCGGGGAGCCTTGCGGAGGCAAAGCGCCGCGCCGCTGGCGCGCATTGCGCCGCCAACCCCTGCCCTGGTCGCGCCAGAATCCCCAGGGGCATGATCTGGAAAATATCCTGCCAATCCCTCCACTTATGGATCTGCGCCAGATTATCAGCCCCCATGAGCCAGGTGAATCGCGTGGTGGGGTAGATCGCCCGCAGCCCGCGCAAGCTGTCACAGGTGAACCTTGTGTCCAGCCGGGATTCCAAATCGGTGATGACAATGCGCGGATGGTCACTCAGGCGCTTGGCATGGGCCAGCCGTTTGTCGAGCGGCGCAGGTCCTTGCGGTTTCAAAGGATTGGCCGGGCTGACCAGCCACCAGATTTGATGAAGATCAAAGCGCTTGAGCGCCTGCTCGGAAATCCGCAGGTGCCCTTCATGGGCCGGATCAAACGACCCGCCCAAAAGGCCGACACGCCGCCCGGCGCTGGATTTTGGCAAATTAAACCGCATCATCCCTTACCTTTAGCGCAGATAGACCCCTGCGCAAGCCATGGCCGCGCCGGTTTTGGCAAATTCATATTTGCGCCGAGGCGCGCGTCACTGTAACAGAGGTTTGAATTTTTCAGTCAAACACCCGAGGGTACAGATGGCCGCATATCAATACGTATACCACATGGATGGCGTTTCAAAAACCTATCCCGGTGGCAAAAAATGTTTCGAAAACATCCGCCTGTCATTCCTTCCCGGTGTAAAAATCGGTGTAGTCGGGGTGAACGGCGCGGGGAAATCAACCCTGCTTAAAATCATGGCCGGTTTGGATACGGATTTCTCGGGTGAAGCCTGGGCGGCAGAGGGCGCGAAAGTGGGCTACCTGCCTCAGGAGCCGAAACTGGAAGCAGGCTTGACCGTCCGCGAGAATGTTATGCTGGGCGTGAAGGCCAAAAAAGACATCTTGGATCGCTACAATGATCTTGCGATGAATTACTCCGATGAGACCGCCGATGAAATGGCGCAGCTGCAAGATGAAATTGATGCCAATAATCTTTGGGATTTGGACGCTCAAATTGACGTCAGTATGGAGGCCCTGCGCTGCCCACCAGACGATGCGATGCCTGAAAATCTTTCAGGCGGTGAAGCGCGCCGCGTGGCCCTGTGCCGGCTATTGCTCGAGCAACCGGATATGTTGCTGCTTGATGAGCCGACCAACCACTTGGACGCTGAAACCATTGCTTGGCTGCAAAAACACTTGATTGACTATACCGGGACAATCCTCGTTGTGACGCATGACCGCTATTTTCTCGATGATATTACCGGCTGGATCCTCGAAATTGATCGCGGGCAAGGCGTGCCCTATGAAGGCAACTATTCCTCTTGGCTTGAACAAAAGGCAAAGCGCTTGGCGCAAGAATCCCGTGAGGATAAGTCCAAACAAAAAACGCTGGAGCGCGAATTGGAATGGATGCGGCAAGGTCAAAAGGCCCGGCAGGCCAAATCCAAAGCCCGGATCGCCGCCTATAATGATATGGCCAATCAATCCGAGCGTGAAAAACTGGGACGTGCGCAAATCATCATCCCAAATGGGCCAAGATTGGGGTCCAAGGTCATTGAAGTCTCGGGGCTCAAGAAAGCCATGGGCGACAAGTTGTTGGTCGAAGACCTCTCCTTTTCACTGCCCCCCGGCGGCATCGTCGGGGTCATCGGCCCCAATGGCGCGGGCAAGACAACCCTTTTCAAAATGCTCACCGGGCAAGAGCAGCCCGATGAAGGCACAGTTGAATATGGCGATACGGTGCAATTGTCCTATGTCGATCAATCGCGCGATGATTTGGATCCCAATGCCAATGTTTGGGAGGCCATTGCGGACGGTCTGGATGTGGTGCAATTGGGCGATGTGGAAGTCAACGGGCGGGCCTATTGTTCAGCTTTTAACTTCAAAGGTGCGACCCAGCAGAAAAAAGTCAGCCTGTTGTCGGGCGGCGAGCGCAACCGGGTGCATATGGCGCGATTGCTGCGCGCGGGTGGCAATGTCTTGCTTCTCGATGAGCCGACCAATGATTTAGATGTGGAGACCCTGCGGGCACTCGAAGATGCATTGGTTGATTTTGCCGGCTGCGCGGTGGTCATCTCTCACGACCGCTTTTTCCTTGACCGGATCTGCACCCATATCCTCGCCTTTGAGGGTGATGCGCATGTGGAATGGTTCGAGGGCAATTTCGAAGACTATGAGGAGGACAAGAAACGCCGCCTCGGAGCCGATGCCCTACAGCCCACGCGGATCAAGCATAAGAAATTCGCGCGCTAAGCCCGTCTGTTTTTGCGCCTTTCGCAATCGCCCTGTGAGACCCCCGTGGAAGGCACGGGGGTTTTTAACCGCTGCGCGTCTTCTGGCTTGCAAAAAAAATGCGAAACGGCCATATGGCCCCTGCGACCGTTACCGCATCTCGACCAACTGTTTTGCTTACAAGGCCACAGTCCTCGACATGAATTGACTGACGCCGACCTGCCGCAATACCGTGGGCAGTACTGTAAAATGGAGTAAACGGGATGGCTACTGGCACCGTAAAATGGTTTAACGCAGACAAAGGTTATGGCTTTATTGCACCGGACAATGGCGGCGAGGATGTGTTTGTGCACATCACAGCTGTACAACGCGCGGGTCTCGACGGTTTGAAAGACAACCAGAAAGTTAGCTTTGAAGTCGAAACCGGCCGCAACGGCCGTGAAGCTGCGACCGATTTGCAAGCACAATAATATGATTTAGGGCCAATCTAAGCTGCGGATTTAATCCGCCTCCCTGAGATTGGCCCTTTTCATCGCGCCCGACATGTAAGGGGCAGCTTGGGCATGGGCCATTCATGCCAATGGGGTAAAAGCTACCGCTGCGGAATTTTCTGCAAAAGCGGCATAAGAGCGCCCATATCCGGGCCATGTGACAGGCCCGTTAAGGCTTTGCGCAGAGGCATAAACAGAGCTTTACCCTTGCGCCCGGTGGCCTCTTTGACCGCCGAGGTCCAAGCACCCCAAGTGCCGGAATCAAACGGGCCGGCGGGCAGCATAGACAAAGCCTGCGCTACAAACTCCTGATCTTCGGCATCAATCAACGGGGTGGCGCCATTTTGGATTAAATCCCACCAGCCCGCGAGATCATGCAGGGTCGTTATATTGCCGCGGGTGACCTGCCAGAACGCCTCTGCCATCTCGGCCGGCACGCCAATGGCCGCCACATCCACAGCAACGCCCTCCAGCTCAAGCCCTTGCAAATATTTTGCCGTCAGAGGCATCAAATCAGCCTCGTCAAATTTCGTCGGAGCCGAGCCAAAGTTCGTCAGCTCAAAACCCGCGATGATCTCTTCCATTGAGCCGCGCAGCTCCACCGGATCGGAGGATCCCAGACGCGCCAAATGACTCAAGACGGCCATCGGCTGAACACCTGCGGCCCGCATATCCCGCAGCGCCAATGACCCCAAACGTTTGGACAGGCCTTCCCCCTTGGGGCCCGTTAACAATGAATGGTGGGCAAAATTGGGCACCGAGCCGCCAATGGCGCGGATCATCTGGATCTGTGTCGCGGTGTTGGTCACATGGTCTGACCCGCGCACCACATAGGTCACGCCCATATCCGTGTCATCGCAGATGGAGGCCAGCGTATAGAGCACCTGCCCATCGCCGCGGATCAGCACCGGATCACTCACCGAGGCGGCATCAATCGACAGATCGCCCAGAATGCCATCATGCCATTCAATCCGCGATTGATCGAGCTTAAAGCGCCAATGGCCCTTGCGTTCTGCACGCAGCGCCGCACGCTCCGCCTCTGACAGCGCCAGTGCCGAGCGGTCATAAACCGGAGGCTTGCCCATATTCAGTTGTTTTTTGCGCTTAAGATCCAATTCAACGGGCGTCTCAAAACATTCATAAAACAGTCCTTGATCACGCAGCTGATCGGCCACTTCAGCATAGCGGTCAAACCGGGCCGATTGATGCTCGATGCGGTCCCAATGCAGGCCCAGCCAGTCCAGATCGCGTTTGATCTCCTCAACATATTCCGCCTTGGAGCGCTCGAGATCTGTGTCATCGATCCGCAGAATAAACTCTCCGCCCGCCTGACGCGCGATAAGATAGTTAAACAGCGCCGTGCGCAGGTTGCCGATGTGAAGATAGCCCGTAGGCGAAGGGGCAAAACGAGTGGTTGTCATGGGGTTCTCCTGTTGCGCTGTCTTTACACTTAGCCCGCAGGAGATGTCCAGATATGCCCGCGCGCCTCTATGTGCTGTGATCGCGCCAGCGATTGGCTATAGGATAGCGCCGATCCAACCAAAAAGCCCGCGACGACAGGCGTGTTCCTGGCGCGGATTGGAAGCGCTTATATTCGCTCACATAAATCAAATGCTCTATTTTTTTGACGGTTTCGTGGTCAAACCCGGCCGCGACGCAATCAGACACAGAGGCCTCATCATCCACCAACATCTGCAAGATGCCATCAAGCACCGGATAGGGTGGCAGGCTGTCTTCATCTTTTTGATCCGCGCGCAGCTCGGCGCTGGGGGCTTTGTCGATGATGCGCGGATCAATGACCACACCCTCCGGTCCCATCATCCAGTCCCGGTGATGCGCATTGCGCCACCGGCAGATGTCAAACACCCGCGTCTTATACAGATCCTTAATCGGATTATATCCGCCCGCCATATCGCCATAGATGGTCGCATAGCCGACCGCGACCTCCGATTTATTGCCTGTGGTCAGCAGCATATGCCCAAATTTATTGGACAGAGACATCAACAGCAGGCCGCGCAGGCGCGATTGGATATTTTCCTCCGTTAAATCCGCAGGCCGGCCGGCAAAAATCGGCGCCAAACTGTCGGTGATCGCCGCTTGCGGACCGGTGATGGGCAGGGTTTGCAAAGGCGCGCCCAGCGCTTGCGCCACAGAGGCGGCGTCCTGAAGCGACGCCTGGCTGGTAAATTCCGAAGGCAACATCACGCAATGCACATTTTGCGACCCCAGCGCATCGGCGGCAATCGTAGCAACAATGGCCGAATCGATTCCCCCCGAGAGACCCAAGACCGCCGATGAGAACCCAGTTTTGCGCATGTAATCGCGCAGTGACAGCACCATTGCATGGTAATCTTGCTCAAAAGCATCCGGCCAATGGGCCAATGGGCCCGGCACAGCCCGCCAGCCTTCGCCGGTCAGCTCAAAGTCCACATGGGCCAGGCCGCATTCAAACACGGGCAAAGACATGGCCAGAGCACCACCGGGGTTGAGCACGAATGATCCGCCGTCAAAGACCTGATCGTCCTGACCGCCAACCATATTTACATAGACCAGTGGCAGCCCCGTTTCGACCACCCGCGCAACCATATGCGCCATGCGCATATCCATTTTTCCGCGCGCATAGGGCGAGCCATTGGGCACAAAAAGCACCTCTGCGCCAGATTCGACCAAAGCCTCCGGGACATCCGCATGCCACGCATCCTCGCAAATCGGCGTACCAATCCGCAGGTTGCCGACACGGTAAGGCCCTGAGATATCCGCAGATTGATAGAGGCGCTTTTCGTCGAACACGTCATCATTGGGCAATATATGTTTTTTGACAACCGTTTGAATCTGGCCACCTGCCAGAATATAATAGGCATTATAAAGACCAGCCTGATCGCGAAACGGCCCACCAATCCCCATGGCCGGCCCCTCAGCACAGGCCTGCGCCAGGGCTTGAATTTGCGCCATCGCATCGCGGGTGAAAGCGGGTTTAAGCACCAAATCTTGCACCTGATAGCCGGTGACAAACATCTCTGGCAACATGACCATATCGGCGCCCGCGGCTTTGGCCGCAGTCCAAGCCTCCCGCGCCTGTGCCGCATTGCCAGCAAGATCACCCACTGATGCGTTGAGCTGCGCCATGGTCAACCTAAATCTCTGTGTCATCTGCTTGCTCAATCCTGTCAAACCCATGCCTTATCTATCAGACATCCGCCGAAGCAAAAGCCCAATCGCACGGCAAAGGTGGAAAGACATTGCCCTCGCGGGTGAGGTTTACTACTCTGCGATGGATAAAAATAGAGTCAGTCCAAGGCTGAGCCATTGTCCAAGAGGTTAAAACTTCAATGAATAAGAAGATCTCACATCTCCTATTGGTCACAGTGACCCTGCTGCTCAGCAGCCTGGCCCAGGCGCAAACTGCCACAATTCAGTCAAAACAATATGAAGACGGTGGCTTTTATGAGGGCACCTTCAAAAACGGCCGCCAACACGGGCAAGGCACCTACAGCCTCCCGTCTGGGTATAAATACACCGGCAATTGGGAAAATGGTGAAATCTCTGGCCAAGGTGAGGCAACCTTTCCCGATGGGTCAGTCTATATAGGGGCATTTTCTAATGGGAAGCCCCATGGAGACGGCCGCATAACCTATGCCGATGGGGGCACCTATGAAGGCAGCTGGGTGGCCGGCAAAATCGACGGGCGCGGCGTTGCGGTTTATGCCAACGGGTTGCGCTATGAAGGGGAGTTTCGCGACACCAAACACCACGGCCAGGGCATTCTCACCTCTGACAGCGGATATCGCTATGAGGGCAATTGGGTGGACGGCGAAAAACACGGCAGCGGCACCATTATCTATTCGGATGGGGCGGTCTACCAAGGCTCGATAGAAGCGGGCGAGCGCTCTGGGGCCGGCATTTTGACCATGCCCGATGGGGTCACTTATGAGGGCAATTGGACCAACGGCAAAATCAACGGAGAGAGCACCCTCACCCATGCCAATGGCGATGTTTTTACGGGCATTTTGCAAGATGGTAAGCGCGAGGGGCGTGGCAAGGTCGTCTACGCAAATGGCGACCTTTACGAAGGTCAATTCCACAAAGACCGCCGCCATGGCAATGGCACATTTCTCGCCGCCGATGGCTATCGCTATTCAGGCAGTTGGCAGAATGGCAAAATTTCGGGACGCGGTGAGGTGCGCTACCCGGATGGGTCGGTCTATGTTGGCGCCTTCGTGGATGATTTGCCCGAAGGGATCGGCAAAATCACCTATCCAGATGGCTCAACTTATGAGGGCAATTGGAAAGCTGGGATCATCGACGGGGCTGGAAAAGCAACCTACCCCAATGGCCTCGTCTATGAAGGCAGCTTTAAAAATGCTCAAAATCATGGCTATGGCATTATGACCTTTGCCGACAGTTATCGCTATGAGGGCAATTGGAAAGATGGCAAGCGCCACGGCGCAGGGCAAGCGCGATATCGTGACGGTACAACCTATGTCGGTGGTTTTGTTGAAGGGCAGCGCTCCGGCGAAGGCTATATCAAAATGACCGATGGATTTAGCTACACTGGCGAATGGCTGGAGGGGGAAATCCACGGCAAGGGCACCGCCACCTATGCCAATGGGGATGTCTACACAGGCAGCTTTGTCAACGGGCGCCGTCAGGGCAAGGGCACAATGCGCTATGCCACCGGAGGGGTTGCAAGCGGCACTTGGGAAAACGGGGTTTTGCAACCGGCAGAGACCACGACACCCGCGCCCGACGAGGCGGCCAGCCCGTCTGAATGACACCCACAGCCAGTCACCAGGGCACGCGACATCCGTTTTGATCGAAAAACTGTCCGGTCTCATGCGCCCCGCGCGCCTCAATCACGTGATGCAGCCGGGCAGCCGCCTCTTGTGGGGGGCGCGCATCATATTTGGCCGAAAAGGGACGCGTTAGCGGTGTGTCGACCGTGCCAGGATGCAGCGCAAAGCAGCACAGCTGCGGATGACTGCGGGCCAATTCAATCGCAGAGGTGCGCACAATTTGATTGAGCGCCGCCTTGGCCGCGCGATAGGAAATCCACCCGCCAAGCCGGTTGTCGCCAATCGATCCCACCCGCGCTGAGAGGACCGCAACCCGGGCCGGTCGATCCCGCGGCAGCAAAGCGCCAATCTGGCCCAGGACGAGCGCTGGCCCAATGGCGTTGACCTGCATCTGTGCCGCCATTGTCTGCGCTTTCACGGCCCGAATAGTCTTTTCTGGCCCAACCCCGTCCAGCGTCAGGGCGCCGGTGGCGATGACAATCGTCTCAAATGGACCCTTGAGATTGGCCAATGCGGGGGCGATGGTTTGCTCTTGTGTAAAATCCAACCCCTGCGCTTTGCGCGACAGAGCCGCACAGTGCCACCCTTTGCTGTGGTAGCTCTCAGCCAGTGCCATTCCAATGGCCCCCGAGGCCCCGATGATCAAAATCCGTTTCATGTCTCAGAGGTAGGGCGCATCATCCATAGGGCCACCACAGGGCCGCATTTTGCCACAATTTGCGCCTGCCCATCAGGTTTTAACATATTTTTCCACTTCCCATTTGGAAAATCACAGGTATACCTAGGGCCATGGACCATATGACTGAGCAACTCCTCCTTCTAACACTTAGCCTAGGCTGAGCGTGCTTTTCGGCGCGGGACGCTCACCTAAGCCCAGCGCCGAAACCTTCCAAAATCCTAGCAGAAGAACAGTCCTATGACCCAAGATCGTGTATATATTTTCGACACCACTTTGCGTGACGGTGAACAAAGCCCCGGCGCAACCATGACCCATTCCGAAAAGCTTGAATTGGCCGAAATGCTTGATGATATGGGCGTCGATATCATTGAAGCTGGATTTCCAATCGCCTCGGAAGGGGATTTCAAGGCCGTCAGCGACATTGCCAAACGCAGCAAAAACGCGGTGATCTGCGGGCTTGCCCGTGCCAATTTCAAGGATATTGATCGCTGTGCCGAGGCCGTGCGCCATGCGGCCCAACCCCGAATTCATACATTTATTGGCACATCCCCCTTGCACCGTGCCATTCCGAACCTGACCCAAGATGAAATGGCCGAGCGCATTCACGAAACGGTCACCCATGCCCGCAATCTATGCGACAATGTGCAATGGTCGCCAATGGATGCCACCCGCACGGAATATGACTACCTCTGCCGCACCATTGAAATCGCCATTAAGGCCGGCGCAAGCACGATTAACATTCCCGACACGGTCGGCTATACTGCGCCGCGCGAAAGCGCAGAGCTGATCGGACGTTTGATTAGGGATGTGCCTGGCGCCTCAGATGTGATTTTTGCCACCCATTGCCACAATGATCTGGGCATGGCCACCGCCAATTCCTTGGCTGCTGTGGATGCGGGGGCGCGTCAAATAGAATGTACGATCAATGGCTTGGGAGAGCGCGCTGGCAACACGGCTCTTGAAGAGGTTGTGATGGCCATGAAAGTTCGCAACGACATCATGCCCTATCGCACGCAGATCGACAGCACAAAAATCATGGCCATCAGCCGCCGCGTGGCCACAGTGTCAGGCTTTGCGGTGCAGTTTAACAAAGCCATCGTCGGCAAAAATGCCTTTGCCCATGAGAGCGGAATTCACCAAGATGGCATGCTCAAAAATGCCGAGACTTTTGAGATCATGCGTCCTGAAGATGTAGGTTTGAGCGAGACCAACTTGGTCATGGGCAAACACTCCGGCCGCGCCGCATTGCGCTCCAAGCTCAAAGATTTGGGCATTGATTTGGCAGACAATCAATTGAACGACGTCTTTGTGCGCTTCAAAGATCTGGCGGATCGCAAAAAGGAAGTGTTTGACGAAGATCTACTGGCCTTGGTTCGGGCAGACATGGCCGACGAGCAGTCCGATCACCTCCACCTCAAATCCTTGCGCGTAATCTGCGGCACGCAGGGCCCGCAGGAGGCGAGCTTAGAGTTGTCCATTGATGGGGTTGTGCACAGCGTCACCGCCACCGGTGACGGCCCGGTCGATGCAACCTTTAAGGCGGTCAAAGAGCTCTACCCTCACGCGGCGCATTTGCAGCTTTATCAAGTGAATGCGGTGACCGAAGGCACCGATGCGCAGGCCACCGTGAGCGTGCGGATGGAGGAAGATGGCAAGATCGCAACGGGGCAATCGGCAGATACGGATACGGTGGTGGCCTCAGCCAAAGCCTATATCAACGCCTTAAACCGCTTGATCGTGAGGCGCGAAAAATCAGCCCCAGGCGAGGACTTGAAATCGGTTTCCTATAAAGACGCCGGCTGATCCCCGCCCATTTCTCCAATTTGACGGCTTGTAGGGTGAAAACCACCCTACAAGGCCTTGGAAAGACGTCGCCTAAACCCTATAGATGGGAAAATTCTAAGCCTGTGTTGGCTTAGGTTCATACCTATGGGGCGTTGCGGATGTTTGGACTTGGTGGTCTCTTTTCTTCAGATATGGCGATTGATTTGGGCACAGCCAATACTCTGGTCTATGTGCGCGGCAAGGGAATCGTTTTAAACGAACCCTCCGTCGTGGCCTATCAAGTCAAGGACGGTCAGAAAAAAGCGCTGGCCTTTGGCGAAGATGCCAAGCTCATGCTTGGCCGGACCCCGGGCTCCATTCAAGCCATTCGCCCGATGCGCGATGGGGTCATTGCGGATTTTGACGTGGCCGAAGAAATGATCAAGCATTTCATCCGCAAAGTTCACAAGCGCACCACCTTTTCCAAACCAAAAATCATCGTCTGCGTACCCCATGGAGCCACTCCGGTGGAAAAACGCGCCATTCGTCAATCCGTCCTTTCAGCTGGGGCGCGCCGGGCCGGTTTGATCGCAGAGCCGATTGCAGCGGCCATTGGTGCCGGCATGCCCATCACGGATCCCACGGGCTCTATGGTCGTCGATATCGGCGGCGGAACAACAGAGGTGGCGGTTATGTCATTGGCAGATATCGTCTATGCCCGCTCGGCGCGCGTCGGTGGTGACCGGATGGATGAGGCCATTATCAGCTATCTTCGCCGCCAGCATAACCTTTTGGTTGGAGAAGCCACCGCAGAGCGGATTAAAACCACAATCGGAACCGCGCGCATGCCTGATGACGGCCGCGGTGCTGCCATGGCTATTCGTGGGCGTGACCTGCTCAATGGCGTGCCCAAAGAAACCGAAATCAGCCAGGCACAAGTGGCCGAGGCCCTGGCCGAACCGGTGCAACAAATTTGCGAAGCCGTCATGACCGCATTGGAGGCCACCCCGCCAGATTTGGCCGCCGATATCGTAGACCGGGGCGTCATGCTCACCGGCGGTGGGGCTTTGCTGGGCGAATTGGACCTCGCGCTGCGCGAACAGACCGGCCTGGCTGTCTCGGTTGCAGAGGAAAGCCTCAACTGCGTCGCGCTTGGCACGGGTAAGGCTTTGGAATATGAAAAACAGCTCGCCCATGTTATTGACTACGATAGTTAAACGTTAACCGCTCAACCCTTAGGGGAGCTTATGGCACGGGATCGTAACACGCCAGATCGCTATTCAACGGCCCTTGGTCGGCTGATGCTGGGCGCTTTGGTCGTTATGCTTCTTGGGCTCTTTCTGCTCTGGCGCATTGACAGTCCGCGCATCGAGCGGCTGCGCATGGAAATCACCGATCGCGTCATCCCCAATTTCTCCGCCATCATGGCCCCGGTGACCTCGGCGGCCAACATCCTGCGCTCAGCGCGCAGTTACACGCGGATCTATCAGCAAAACCAAGAGCTGCGGCGCGAGTTGCAGCAGATGAAGGCCTGGAAGGAAGCGGCGCTCCAACGCGAGCAGGAGAACGCGCGGTTGCTGGATCTGAACAATGTGCGGCTCGATCCAAAGTTCACAAAAATCACCGGTGTGGTTCTGGCCGACAGTGGCAGCCCCTTCCGCCAGACGGTATTGCTCAATGTCGGGCGTCGCGATGGGATTGTGGATGGATGGGCAGCCATTGATGGCATCGGCCTGGTCGGCCGTATTGCTGGCGTGGGGGAGCGGACCTCACGGGTGATTTTACTCACGGACACCTCGAGCCGCATTGCGGTCTCAATCGAATCCAACGGACAGCGCGCTATGATTGTTGGCGACAACACCAGCCGTCCACCTTTGGAATTCTTGGAAACCCCCGAAACCGTCCGGCCGGGGGATCGCGTGGTGACCTCAGGGGATGGCGGGGTCTTTCCATCAGGCCTTTTGGTCGGCCAGGTCACCCAAACCCAATCGGGACGACTTCGCGTGCGATTGGCAGCCGATATGCAAAGGCTCGAATTCCTACGCGTGGTGCGTCACCAACCCCGCGAGGCCATCCCAACCGCGGGTGATCTGGTCGGGGTGCAACTGCCTGAGCCACGGGGGGAGCCATGATGCAAGATCCCCCTCTGCGCGTCTTTCGTCTGCAACTGACCTATCTTGCGATTGTTGCGCTGGTGGTTTTGGTGCAAACCCTTCCGCTGCAAAGCCTGCCCTATCCCTTTGCCCCAGCAGATGTGCCGCTCGCCATCACCTTTGCCTGGATCATACGGCGCCCGGATGTCATGAGCCCGATCCTCATCACCCTGGCCTTTTTGTTTGCGGATGCCATTTTACAACGGCCCCCCGGCCTCTGGACCTTGATCGTGCTCTGCGCCTCCATTTTCCTGCGCATGCGGACGCGTGGCCGAAAGGAAGTTCTGTTTCTTTATGAATGGTTCATAGTATCCTTGGTGATGGGGGTGAGCTTTTTGGTGCATTATTTCGCGTTAATGTTCACATTTTTACCGGTTCCGGATGTGAAACAATATATCGTCCAAGTGCTGTTGAGCATATTGATCTATCCGATCTGCAAATGGCTCTTCCGCCTCATGCTTCGCTTCGCTCTCACGCAGACCTTGCACCCGAGCGCGCCGAGGACCACGCGATGAAATACAATCCCAATGAGATCATCAACTCGGCCCAAAAACTGTCCCGGCGGACCCTTCTGGTCGGTGCCTTGCAGCTGAGTGTGATCACGGCTCTGGGCGCACGCATGCGGTTCCTCCAGGTTAAGGAGGCCGAAAAATTCCGGCTTTTGGCAGAGGAAAATCGCATCAACATGCGGCTCTTGCCCCCGGCACGCGGCATTATGTTTGACCGAGATGGGCGACCAGTTGCCAGCAATGTACCCAACTATCGGATATTGCTGGTTCGTGAAGACACCGAAGATGTCGATCAAGTATTGACGCAATTGCAAAAGCTGATTGCGATCACCCCAAGTGATCTGGAAAAAGCCCGCAGAGAATTATCGCGCCGCAGTGCCTTTGTGCCGGTGACCATCACCGAAAATCTCAATTGGGATGATTTCGCACGCGTGGCGGCCAATGCCCCGGCCCTACCTGGGCTCTTAACGGACGTCGGATTGTCTCGGATCTATCCACAAAAGGAAAATTTGGCCCATGTGGTGGGCTATGTCGGCCCGGTGAGCGATCATTATCTATCGCGCACAGAGGATCCCGATCCGCTGTTACAAATCCCGCGGTTTCAGGTCGGCAAAACCGGGGTTGAGGCGCAGATGGAGCACAGGCTGCGCGGCTCTGCGGGACACCAGCGCATTGAAGTGAATGCCGTCGGTCGGGTGATGCGCGAATTGGAACGCGCCGAAGGCCAGCCAGGCGCCACTGTCAAGCTCACCATCGACAGTAAGATCCAAAACTATGCTTTGGCGCGGATGGATGGGTTGTCTGCCTCCGCCGTGGTGATTGATTGCGCGACCGGAGATCTCTTGGCGGTGGCGTCAAGCCCGAGCTTTGATCCAAATCTCTTTGTGCGCGGCATATCGAGCAAAAATTACAATGCCCTGCGTGATGATATTTTTGGCCCGCTGCGCGCCAAAGCGGTGCAAGGCACCTATGCGCCGGCCTCGACCTTCAAGATGATCACAGCCCTCGCCGCCTTGGAAGATGGGGTATTGAGCCCAGATGATACGGTTTTTTGCCCCGGGCATTTCGAGATTTCCAACAATCGTTTCCACTGCTGGAAACGGCAAGGTCATGGCAGTTTAAATGTTGAAGACAGTATCGCGCAGAGCTGCGATGTCTTTTTCTATTCCATAAGCCAAAAAGTTGGCATCGACAAAATTTCCGCCATGGCCCGCCGGTTTGGCTTGGGCGAATATCACGATCTGCCACTGAGTGCGGTAAGCCGCGGCGTCACTCCAACGCGGGAGTGGAAAGAAAAATCTTTCGGCAAAACCTGGCTGCTCGGCGACACGGTCAATGCCTCTATCGGGCAGGGCTACGTATTGGCCTCGCCCCTGCAATTGGCCATCATGGCGGCGCGATTGGGAACCGGGCGGGCGGTGCAGCCCAGATTGGTGCAATCCATCGACGAAACAGCCATGCCATTGGGGACTGGCGCTCCTTTGGATGTAGATCCCGCACATCTGAAGGTGGTGCAACGGGCGATGTTTGCCGTGACCAACACCAAAAAAGGCACAGCCTATAGCAAGCGCATTGTCAGCCCCGAGCTCCAAATGGCCGGCAAGACCGGAACAGCCCAGGTGCGGCGCATCACGGCAGAGGAGCGATTGACCGGGGTGATCAGCAATGAAGATCTACCTTGGGACAAGCGCGACCACGCGCTCTTTGTCGACTATGCCCCCTATGACAATCCCAAAGTTGCCGTTGCAGTTGTGGTGGAGCACGGCGGTGGCGGCAGCGCCACAGCCGCCCCAATCGCGCGCGACATTACATTGTTTGCTTTGACCGGCCAAATGCCAGAGCTGAACCACTATCCCGCGGGCGTCAAAGCGCAGGTCAAACAAGAGCAAGAGCAATTGGCCCCAAAACTTTTTGATTGGAGCACGCTGGACAGAAAAGGACAGGTGCAAACATGAGCTATCTTGAGCATAACCTGGCCGCCGTGCCCGTCGGATTTCGAAAAATCCTGGCGCTAAATTGGCCAATTTTGATCCTCCTGACAGCGATTTCTGGCGTGGGATTTGTTATGCTTTACTCGGTCGCTGGCGGTCAAATTGACCGCTGGGCGCAACCTCAAATGCTGCGTTTCTTCTTGGGAATGATCGGACTTTTTGTGGTGGCGATGGTGCCGATTTGGTTTTGGCGCAACATGTCTTTCCCGGCCTATTGCCTGGCGATACTCTTGCTCATCGCGGTGGAATTCGTCGGCACAACCGGCATGGGGGCCCAAAGATGGATCGATCTTGGCTTTATGCGCCTGCAACCCTCCGAGGTGATGAAAATTGCTTTGGTTCTGGTGCTGGCTGCCTATTATGATTGGTTGCCCCGCAACCAAATTTCGCAGCCATTTTGGGTCTTGGTGCCCGCGCTCTTGATTTTAATCCCGGTGTTTTTGGTGCTCCGACAACCTGATCTTGGCACCTCATTGTTGTTGATCATGGGCGGCGGCGCGATCATGTTTCTGGCCGGGGTGCATTGGGCTTATTTTGCCACGATCATCAGCAGCGGCATTGGTCTTGTTGTGGCCGTATTTCAAACCCGAGGCACCGGCTGGCAATTGCTCAAAGACTATCAATACAGCCGGATTGACACATTTTTGAATCCAGATCGGGATCCATTGGGCGCCGGTTATCACATCACCCAGGCGAAAATCGCGCTGGGTTCGGGAGGTTGGACTGGGCGGGGCTTGATGCAGGGCACCCAATCGCGGCTCAACTTTTTGCCCGAAAAACATACGGATTTCATCTTTACCACCCTATCCGAAGAATTCGGGTTCATCGGTTCAATCTCGCTTTTGGGTCTCTACACTTTGGTGGTTCTGGCCTGTATCGCCTCGGCCCTCAGCAATAAAGACCGCTTCTCCGCCCTATTGACTCTCGGCATTGGCATCACCTTCTTTTTATTTTTTGCGATAAATATGGCCATGGTCATGGGGCTGGCGCCCGTTGTCGGCGTGCCCTTGCCATTGGTGAGCTATGGCGGATCTGCTATGCTGATCTTACTGCTCGGCTTTGGTTTGATGCAAAGCGCCCATGTTCACCGTCCAAGGCCAAAATTCAAATGATAAATATCCTATTCGCCGCCCGCCCAGAGCAATTTGAACTCTATGAGGCGCCATTGCGTCAGGGTTTGGCACAGCGGGGACTCCCTGCACATGTGACAACAGACTGTCCGCCGGCGGAGGTCGATTATGTGGTCTATGCGCCCAGCAGCACCCTCCAAGATTTCACCCCCTATACCCGCTGCAAAGCGGTGCTGAGTCTTTGGGCGGGAGTGGAGAAAATTGTCGGCAATGCCAGCCTGACGCAGCCCCTATGCCGCATGGTCGACAGCGGCCTTCGTCAAGGCATGGTCGAATGGGTCGTCGGCCATACGCTGCGCTATCACCTGGGGATGGACCAGCATATCGTCAATCCAAATCACATTTGGCGCGAAGTCCACCCTCCCCTGGCAAAGGATCGCCCAGTCACAATTCTAGGCTTAGGGGCCTTGGGCCAGGCCTGTGCGGCGGCCTTGTCGGCGCTTCAGTTTCCCGTGAGCGGCTGGTCCCGCAGACCGAAGAAAATAAGCGGTCTGACCTGCCACCACGGCCCAGGCGGGCTTCAGGCCGCATTGCAGAGCGCAGAAATTCTGATTTTGCTTTTGCCCGACACCCCTGAAACCGAACATGTGATCAACGCGCAAACCCTCGCACAGATGCCGCGCAGCTCCATAATCATTAACCCCGGCCGCGGGCCGTTGATTGACGACACAGCCCTTTTGGCCGCGCTTGAGCAGGGGCATATTTCAGCGGCTTGTTTGGATGTATTTCGCGTGGAACCCTTGCCGCAAGACCATCCCTATTGGCACCTGCCAAATGTCACCGTCACACCGCATATCGCCTCTGGCACCCGCCCAGCCACAGCCGCTGAGGTCTTGGTGGAAAACATTGCGCGCGGAGAAACAGGCGCGCCGTTTGTGCATTTGGTCGACCGTACAGCCGGCTATTGAGCCGCCGCCCTATTATCGCAAGATTGGCGGCTGACCCGGCGTGCTGCCCGGCGCGAGGCGTTCTGGCGCAGCTTCGGGCATTGGCAGATCAAACCGCAAGCCGGTTTTAACAAATTGCGCAACCATAGGATGATCCGGCAAGAGATAAGACACATCCCAAGGCGCGGCTTCCAATTGGGAAAACTGCAAATATTCTTGTATCAATTTCGCCAAATCAGCCTGGGCTGCGGGAAACTCTCCCACAAAACAAATGAGTGGATTAATGAGCCCAGAGGCATCGCGGGCTTGCACCAAACAGGCGAATTCTGCCAAACCCTGCGCGGCCGTGAGTTTTACCGAAAGCGCCTCAAGCGCCTTGGGCGAAAGAGCGGGCGGTGCAGTAATTTCGGCAATGCTCTGGTCCATCTCATTGGGACGCTCATCCAAAGACCGCGCCAGCCAGTCAAGGGTTTCGCGTTCGAACAGATAGCCAATGGCCGATGCACCGGGATTGAGCGCAATCCCTGTGTCCTGCCCGACCAGCATTTGCACCAATGCCCGGCCAGACACTGACAGGTAATCGGCAGTGCCGCCCACCGCCTCAGCCAGACGCAATTCCGTGTCAAAGATTGCAACATAGCTTTGCCCGCCCCGTTCGACAGTTTTGGGCGTGACATTTTCATCGGATGCTTCCGCCTCAAGCGCCAAAAACACCTCCGCATCACAGAGGCGTTCCAGCACAGCGGAAAAGCGCGCGGGATCTTCCGGCGCGGCTTGGAGCATCACAATCGTGCGTTCAAGCGGGGTCATAGGCCATCTTTCTGATCTGGCCAATCCGCGCCTGCAGCGCTGGAATAAGCTCAGTTTCAAACCAAGGGTTGCGTTTGATCCATGCCGTATTACGCCATGAGGGATGCGGCAAGACAAAGCTGTTCTCACCATAGGCGCGCCAGTTGCGCAATCGGTCATTCGCCCGCAAGCCATCGCGCAAATGCCAAGCCTGGGCATAGCTGCCGACCAGCAGGGTCAAGGAAATTTCCGGCAGGGCCTTCAGGGCCCGATCGCGCCAGGTTTCGGCGCAGAGCGCAGGCGGCGCGAGGTCATGACCGGCGGCATTATAGCCGGGAAAGCAAAAGGCCATAGGCAAGATCGCACAGAGATTTTGATCATAAAACTCCGCGTCGCTCAGGCCCATCCACTGACGCAGCCGCTGGCCCGAACGGTCATCGAATGGCCGACCGGAGCGGTGGACCCGAAGCCCGGGCGCTTGGCCGGCGATCAATATTTTTGCCTCTGGCGACGCCCAGACCACAGGCCGCGGCCTATGCCCTGAAACTCCGCGGGAAAACTGCGCTTCACACAGACGGCACTGCGCAATTTGCGAAAAAACTTCGCCATTGTGGTTGCTCGTCCGCATCGGGTAAACTATCTCCAATCACACGCAATCAGTGGAGCGCTTATTTATGTACCGTGTTTGGAATTTTATCGCAAACTACTCAATCTTACTGATTTCCGGAGCAATTATCGCATTGCTTTGGGCGAATATAAATCCAAGCAGTTACCATCACTTTGTCGAATTTCCACTTTTGTTCAATGATCATGTAGGTTTAGACTATAGCTATTGGGCCAAGAGCTTTGGCACCGGCTACGCTGAATTTGGCGGCGGCGGCAGTCTCAAGGTTCTGAGCCTGCACTATCTGGTCAATGATATGCTCATGGCCTTCTTTTTTGCCATTGCGGCAAAGGAGGTTTGGGAAGCCGTCATTCTCAAGAATGGATCATTGCGTGGAAAAAAAGCAGCAACACCCCTCTTCGCCACCTTGGGCGGCATGTTGGGGCCGGTCTCGGTCTACCTGGTGCTGGCTGCCCTCATGGGATCGGATACCTATGATGCCGTGGCCAATGGCTGGGCCATCCCAACCGCAACAGACATCGCTTTTTCCTATTTGGTGGGGCGCTTGGTCTTTGGTGCAGGACACCCGGCAGTGCGCTTTTTGCTCCTTCTGGCCATCGCAGATGATGCCGCTGGGCTGATCATTTTGGCGGTATTTTATCCGCAAGGGGATTTGGCTCCAATCTGGCTTTTGCTCTCGGTTGGCGCGGCTGTGGCGGTATATCTGCTGTTTAACATACTGCCGCGCCGTTTAGATGCGGGCAAGCAACTGCGGCCTGCCTCGACCTGGGTGCGCAACACCCTCAGCTTTTGGCCCTATCTACTGGCGGCTGGTCTGTCTTGGTATGGCTTTATGCGCGCGGGTTTACATCCCTCTCTTGGTCTCTTGCCCATCGTTCCGGCTATCCCTCACGCGGACCGCGCCTTTGGTATTTTCTCCGAAGCAGAGCAATACCTGACCGATCTTTTAAACCACTGCGAACATCTGCTGAAACACCCGGTTGAAGTGGTGCTGTTCTTTTTCGGGCTGCTGAATGCCGGTGTTGAATTTGGCGCTATGGGAGCGGCGACATGGCTGGTTTTGGCCGGTCTGTTGATTGGCAAACCCTTCGGTGTTTTGCTCTTTGGATGGCTCGGCGCGCGGGTGTTCCGCCTCGGTCTGCCCAATGGAATGCGGATCATCGATCTATTTGTCATCGGCTGTATCGCCGCCATCGGCTTCACGGTGGCCTTGTTCATCGCGGTTGTGGCCTTCGAAACTGGACCTGTTCAAGACGCCGCAAAAATGGGCGCACTCTTGTCTTTTGCCGCAGCGGGCATTTCGCTGGTGGTCGGTAAATTGACAAAAGTTCAGCGCAAAGACCTCTAGGCGCAACCATCATCGCGGACGCCCCGAAGCCAATTCATCAGCTTTGGGGCCTCTGCAACAAAAGACGTTATATTTATCAATTCGACTGATATACTCCTAAAAAACCCCTATTGATTCCTTCTTAATTTTATTGAGTTACGTTACTTTCACAGAAAAATTGGACTGAGCGGATGCTCGAATTCTTGAATGTAAGCAAATCTTTTTGGACTGGAACCCAACGCAAGGTCATTTTGGACAATGCGTCTTTTCGTGTGGAATTGGGGACATCCTTGGGAATTCTGGCCCCAAACGGCACCGGAAAAACAACCCTGATCAATATGATGGCCGGGTTGGAAAAGCCGGATGAAGGGCGCATTATTCGGGGCTGCAATATCTCCTTTCCGCTCGGCTTCATGGGCGGCACATCACCGCGCCACACGGCCAAGGAAAACGCCCGCTATATCGCACGGCTTTACAGCCTCGACCCCGATTATATTGAGGCCTTCTGCCGCTGGCTGGTGGATATTGATGAATATTTCGACATGCCTATGGCGACCTATTCCTCTGGTATGAATTCCCGGTTCAACTTCGCCCTAATGCTGGCTTTGGAGTTTGACATCTACTTGATCGATGAGGGCATGCCAAATTCTACAGATGTTGAGTTCAACAAAAAGGCTGGCGATTTATTGCAGGAACGGATTGATCGGACAACCATTGTGATCGTCAGTCACCAACCAGAAACTCTGGAACGATTTGCCACCCAAGCCGCCGTTTTGCGCGATGGGCAATTTATCCAATTTGACACTTTGGAAGAGGCGAGACAGGTCTATGACTTCGAAACTCAGAGCTAGAAAATTCCGTGTCCCGCGCCCGGATGTTTTAGAAGTGGTAGATGCCTCGCTCGGGGCGAGCGAGGGGGGTCCTGAGCTTGAGAAACTTGTGGCCACTGCACCCCAAACCGCCGCGCCGAGCGTCTCCAGTCTGGACGACGAGGTTGCCAGACCACTTGAGGCTCCGATCGGCAGCACCAATATTGACGAGATTCGCAAAGAGGGGCTGACAGGCCGTCAATTGCGCATGGCACGACGCACCGCGCAGCGCCATGATTTGCCTGCGACATCTGATTTTGACGCCGTGCGTCTTTTGCGCCAAGCTGGGATTGATCCGTTCCAGCGATCCAACCTGCTGGAGCTCGCCCCCAAAAGCAATGGCAACCCGCCACCTATGGCCAAATCCGGCCGGGCCAGCCGGCCGCAATTGCCGCAACGGCTCGGCGCATCGGAGAACTTGCCCGCGCTGATTACAGAGGACGACCCCGCGTTGCGCCGTGCGCGTGAGGTGGAGCGCATCCAACAGTCGATCATCCGCCGGCGCCAGAAAAAGCTGGCCCTATTGGGTCTGCGTTTGGCCTTTTTTGTCGGCCTGCCGACACTTCTGGCGGGCTGGTATTTTTACACGGTGGCCACCCCGATGTATTCGACAAAATCTGCCTTTACGATTCAACAAAATAGCGAACAATCCTCGGGCGGGGGGGGATTGATGGGAATGATCTCTGGCGCGGGGGGATCCGGTTTAAGTGATGGCAGCTCCGTGCAAAGCTATCTCACCTCAATTGAAGCAATGATCCGCTTGGATGAAGATCACGATTTCATTGCCCATTACAGCGACCCGGCCATTGACCCTTTGGCGCGTCTCAAGCCGGATGCCTCTAATGAGGAAGCCTTCAAAGTTTTCAAAAAATCAGTAAAAATCGGCTATGATCTCACCGAAGGCTTGGTGAATATGGAGGTGATTGCGGCCTCGCCTGATGCCAGTGTCGAGTTTTCCAATGCGCTTATTCGCTATGCTGAAGAGCGCGTGAGCAATATCACCCAGCGCCTGCGCGATGACCAGATGAAAGGCGCGATTGAAAGTTTTGAAGAGGCCCAGATCGCCCGCAATGAAGCGTTAGACCGCCTTGTCACTTTGCAGCAAGAGTTGGCAGTGATTGATTCAAAAACCGCCGTGGCCTCTATACAGCGGCAAATTATGACTCTGGAGCAAGAGGTCGATCAGATGGAGAAAACCTTAGCCATCCATCTGGAAAATGCCCAGCCGAACGCCTCAAGGGTCAAGGCTTTGAGAACCTCCATTCGAATCAACAAGGATCTCATTGATGCCAAGCAAGCTGAATTGACCCAAACCACCGGCGGCGCAGATTCGATGGCCAGTAAAAACGCACGGATGATCGTCGCCGAAGCAGATTATCAAACCCGCGAAATGATGGTGCAAGCTGCGGTTCAAAGTGTCGAGGCCGCCCGCGTAGCGGCCGACAGGCAAGCGCGGTATTTGGCCACCTCTGTCGCCCCGGTAAGGCCTCAAGATCCCTCGTATCCGCGCAAGTTTGAAAACACCTTATTATCCTTCCTAATTTTCGGAGGTGTTTACTTAATCATGTCCCTCACCGCGTCCATCCTGCGTGAACAGGTTTGACCCAAGGGATATTTTAAAGCCATTTGTGAAAAATCAAAGACAATTGCCCTTCGAGCAATTTTTGCGATTTCAGGGCTTGAAACGTCCGCGCTTCCAGCGTATCCCCTGCCTCGCTGATGGGTCGTAGCATAATGGTAATGCACCTGTTTTTGGTACAGTAGACTGCAGGTTCGAGTCCTGCCGACCCAGCCAGCTTTTCTCTAAATAGTCAGGTGCAATTTCGGTTTCCAAAATGGCCGGAACAGCTCGATTTTTGGGCATCTGTCCATGACAACCTGCATCCCGGCCTCTTCTGCCAGCTGGGCCGCCTCGTGATCCACCACACCGATTTGCCCCCAAAGCACTTTTGCGCCAATCGCGATTGCCTCTTTTGTCACACCCATAAGATCTTCGGGACGGCGAAACACTTCAACCATATCCACAGGACGATCTATCGCCGCAAGGCTTGGGTAGACTTTCAAGCCGCGTATCTCCTCAAGGCCCGGGCGCGGATTGACTGGGATCATGTCGTAGCCGGTTTCACTGAGTACCCGCAAAACACCATAGCTAAATTTGGTTTTGTCGGGGCTGGCGCCCACCATGGCGATGGTTTTGACCGATTTCAAAATCCCCTGCAAATAGGCATCTGAATAGGGTTGAGTATGGTCCATGGTCAGACCTCCTTTGGCACGGCAATATCAGCCTTGAGTTCGTGGGATTGCAACGGGTCCAGAAATGGGTTGCGATAGAGGCGGTCATGGCTTTCCACCCCAATTTCGAGCGTGATATCCGTGATGGGTCGTGCAACACATAAGATCACGTAACCTTGATTGATTTGCCGATTGTTCAGCGCCACTTGCCGACGCTGGTCAACCTCTCCTGCGGTCAACTTTGCCGCGCAGGTGATGCAGCCGCCGTATTTGCAACCATAGGGCAAATCCACCCCCTGATCGCGCAGGCTGTCCAAGAGCGGACGGCGGGGGTCCACCTCATATTGCGCCCCATCGCGGTTTGATAAGGTCACAATCACAGCCAAATGTCACTCGTGCAATCGCCGCCCGGATAGCGCGCCTCATGGCAGCGAGAGGGGCCATTGGGCTCCTGTCCAAAGTCGACAATAAAATCCTTATTTAAGCTCATTCCACCATTGTCCGGATCGCAATCAATCTGCACCATAACGCCACCCTGTTCACGAATTTCAGGATAAAATTGATTGTCCCAGGTGCTGAACAAGCTGGTGGTGACATAGAGCCGTCGGCCGTCGAGAGACAATTGGAACATCTGCGGCCCGCCGGCCATTTTCACCCCATTCACCTCCGGCGCCTTGCCCAAAAGGCCGCCCATCCAGACCTGCCCCGTCAAAACCGGATTGTGCGGATCTGAGATATCATATTGGCGCATGTCCCCATGCAACCAATTGTTGAGGTATAAATATTTGTCGTCCATTGAGATCAAAATAGCCGACATCACCCCAGGCACCGGGATGGGCCATTCTGGATGCGGCTCATTGGCCACATCAATGATCTTTTCCCATTGCCATTTGCCAGCCTCATCGCGCCACCAATGGATCACATTTGAGCTCAGCGCCGCCCCACAAAACCCATGGGTGCTGTCTGGATCATGGTGAAATTTCACCTCCAAGGGCAGCAACCCATCTTCGCCGAGATACATGGTTTCAATCGGGACTTTCTTTTCAAAATCCCAGAAATGGATTTCGCGGCCATATTTTAAATGCCCGACTTCTTCCAAGTCAAACCCCGGCATAAAAGTATTAGGGGCGGCCCATTCGGAAGAGACCATCACATTATGGCGCGGTTGATACCAAAAATCATATCCGAATTTGATATCCCCCATGGAATTTTCCCACCGCCCGACGATTTCAAAATCTTTGTTCAGGTGCAGATATCCGCCCGGCGCTTCCCCTTTGGCATCGCCCAACATGGAAATAATGATTTCAGAACCCAAACAATGCACCGTATGCGGTCCCGACAGATTGGTTTTCGACTTGATCTCAGCCCCGTCAATCACCTTGTGCAGGCGGGGGGCGCGCGGATCACTGGCGGTGTCAACCACATGGATGTTGTTCGAGCGCACCCCGGGCAGCAGCAAATACTTGCGCGACATCGAGCCATCATCGAAACAGGACGAACAAGCATTCCACCCCATATGGTGCAACTCATCGCCAATGCCCGGCATCTCCAACCGGTGGATCACCTGCGAATAGGTCGGACTGTCGGGATCAACATCCACCGTGGCCAAATAATCAGGCTTTTGAATGCCCGTGCCGGTGTAAATCGCAATGGTGTAGAGCAGCTTTTCACGCGGCGCTTTGATGGCCTCCTGCGGGCTTGCATAGCCCGGTCCACAACAGTCTTTCATTTTCACCGCTCCCTTTCGCGTCACTCGGCATTTACTGCCGAGTCTGGATCGCCAGTCTCACCACCCTATCACGTCCACAGGAGGTCTCTTGTGACCTCATTTTATGTTCACGCTAGCCTAATCCGTGCAGTGTTTTGGTTTCAAGGTAATCTTCCAATCCCATGATCCCACCTTCGCGGCCATTTCCGGATTGTTTATACCCGCCAAAGGGCGAGCCATAGTTGAAGCCGCCGCCGTTGATGTGGATCGCACCAGCCCTGAGGCGGGCCGCGACACGTTCCGCGCGTGCCGGATCACCAGTTTGCAGATATGCGGCCAGACCGTAGGGCGTGTCATTGGCGATCTCAATCGCCTCAGCTTCGTCCTCAAAGGGAATGATGACCAAGACAGGACCAAAGATCTCTTCCTGCGCAATCCGCATATCATTTGACACATCACAAAAAATAGTGGGTTTCACGAACCAGCCGGCCTCTATCCCCTCAGGACGTCCCAAACCTCCACACAGGAGGCGCGCGCCCTCCTCAAGCCCCACTTTAATCATGGTTTGCACCCGATCAAATTGAATGCGGTCAAACAGCGGGCCAATATGCGCCCCCTCTTGCGCCGGATCTCCCACCTCGGTGGCCTCTGCCGCGCGTTTGGCAATCTCAAGCACAGCCTCATAGCAGCTGCGCTGGACCAATAGCCGGGTTGGCGCATCGCAAGATTGCCCGGTATTATACATGCATTCGGCAACCGAGGCACGCACGCGGGCCTCAAGATCACAATCGGCAAACACCAAATTGGGCGATTTGCCGCCAAGCTCTAAGGTCACACGCTTGACCGTTTCTGCCGCATCGCGGGTCACCGCCATCCCGGCACGGGTGGACCCGGTGAAAGACATCATCTGCACATCCTTATGGCGCGACAAAGCCGCGCCCACAGTCGGACCATCACCTTGGACCAAATTGAAAACACCCGGCGGAAAGCCCGCCGCATCTATGATTTCTGCATATATCATCGCAGAGATCGGCGTATGCTCCGAGGGCTTCAAAACGCAGCAACAGCCCGTCGCCAAGGCTGGGATGACCTTCAACGCAATTTGGTTCATCGGCCAATTCCAAGGGGTGATCAATCCGCACACCCCAATCGGCTCGCGCAAGAGAATGTCCCCATTGCTTAGGGTCTCGCGCTCCACCAACTCGGCCAAGGCCTCGATGAACCCCTGCAAATGTCCGATGGCCGCATCAGCCTGCGCCTCTCGGGCCATGGTGATCGGCGCGCCCATCTCCATGCGCATCGCCTGCGCCAAATCTTCAAACCTGCTCTCGGTGACCTTCATCAAGCTGTGCAAAAGAGCCATCCGCTCAGCTTTGCGCGTCTGGCTGTAGGATGCGAAAGCCGATACCGCCGCCGCAACCGCCGCATCCACATCTGTCGCATCCCCCAAAGGTACGATGCCGATCTGGCCCTCATCGGCCGGGTTCAAAACGGGCATGCTGGCCCGTGAATGCGGCGCCACCCACTGCCCGCCAATGTAAAACTTACCGAGATTGCTTGTGTCGACTGTCATAGTGTTTCGCTTTCAGCTGTAACCTTTGGTCATTATTCACAGGCGCGCCATTTCTGCACGCAAAATCACGCTTTAAACTCAGCGCGAAGCGCTTCGGTCTGCGCGCCTAAATTCGGCACTTTCTGTCCGGGTCCGCCATGGCTTGTCACCGGCAAGGCGGCCAAAGAAACCTCACAATCGCCAATCTGCGCCACGCTGTTGCGCAAAAAAGGATGCTCGGACAGATCGGCCACAGAATTGAGTTGCGCATTGGCGATTTGCGCCGCATCCAGCCGTTCCACCATCTCAGCGGCGGTGACCTGAGCAAAACACTCCGCCACAATGGCATCCAGCGCGTCGCGATGGGCATATCGCTCCGGATTTTCCGAAAACCTCGGATCTTCGGGCAATTCCGGGCGCTGCAAGACCTGGCGGCACAGCGCCGCAAATTCTCGGTTGCTTTGCACCGAAATCAAAACCTGCGCACCGTCACGACATTCAAAGGCGCCGTAAGGGGCAATGAAGGAATGTTTCAACCCCGAGCGCGCGGGAGCGCCGCCCATATACCGATGTGCCAAAAGCGGCATATTCATCCAATCGGCCAGCACATCAAACATGGAGATTTCCAAATCAATGCCCTGCCCCGTGCGTCCTCTTTGGATCAAGGCGCGCAGAATGGCCGAAAAGGCCGTCAAGCCTGTCGAAAGATCCGTCAATGACAGGCCCACACGCGCCGGGCTTTCTGCGCTGCCGGTCACCGAACACAGACCACTTTCGGCTTGGATCAAAAAATCATAGGCCTTCTTTTTCGCCGCCGCACCCGTTTGCCCGTAACCTGAAATCATGCAGGTGATCAAACCGGGGGTGTCACGCCGCAGATCTGCGCCGCTCAGCCCCATACGCGCCACGGCTCCAGGCGCAAGGTTGGAGACAAAGACATCAGCCTTGGCCAGCATACGGTGCATCACCCCAAGGTCATCGGGATCTTTTAGGTTTAAGCAAATCGATTCCTTGCCACGGTTCAGCCAGGCAAAAATTGCACTCTGCCCATCTGCGCCAGCATCATAGCCGCGGGCAAAATCCCCCTCCGGGCGTTCAACCTTAATCACCCGCGCCCCAGCATCCGCCAGCAACAAACCACAATAGGGCGCCGCCACGGCCTGCTCGAGAGAGACCACCGTCATCCCCTCCAGTTCTTTATTCAACCCCATGGAATCATCATCCATCTTTCATGCCCATGCTCGCTATCGCGCCAGTTTGTGCCCTCGGCTTGCCAAAAGACAAGACCAGAGAGCCGGTCCTGCGCGGAAAATACCATCAATCTCCAGACCAATCGCGCTGATGTTTTGAAACTCATCTGCCTCATTGCCCATAATTTAGGCAAATCGCGACATCTGTGGTTTTTTCGACGGTCTCAAAGTTTACGCCGCTCTGCAGCAATTTGAAGGTGGTCACAGACGTACATTCGGTAGAACGAAAGGAAGACGAGTGAAACTGATTATTGCAACGATCAAACCCTTCAAGCTCGAAGACGTGCGCGAAGCGGTGTCTGAGATCGGTGTCAGCGGCATGATGGTGAGCGAAGTTAAAGGCTTCGGCGCTCAATCCGGTCACACTGAAACTTACCGAGGAGCAGAATACACAGTCAATTTTGTTCCCAAAATCAAACTTGAGATCGCCGTCACCGATGCGGCTGCGGCAGGTGTGGTGGAGGCGATAACCAAAGCGGCCCGAACCGGAAAAATCGGTGATGGCAAAGTTTTCGTCCTTGACCTGGAACAAGCCCTGCGCGTGCGCACGGGCGAAACAAACGAAGAGGCTCTGTGATGCTTAAAGAGTTAACAAGTAAATTAGGAACTGTAAGTTTGGCCGCCTTGCTGCTGGCCGTTCCGCAACTGGCCACAGCGCAAGAGGCGGATGTGACCCCGCTGAATGCCGACATCGGCTTTATTTTCACAACATTTATGTTCCTTGTCTCAGGATTCTTGGTCTTCTTCATGGCCGCTGGTTTTGCCATGTTAGAGGCCGGTTTGGTGCGGGGCAAAAACGTGGCGATGCAGCTGACCAAAAATATGGCTCTGTTCTCTCTGGCATCCCTGTTTTTCTACATTTTGGGATATAACCTCATGTACCCAGGCGATGGCTGGACCATTCAAAACGTGGTTGGCGCCTTCTCTGTCACCGCGCTTGAGCCTGTTGGGCTCGAAGGTGTGGAAGCAGATTTGACCTATGCCTCCGTCGGCTCCGATTTCTTCTTCCAGTTGATGTTCTGCGCCGCGACCGCGTCTATCGTGTCGGGCGCATTGGCCGAGCGAATCAAACTTTGGCCGTTCCTCGCCTTTGTCATCGTTCTTGTGGCCGTGATCTATCCGATCCAAGCCAGCTGGAAATGGGGCGGTGGCTTCTTGGACGCAATGGGCTTTCAAGACTTCGCAGGCTCAACAGTGGTGCACTCTGTGGGCGGTTGGGCGGCTTTGACCGGCGCAATCATCCTTGGACCACGCTTGGGCAAGTATAAAGACGGCAAAGTAAACCCAATGCCGGGCTCTAACCTCGCTTTGGCAACTTTGGGCACGTTTATCCTTTGGCTCGGCTGGTTCGGCTTTAACGGTGGCTCTCAACTGTACATGGACACATCTGGCAATGTGGCTGATATCAGCCGGATCTTCTCCAACACCAACACAGCGGCAGCCGCCGGTGCGGTCGCGGCGCTGATCTTGTCACAACTCCTGTACAAAAAACCTGATTTGACCATGATCCTGAACGGAGCCTTGGCAGGTTTGGTGTCCATCACCGCAGAGCCGCTGACCCCCTCGCTGGTCTCAGCAACTCTCATCGGTGCTGTCGGCGGCGTCATCGTGGTCTTCGCCGTACCGCTTCTGGATCGCTTAAAGATCGATGATGTGGTCGGGGCCATCCCCGTGCACCTCTTCGCAGGTATTTGGGGCACACTGGCAGTTTGCTTCACCAACAGCGCCGCCAGCTTCTCAGTTCAATTGACGTCAATCATTATCGTCGGGGCCTTTGTGACTGTTGCCTCCGCCGTGGTTTGGTTGGTGCTCAAAGCGATGTTCGGCCTGCGGGTCAGTGAAGAGGCCGAAATCACCGGCCTAGACCGCAGCGAGCTGGGCATGGAAGCCTACCCAGAATTCTCGGGTAGTTAATTTCTTTCCCACTATACTTGGCCCCCTGACAGGTGACTTTCAGGGGGCTTTTTTATGCGCCGCTCATGCCAAAAGGCGGGCCCTGCTCCAATTCTGTCAAAAGATCCAACAAAAGCTCATAGCGCTCGGCGCCAAGCTGATCTCGATAATTTGCGGCAATCTGCGTGGCCTGCACCAAATTGTCATCAATAAGCTGTTGCCCCGCTGGAGAAATAACCACCGTTTGCCGCCGCCGATCCTTGGCATCTGACGCTCGGATGACGAGGCCATTGTCTGCCAGGCTGCGGATCATACGCGATAGGCTTGGCATCAGCAAACAGGCCTGCCGCGCAATCTCTGTCAAATCCTGCGGGCCAAATTCGGACAATATGCGCAGCACCCGCCATTGCTGCTCGGTCAAACCAGACGCTCGCAGCATATCGCGGATCGGCGCCATGACCTTTTCCCGCGATCGCATTAAGGCAATTGGTAAAGACCGCCTGGTCGAGGGAAGCTGAAGCTTGGTTCTGGCCATTGACGCACCTATGAATTGCCGTGCAATGTTATTTAAAAATATTGACAGCACAATGAAAAATCAGAACACTCCATTTAGTTAACATGTTACCTAAAATCTAGGGTTGAAAGAGAGCTGCGATGTCCGCGTTGGAACATAATATCGAAAAACTCAATGGCCATTTGGCGCGCTTTCGGCGCAGTGGCATCCTGCACCGGATCGCAGGTGAAGATCATTCGGGTGGCGGCGGCGTCTTTGAAACTCTCTCCCCGGTGGATAAATCCACAATCTGCCAGGTGGCCCGCGGCGATGCCGGCGATATTGATAAGGCCGCCAAAGCGGCCAAAGCGGCCTTTCCAGCCTGGCGTGATATGCCCGCCAAACAGCGCAAGGCGATCTTGATCAAAATTGCCGAGGGCATTGAAGCCCGCGCCGAAGAGATCGCGCTCTGCGAATGCTGGGACACCGGCCAAGCCTGGCGCTTCATGTCAAAAGCGGCCATTCGCGGGGCGGAAAACTTTCGCTATTTTGCCGATCAAGTCGAGGCCGCCCGAGATGGGCAACATTTGCAATCGGCCACATTGATGAACATCACCACAAGGGTGCCCATCGGCCCAGTGGGCGTAATCACCCCTTGGAACACGCCTTTTATGCTCTCCACATGGAAAATTGCCCCTGCCCTCGCGGCCGGTTGCACCGTGGTGCATAAGCCCGCAGAGGCCTCCCCGCTCACAGCCCGGCTCTTGGTGGAGATTGCCGAAGAGGCCGGCCTGCCGCCTGGGGTCTTGAACACGGTGCAAGGCTATGGCGAGGATGCCGGCAAGGCGCTCACAGAACATCCGGACATCAAGGCCATCGCTTTTGTGGGAGAGAGCCGGACCGGTTCGATGATTACCAAACAAGGCGCAGATACGCTGAAGCGGACGCATTTCGAATTGGGCGGCAAAAATCCGGTCATCGTCTTTGAAGATGCAGATTTCGAACGCGCTTTGGATGCGGTGATTTTCATGATCTATTCTATCAATGGCGAGCGATGCACCTCCTCCTCCCGGCTTTTGATACACGAAAATATCAAAGAGGCTTTTGAAGCCCGGTTGATTGAGCGGGTCAATAACATCAAAGTCGGCCACCCGCTCGATCCCGCCACTGAAATTGGCCCGCTGATCAGCGAAGAGCATTTCGCCAAGGTCACCTCCTATTTCGAGATCGCCAAAAGCGATGGGGCCAAACTGGCCGCCGGTGGGGAGGTTCTTGGCGATACCGGATATTTCATCCGCCCAACCCTCTTCACCGAAGCGCATAATGCCATGCGCATTGCCCAAGAGGAAATTTTCGGCCCGGTCCTCACCTCCATTTCCTTTGCCAATGAAGATCAGGCCCTTCAGATCGCCAATGACACGCCCTATGGGCTCACCGCCTATCTGTGGACCAATGACCTGACCCGCGCGCTGCGTTTTACAGACAAGCTTGAGGCCGGTATGATCTGGGTGAACAGCGAAAACGTCCGGCATCTGCCCACCCCCTTTGGTGGCGTCAAGGCCAGCGGCATTGGCCGCGACGGCGGCGATTGGAGCTTTGAATTTTATATGGAGCAAAAGCACATTGGCTTTGCCACCGGAGCCCATAAAATTTCCCGCCTTGGCGTCTGACCTGAGAATTAAAGGAGCCCAAAATGCCAGTTCCCAGCCCAAATCTTTACCCAAGCTTCAACACCGTCCGCCTCAGCCATGCCTGCCTAAACGTTGCGGATTTGGAGCGCTCAAAGACATTTTATACGGAAATTCTTGGTCTTCAGGTCTCGGATGAAACCCATAGCCATGTCTATCTCCGCGCCATGGAAGAGCGTGGTCATCACAGCGTGATTTTGCAAAAATCCGATCTTCCCGGCACGGTGGAGGTCATGGGCTTTAAGACTTATGATGAGGCCGATTTGGATCGGGCCGAAGCCGAATTTCGGGCCAAAGGCTGCCCGACACAATGGGTCGAGCGCCCCTATCAGGGCCGAACCTTATTGACTGCGGATAATATTGGAATTCCTTTAGAATTTTATCACAAAATGGATCGCCTGCCCTCTTTGCACCAGAAATTTGCCCTGTATCGCGGCGTGAAACCCTTGAGGATTGATCATTTCAATTGCTTCTCGCCCGATGTCGATGCCTCAGTGGCGTTCTACAATGACATTGGCTTTCGGGTGACCGAATATACGGAGGATGAAGCCAGTGGAAAACTCTGGGCCGCATGGATGCATCGCAAAGGCGGCGTGCATGATATGGCCTTCACCAATGGCCGCGGCCCTAGGATGCACCATATCGCATTTTGGGTGCCGACGCCGCTGAACATCATTGACCTGCTCGACCTCATGGCCACCACTGGCTATGTCAGCAACATCGAGCGCGGACCGGGGCGGCATGGGATTTCAAACGCCTTTTTCCTTTATATCCTGGACCCTGACGGGCATCGCATCGAAATCTATTGCTCCGATTATCAAACCGTAGATCCCGATCATGAGCCCATCAAGTGGGACCTCAAAGATCCGCAACGGCAAACCCTATGGGGTGCGGCGGCGCCAAAAAGCTGGTTTGAACATGGCACGGAGTTCACGGAGGTTGCGCCGCGCGACAGCGCCTTGAACGCCACGCCCATCATCGCGCCGTAAGCGCCGCCCGCTCAAGCGCCGATTGTTTCAACTTGGGCCAGCAACTCTTGCGCCGCCCTGAGCCCTCTTGCGGTGCTGTGCAGCATCGCAGGCAAAATCATCCATTCCAGCGCCCAGGCCGCGCCAGAGCGTTCTTGCTCGTGGATCAAGGCCTGATGCATCCCGGCAAGCTGAACAGAATTATAACGCGCCAGGGTGACCAATAGCTCCGCCAATATTGGGTTTTGCTTATGAGGCATGGCCGAGGAAGAGCCCCCTGCGCGCAAGCGCATTTCATCCACGCCTTGCTGTGTCATGAGCGAGATATCCATGCCCATTTTGCCCAAGCTGCCAGACACCAGCGACAGCCAATTGGCCAATTCGGCAAATCCATCGCGCATGGCGTGCCAGCATTTGTCCGGTTCTGCCAAGCCCAGGGCTGCCGCAAGCGCAGCCCCGTCCGCGCCAAGCCCCACCGGGCCGCCACATTGAACGCAGAGCACCCGCGCGCAAACCTCATCGAGCCGTGCAAGATGGCGCTCCAAGGGCATGCGCCAAGTGGCAATGCGATCTGCAACGGTTATGGGAAGCGCGGCCTGCATACGCGTGCGCCCCATCAAGCTCGCAGCGCCATGCGCTTGCGTCAACTGCGCCAGATCCGCCTGCAACGCGATCAATCCCTGCCGGAAGATAGGTAAAATATCCTTCAAAGACAGAACAAAAGCCGTGTCCATCACGTCTTGGCTGGTCAGCCCTCGGTGAATATCCCCATGCAGCTCTGGTGAAATCTGCGCCTTGAGACAGCGCACCAGCTGAGGAACAGGGACCCCATCCTTGGCCGTGCCCTCTGCCAAATCCTCCGGGCGCAGCTGGGCGGTCTCAATGGCACGGGCCGCGGCCTCATTGCCCAATGAGCGGCTGTGCGCCGCTTCAATGCGCAGCATATGCGCCAATTGCACCTCAGCCGACAGATGCGCCGCGACATGTCTATCGCCAAACACGCCTGTCAACCAGGCATGGTCAAATACCGATGTCATGCGGCCCGCAAACCGAGAATTTCGCGCGCTTGCGCCGGGCTTGCGACCGGGCGATCATAACGGCTGCAAAGGTCGGCGGCACGGGCGATCAAAGCTGCATTCGAGGGGGCCAGGGTGCTGCGGTCAAGGCGCACATTGTCTTCAAGCCCTGCGCGGGTATGGCCGCCGGCCGCAATGGCCCATTCATTCACAACCAATTGATTGGGCCCGATACCCGCGGCACACCACGCAGCCTGAGGCGCGCGGGCTTGCATCTGCGCCACATAGAAATCAAAAACTGCACGATCTGCCGGCATCGCGTTTTTCACACCCATGACAAATTGCACATAGAGCTTGCCGAATAGTTTCCCCTCATCATGCAGGCGCACAGCTTGCAAAATATGCGAAAGATCAAAGGCTTCAACCTCCGGCACCACTTCATATTTTTGCATTTCACTGGCAAGCCAAGCCACCAAATCTGGCGGATTCTCATAAACGCGCGTGGGAAAATTGTTTGATCCAACCGAGAGAGAGGCCATATCCGGTCTCAGGGGCAACATTCCGCCACGCTCTTGTCCCGCGCCAGAACGGCCTCCGGTAGAAAATTGAATGATGACCTCCGGGCAATGCCGGCGCAGCTCCTCTTGCAGGCGGGCAAATTTTTCCGGATCGCTGCTTGGTGTTTCATCGGCGTTGCGGACATGGGCATGAATAATCGAAGCCCCCGCCTCCACAGCGGCCAAGCTGCTCTCGACCTGCTCAGAAATACTGATCGGCACAGCTGGGTTGGCGGCTTTTGTCGGCACTGAACCGGTGATGGCGCAGCACAAAATGCAGGGTTTGTTGTGCATATCAGACATTCAAAAATACCGTTTCCTTGTCGCCTTGCAGGTGAATGTTGAAGATGTAAGCATCATCCCCAGATCGCTTTGCGATCAAAGTAGATCGGCGGCTCGGCTCATTGGTCGCTGCCAGAATGGGATCATGCCCCTGTGGCTCATCCTCAAAATAAATGCGTGTGTGCAGCCCCAAGTTGATCCCGCGCGCCACAACCCAAACTTTCACATGCGCGGCCTCGTCAGCTGTGGCGGCAGGAAGAATCGTGTGCAGCTCATAGCGGCCCGCCTCAGGATCCACCGCCCGGCGGGCCCAGCCGCCACAGGGACCATTGGCCCCATAGCGCCCACTTGCATCGGCCTGCCAAAACTCAAGCATCGCATCCAAGACAGGATCACCAGCACCGTCAAAAATTTGCCCCGAAATGACTATTTTTCGCCCCGCGACATTGGGCGGAAAGATATCCGCGCCCAAATCATTGCCACCATACATATTTTTCAAGCCCGCAACCCTGGGCGTGCAGCCGATATGCACATAGGGGCCGGCGGTTTGCGACGCGCTTTGCGAGCAGGACATCAATTCCCCTCCAACTTATTTTCAAACAGGGTGGACATGCGGCCACGCAACACAATGTCAAATCGGAACGCCCGAAACCCCATTGGAACCGTATGCGCCATATCCAACCGCGCAGTTAATCGGTCAATCGCCTTTGGATCCGCGATCGTTTGAACGATCGGACAAAGCGGAATATGCGGGTCGCCTTCGAAATACATCTGCGTAATCAACCGCTGCGCCCAGCCTTGGCCAAAGCAGCTGAAATGAATATGCGCTGGCCGCCAATCATTGCCACCATTCGGCCAAGGATAGGGGCCGGGCCGCACAGTGCGGAAGGAAAAATAGCCCGTTTCATCGGTGATCGTCCGGCCACAGCCGCCAAAATTGGGATCCAAAGGCGCCAGGTAGCCATCTTTTTTATGACGATAACGCCCGCCGGCATTGGCCTGCCAAAACTCTAGCAAAGCCTGCGACACCGGCCGCGCATCTTCATCCAGCAGATAACCATGCACCATGATTTGTTCACCAATGGCCGCGGCACCCGGTGCGGCATAATTGATGATCAGATCATTGTCGTTTGGACCGATGATATCATGCCCAAAGGTGGGGCCGGTCAGCTCCCCAGCTCCTTGCTCTAGGCTCAATAGCTTATGGCTGGGCGCGCGCAGTCGCGAGGAGCGATAGTCGGGGGTCAGGGCAGGCGGCTGCAGGCTCATGTCCTGCGGGGTAAAGGGGCGCATATCACTCACGATGCATTCTCCATTTCAGCAAAGGTTTGCTTGGCGATTTTAATCGCGTGATTGGCCGTCGGCACACCGGCATAAATGGCCACATGCAAGATCAGCTCTTGAATATCCGCGCGGCTTGCACCTGTATTTGCAGTGGCGCGGATATGCATGGCGACCTCATCCCAATGCCCCTGCGCACAAAGCAATGCCAGGGTGACAATCGAACGCTGCCGGTGATCCCAAGTTGGCCGAGACCAAACATGCCCCCAGGCCGCTTCGGTGATCAGCTCCTGGAAGGGCGCATCAAACGCCGATGTTTGAGCCTGAGCGCGTGCAACATGCGCCTCTCCTAAGACGGCGCGCCGCGTGGCCAACCCCTCCTCATGCCGTTTTGAAGTTGTCATGCGCCACGCCCTTTATATGCAGATGTCTACCGCAGCCCAAAACGCCGGCTCGGTGCATCCCCGTGGGGTTCATAATGAAAACATATCAATCTGTGGTCAAGTCAATAGGGCCGAAAACGCACCGGGGCGTCACCGAAAGAGGTAAATGCAAAATATCGAGCAAAAAACCAAAATCTCTGTGGCTGTTAGGATCTGTAAAATACCCATCTGCTGTCCTTTCATTGCGGGTTACACCTGGGGGCCCGGCTGTGTGATCTGCCAGGGGCGGCGTGCAATACCAACCCGGCCCATCCTCGCGCCTGACCCCTTTGACGCTAAGGCCTGCTTTTGCAGGGCGTTTGAGCGCTGCGTGCAAATTTTGTGATCCTTTGTGCAGATCCTGTGCAGCCGGCCGCATTTTCTTTGTGCTCTCAGCCTGGCTGTGCCACTGTCGACGCAACCAAAGATGAGCTAAGCGCATGACACAGATCATTATTGTAGATGACGAAGTTGAAATCCTCCTGCCACTGGAGCAGATGTTGACCCAAGAAGGCTATCAGGTCAGCGCCTTTTCCTCGAGCCTGGCCGCGCAGGCGCATATGCAGCGACACCCTGCGGATCTCGCAATCTTTGACATTAAAATGCCCGAAATGGATGGGTTTTCCCTATTGAAATCCGTTCGGGCGCAGAGGCCAAATCTGCCGATCATTTTCTTGTCATCTAAGGCGGAGGAACAAGATCAAATCATCGGCTTCACCCTTGGTGCAGATGATTACATCACCAAACCCTTCAGCAAGCATCTGCTGCTGTTTCGGGTCGCCGCCGTCTTGCGCCGGCACCGGGTCGGCCCTGCGACCGATGTGGATGCGCGGGTGTCCACTGGGGAGTTAACCATTGATCAAGATCGGCATTTGGTGACCTGGGCGCATAAGGCGGTGGATTTGACGGTGACCGAATGTTTGCTCCTTCTGGCGATGGCGCAGCGGCCCGGTGTCGTCAAAACCCGAAACCAGCTGATGGATGCGGCCTATCGCGAGGCGATTTACGTCAGCGATCGCACCATCGACAGTCACATTCGAAATATTCGTCAAAAGCTCAAAGCTGTGGATCCCGCCTGCGATATCATCTCTACGGTCCATGGGCTCGGTTATCGACTTAAGGGCTAGATCCAATGTTTCGCGGTATATTGTCAAAAATCCTCGGCCTTTTGGTGATGTTTAACCTCGCGCTCTGGGCCTTTGTCGTTGCAACCGAAGATGCCGCTTTGGTGGAAATTCGCAGCAAGAAGGACCGGTTGTTTGAGCGGTCCAATTTCTATGTGAAACTGCTCGAACCGATTTTTCGGCAGGACGGATTGAGCGAATTTGATCGCCGCCTGGCCATTGAGGCCGTGCTGCTCGACAGTGCTCTGGCGGGTACGGACCGCCTCAAAGTGTCCAGCCTTTTGGCGGATGCGCAACTCACCTATTTCGATGGGGCAAATCCAAGGATCAGCACACCGATTGAGGTGCGGCCGCTGCCGGATGCGCCCGAGCCGGAATTCAAAGCCTCTAAACCGGGCTTGGATCCGTTTGAGAAGTTATTTGTGTTGTATAAACGCCTGTTTGATTTTCAAATTGTGACTGAGCCATATGAGCCCGAACGCGCGCGTTTCACCCGCCAATTTCAACTGCTCAATCCGGTCACGGATCTATATGAATTGAGCTATCTCGTGCCCATCCGCGTGAATGGGCGCCCTCGCGCGGTTCTGGAACTTTCGGACAGCTACTATCTGCGGGAAGCCTATTTCGGAAAAAACAAATCGCGGCTCATGGTTCTGGCTGGCCTATCGGGCATTACCATTGTCTTTGGCGCGCTCCTAGCGATTTCCATTGCGATGCCCATTCGCCGGCTGTCGCGGCGCCTGAACCGGCGCTTGAAAGCCGAAACTCTGGTCGAGCAATTGGCGGGGTTTGAGATCGAAGCTTTTGAGACGCGGCGCGATGAGGTGGGGCGCCTCTATCGCAACCTCAGTCGGTTGCACCAGCAAATCATCACACTTTTCCATGATAAGGAACGTTTTGCGGCCGATGTCTCACATGAACTGAAAAATCCAATCGCGTCGATTATTGCCAATACACAAAATGCAATGGCAGGGGCCAATACCGCCGAGCGGGAGAAATTTGCCGCCATTCAAAATCAGGCGGTGCGCATGAACAAATTGATTTCGGAAATTTCCGAGGCGGCGATTGTCGATCATGATTTGGTGGCGGCCAAGCGTGAGCGGTTTAATTTCTCTGAAACAATTGGTGAGCTGATTGGCTTCTTTGAACCGGCGGCCAATGCGGCGCAGGTGCGCCTGACCTTTGACATACAAAGCGATGTTCATTTCACCGGGCTGCCAGATCGTCTGGCACGGGTGGTGATTAATCTGGTTGAGAACGCATTAAGTTTTGCAGGGGCGCAAGGTCAGGTGCATGTCACTCTGTCCAAAACATGGCGTCAGGGCCTCGTCGTCACTGTCGCTGATACCGGGCCAGGTGTTCCTTTGGCCGATCGCAGCAAGATCTTTGAGCGTTTCTATAGCGCGCGCGCGGACCAAGACGGGCGCGGGGGAAACTCAGGCTTGGGCCTGTATATTTGCAAGCAAATTGTTGAGGCCCATGGCGGCTCACTCACGGTGACACAATGCCCGGAGTTGGGCGGCGCCTTGTTTGAGATCACCCTGTCCTAGGCTGGGGCACGCTTACCGGCGCAGATAGGCCACAACGGCAGCGATAAGGGCCAAGCCGATAATCGCTTGCGGGGTCACCGCAGAGATCAGCAGCGACACATTCGTCATGACGCTGACCACATAATCACCGGAGGCCTCCCCCAACAATAGGTACACCAAGACGAGCACAACGAGCAGCAGGGCCATGAGTTCCGCGGCACGCAAAAGCCAAGATCTCAACTTTATAAGGAAGCTGTCTAATTGTTTCATCTATCAAACCAGATTGTTGGAAGAAGCGGTTTTAAAAAATGGTCTATTTTTGGAACAAAGCCAAGACCACACCCAAGGCGATCAATCCGGCCAGGCCCGCACTTCCAAGCTGCTGGACCAGGGCTGTGATATTGCCCACCACATCGCCCAAAAATGCCATATTATCGGGCCCAACCAACACGGATGCGACAATGGCAAAGGCCAGGAGCGCGATTCCCACTTCGGTCAAACTTGTGACCATTTTCTTTGCATTTGCTAACATGATTTCTTTCCTCTGCTGCTGCTGTAGTTCATTTCGTGACTTCAGTAAGCGAATTCTGCGGTTCAAACGGCCCTTACGTCAAGTGTAAGTGTCATTACTGTTTCGTTCCACTATATCCTGTAGGGCAACCTAAATATCATATAGATTTATATTTCAACAAGCATTCGCATGGTTGCACATTTACAGTTTACTACTAACAATTGATTAAATTGCGCGGAAAAAACGCTTTTTTTGACGCTGCCGATCAGCCCGCATCGCGCAGAGCCAATGCCCTGCGCGATGACCTGCGAAGTTAGCTTGCGCCGCTCATGTAAGTCGAAATGATCCAGAAGAGTAACGCCGAGATTGCAGCCGCGGCCGGCACAGTAATCACCCATGCGGCGATGATTGTCAGGAAGTGACTGCGGCGCACCAATTTGCGGCGGCGGCGCTCCTCTTTTGGCCGGTCTAGGGCCTGGGGAACCGTCAACCGCGCGCGTGTCATCCGGCGCTGCGTGTCCCACTCTCGAAAAAAACCCACGCCGAAAACACCGCCAACAGCGATATGGGTTGAGCTGACCGGCAGACCCAACCAGCTGGCGACAATCACGGTAATGGCCGCTGACAGCGCCACACAATAGGCCCGCATCGGATTGAGTTTGGTAATTTGACCGCCCACCATGCGGATCAATTTTGGTCCAAACAAAAACAGGCCAAACGAGATCCCCAAGGCACCAATGGCCATCACCCAGAGCGGAATAGACACGGCATCTGCGAAACCGCCTGAAGCCGATGCCTGCACAATCGCGGCCAGCGGTCCAACCGCATTGGCCACATCATTCGCCCCATGGGCAAAACTGAGCAATGCGGCCGATATGACCAAGGGGATGCCGAAGAGTTTTTTCAGCGATTTATTCCGGTTTTCCAACCCCTCGGCTTGCTTGCGCACCACTGGGATCATGACCAGCCAAATAAGGACACCCAATCCAAGACCGATCATCAAGGCGGAGGAAAAATCGATTTTCATGATTTTCTTTAGGCCTTTGAGCACCAAGTAGACCGAAAATGCCCCGCCCATAATCCCAACCAAAACCGGCACCCAAACGCGCGCCGCAGAGATTTTATCGTCACGGTATACAATCCGGTTTTTGATAATCCACAGAAAAAAGGCGGCAATCACCCCACCCAAGACCGGTGAAATCACCCAGCTTGCGGCGATTTTATGCATCGTTGGCCAGTTCACCGCTGCAAATCCCGCAGCCGCGATCCCTGCCCCCATAACGCCGCCGACAACAGAATGCGTCGTCGAGACAGGCGCGCCGATCCAAGTGGCCAGATTAACCCAAAGCGCCGCAGACAATAACGCGGCGAGCATGGCCCAGATAAAGATAGAAGCTGTTTGCATGCTTTGAGGCGCGATAATGCCCTTCGCGATGGTCGAAACGACGTCCCCTCCCGCAAGCAAGGCTCCTGCACTTTCAAACACCGCAGCAATGGCAATGGCTCCGCCCATGGTCAAAGCATTGGCGCCGACCGCGGGCCCCATATTATTGGCGACATCATTGGCTCCGATGTTCAACGCCATATAGGCCCCAAAGCCAGCAGCGATCACCACGACAAGCGTATTTCCGGTCTGTCCAAAGAGATAGAAAGCAACAAGCCCCGCGACGAGTATAAAGACCAATGACACCCCCAGCCCCATCATCGGGCGGGAGGCATAGGCCGTTGCCTGCTCTAGGGCCGAGAATCGGTTTAAGTCTCGATCGAGAGTGTCCAAATGCCGCTGTTCGAAATCATTCTGAGCCATGCGATTACATCCCTGCTATTTTCGCGCATCCGGTAGCAGCTTAGCATAAATTGCACAAACACTATTACAAATTTGGTCATCCATCCTTGTGGCAGCTCACCTGTCTTCACAGCAGCACAAAAATATTGCGAACGAGAGAAGGGGATGCCTGCCCTTCACGACTTGCGATATGCCCAGAGACTATATCTTCAGTGCCAAATGGGCAGGGAGGCTCATTTTCCGTCGCGGGCAGATTTTTCTTCGCGCGTGAGCTTGTTGTTCCAGGTGTTGTTGCTCAAGCCCAGTTCACTGGGCAGGGGCTTGGTTTTTCCAACACTGATTTTCCCGCCCTTGTTCAGAAATTCCTGAACAAGCGCGTCATCGGTGGTTTTTTTAGGAATATGCTTCATGCGGCCACCTTAGCCACAGCACAGGCCGGTTGTCACCCTCAAATTGGTGTGCAAGTGATGCCGTCCGTTCATTCAATCACTAATTCTGGCAAGGATTTCACCAAATCATCGACCGCTTTCATCTGGCTCAAAAATGGTTTGATTAAATCCAGAGGTAGGGCGCTCGGCCCGTCGCACAAAGCCTGATCGGGGTCGGGATGTGCTTCAACAAACAGCCCAGCAATGCCCACGGCCAAGCCGGCCCGGCCCAGCTCGGCAATTTGCCCGCGCCGACCGCCAGAGACCGCAGCGCCGGCCGCGCGGGTTTGCAAAGCATGGGTCACGTCAAATATGATCGGCGCGTCATCGCTGCAGTCTTTCATCGTCCGAAGGCCCAGCATGTCGACAACCAAATTGTCATAGCCAAAGCAGGTCCCGCGCTCACAAAGCAAAATTTTCTCATTGCCACATTCACGAATTTTTCCAACCAAATTTTGAATCTGCGGTGGGCTCATGAACTGTGGTTTCTTGACATTGATCACCGCATCAGTGGCCGCAATGGCGGCAATCAAATCGGTTTGCCGGGCCAAGAAGGCTGGCACCTGCAAGATATCGCAGACCTCCGCCACGGGCGCGGCCTGAGAAACTTCATGCACGTCTGTCAGAACAGGCACTCCAAAGGTGTGCTTGACCTCTTGCAATATTTTGAGGCCCTCCTCGAGGCCAGGCCCGCGGAAAGAGTGAATGGAGGAGCGATTGGCCTTGTCAAAAGAGGCTTTGAAAATATACGGCAGGCCCAATTCACCGGTGACCTGCACGAATGCTTCGGCTACGCGCATCACCAGATCGCGGCTCTCAATCACATTCATTCCACCGATCAAACTCATCGGTTGATGATTGCCTAGGGTCATATTCGCGACGGCGATTTCAGTCATATCTTTGGCTTTCTGCATATCTCTTTGGTCTGTTCATAGCATAGTTTGACAGGTTTCAAAGCCATGACCTTTGCCCTTGGATGTCTGGCCAAATCAGTGTAGTTTTCCGCAACTTCTCTGAACAGACTTAGGGCCTGTCGACCATGAAAAACCCAATCGATCCTGCCGCATCCGCCCTCTCGGCCGTGGCTTGTTTTTCCGCCGGCATGTCCCAATTGCACCAAGATGTCGACACTGCGCAAATGCGCCGCGTGATCACCGGGGCTGCGAATTTGATCTTTGCCATGAAGGGCCGGCTCATTCTATCAGGGGTTGGAAAAAGCGGGCATGTGGCGCGGAAACTGGCCGCGACTTTCGCCTCCACCGGCACGCCAGCCTATTTTGTTCATGCGGCCGAGGCCAGCCATGGCGATCTGGGTATGATCCAAAATGACGATGTTGTGATGCTTCTCTCCTGGTCCGGTGAAACCGGTGAATTGGCCGATATTATCGCCTATGCCGCGCGGTTTGACGTGCCCCTTGTTGCGATCACCGGCAAAGCTGAGGGCACCTTGGCGCGCCGCGCGCAATATCCCATTATTCTGCCTGCGGCCCAAGAGGCCTGCCCGCATAATTTGGCGCCCACCACCTCGACCCTTTTGCAAATGGCGATGGGCGATGCGCTGGCCATTACCTTGCTGAAAATGCGCGGTTTCACTGAGGAGAGTTTTCGCAACTTCCATCCTGGTGGTAAGCTTGGCGCTGTATTGCAGCCGGTTCGCGAATTCATGCATCAGGCCGATGAGCTGCCGCTTCTGGATCAATCCGCCCCTGTGTTTGATGTGGTGGCCGAGATTTCGAACAAAGGATTTGGCATTGTCGGCTTGCTCGATGCCTCCGGTCAACTCAGCGGTGTGATAACGGACGGTGACATTCGCAGATATTTAGAAAAGAACGCCAATGGCATGATGCAGGATGTGATGTGGTCCAACCGGGCGCAAGACATCATGAGCCCGGCCCCTGTCACCCTGCGGCCAGAAAATCTGGGGGCACGATCTTTGCATACGTTGCAAACGAGAAAAATCTCTGCCGCCTTTGTTTTGGAAGATGGCTGCCCCATTGGATTGGTCACAGTGCTACAGCTGTTGCAGCGCGGCGTTGCATAGGTCCTGAAGCTAGGGCCAGCCTTTGGCCTGAAGCACCTTCTCGATCCGGGCCACATCGACGGGATTGTTCAGCTCCCAAAAAACGCGGCCCTTGGCGTCGACCAAGACACATCTAATTTTTACGCCATGTTCAAGTAGACGCAACTGCTCAAGCCCCTCAAGCCGCTCCAAATTGCGCTCCGGCCAGCGGATATAGCGCGCCAAACTGCTCGGGCGATACGCATAGGCCCCAACATGATGATAGACAGGGGTTTCCTCATCCTCAGCATAGGTTTTGTCGGTAAAGGGCAAAACCTCTTTTGAAAAGTATAGCGCATCCCAATTCTGATCGAAGACTGCGGTTGTGCCACCGACCCGCCCATTGCGGCGATCTTCTCGAAACATATTCAATGTCAGACCATCGCATCGCAGCACCGGCGTCGCCATCTCGACAGTCGGATCACTCTTCATCTCTTCGATCAGCGCGGTGATAAACCACGGCGGGGTCAGCGGCGCATCCCCTTGCAGATTGACCACAATATCCGCAGGCTCAGGCAATTTTTGAACGGCCTGCGCAACCCTCTCTGTTCCGTTGCGACAGGTCGGCGAGGTCATGATCACTTGGCCGCCAAAACTATTTACCGCATCAGCGATGCGCTGATCATCCGTGGCCACAAATACCCCCTCAACATCAGGCACATCACAGGCTGTCTCCCAGCTGCGTTGAATAAGTGACTTGCGTGCGCCGGTTGCGCCGGTCAGCAGTGCCAAAGGCTTGCCTTCAAATCGCGTTGACGCATAACGCGCGGGGATAATGATCACGGTTTTATCTGTCATACGTTCTGACTTAAGAGATTACGCGGAGGTAATCAAAAGATTTATCCCCCGCGCATCGCCTTGACCTGCAAAATCAGAAATTATGCTCAACATTGAGGGTCAGCGACCCGTTTTTCGTACCGGCGACATTGTCAAATTCCACGGTGGCATTGAATAGGGTCAAGCCATTGCCAGAGGCCGCCGAATATCCGAGCGCCGCGCCGGTTCCGCAGTTGCGGCTTTTGCCCACACCCTGGGTTGCGCGACAGGTCAATCGTGGCGAGAGCGAGAAGTTTGCCACAGCGGCCCCATCGCGCCCATCGCCAAGCGGCCACTTAAATTGCGGCATAAACATCAACTGTGCCATCTCCGCGTCGCCGCCGGCAAGGCTGAGGTTATTGGCAGTCAACCCATAGGCCTGCGCAGCCACAGCCTGTGTGCCAACCCGCAATCTCGCATAGCTAAAGGTCAGTTCTGGCCAGATCTCAAGACTTGGCATCCGGAACACGCCCGTCGCACTCGCGCCTAGCCGAAGGGTCGTGCTGTCAAAGCGACTGTCCACCTGTAGGGTGCCATTGCTCACGTCCATTTGGTTGTTGCTGCGTCCAACTGCGGCAAAACCCGTGATATAGGAGGTGTCATTGAAAGCGCGCAGCAGATAGCCACCCGCGTTCAGCCCATAACTGTCCTGTCGCCCTGCAAATGTTCCAGACAATCTTGCACGTCCGACCTCGACCCCCAGGAAGTATCCAAGCACCATATCAAGTGACAGCTGCACTTCCATAGCGGTACGCCCGTTGAAATTTCCACTAAAGTTGCCATCTCGGTCACTCACAAAATTGAAAGCGCCGGTGGTCACCACTTCCGCAGATTGTTCCATATTACTGGACAGCGCGAAGAAGTCACCGTTCAAACGGAACTCTCCATTACTGAATCGCGCAGTGCCATCGACGTCAAGCGGAAGGAACCGGTTGCTTTGCTGGCGATTCAACCGTTGACGCATGACCAGCCGCTGCGTGCCAGTTCTGATCATGCGTTGGTCGATCGAAGCTTGAGAGGAGAGCGCCTTCTGCGCCTGTTTCAAAACGATCTGCTCCAGATTTGACTGCGCCGCCGCCAAGGCGGTCGCCGGTGTCGCCACCTGTACATTTAGCACATTAGATGCGGTGTTCAGTGTCCCGCCTGAGCCGGAAACTATCCCCGCCGCCACAGAAATCGAAACATTTGCTCCTGAGGTAGGGGACACTGTCAACGTATAAGTTGTTCCGCTGCCAGTCATTGTTGTCGCGGTTCCATTCACGACCGTTACATCGGATATGGTAAATTGCGTGACCGGTTGAGAGAAGGTAATCACAACCGAAAACGGTCCAGAGGCTGGCGTTGTCGGCCCGGTAATCACAGCTTGCAAGGCCGCCGCGCGGTTCACAGTGACCGTATAGGTGATCTTGGTTGTACCGTCTTGCGCCGTCACCTCAACCGGGATCGCATTGACCCCCACGGCAAGCGCGATGGCCGTGCCGCTGTTCACCACAGCTGTGGCATTGGGATCATTCACCGTTGGCGTCAGGGTCAGCGTTGTCACGGAATTGGCCACGGTGACACTATAGGCTGTTGTGCCCGGGGCGAAGCTCGGGGTGAGCGTGCCGCTGCTGCTGGTCAGGTTCGACAGGGTCGCGTCGCTGGACGGCAAGCGGTTCACAGTGACCGTATAGGTGATCTTGGTTGTGCCATCTTGCGCCGTCACTTCAACCGGGATCGCATTGGCCCCCACGGCAAGCGCGATGGCCGTGCCGCTGTTCACCACAGCTGTGGCATTGGGCTCATTCACCGTTGGCGTCAGGCTCAGCGTTGTCACGGAATTGGCCACGGTGACACTATAGGCTGTCGTGCCCGGGGCGAAGCTCGGGGTGAGCGTGCCGGTGCTGCTGGTCAGGTTCGACAGGGTTGCGTCGCTGGACGGCAGGCGGTTCACAGTGACCGTATAGGTGATCTTGGTTGTGCCGTCTTGCGCCGTCACCTCAACCGGGATCGCATTGGCCCCCACGAGACAGCTTGCGATAAGGTTCAGTAAGGTGGCGTTTGAATTGGGTATCGGCTTCACAGGGGTCACACCATTCGACAAGAATTGCCCCGCAGCTGGCGTTGCCAGAAACGTGAGGAGAGTCAAAAC
>Ga0209137_1000210_pt1 | contig 64191 bp, 67 predicted proteins | sample SaaInl5LU_22_DNA_FD_184642 | JGI IMG/M metagenome (GOLD analysis project Ga0209137, IMG submission 184642) | Marine microbial communities from expanding oxygen minimum zones in the Saanich Inlet - ESP_105LU_22_DNA (SPAdes) (version 2) | ecosystem: Environmental > Aquatic > Marine > Intertidal... | reverse complement strand
AGAGTTAGTACTAAAGATATACATATTACCCTGTAATGATTTCATATCTTCAATAATATTTGTTTCTGATAAAGTAAATTCATCAGCTGTACTTACACCAGCACCAAAAGGGTTCCAATTATTTGGCACTGCCCCGGGAACTGCAACGTCAGATGTTCTAACAACACCTGAGAGTCTACGGATAACAGCATTAGTAACTGAGTCACGTTCGGTTAAATCACCTGCTACAAGAAGATCACCAAATGATTCAATGATACCTGTGGTAGTTGTAACAGTATTACGAGAACGTACTACGACCTTTACAACATCATTTGCATTTAATGCATTAGTATAAACTACTGTGGTATTAGTAGCTTCATCAATATACACTTGGTACTTTGATGTTACAACTGAAGGTAGGGTACTAGGTAATGCACCGGGAACAAAATCAATTGCTCCAGGAGTTCCAGTACCTGCTGGTGTACCTGCTTCAATGCTTTTAGTAGTACTAGTATTAACTGTAACTACAAGCTCATTAATAGCAAAGTCTACCTTTTGACCAGTATCAAATAAGTAAGAGTCATTAGCATTCCAAGTATCTTCAATGGCCGTTTGCTCAACAGAGTACCCATCCCATCCTGGAAGATCAGCTAACACAATATTATTAATATCAGTATTACCTGGGGTATCTAAGATGTATTGGGGGTGATCCAAACCATTGTTAAGAATAAACGCAAAGCCACCTGCAAATAAAGTATGCTGCCATTCTGATGGAGTATACGTAAAGCCATCAGCAAGTGTGGTTGGGGTTAAGTCTTTCTTATTACCAAGGTGATCTTGAATATAAACTTTTTGCCCGACAGTTACGTTATTACGTACATAGTCAACTACAAAGATATAGTAAACAGCATTAGGTGCTACGTTAGGATTTTCCCAATTAGCAATGAATCTTACTTTACCAAAGGTTTCTCCAGATGCTGTAAGATCGCTTGTAATATTATTAAGCAATACTTCACCAGACATCTTAGCCACTGCTTTATCTCTGAACCTAATATTCTTTACATCACTAAATACATTAGGGCCGAGGGCAATAGGAGGAGTGTCCTTGACAACCCCTAAGTCTGCAATATCGGTAACAGAAATAATTTCTTCTGCCATGTTACTCCTCCATTATTATATAATTATTACGAGCACTCTTTTTGGCCAGTGAGCGGGTCGATAAAGCAAGCTTCGACCGTTCCCTCTTCTTCAACCATTTCCTGAGTCTCGCTAGATATCTTCGTTTCTTTTTCCACGGTTTCTTCAATGGTGTTAAGGATTCCAAATCTTTTTCCAGACAACCGGAACGTAGTGCATCCCTTCGCCCCGCCCTTCCAGGCATCAACATACACTTTCTTGAAGTCTTCATAAGAGACATCATCTCCCACATTACAAGTTTTTGAACATGCAGAATCAACGTAATGCTGAGCTAACAATAAAACAGCTAAATGATCCTGTACAGAAATGTCGTTTGCTGTTTTGCTTTCTATTCCGTGGGCATATGCATAATCCTCCACGCGCTCTACTTTAGGTCCATCAAATGTTTGAATGGTTCGTTCATAGTAATGCGAAAAGACGGGTTCAATTCCGCCTGAAACATTATCAGCTACAAGAGATATTGTACCAGTCGGTGCAATAGAAGTAAGGTGACTGTTTCTAATACCATGTTCCCGTATCTCCTTTTTAACAGAGGCAGGTAGGCTGCGAATAAAGTTAGATTGTAGGTAGGCTTCACGATAAAGTGGGAACGCACCTTTCTCTGCTGCTAGTCGCGCTGATGCTCTATAGCAATTGTCACGCAAGCATGCGAATACTTTTTCTGCCCACACAAGAAATTCTGGTGAGGCATAAGGCATTCCGAGCATTTCTCCGGCATTAGCCAGACCAGTGACGCCAAGTCCCATACGGCGCTTGTTCTTTGCTTCGTCTGATTGTTGTTTAAGTGGATAGATTGTTCTGTCAATAACATTGTCCATCCCCTGCACTATATGCGGAATGTCCTTTTTAAATTGCGTAAAATTAAATTCGTTATCTTCAACATACTTAGTTAAGTTAAATGATCCAAGCAAACATGCACCATAAGCAGGTAGGGGTTGCTCACCACACGGGTTGGTAGCAGCGATCTCTTCACAATAAAAGAGATTGTTCATTTCAGTTATTCGATCAATAAACAATACGCCAGGCTCAGCCCAATCCCAAGTGCTAAGCATGATTTCATCCCAAAGCTTAGTGGCCGATACGGTTTTAACGGTGAGTCCATCAAAGCACAGTTCAAAAGAATCATCCCCATCATTCTGAAGAGCCTCCATAAATTTATCAGTAATACCTACACTAACATTAAAACCAGTAAGCTTATCAGAATTACGTTTAGCAGCAATGAACTCCTCAATGTCTGGATGGTCCACGCGTAGTACTCCCATCTGAGCGCCACGGCGATGGCCGGATGATGCAATAGTTTGGCAAACAGAATCGAAGATACCCATAAAAGAAACCGGTCCCGACGACTGCGAGTCAAGAGATTTAATCCGGTCGCCGCGGGGACGGATCTTGGAAAAGTCATAACCAATCCCACCACCTCTACGCATTGTTTCAGCAGCTTCACTAGCCTTCTCCATAATGCTATGCATACTATCTTCAATTGTACCAGATACAAAACAGTTATATGCAGTTGTAATTCTATTAGATCCCATAGCAGATTGTACTCTGCCTGCTGGTAGGAACCTCATATTACCTAAAATATCTTCTAGGTTATATTGATGCTCTGGATCATCACTAAGTGCTTTTGCTATTCTTTTAATCTTATCATCAAAACTTTCATTCTCTTGTCTGTATTTCATCTTATCAATCTCTTGTGAGAGTGACATAAATGGTCCAGAGTATTCAATATTTTTCATTTTTTATTTCCTCTATAAGATAGATGTGCCTTCCTCTTATAGGGGACATTTAATTCGGTTTTACACATTTTGCATTCTTTTTACAAGCCTCTCAGCCCGTTGTGTAACTTGTTTATACCAACGACTATCAACCATCTCAATGGCTGCCATGCACCAATCTTGGGCCGCTATGGCTGCTTTAAAATTCTTAAAGCCGGATAAACGGGGTAAGCCCATATTAAACATCATATTAGCAATAATTAATTGCACTTCTTCTGGTAAGGTATTAAAATCTGGGAATAAACTTACACAGTCTTTAAGAACAATTTCAATATCATTAGCAAAGCAATCATTAACTCTGTCTTCAGAAACTGGAGTACCAACTGGCTGGTCATATTCTGGATCACTCTTTAATATTAAATGTCCGATTCCAAAGGTAGGAAGTTTAAGATGATCTAAGTAGATTTCATACTTAACCCCTTCATCTATCTTTAATTCCTCACGCAATTTTTCTAAATTCATTTTGTAACGTTTTTCACCTTTTCAAATGTACGTAATCCACCAAGCCCAAGCATTCCCATAAGGACTGTAAGTAATGAAGTCATATCAAATTGTGGTAACTCAGGTAAAGTCATACCAGCATATGCACTACCGAATATAATAAATGGTGCAAGTACAAAATGCCAAGCAAGTGCAATCCCACAAGTCCAACCAACAAATGGTCGCCAGCCTGCAACAAATATACTACGATGTTGAGCTTCAGCTTTATTTATTTCAAGCTGTCCCTTTGCAAGCTCTTGTGCATGACGACCTGCCATTGTTGCAAGGTCATGGGCGAGCTGCGCTTTTTGATCTTTGTCTTCTATAAATTTATCAAGTAGGCTACTAACTGGGCCTATTAATGCTTCAATCATATTGAACCTCCTTTAGCTTTTCTGCACTGATATGCTTTTGCGCTATGGTCATTTAATGAATTAATTCTTAAACGCATTTCTTCTGCCCGAACTATACATTCTTGAATAGTTATATAAGGCCCTCGCGTATCATGCGCTTCAAAACAAAGAGTTGAATTTGATAAAAGACAAACTAATAAAACAGTTTCAAACATTTTGTCCTCCCTAAGATAATCCTTTAAGCCAACTGATATAGTAGTATCCACCAACAACACCAATTACTATTGATAGAGTAACTACAATGGTGGCTATAATTCTTTCTCTTTTAGCAGCCTCTTCTTCAAGTTGCTTTTTAATTTCAGCACGTTCATTTGCAATCTCAGCTTGAAGTCTTTCCCATTGTCCGGGCTTACCATAAAGCTGAAAGATAGATCGTAATTCATTACGCATATCTTCTAGTTTTTCTTTACGAAAATGCTTTTCAATAGCTGAGTCTTCTGCTAAAGAAAACTTAGATTTCTTTTTTCTTGCCGCACCGAATTGGAGTTCTGCCTCTCCTTGCGCGTAACGAGCAACTGCATTACTCATAGTAGAAAGGTCACGCCCCATCTCTATACCTTTTTTAATTGCGGAATGCCCTGCAGATAAGGCGGCGAAAGCTGACACTGGGTCGATCATTTAGTATACCCTCACATTTTCTATATTAATGTATTTTGGAATACAATAGGCTGTCACTCGATCCTTTGCATTGACGTAATCATTATATTTATAGTTACCGTATTGTTTAGAAACTTGACTAGCAAAATAAAGGCACTCGTTTATATTATAAAAGTACATATCTGCGCTAGTTAGTTTTCTTGTTTCACCCGTCCCCAGATACACTAAGAGCAGGAATACATGCGTCATAGCTGTGTTATAAGCATTACGGCTAGGCCAATCATAGATGCCGTTGATATCATAATCATTGCCTCTAGTCGCCACATTCGTTTGTCTAAACTTTCAAGTTTATCATTAACCATTTGGTATCGTATTGCACATTCTTTTTCGTGAGCCTCTAGCTCCATTTGTACTTTAAGTTCAGGTACTAGCCTCTGTTCTGTTTTCATTATATTACCTTTATTTTAGGGTGGCTTGGGTATTCAACAGGATATATGTACTCAGTAACAATGTCTTGCTCTTCACCTTTGTTGTTTAGTCCTGTAATTAAAACCATACCATCCGCAGTTGTTGTGTTAACCATCCGGTCTACTAAAATTTTTTGCTCATTGGTTGGAACATAAGGTAGCACAGATCCTATACATAAAACTAATTCAAACTTCTCATCAGGCCATTCGTACCTAAAGTCTAACTCAGGGTGTAATACTTTTGCTGCATCGTGGATGTCATAACAAACAACAGGCATTGGTAACCTGGCCTCTATGTCGCCTGTTCCGCATCCTACTGATAAAACATTACCGCCTTTATAAAACCTCTTTACTCTTAGTACCTGTCTTGTAACGTATGCTTCATAGTCTGGAAAGAAACCTTTGTATGAACCATCAAGCATACAGTTATAGAAGTCTGTTATTCCTTCGGATACATCGCTTTGATTTCCGCTACGTGTGCTTGCCATGCCTCTATTCCATTCTCTGTTATGTACTCAAGCTGTGCGTTAACTAAACCATAAGCATCTAGTCGGTCATCTAGCCATTGAGGATTTACTATTTCCTCATCATCAAAGCCACCAACAGGTAATGGTGACGCTGTTCCAGTTCCGTTTTCTCTTAAAAAGCTGGGTGCTGAAGTCGTTGGTGCAGGTTTATAATTCCAAACTTCGGCATCAAACTGTTCCTGAGACATTGCATCTGATGTTTTGATTCTAGCCCAAGAGCCATCAGGGAATCTTACATCTACGTTTCCATCATCGTGAATTTTTTCTATTGTATAATCACTCATTACCATTTCCTCATCGGACATTTAGTTGATTTAATCTTGGTCTTTAAGTTCATAAAGCACCCACATTTCTTGCACTGATTTATTACTGGCCTTAGCCACTCACAGCTTTTGCATATAGCCATACGTTCTTCGCTTGTCATTATGCTGCTCCTGCAAGTGTGCCTGTGTTGTTCATTGTGTAGGCTGCAGTGTAAATAACTGCCGCCCCTGCGTTACCACCAGCACCACCTGATGCACCAGAAGAACCTCCAGAGCCAGAGCTACCATTACTAAAACGCTGAGTTAAACCGCCGTATTGACCATCCCCCGGTTTTGTAGACCTTGCGTTATCCCAATCCCATCGACCCTGACCACCAGTGCCACCATTCGAGCCAGAAGTTCCGCTAGAGCCACCAGTACCTGAAACGCCATAAGCACTACCATTTCCTCCAGTGCCTCCAGTGCCTCCATTACCGCCAGCACCACCGTTACCTATTGAGGCTGAGCCAATAGTAGAGCTTACACCCCCTCCACTAGCACCAGAGTTTCCAGATGAACCAGATAAGCCAGCAGAACCACTAGCTGCGGATTGGTTGTAACCAGCACCGTTGCCGCCATTACCGCCAGCACCACCAGCACCCCCAGCACCTCCTGATGCTCCTGCAACCAATGAGCCAACATTATACCAATTCCACCTAGTTAATTCACACATAGAGCAGCAACCGTTATTAGGACCTCGTACTTTGTGGTTCGAGGCAGGTCCAGAAATATAATTAGTACAACTAAGTGTAAAGAAACTGCCTACAGGCCAAGTGTATCCACCAGCACCACCAGCACCACCAGTTCCTCCGTTACCACCATTTCCCCCTGCTCCACCACCGCCAGCGATGAGGCCAGAGTTAGTCACAGTAACTCCACTAGAAGCAATACGAATAGCGTTGCCACCGTTACCGCCTGATGTTCCACCAAAGCCGATAACACTACCAGCGTTCGTGATTGTCAGTGTACCACCCATGCCACTAGGTGCTGTAAGCGCATCAGATGAGCCTGTGCCGCCAATAGTTACGCCTGATGGTATGATGATTTCTTTGGGTACTGAGCTTGCCCAGTTGTCACCAAACACGGTAGCAAGGTTTACGTTAGTTGTGTTTGCTAGTGTATTGATGATTGCATTGATAGCGCCACGCATATGACCAAAGCGAAATGCTCCAGCAGTAGGTACGTTAGAGTTGTTTGATGGAACATTACCACCATCTCTGTAGTATTCAGACATACTATGTGGTGCTGTGCCACCAAACTCAGTGGCAAAATCAGCTAGTGATATAGCTCCAGAGTTAGGGATAGCTGGCATAATTATACACTCCCAAATGCTGTAACGTCATCAGTGGCTGTAACAGAACCATCAGTAGCAATCTTTACTTTAGCTGTTCCGCTATAAGAGAACACCATATCTGAGCCACTAAGTGAAGCAGTCCAGTTGGTTGGAAAAGCCTGTACGTTGCCAAGCGAACTTGCTGGTACATCGTAATTACCACTAATAAGGTCTGCTAAGTTTCTTGCCTTGCTCATTGCGTAATCTCCTGTGGCCAGTTAGATATTGGTGCATTACCAGTTGGAATACCATCATCGTCTGTTGGTGAATCAAACAAAGCAATAAACGATGAATGATCAGATGCTGAATCAATAGCAGCTTCAATTGTATTACTAGCAGTACGAACATCCGCACGATAAGTTAAGATATCAGTAGGTACGGAATAGTCTGTAACCTCACTAGCTTTGATTACCATCCAGTCTGTCGGCTCAAGCAAGCCACCAGCCTGTGCTTTGACGGTGGCTTTCCACTGTGATTTCAAACCTAGTGTGACAAGTTGCTCACCGTCAATGTCCAACACAGGATTACCGTCTTCGTCCACCTCGTTGACATCATCCAAAGCCTTTGGTGTATCTGCATCCCACCAGAAGCGGTTGTCAAAGGAGGGTGCAGGTTCAACCCACACCATCCCCTTATTAGTTTTCTCAGTATCACTCCACCGTCCCCACGAGGTTGGGTGGGTAATACCGTCAGAGTCTTTCCAACTCCGTCCTTCTCTTATTCGTTTTCCTAAATAAGTCCACATAATATTACCTCGCGTTTGCGTATTTGAATGGTTGTTCGGCTATGGCTAAGTAGATGTAGGTTGCGCCAGAACCATTAGTATCTGCGCTATTGTCCCTCATTTTGAAACCGTTTGATACTAGGTCTAAGCGGGGGTATGATGCGCCGTTGTATTCAGAGTTTGAGGCATTAGCATAAAGAAAGTCATTGTCTACATTGTAACCACTTCTTTTGTTATCCCACATTACCCACTCGCCAGATGCGCTTGACTTCTTAGTCAGCACAAACGCAGCACGGAAACCTATGTTAATAAACGAGCCATCTGACGACCCATTGCCCACATATGACCCCACCTTGCACATTCCTTCAGCATTTGCAAAGGCATAACAAATGTAATCGTCACCACTTCCATTTCTTGCACCGCTTGAACCAAAGCCTAGCACAGAACTATTTGCTGTTTGTAAAACAGAATCGCTTGTGTAACCAGTAGTCGAGTGCAGTTTCAAGTATTGAGTAAGATTACCTGTCGCACCTAATGGATAAACAATCCATTCATCAGAACTATTAGTTTTCTTAACTATAAACAAATCTGGCTTAACGCCCAAGCCGTGTCCAAAAGTCATAGAAGACCCAGTTCCAGTGTACTGTGAAATACTAAACCAGTTCTGCTGGCTAGTAGCACCCGCACTCACTGTGCTGGTAATACTGCCATCGGTGTTGGATACGCCTGTGCCGCCAGCTTTCCAGTTCCAAGCGGCGTAGGTTGAACCGTTTTCGTTGTAGCGACCTAAATCACCACTAGCACCTAAAGTAAAGCCGTCACTGTCGTATGATATTAATGCACCAGTTGATGCGGCTTCTGCGTTTGTTAAATTTGCATAGAGTTCGTTTGATGGGCCACCGCGAACAACATCAAAAAGTACATGATTATCAACCGCATTACGTTGCTTCAACCACAAAAAGTCAGTCTGAAAACCAACGCCAGTAATACTATTGTTTGCGCCTGTCCCAGTATACAACACCGTATTAAAATAATCCTCTGGCGTTTCATCAGCCAGCGTGTTGATAGCACCTGTCGGCATATTCTGTGAACACAAGGTAACAAAGCCAGACGGTGGTGCATAGGCAAAGTCACCGTAGCCGTTCTCATCAGCGTTGCCGCCAGCAGTCTTGTAGCCAGCAAATGTGCTGTCTTGCCCAAAGTTAATGCCAAGACGACATGATGTTGTTTGGTCAGCACACTGTGCCGCAAAGACATAATCAGTAACATCACCAGCAATTGCCTGACCATTAGAACCAGTTGCAGGGTTGCCTGTACCTGCCGTGACTGTTGTACCACTCACACCCATCCAAGAGTTATTAATGCCGTACCATAACTTATTGTTATCACAATCAACAGCCACCTGAAAGACCGTGCTATTTACCGTGTAAGCAAAACTACCGCTACGAGTATAATTTACCCATCCGGGATTTACACGGTACTCACCCATTCCACCGCCATAGAAGTACGCCAGTGGCGCACCAAATTGGGGAAAGCCTGACATATTCTCATTGCCACGAATGTTGGCAAACTGAAGCGTAAAGCCACCCTGACCAAAAGGAAAGTTTCCTTGCGCTGGATATACTTCCCAATAGTATTTTCCTGATGCTGGCATATTACTGCTTGCTATGCGTACGTCCCAACCACCCCAAGATGGCTGGTAGAGTTGCAGATTACCTTGTAGATGCTGTGTATGCCCTGCACCTTTAAGTGCTAGTTTTGGAAATGTCGGGAAGTTATTAGTTGGGCTGTCTGGCATCTGGTCGTGTGCAGCCAAGCCACTGCTTGTGAAATCGTGACCATTACCGCTTGTGTCGTCACCCAATGCGGCGCTATCCTGAAACGCCAGTTTGAATCCGTTAGTGCCGTAACTGCCGCTGTAATCGGATGGAATCCATATGCCTGACTTAAACTCACCAAAGCTGTCTGGGCCAAGTGACTGACCGTCCACGTTAATAAACTCAGCCATATAGCCAGAGAAATAATCAGTGGCCCACCCAGACCGCCCGATTCGTACTTGGTCGTTGACGTTCCAGTTCAAGTTTGTATTCTGAGATGGGTAGCTGTTACTGTTAAATGTTAGCAACTCACCGTTCTTGTAGAGCCTAACACGGTCAGACGCAGTAGCTTGTGTTGTGTCAACACGCAGCACAAAGTGATACCACGCACTGACATCCCGCAGTACAGGACCGCCCTCCATCTTGAGAGCTTGTGAGCCGCCATTCTTGGCCTCAATCTGAAACGTACCACTGGCGTTGATGTCCATATGAAATCGGTCGTTTACGTCATTACCACCAGCAAATAAGTATTCCGCTGTGTCGGTACGGCTCCGCTTCCACCAAAAGCTGATGGTGAAAGTCTTAGCGTTGCCTGTCGCGCCGAACGTCTTTTCTAGGTAAGAGCTTCCCCCAGCATCGAACCGTAGAGATTGGTCTATCGTGTATGGATAGAAATCGCCACCAGCATTATACATCCATTGTTCTGAACCAACAATACTCATAGTTCAATCTCCTTATGCAAATGCAAGTTGTGGTGCGCCTAGTAGGATACGTCCTGAAGCTGCTACGATGTACGGAACTACATCCGTTCCACTAGCAGAGAGTGTAATACCGGCCCCACCAGCAGTCTCGTAGTCTGTTCCAAGAGATACCGTGTAGCCACCTGTTTGAATGAATGTAATAAAACCTGACTGTCCTACTTGTTCTGTTGTAGGATTATCTAGTGTAATGTTACCTGTTAGTGTTAAGATAAAGTTTTGGTATGTTCCAAAGTCCAGCGTTGTGCTTCCAGTAATACTAGCAGTTTGTGAACCAGCAACAGCTGTTTTATTAATTGTTACTTTGCCGCTGCTGTCGATACGCATTGCTTCTGCGGCATTAACGCCAGCAGTACTAGCGTCACCACCTGTTAGAAACCTAACATAACCATTGGCAGTTTGCATTACAACAGACCCAGTTGTATCTGCCATTGATAATCCAGCAAAAGAATCAGTGCTTTCAAGTTGTAATAAAGTGTTAGCAGAGCCATTCAAACTTAAAACTTCAGCCGCCACCGTGCCTGTGACTGTTATACCTGTGGCTGTGGTGGCTACATCGCTACGAAGGAACTGTGTGCTATCTATACCATCAAGGGTTACAGCATCTACATTAGCTAAACTAAATGTTCCATACCCAATAATATTAACTGAATCTCCAGAACTTGCAGCCGTAGCTAAAACAATTGAAGATCCATTAGTTGCAGTAAAATCATCTGACACTACTAGTTTAATACCATTAAGATATACATCTACAAATCCTACATCATATATAGCAGGAAATACTGTAGTTGAACCGGTATAGGTTCCACTTGCCGTACCTACTGTATAATTATATCTTTGACTTGTTCCGTTTACCGAGGAGCCTGCATTTTGCCAGCTACCCCCATTATAAACTTTCATAGTATCTGTTGATGTATCAAACCATAAATCACCTTCAGTTGGGCTGCCTGGTGCCGTTGCTGAAATAAAATATGTATCTGCAAAGTTATTTACATCTGTAATGTTAGTAGCAACAGTATTCACATTAGTGATATCATTTGCTACTGTATTGATGTTTGTTTGCTCTGCATTAGTAGGAGCTAGAAACAACCAAGTAGTAGTTCCAAGATCGTATACCTTCATGCGGTTGTCAGTTGTATTGTAATACAATGCACCATCAGTTAAAGGGTCACCATCATTGTCAACAGTTGGATCTGATGTCTTAGCACCAAGGTACTTGTCATCAAAGTTATCTACGTAACCTGCAGCAGCAGCTTCCGAAGCAGCAGCTGCAGTAGCTGAGGTACTTGCATTTGTTGCGCTTGTAGCTGCAGCAGTAGCACTATTACCTGCGCTAGTAGCACTTGTGGCTGCATTAGTAGCACTTGTGGCTGCATTAGTAGCACTAGTTGCTGCTGCGCTTGCTGAAGATGCTGCATTTGTTTCTGCAGTTTCTGCATTTGTCTCTGCAGTTTCTGCTGCTGTTTGTGCATTAGCAGCGCTTGTTGCCGAGGTGGCCGCAGCACTTGCTGAATTACTTGCATTAGTAGCAGAGGTTGCAGCAGACGTAGCTGAAGAAGCTGAAGCCGTAGCAGAGTTAGCCGAGTTAGTTGCACTAGTAGCTGCAGCAGTTGCTGAGTTACTTGCCGCAGACGCAGATGTTACGGCCGTGTTTGCTTGTGTTGTAGCACTAGTCGCACTTGTAGCTGCTGATGTTGCACTACCGGCGGCTGCTGTCTCTGATGCAGCAGCATTAGTTGCGCTAGTCGCTGCTGAGTCCACTGCGCCAGCAATACTTGCAACGTCGGCTGCAGCATTGGTTGCACTTGTCGCAGCTTCTGTTGCACTTGTTGCAGCTTCTGTTGCACTAGTAGATGCCGCAGTTGCACTTGTAGCCGCTGAGGTTGCGCTAGTAGCTGCATTAGTTTCGCTAGTAGCTGCATTAGTTTCTGATGTGGCAGCATTAGTTGCTGCCGTTTGCGCGGCTAAAACATCTGCGCCAACTAGATCTGGAATACCGTCAATAAGTGTATCAGTAAACAGTCCACCGCTAGCGGGATTATCAGTCGCGCCAGTAAATTGTCCTGGTCTTGCTGCTGTCATTATATTAACCCTCTTCCATTAAAGTTAACCTGCAGGTTTCCACCTGATGCGTTTCGTTTAGCATCCTCATCATTTAATTCAAGAATCTCTTGCTGAAACATTGCTAAGTATTTCGCGGCTTGATCATCCTCTTGCACGTATGCAAAAACTTCTGCAAGGGCACCAAATAGTAGTACTCTTTGATTTTCATCTCTTAACCAGTTCGGTGTTGTGTTTCCAACATAATATGTAGAAGTAACCGTTCCAGTTCCAGAGGCAGCAATGGCAGCAGCTTGAGTTGCGTAAGCTGTACTTCCAGTATCGCTATTAAACCATAGCGCTGCAGCACCGCTAACTCCTTCAGAAGAAACTGTAAGAAATCCTGCATTATAGTTTAATACTGTAACTGCATAAGTTGCATTTAATGCGGGAAGTCGGCGATAGTAATATAACTCAATAGTATTTGCGTTGCTTCCTTGATTAGAATATCCAAAGCCTGGGGAAAGATATACTACATTTCTTTCGCGTGCCCAATAGTTATTCCCTATATATTTTTCTGAAGTTGTATCATTAAAGGATCTAATATCTAACTTTTCATTAAAAACCCGAATGGTTAATCCATTAGAATCAACTTCTTTAATTTGTATAAATTCAATTAGATCATATGGTAATTGAATTTCTGTCTTACTAGGTTGAAACCCTGTAGTTCCAGTAGTTGCTGAAACAAGAAGACTCGCTTCGTAAATAGCAACATTCTCTAGTGGCGGAACTCTTAAAATTCTATATGCTTTATCAGCAGCGTATTTAAGAGCGTCTTGAATAATAGCATCGCTTACTACTTCTTCATCTCTGTTACACCAAGAACGAACAAGGGCCACTAGTTCGGTATAAGTCAATGCCATAGTGGGCCTCCTAATTAAGTATTAATAAGCAAATCACGGTATTCAGTCATCAAGATAGTCTTTAATTTTTTCATATTATTTGGATCATGCATAAATGCAGGATCATGTAAATCTAAGTTATGATCCTGAAGAATCTTAATAGCTACAATATCTGGAATGGTTGCCATCTTACGATAACCATCTTTACGAATACCATAGTACTCTTGCTGATCCCTATCGCGTTTAGCCTGATCTTTATATTGGGTTATATCTTGTGTTGCTTGCCAATCTCCTGATTGAAGATCAAAGCCAGCATTAATACCTTTCTCTGCACCCACAGTTGCACTGTGGAATTTAAAATCTGTTTCTTTACTCATTGTCCTCGTTCCTTAATTAAGCGGCGGGTTCTGTATAAGATACAAAACGACCTGACTTTCCAATATAGCCTAGCTCTGCACCTGTTGGTGCTGCAGTTCCAGTTGCACCAACTGCGACAGTAGGTGTACCGATATCTAAGTGTGTTAGTTGGTAACCGCCAGATGCAACTGCACCTGTACGCCATACACATGTTTCTGCGGGGTAAGTGTTCCCGTTTGCTGTTCTAATAACTAGCATTACTACCTCCAATGATTAGTTTAGTATTTTGATGGTTTGTTTTGAGCAGACATACAGCCTGATACTTTTCCACCTTTAGCATAATAGCTGGCAACATTACCACCCATTGCTTTATATTTAACTTCTTGATTGGTTTTGTCAGCATACTTTTTAGCAGCCGCCATACCAGATTTATTATATTTAAATTCTTTATTTCCAACTTTTGGCATATGAATTCCCCTACAGTAAAAAGAGGGAGAGCCGAAAGACCCTCCCTCAAATTAGCTTAGTTCAAGCCGTAGATAGCACCGCAACCTGATGGGTTACGTACTTCCAGTGTAGTTTCTTCAACCATCATACCGACAGTTGAGTCACCCTTCTGGCCTACATCAACTTCCTGCATAGGACGAAGTGTAGCAATATTGAACCACATTGGATCATAGATCAATGCAGAGAAGTCAGCTACGTTAGTAGTCGATGCAAGGTCTGCAGGAGAAGCGTTTGAGTTGATGAACTGGACTTGATTAGCAAGACCCATGATGTAGTTAGGAACTACCATGAGATCTCCAAAGTCAGACATGTATACATCAACAGACTGACGCAGCTTTCCTGACTCATCAATGTTACGCTGAACATTTGAAGAAGCCTGTACTAGGTCAGAGAAGTCACGGCGCAGTTTTGGTGAAAGCATAACTTTAGTAGCCTTACCACCTTGCTCGTAAATCTTCTGCATAACAGCATCAATATCGGACAGAGACAATGAGCCTTCTGTTGGGGCGGCAGTTGTTGTCAAGGATGAACGAACAACTTGAGTACCATCACCAGTAGTAGCAGGAGCTGCCCACTGACCAGCGTATACTACAGTATCAGCTGAGTTGATGAATGACTGGTAGCCACCAGCAGAACGTGCAGTGTTACCCTGAACACCGACAGCTGCAGATACGTTGAATGAGTGAACCATATCGTGCTCAACGTCACGACGCAATTCAGTACCGCGCTTCTTTAGCTGGTATGCGTATTCATCAGCAATACCTGCCTGGTCTACTGCACGGCGTGTGCCTGATACAGCAATAGTCTTACCGTTGATCTGAGTGTAGTTACCCAGACGTGTGCGGTATGGACCAGTGCGTGCAAAGCGATCGCCAACAGCAGGACTACCGGTACCACCAGATACAGTTGGCTCGATGTAATCGGTACCTTCAGCAATGCGTGAAGAGCCTGGAGTATCGAGCTGGTCTGTCTGCCATTCGTGATAAATTGCAGTTGCTTTAGCTTTGCCAACAGATGACATGAAAGGAGTTTCATCACGAGTAATCATTGTGATGAAGTTGGCTAGATCTTCCCGCTGGGAAACATCTTTGCCGGTGCCACGAGCTGGACCTTGTGGTCCGCCTGTGCCACGAACACCGAGTGTGCTTGACATTTTTATATACCCTCCAAGGTATTATAAGTTTAAAGAGCGTTCGGCAAGAGATCTTAAGAAATCCTTTTCTTCTTCGGGTGAAGCTTGGCCACTTAGTGTGCGCCTACGAGTAGCTTCACGTGCATCCTCTTTTTGTTTATTAACGGACTTTGCTTTACGAAGTGGGGCTTTCTTAGCTGGAGTTGACTTACGTTTAACAGCGCCTTTAGTAACACCTTGCTTTAGTCTGCGATAATCATCTACAAACTTAACAATAATAGGATCAGCAATCGAATCTAAAACTTCTGGAGAGATTCCTTCTTCAATAGCAAATGCACGGATTGCTCCAGCAGTTTCCTCATTGAAGTCAGGGATTAGCGTAGGAATAGTTTTATTAAAGTATTCTAGCTGCTCTTTCCACTCACCTTCATTCGTTGTTTGTTCCTGTTTAGAGATTTGTTCTACAAGTCCTTCGCGTTGTTTACGAGCACCCCAATAATTTTTCTGGACTTGCTCACGCTTATCTTTGAGTTCACTTACCTCATAGGTATCACCATCTTTACGAGCCTTATCTATTTTTGTTTCAAGCTCATGGTATTCTGCTGCTAACGCTTGTTCATTAGAATATAAAACAGCTGCAGATGCTTTAGACATTACACTAAGCTCTTCTACTTTAGTTTGATATTCTTCTTCCAATTCTTTTCTTGCGTCACCAAGTTCTCGACCCTTTTTAGAAAGATGTTGTTCAGTAGAGTAACCTTTAATAAGATCACCAAAAGAAACTTCAGTAAATTCGCCGTCAACTTTGACAACAACTTTAGCTTCTAAGTCTAAGTCTTCAGTAGCATACACATCAGATTCATCGGTAGCGGACTCATCGTCGGCATCTTCTTCTTCTGTATCGGCTTCTTCTTCTTCGACATCCTCTTCAACTTCTTCGCTATCGGCTTCCTCAAATGATTCTGGGTCTTCTTCATTTGATTCTTCCGGGTCTAACTCAGGTACCTGCTCAGTGGGTAGAGATCCTACGAAATCAGAATTTCGTACAATGTCAGCCAGCAAGGCGTCTTCAGTTTGACCATTATTAACCTCTGCAATAGAGTCATCCATTGGGGTAGAGTCTATTTCTGCGTTGGTATCTATACTCATTAGCTAGCCTCCTTCTTTGGGGCGCTGCGTTGTGAATTCAATTTTTGTTCATATCGCTCAACAAGTGCATGCATATCCATTAACGTTTGTGCATTAATTTTTGCTTTACCTGCACTGCGCATAGAATCGTATTCGAGCGTATTAATCATTTCTTTATAGTTTTTAAGTAGAGCTTCGATATCAATCAATCGACTCATCTGTATCCTCCATTAGGTGCGGGACATTTTTCCCATACATCTCGAAGTTTATCATTCTCTCCTTGACGCTACCAAGCGCCATAGCAGAGGAGTAGAGGAACTCCCGAGATTTAGTTTCATGTGGCTCCGTCTTAAGCCACTCAATAAAGAAGTCAATTAAGACTTCACCATATACTTCATCAAAGAACTCATCCCGTTCTTTGGCGGCGAAGTGCCCTTTTACATGAGCACGACGCGCCAATTCTTCAGGATGGATTTTATGATTACCGTATGATTTATTATTACCCAGCTTCGTCTCAGCTGTCTTACGGTATTTATCCATTTATCCTCTCTTATCTAGGTGGTTGTTGTGGTTGTAATAGACCACGTGCCATCATTAAGATTTCTTTATAGTCAGGGTGTGGAGGAAGAGGAGCCCCTTCTTTAACTGATTTAATATTAAGATCAGCCCATTCCTGAAAATGTTTATCAATTGCAACAGCAAGCTGCTTTGAATTATCATCAAAGGTATTCTTTGTTTGTGCATTAGTATACATAACATTAGCTTCTGAAAGTGCAATATCAGCATCAGCTTTACGTTGTTCAGCCTGCTTCATTGCTTGTGCCATATCAGATTGTTGTTGAATTGCTTGTATTGCTTTTTGTTTAAATTCCTCAGTTGTATAATCTTCAAGGAAATCATTACTATCTAAATCCATAGCTTCAATTAATTTAGTAGCTAAGATAGCTGGAGCATCTGGTCTAACAACCATACCCGCACCTTGTTGATTAAGGGCTGGTAATATTTCTGCACCAATTTTAGATAACTTAGCAATTTTAGTGGCATTGGAATTTTCACCAATATCTAAAAGTACTTCTACTTCCATTTTTGATGGAAGCATAGTCATGTCTATTTTATTAAACACCCCTTGCATATTATATGTAAACTCACCCTTAATTGAAGACTTAAGAGTATGATACACACCATTAATAAGGCGTTTAAAACCGGTTTCAGCAAATCGTCTTGCAATATGCTGGATACGTTTCTGTGCCGCAGACTGTACAGCTGAAAGCTTTTGCTCTGAGTTACCTGATACATATAGCGTATCATTCAATCCTTGTGCAGCTTTAGACATTCCAGTTGCTTGTTCTTTAATCATCTGAAGATGTTCAAGCAGTGGCACAGTACCTGTAGAGATTGCCTCTGGCGGTAGTTGAGCCACAGCGCCTACTGGACTACCATTAGTTGGTATGATTTGCTTCGGCTTCATATTCTGAAGCGCAGAGAAATCTACAACATTTGGATCGGCAAGCTTTGGTGAATAGTTTGTTAAGTATGTATTCTCAACAAAGCCACGTAAGATTGCAGTTGATGCCAGCGTAGAGCTACGTGTAAAGTCTGCCATAGACAAACCAAAGAACTCATGCGGAATATCAATAGGAACAATATCTGCAAGTGGGATTTGATCCGCATCTTCTTCATGAAGAATATGTGAACCTGCAATAATCAAATGCTTTAGCTCTGCGATACCATCACCATCTCGATCAACATGTAACCAACATTCGGTTACAGTAATTTCACGACTTGCTTCTAATGGGGTTTCGCTTATTGAGTTTGAGCCTTGATAATATTCTTGTCCAGTAATTTGTTTTCTTGCAGCTACATCTTGTGCATAATCTAAAGACCCTGTCCAAGCAGCGGCATTAGTCAGCTCATCCCAATTAGTAATTCCTTCAGCCATCTCTGGATAGAACTTACGAATCTCTGACCGAGTCATACTGTTTTGAATGCCGATAAAAGAAGCATCTTCAATTGAAGTTGCGTCTCTTGAAATACGAAAATTTTCTGGTGGGATAAGTTCTAACTTAACGCGAGATTTATTAATTTCTCTACGTACACGTACATTAATATATACAAGTTCAACTTCAGGTCCCATACCATCTGAACCGGCTACAGCGCGGTTTTCAAATTCTAGATCCCCTACGACTTCTAAGCTATCATCAGATAAGATTTCATCTAACTTAGTTTGACTAATCTCTTCGTATTCTTCAAACACATAGTCATAGTCTTCAATATAACCCCAACGGATCACCGCATTCTTCCATAGTAAAGCGGATTTCATCCATTGTTCTAGGATTTCCCACCCATTATTCTGTTTAAAAATTGTGTAGTTCACCAGCATCGCTGCATCTTTAGCGCCCTTAAAGGCACCTGGGGTATCGTTCCATGGAAGGAATCGACCAATGCGCTGATTGCTTAGGAACAAATCACAAAGAACTGCGGTGTATGCTTCAACAACCTCAGTCGTTGAAGTGTCTACAATTGCTGAAACACCTTGAGGTGATAAATGAGCAACAGGTAAACCTGCATATTCATATGTAGCTTTAAGTCTTTCTCGTGCAAGATCAGAAGAGTTTAACCAATCACCAGTGGAATTATTAACGCCACTTTCAACTAAGTTAATTAACTGCTCATCAGTTACACTTTCTTTATACCCTTGGGCTGTCATTAATACTTCCCTCCGGTATTTGAATATATAGGTTTAGACTTTTCCAATTCCTTTGAGGTATATGTACCAGCTTTAGGAAGAGGTGCTTGCGGCTTTTTAGCCGGTTTCATTTTTGGTGTTTCATGAACAAATCTAGACATTTACCGCTCCTGGGTTATTTATCTGTGTCTTCTAACTTTATCTGCAACATTTTTAGGTTGTTTACTATGTTGCTTTCCTGCCTTAATACTTTTTCTCTTAGCCCTAGTAGTAGCGGCGTGTTCAGCTGACGTGAGACTTGCCACAGCTGAAGCCGGCATATAACGCTCTCCAGTCGCCAGCGGACCCTGTGTAGACGGTTTACCACTTCGTGTTCTCCATTTCTGAGAAGTCCATTTGCTTAAACTTTTCTGTGAGGGTTTCTTTGCCATTAATCTCGGTAGCCCCCACCGTTTGCTTTATATTGTTTAGCAAGCATCTGAGCTTTACGAGCGGACCATTGGCCCGGCCTACCACCTTTATTACCCGCTTTAATGCGGTTAAACAAGTTCTTGCGCATTGTTGGTTTGGTATAATTCCCTGCTTCATTAACTGCCATCTTTTTAATCCCCCTTATTTGCAGCAAGTGGCCCGTATCTTACTTGTGGGTATTTGTTAGTAAAGTATTTATAAGGTGTAGTACCTTGAGAGTTCCAATAATTATAATTATCTCTATCTTGTTCATCCGCTGATGAATCCCAAAATAAGCCTAATAGGGCATCTGAAACTGAATTGCGTTGAGACATTTCTTTACCTTGATCATACGCCATTTGAGCTGCAGCTATCTCATCTTGTAATTGGTTAAAATAAAATGATCTTGTTCCTTCAAAGTTTTTTAAGTCTTGGGGAAATAAACCACCTGAAGTACGCAATGCTGCATTTTTAGCCCGGTCTTCTTCTCGCCAGAGCCAATCTACTTTTTCTATTGGATTTGTAGGCAATTGATTTTTGTTAAAGTGATGTTCCATTTCTTCAGCCATTATAGCTAAATTACTTAGACTAGGAGTTCTTGGAACATTAACAAAATTGTTTTCAGAGTTAGAGCGCCATCGACCTTTAATATAATTAGGATCTATATTATATTTTGAAGCTTGATTATTTATTGCAATTTGTTTTTCAGGATTATAATAAGTAGTATCTACTTTTACACCTTTATCTATAGCATCTTTTACCATAGCATCCATTTTTCTTTTAGCTTCATCAATAACAATTCTATCTTCATAGTTTGCTAAATCTTGGGATAGCGGTCCCTTTTTCTTCATTACCATTTTACTTTATGAGACCAGTACTTTGCTGACAAAGGACCTGCAGGTTTACCCTGAGCATTATGACGTGCATAGTAAGACTTCTTACGGGCTTTATCTTTTGCTGATGTTGGATTCTTACCAGCACCGGTTACACCTTGCTGACCAAATCGAATTAGTCGCTCTTTACCACCCGACCTCGCAAGGACAGCATGGGACTTTGTTGGATGTCCGGGGGTTCGCTTAGGTTTATTATATCCAGAGAATCTTTCTCCTGCTTTTTCAATTGACATTCTACTTCTCCATTTCCCCAATATACTACGGGACTTTTATATTGCTTTCTTTTCCATTTAGATTTTATTCTCATGTCCCATCCATATTCCAAAGACACCTGTCATTACACCCATAACAACAGAGACAAAAGCAGATTGAGCAGCCGTTGGGGCATCTAATGCCATAAACCATTCGGCGCATCTCCATGACATAATTGTGCTAACAAGCATCATAAAGCGTGGAAGTATTTTCCATTTTAAAAATATTTCTATAGACATTATATTCTCTTTAAATAAGGTGGCGGATTTATCCCCTACTTCCGCCGGAGTAGTGAGGACACGGGAACTCTAAAGCCACTGTGTGTTATCTTGGTTCTCTTTAGAAAACTTCTGAGACCAAGGTACTTTATTAACAGTTAGCTTATCATAGTGTGTTCGTAATGTTTCAAGAGCAATTGCTACTGCCATAACGGTATCATCGTGACAACCAGGCGCAGCCTCTGTCCTACCTGAATCAGTAGATATATAATCTTTTAATTCTTGTATCATTACTTTAGATGCAATCCAAATATCATCATTCTCAATTGCATTCTTTAAATTACCAATAATATGTGGCTTAGTTACTTGAGTTGTTCTAAACCCAGGTACCTGTCCTTCTTCCTTCGAGATGGAAGAGATCTTAGTTTGTTTATATAAGTTTATATAATTCATCTGTGTTAATCGAGATAGCGTGGCGACGCCCATGGAATTACTTTCAACAGTAAGCAATGCATTATTATAGTATCTACCTAAGTAAAATAAAAGATCACCAAACTTAGAAGGATCTAAGTGGTTGTCTCTAAACAAAGCAATTACTTTTCTATTTATATCTAAAACTACAGCTGTTGAATAATCTTGACCTACCCCTAAAGCGACATCAGCAGCAACAATATAATTACTATCCCAGTCTGGATAGTCCCATATGTGGAGTTTACCTTCATTAGAAGGTTCCCAAGTAGATGCTGCAAAGTCAAAATTCATTTTCTTTTCAGGAGCAACAGGTATTAGCTTAGCTGTTTTCTCAGGATCAAATACAGAAGAGCCTGCCGTAATAAAGGCTTCATCGGGAGATGCCGGGTATTCCTGGCGGAATTTTAATTCCCCACCTTCAGCAATCTTCAACCGACGCCAGTAGAGTTGACCATCATTTAAATTGTACTGCTCTACCAGTAGATCCTCTTCTGTGGATCGTTCAAAACCTTCCGGTGGTTCTCTCCAATATTCTGGAGTACTGAACCATGGAAGAAATAACGCGAGGTAATCATTCTCACCTGCTATTGCACCTTTCCATAATCTATAGAACTCTCCTTGAGCACCATTAGCCGTAGACTCAATAATGACTTCTGTACCTGGCGCTTCAGATATACCCTGAAACAAACCAGCTAGGATCTTCTCATCATGTGTCCAGAACGCTACCTCAGATAGGTGTGCAATTGTAGGAGTAGTACCACGACCAGCTTCTGGAGAACCAGCTGTATAGAGTCGATAAGAACCAACAGGTCTCTCACCTGAAGTATCTTTAGGAAAGTGAGGTGCTGAGATAACAATCTCTTTAGCATTTGATTTAACCTCATTAGGTCTATATATAGGATTCATATTCTTAATGATATTCCTACTCATAGTAAACAGGGCATCTGAAGTCGCACTATCATGCGCCATAACAACAGACCGAGCATGTGGTGTAAAGTATGTTTTCCAAAACACTCTACCAGCACAGTAGGTTGATATACCCTGTTGCCGAGCTTTTAAGATAATAGCGCGAACCTTCCCGGTTTCAGCAAGCTGCTTATCTAAGGCTTTATTAATTTCATCTTGACATGTATTAAAAGTAAAATTAACAAACCCAGCTCTAGCATCTTTTGTAATAATTTTAATATTGTCTTTAGCAAAGCTACTGAAGTCGTTCTCGTAAGTAACTAACTTATTTCGCTTCTGCTTCTCTTCTAAAAGTTTTAGAAGCTCCTTCTTGTCTGTCATAATAGTAGTCCTCACTAACTTTACTTTAAGGGGACATTTAAATGTCTCCTTTAAGAGGGGGAGGATAACCTACTATATATATACTATATACTCTATAAGTATACAATATACATACTATAAGAATATTTTAAGTACAGAGATACAGGTTAGGGTGAGATAAATACAGGCTAGAGGATAGATTAATCTAACTTAAATATATAGCATACCCCGTTATAGTTCTATACCCCCTACTTTTCCTATATATAAACCTCAATATTCCCTAAAGTAAAGTTTAGTGTTAGCAGTATACTACTAACACTAAACTTTACTTGAAGTACCGCTCTCTATATATACTTATAGTGACCTAAGGGCTATCACCATACTCTCACAGCTACTCACACTGTACACGAATTTTCTCTATACATTCTTTCTCTTATACTCTCTAACTATACTATGAGTGCCTATCGGCACTCTCTCAATAATATAAAAATTCAACCCTAACTTCATAAAGCGAGTCTCATATCATGCAACTTCTTCCTTCCGATACTATCAATTCTCCCAAACGCCTGCTCGAAGATATTCTTAACGAAATCTGTGCACGCTTCTATAAATCCGAAATGACAGAGTTCGCACAATTCTACGATGCCATCTTTCACGACGAGCAGTCACTTCATCTCTCTTATGCGTGCGATACTAACTTCTTCAAACGCTACTTCGATGATAAGCAAAATATACAAAAATTCTTTGCTATTCATTTCCAAGAAGACGATGACTTCCCATTCTAGTCTACTTAAAATATATATAGAGCTTAAACGCTCTATATATATTTTTGGTAAACCACCAACATCCAACATCCATACCCACAAGAAGCTAACGCTTCTTTTCCTATAGTATTAAATTAAACCTCCAACCGAAAGCTAATCTCATGTTACTATTCAATTCCATATTTCTTATCACCAGTATCTTCATTATCTGGTGGTGTATCTCAACTGCTAAGGACACGCTCAATGACTGAATATATCTATCGTGTATATCCTGATGGTACGGTGCAAATCATATGGCGCCGTTAAAACTATTCGGATACGTAATCCTCTCAGCATTAATCACATTCGACTTGTGGCTCTTAATGCTCATCACCTAAATAAAAAAGAAGCTAACGCTTCTTTTCCAAAACATAAAGCGACAGACCGACATCCTGTGCTACTAGAGCTTGCTCTGAGTCAAACCCGTCATCTTTACAAAACCCTCAAACTTTTCTAAAAGGAACAAGATAATGCAAAACTTTCAACCTCGTAATTACCGCATTGATAATGTTGAACTCAACTGGGCCAAGCTTGCAAAGCCTGTATCACCTTTCGGTGTAGCTCAATACGAACTGCAAATTGCAACAACTGATGCAACCACAGCCGACGAGTGGCGCGCTAATCATCTCAACGTCAAACCTGAGATTGATAAAGAAAGCAAAAAGCCAACTGGTAAGTTCACAGTCTCACTCAAACGCAAAGCTGTCAAAGCTGATGGTTCTGATAACGGTGCTCCAAAAGTAGTTGGTGCCGACGCTCAGCCTATCGATGCTTCAAAGCTTGGTAATGAATCTCGCGGTAATGTAATCATCTATCAAATGTATTACAAAAACGCAGGTCGCGAAGGCATTAGCAATTCTCTAACAGCTGTTCAAGTTACAGACTTTAAAGAATACACTGGTGATTCAAGCTTCGAACCTATCACTGGCATTGCATCTGATGTACCGTTTGCAACAACTGCACCTGCTCCAGCAGCAGAAGCAGCTCCCGCAGACCCATTCTAAAACCTCTGAGAGTTCACGCTACGGCGTGAGCTCTCAGTTTTCCGAAGACCCACATCCATACTACAACGGCTATCGCCGCTTTTCCAATGCAACTGATACTATATTTCTCAGCTCTGCTTTATAATATACTTCCTGAGCACGAAGATAAACTGCTCACCTTATTCCTCATTAGTGCGTTGCCAGGATACCACACTAATAGGCAGAGTAAGACTCGCTCAGAACCTGGCATAACCGTACGTCCTCAGCATGACATTAAACTGCTGACATTATTCCCATAGCAGCTCTAGCGTTGTAGCACATTCTCTCCTTGTGTGCTCCGCTAGAGCGCTTACATTTTCGTTAACCTACATCCAAAGGTATTCAAATGACCACTGATAACGACGACGACGTCACTGCTGTTGCTTATGTAACTAAAGAATTCACATTCATCGACCCACTCAGTGACGAAGAATGTTATTCCTTAATAGCACTAGCAAAATCTCAAAACATAAGTGCAGTTATAAATAATAACTGTCGTATTGTGCTATTTGCTACAGAAGACTTAACTACAGCTACTGCTATACTATCTGAACTCGGGTTAATCGAAAGTATCGGTTATATACGCGAAATAACTGAGTGGAGCATTGTCGGCCTACAACCTGAATATGAATTTGATATTACATTTACACCAGAAAGTGATAACGATGGCTAAACCACTACTCAATCCACTTCGTCATGCAATCAAAGCATACAAGTTCACAGTCACATCTAAAGATGACAAACAACTCTTACAACTTAAACAACTTATCTCTCAACACAATGCGAGTATTCGTCGATTTGTACGCAATCACAATAGCCTTCCACCAAGCAAACTACTTCGTGTTAGCTTAATGGCTCGTGGTAAACGTCGTGATAAATTCGGTCGTCGCTTGCATTCTAACTGTGATTCAAATCTACGTCACGAATACGCATCACACTTCGATGTTTATATACACGACTCTTCAGAAAACCACGAGCTTCGTAACCAAATCGAAACCGGATTAACTCCGACTCAACAACGCAAAGCTCGTAAAATTGAAAACACTCGTCTACAACAAGAGTGGCAGGATGACGATAAACTTCGTAAGCAAGGCGTCTACTTCCACTACATTATAAACAAATACGGACAACGCACTAAACAATACATGTCTTACAATAAATACGTAGAACATGCTCGTAATTTACACCCGAATATGCCTGAAGCTACTTTCAATCGTATCTTCTCTAACTAATACATCAACCATTCCGGAATAGTAACGGCCGGATATCGAAAGGTTCATCGTTCTATGCTAGCTGAAATCATGACCACACTCGGATTCATTCTTCCTGTTTTATTTCTTATCCGAGCAGTCAATTATTATTTGAGGTAAAACATGTCTAAACTCGACGATGAAATGATATCACGGATATCTGATAATCTACCCTTCCTACGTCTTGCTATTACCGAAGCAAACACACATACACGCGATGAAATCGCAAACTTCTTATGGCAATGGATGAAATCAAACGAACATGAAATTGATAGCATATGGCGAGCACAAGCTATCACAAATCGTAACCGTCTTAACTCTGGCTATACGAAAGCGATGCACTAATGTATATTCCGCAAATTATTGCTGATAAATTCTATGAGCACTTCGAGAAAGAACTCTATGAATTTACCTTCATGTTCAAAACCGAGTCTTATTTAAATAACCAAAGTATCATATCACTATGTGAAGCAGCAGTATGTGCAGCACACGACGTCTCTGTTGAAAACTACATTAACGAAAAAACCGATGTTTCTTACGATACGATATTCGGTGATGCTGCAAGTATGACTGAGCAAGTCATTAATCTTATGCTTGCACGCTTTGCAGCACAACATAGCGGCATGAAAAGCTGGTCAGCATATCAATTCAGTGAATGGAAACAATCCGGAAAGGTTCCAACCAATGGGTAAACTTAAAAATCTTTTAATTGAAATAGATACAATTATAGAAGAAGAAACAGAAAAAGGCTGGGATTATGCAATCGAGGCTTTCTATGATGCTAAAGATAATACCACCGTATATATTATAGAAAGCCTCGAAAAACTCGCTAACAAATATAATTTAGAATTCGAAGACCTCGAAGTACTGTTTCAAGACGAAACTATTCACCATAAAATTGAAGACTCTATCGAAAATCACTGGAACCTTTAATGTATCAATATGAAATATACATACCTACCGAGTTCGACTCGGCAATCCAGTATGTCGTCAACACATTCGCCATATTCTTCGGTGGTTGCACAACCCACTACAAAGCCGAAGGATTATGGCGCGACAACGACGGCCTGCCAATGCAAGAACCTATCACAATTGTACGAGCAATTTCCACCAAGGAGAACGACTTCCCAACTCGCGACATGGCTCGATACATCAAAACCACGTGTAATCAAGAAGTCGTCCTCTGGACTAAGCAAACTATTCAAGCAACTTTTGAGGATTAAATAATGTCAACACTTATTGTAAATCCAATCGGCTCTCAAAATCTTATGTTCCGCCGTACTACTAAACGCTATGGCAAACGGCCTGGCACACTCAGTTCTAACCGCGGCTTCCTTAAAATCTCACGAGATTCTAAAACCGGTCGCTTTGTTGCGAGACCAATATCATGAACTTTAAAGAATTTACAGTACGCTTTACGCAAATTCTACTATGGTTCTCTGCATTCCTGACTCTCTATTATATACTCGCATTGTAACTTAACTGAAATTAAAAAGCCACTAGAAATACTTAGCGTATCTCTAGTGGCTTTTATCTACTTTTTAATGACCCACATCCGACAGTTCCTTAATCTTGCGGTCGAGTTCCTCTTCCGTCATTGCAGTCGCATCAAGATTCTTTGTTGTCTGGTCAATTCTTTGCAGCTTCGGCTGCTCATACTCTGCTAATGCAATTGCCAGGCGCTCAATAGTTTCCTGGTCTTCAACTTGCATTGCTTTAATTAATTGTACTTTAAGAATTTCAACAGCTGTCGGCATCTCCGTAATAATTTCATCACGAATTTTCTTAAATTCAGCTGCTGATAATTTCATAGCTTCTCGTAGTGCTTTATTACGTCTACGAGTTTCTGCACCTTTCGCTTGCATCTCACGAGCTTTCTCAGAGTCCATATAGGGCTTGAGTTGCTTTAACGAATTAGGGTGCTTTCCACAGTTCTCATAACCCATGTTAACCTCCAAGTTAAGTTGTCTTTAAGGAGACATTTAATTTTTACTAACCCACATCCGGAGTCGGCTCATGCGTATTAAGCCAATAAATCCGTATGCTAAGCTACTACGTGATCGTAAATATAAACCTCAAATAATTAAAAACAAAAAGAAATATAATAGAAAAAGACAACGTAATGAAAAGGAACAAAAAGAGTATGACAGATTATTTAAGAATCATGAAGGAGATTGAGGATAGCCAGACGGCTAACGCCGCCTCTCCAAAGATTAAAAGAAAGGAGCCTAATATGGCTAAAGTAACCGCAGTACAAATATTGAAAGAAGCTGCAGCTCTTAAAGAAAAGAAGTCCAAAGATTACCAAGGTGGTAAATGGACTGAAGAAGATTACTTCCCATTCGGAGAAACATCTTATGTTCACATGATTCATACAAAGTATTTGCGCATGCGAAACATTGTTGAAGGTAAACAAGAGACAAACTTCGAGGCACTTGAAGATACGCTTATTGATATGGCAGTTTATTGTGCTATGTTTGCAGCATACTTGGAGAATAATAAAGGTGATGAATGAACCACCCAGTAGCAAAATACCTTATGTGTTCCTATGCCTACTATGTTGAAGCAAATCCGCTAGTATCAGATGCAGAGTTTGACCAGCTAGCAAAAGATATGCTTAAAGACTGGGACACGATTGAGCATCAGCACAAGCGCCTAATATCTAAACATGACTTAGAGGCAGGCACATATTTGGGTAAGTATCCAACAATAGTTAAGAGTGCTGTTGCAAGTTATAGGACATCCCAATTTTAATAGAGTAGGAGGACTACCAAGATGAACAGCAATGATAGAGTGTAGTGGGTTAGACTTATTATGGTGGCAATGGTGGATCCTTGCCATGATAACAATAAATACGGGAATCAATATGATTGTATTCTTCAAACATAGATTTAAAGGAAAAGATAAAGATGTTTAATGTTGGTGATAAAGTAGAAAAAGTTGGCGGGGATTACACGTTTGTAGGAATCGTCGTTTCAGTATTTGAAAAGCTAAGTGGTGCTATTCGCTTAGTAGTTGAAGATGATCGTGGTGTACTACATGTATATAGCGAAAAGATTTTGAGGCACGTTGAGTAATGGAACTACATATATTTTATGGAACCGATCAATACAAAAACCGAAAGGCTCATGTATTTATTGAAGAAGACGGTTCATATACAGTCACTATGATTAGTGACTCTGCAATAATTGAAGACCGTAATATTAAAGGACACTCAGAACAATACGCAGAAGATTGCGCAGAGAACTGGGTGTTAGGTATCATTTAGAAAGGAAACAATATGGCTTGGCTTGCAGAACATAATTATATTCTTACAGCTAAAAAGATTATTCACCAAGGTACTCCAAGAACTGGTCGTAATGGTGTAACTTATTCACTACCATTTCAACAAATTAAATTTGACTTAAGCACTGGTCATATACCATTACTAACTACACGTAGAATGTTTTACAAAGGGGTGCTAGGTGAATATGCTGCAATGATTAGAGGCCCTAAAAATATTATCGACTTTCAAAAATTCGGTTGTAACTATTGGGATAACTGGGGTGATGAAAACGGTGATATAAATATTGACTATGGCAATGCTTGGATTGATTACAATGGCGTTAATCAAATGGAGTATGTGCTAAACAGCTTACGCAATAACCCTTCAGATCGTAGAATGGTTATTAATGCATGGCGACCTGATAGACTTGAAGATCTTAGTTTACCATGCTGCCATCACAGCTATCAGTTCTGGTCCGATGGTACTCATCTTGATTTACTATGGATTCAACGCTCTGGTGATTGGATGATTGGTGTTCCAAGTGATATGGTATTAGCAAGTGTTATGCTACTATGCTTTTCCAGCTTAGCTAACCTTACGCCAAGAAACGTTAAAATGGTTATTGGTGATGCACATATCTATGCTGAGCATATTGAAACTGCAATAGAGCAATGTCGTAGATTAGCCTGGAACCCTGCAATATACGATTTAAAACCTCAAACTGATTTGTATTCTTTTGTTCCTAGTGATTTAGACATTACCCAATACAAATACGAACCTCCATTAACTTATTTATTAAAGGATTAAAAATGTACACAGTTAACAAAGAAATCCCGTGGCATTATCATATCGAAGACATGCATACTAAGTTTGGTGTGCATGACTGGGTGAATAATAAGATAGACTCAGGTGATAAAGAATCACTAAAGAAATTCTTAGAGTTTCGTATTAACTTTTTGAAAGAAGAATTGAATGAAACAGAAACCGCATTTGCACAAGGTGATCCTCAAGAAATTGTTGATGGTCTTATTGACCTATGTGTTATCGCCATTGGTACACTGGATGCATTCAGCTGCGACGCCGCTGGTGCTTGGGCTACCGTTATGGAAGCCAACATGGCGAAAGAACCTGGTATTAAAGCTACGAGGCCCAACCCTCTCGGTCTTCCTGACCTTATTAAACCTGAGGGATGGGTTGGACCGGACCATACGCACACTACGGGTTTTCTAACAAGGGTGTTTTAATGAGTATTGATTTTAAACCTTGCCCCCATTGTAGTGAAGGAATAGCAGAAGCGCTTTATATTATAAATGATAAAGCAGAATGGTTCTGTCCTAGTTGTAATACTTCTAGTTCAGCTGCCCTTATAACCCCAAGCTCTTACCATACAAGAGAAGAACTTCAACGTTTACACTCTTATGGTGAAGATTAAAAGGACACAAAATGAAAATCAAAGTTACCCAAGAATTCGTCGACCAGTGTGTAGAGCGTTCAAAGATTTACAACGCAGGACAACGATCTGAGCAACAGCTTATCAGAGATATTGAATGCGAAATCTTTGAGTACCATATGATTAGTACAGGTGAATGGGATGACCACGAATCTTGGAAAGTTGATGGTGTATCCGATGTTTATGGTAATGTTGACGTAAAATTTATTGACAAATACTATAATATTGCTCATAAGAAAATGGCATATCTTGCTTGGCAATCTACGGACGTCAACACATTTATATTCTGTGAATGGGTTAATCGTCCTATGGGTCTCCTTAAAGCAGGTGATGAAGTAGAAGTTAATGTAGTAGGTATCCTTTCTTATATGGACTTCCTTAAAAATCTGCGGCCCTCAAAGTTTAATGCAGGATATTATGTAAATGCCAGAGCAGTTGCACAACCCTATGACGCGTAACTTAGTTGACCATATTACTGGGTTACCATTTGAAATAATTAAATGTCCATCATGCACAATCGAATATTACAGAATGTGGATTGATAGACTTGAAGACCGCTGCCCTAAATGTCTCAACCAGCATATGCTAGAAAGTGAAACTAATGAGACTAACATTTGATATTGAAACTGACGGACTAGATGCTACTAAGGTATGGTGTTTAGTCATGCAAAACATTGACACAGGTTGTGTCATGAAATACACAGACTACTCAGATAAATACCATGGTAATATTAAAGATGGCTTAGCTGTCCTTAATAATGCTGAGCTACTCGTAGCACATAACGGTATTGGATTTGATGCACTACAAATCTTAAAGATTTACGGATTAAATTTGTATGATAAAAAGTTCTTTGATACTTGGATTGCATCTCAAGTACTGAACTATCGCAGACCACATAAGCATGGTCTTGCAGGTTGGGGTCAGCACTTAGAGTACTCTAAGTTTGATTTTAATGAGTTCGATAAATTCTCAGAAGAGATGATGACATATTGTGTGCGTGACGTACAACTGAACACAGCTATCTTTAAGAAACTAATGGAAGAGCTAACAACTATTTCAGCTACTCAACCACTTATCCGTGAAGGTTTACGTGGTGAGATGGAAGCTGCTAAGTTTGATGCTTACTGCCGCTACTATGGCTGGCAGTTTGATATAGAGAAAGGTAAAGAAACACTTTCTCAAATCATTAATCGCATGAAAACTATTGAAGCTAAGGTTGAGCCTAACCTTCCACCGATTACTAAGTACATTGACAAAGCTCCTAAGACTCCGAAGTTCACAAAGAAAGGTGAGTATACCGCAACCACAGCTCGGATGCTTAGTGAATACTTTAATAAACCAGTAGCTATTACTGACACACATATGCTAGCTGCAGGTCGTGAGTTCCAACGTAAAGAGGTTGTTAAAGCAACACTCGGTAACATGGAACAGGTTAAAGAATATTTATATTCTATTGGCTGGGAACCTGATGATTGGAAGATGGAACGTGGAGTACATGGCTGGGAAAAGAAATCACCCAAGCTAACATCTACATCTCTTGCTAAGGTTGGTGAACACGGTTTACTCATCGATGAATGGACTACACTTCGGTCACGTAAAGGTGTACTCGAAGGTTGGTTCCGTGAACTAAAGGATGGTAGATTGCATGGTCGTTTATGGATTGTAGGTACACCTACCTTCCGTTGTCGTCATGAAGTAATCGCTAACCTACCATCAGCTAATGCAGCTTGGGGTAAAGAACTACGCGAACTACTTGTAGCTGAGCCAGGTCGTAAGATTGTTGGGGCTGACTCTAGTGGTAACCAATTTAGATCGCTAGCACATTATGTCTCTGATCAAAACCTAACAAATCAAATCTTGTCTGGAGATATCCATCAATATAATGCAGACATCATTGGCACAGATCGTAGAACAGCTAAGACATGGATCTATGCTTTCTTGTTTGGCGCTGGTCCTACTAAGCTAGGACAAGTACTAACAGGTAAGAAGATTGTTAAAGCTGGTAACGATTCAATCGAAAAGTATGGTGATGCCATTCCAGGTTTAAAAGATTTGAAAAACCGAATTGAAGAAATCTGGAAAAAGACTTCAGCAAATTGCATTGAAGGTTATATACCTGGGCTTGATGGTCGCCGTGTATATACACCGCAACCTTACCAAACTCTTAATTACCTATTGCAATCTTGTGAAGCAATCACAACTAAGTCTGCAGTTGCTTACCAAATTGAAAAGATTAGAGAAGAAAAGCTTGATGCACAACCACGCTTATACTATCATGATGAAGTAGCTTGGTCTGTTGCAGATAAAGATGCTGATCGTGTTTTACAAATTCTTACTGAATCATTTGCTGAAGGACCTAAACAAGTCGGAGTTACTATCATGGCAGGTGAAGGTTCTATTGGAAACAATTATGCAGATGTTCACTAATAAATCTGGAGTCACTTATGACAAACATTAATATGCTAGTAGATGCAGATTCTATTTTCTTTAAGGTAGCATATGGTTCAACAACAGAATCAGATCTACGAAAGAACTATAGTAATTTCTGTAAAAAGATGGAGCTTACTGTTAAAGATAAACTCTGTAATTCTTTTGATGAAGAGGAAATCTTTACTCCTTACTATGCAGTAAAAGGTACGGGTAATTTCAGAAAAGATATTTATCCAGAATACAAATCACACCGTCCTGATCTTGATCAAGACATTAAAGATAAGCTAAACTTTCTGCATCGCTACGCCTTAGACCAAGGTGCAGTTGCTGCAGATGGAATGGAAGCAGATGATTTAGTTTCTATCTGGGCATATGAAGCCAGAGAAAACGAAAATCAATATGTTATTTGTGGTATTGATAAAGACTTACTACAAATACCTGGTAACCATTACAACTACGGTAAAGACACATGGCAGTTTATCGATGATGACGAAGGTCATTTAAGATTAATGCTTCAGTGTTTAACCGGGGATAATGCAGATAATATTCCCGGCTTAAAAGGTATTGGCCCTAAGAAAGCTGAAAAGATTTTGAAGGATATACCAGAAAAACGTAGATGGAATAGAGTTAGAGCAGCTTGGCGAGGACACGGCGCTTCCCTAAAACAATTAGAAGTTAGCCATCGTTTATTACGAATGCTAACATCATGGAACGAGTATGAAGATATTAGAACACACCTTCAGAATAAAACCGTTGTCAGCAAACAACATGACGTACAGGAACAAGTCAATCAAACAGAGAGTTTACATTGACTATCAAAATGAATTACGTGATGAAATCCGAGGGGTCGAGTGGCCCTTCGGTGATGAGCAAGTAACCTTCTATATTGTAGCAGGTTTCTCTAATCGAGCAGCTGATATTGACAATGTAATTAAACCACTCCTCGATACATACCAAGGTATCTTTGAGGAGTTCAATGACAACAAGGTTTATCATGCAGAACTACACAAAACTATCGTGCCAAAAGGAAGAGAATTCCTTTACGTCCGAGTGGGAAGAGTTCCACAATCAAAAGCACAAGAAGGTAAAGAGGTTGCAGAAGAGACAAGCAAGCTCTTTGAAACGGAAAAGAATCAGACAAACTAAAGAAGAAAGGTTATGGAGATGACACGATACGTACAAACAGAATGCCCTAAATGTGATTCATCAGATGCATTTACTATCTACGATGATGGCGCACACTGTTTCTCATGTAACTACTCAACAAAGAAAGTACCAGAAAATATGAATGAATTCAATGCCTTATCTACAGCAACTTCAACTACTAGACTAGATGAAATTGCAGACCTAAATAGTTTTGCTATTACAAGCAGAGGTATTTCAAAGTCAGTGGTCGATCACTTCGGAATTAAGATGGCAGTAAACCCTGACGGTTCTGGAGGTTCTCACTACTACCCTTATACTAAAGACGGTAAAGTCACAGCGTACAAAGAACGTAAACTACCTAAAGACTTTCGTACACACGGAGACTTTAGTAATACAGAACTATTCGGCCAAGCACAAGCCATGGGTGGCAAGTCTCTTGTAATTACTGAAGGCGAACTAGATGCTTGCGCAATGGCTCAAGCGTTCTATGATAAGTACAACAAAGTATTTCCTGTAGTATCCATCCCATCTGCATCAGGTACTAAAGTACTACTAGATCAACTGTCATTTATCCGACGCTTTGAAACCGTTGTACTATTCTTTGATCAAGATGAAGCTGGTAAAGCAGCTGTCGAGAAAGCAGCAAAGATTATTGGTGCTGGTAGATGTAAAGTTGCTAAGCTAATAGAAAAAGATCCATCAGATGAGCTACTAAAGCATGGCTCTTCTAAATTACTTCAAGCTTACTGGGATGCACAGACCTGGTCACCAGCTGGTATTGTAGTTGGCGAACCAATCTGGGAACAGTTCAAAGCTCGCCAGTCAATTGAAAGCATCCCATACCCTGCCTGTCTTGATGGACTTAACAATAAACTAAATGGAATACGACATGGTGAAATTACTTTATTTACTTCTGGCACTGGTAGCGGTAAGTCTACTGTCATTAAAGAGATTGCTCTTGACTTACTGGCTAAGACTAACGATAAGATTGGACTTATATCTCTCGAAGAAAGTGTTGGAGATACTGCAGAAAAGTTTATCGGTATGGCACTCCAGCGATCTAGCATGGACCTTAAGGCTATCTCAGATGCGGAACTTAGAAAAGGATTTGAGCAGGTCTTCAAGGACGAAAGGCTTGTACTTCTCGACCATCAAGGATCTTGTTCGGACACTTCGCTCTTGGATAAGATTGAATACATGGCGCTCATGGGTTGTAAGTATCTCATCCTTGATCACATTACCATTGCAGTATCTGAAGGCTCTGAAGGATTGGGTGGTAACGAAGCGGTAGATAAACTCATGAGTGATCTACTTAAGATTGTGAAGAAACATAACATATGGCTTGGTCTAATCTCACACCTGAGAAAAGCACCAGGCGGTGGCAAATCATTTGAGGAGGGTAACCTTGCGTCGATCGATGATATCAAAGGCAGTGGCTCGATCAAGCAGATCTCGTTCGACATTATTGCCTTTGCGAGAAACTTGGTATCAGACAATGATACAGAAAGAAACACCATTAAGTTTAGAGTCCTCAAGTCACGATTCACTGGAAAAACCGGGTCAGCTGGAGCTGCCGCTTATTCTCCGGAAACAGGACGACTAAGCTCAACACTTGATGAAACTTTTACGAGTATATAATTATGCCAACACAATTAAAACTTGATCAATTATTTATGGATATTGCATTTCGTGTAGCACAAATGAGTCACGATGAAGATACAAAAGTTGGTGCTGTAATTGTTAAAGACGGTAACATACTTAGTATGGGTTATAACGGCATGCCTTCGGGCATGTCGAATGACTGCAAGCATGCCAATGGTGCAACCCATAAAGAAGTAATCCACGCTGAAGCTAATGCAATATGTAAGCTAGCTAAAAGCACAGGGTCTTCTGAAGATGCAACACTATACTGTACACTTTCACCGTGTATAGAATGTGCTAAACTAATATTACAAAGTGGCATTAGCCGAGTGGTTTTTGCTGATAAGTATAAAGATGAAACAGGTATCTTATTACTAATGCCTGTATCTCGCATGTCAATAGATAGGATTAAATATGCAAGCACAACTCCAATACCTGACGGAGAAGATAAGAAAAGCTAAAGCGCATATTGCTTGTAGTCTACTGAAGTTAACAACTGAAGATGACCTTAAAGCCTACCTCGTGTTTACAATGGATACAATTCAACAACACTTTACTCGCAACAGTATACGTGGAAACAAATCATACCAAGGTGAAGCTAACCTTACTCACTTGAGTACTACAGTTGGTGCACACATCCTCGATGATATTAAATACTATCACGATGATCAACCACCTTGGGAATGGTTTAAGCTACGTGTAATGATGGGTGATTTGTTTCTTGAAGCGTTCTATCAAACACATCAGATTAACATTGGTAAAAATAAAGATGATAGCTTTGTACCAATGGAAGGTCTAGACCGTGGGTTAAAACGAAGTCGTACTCACTATATTGTTGTACCAGAACTATGGAACTTAGAGATTCCAGCAGGTTCTAAAAACTTATTACTTGGTACGGTATTTGAAAAGCCTGAAGATATTTCAGAACTTATGCAACCAACAGAACGCCCAGTTATTAAAGGCTGGACTGAACAAAGGGGCAATGAGTTTATGCAATATCTCAGTCGCGACTTTGTTAAAAGCATGAATGTTCTACAACAAACTCCGTGGAAAATTAATACACAGATACGGGATATCTTAAATCGTAATCGAGAAAAGATATTAGATCAACACAAACACTTACCAAAGAAATATAAGTCTAAGGTAATTGAATTTGATTTAACAATGGCACGGTCTGAATTAATAAATGACCATACCTTTTATCAATATACTGAAGCGGATTATCGTGGACGTATTTATTACACCACACCCTTCTTAAACTTTCAAAGTAATGACATTGCCAGAGGACAAATGTTATTTGCTACTGGTAAACCAATGACCGAAGCAGGTTTAAGAAGATTGAAAATACATATTGCATGTTGCTACAATCAAACATACAATAAAGATAACCTACCTGATTGGCTATCTACTGATTACTTACCCTGCCTTAAAGATGAAGGCTTAGAGGATATCTCAGTGGATAAGATGACGCTTGAAGACCGTGAAGCATGGACTGATAATAATATAGATATGCTAATGGAAATTGCAGCTGAAGAACGTATTGAGTTATCAGCTGAAAAACCAATCACACTTCTTGCATGTGTATTAGAAATCTATAATGCACTTCAATCTGATGAAGACTACTATACGTATCTCCCAATCCCAGTAGATGGTAGCAACAACGGATGGCAACATTTGTGTGCAATGTCTAAAGATAAAGAAGCTGGTGAGCTAGTAGGGGTAGTTCCTCAGGAGATCCAGAAAGACTTCTATGTACAGTGTGCTAAGAATCTTATTACTAGATTACCAGAGTGGTTCAGCGAGCGCCAGATGCCCATGAAACATATACGTAAAGGTATTGCTAAGCGTGGTTCAATGACCCGTGCCTATAGTGCGGGTGCATTAAAGATAGCTGAGAACATGTATATGGATTGTCATGCAGAGGGTTACCTCGATAAGTACAATATCTCTAAGGAAGATTGCCAACTGCTTGCTAAGCATTTAGTTAAAGCAATCGATGAGGTATGTGCAGGTCCACTACAGACTATGAAGTTTCTACAGAAAATAGCTGAGGCAGAAATTGCTTCAGACTACGCTAAAGAAACACATCAGAAGTCTATCAACTGGACAACACCATCAGGCTTCCCTGTTATCTACGAAGCATTCATAGATAACGAGTTCAAAGAGAAGGCTACCATTAGCTGCAGTGAACGTAAGGTTAAGCCGGTAATCCGTAAGGAAGATGGTACAGAAGAACTGACTGATACCATACGTATCCAACATGTAGGTAAAGAGAATACAGACAAGCCTAAGATACGCTCATTCATGTCTGGTATCTCACCAAACTTTGTGCACTCTATGGATGCTGCACATATGGCACAGGTAATTAAAGAATGGGGCAGCGACTTTGGTGCTATCCATGATTCATTTAGTGTACATGCCTGTGACATTGATGATCTATTAGAAATAATTAAAGATAAATTTGTAGACATGTATGACTACGATAACTTCTTTACAGTTATACAACAAATGATTATCACTAATCCAAATAATTTTAACCATCCACAACCAGGCCTAGGTGCCTTGGAGATAAGAGAGGTATACAACAGTGACTACTTCTTCGCGTAAACAACCGGGGATTCTCCCGGTTCGTTTAGGGCTTGAACCCGATAACAAAACAGCATTGCGTGAATTAAAGATGGACGAATCTTTAGCCGATAAAATGACTGACAGACAACTCGATGAGTTGATTATTGAAACAGAATATAAACGCGTACAAGAATACTACGCTAACAAAGGAGAAGATGGTGAGCGATATGCAAGAGACTGGAAACAAGAAGCCTACCGTAAAATCGATGATAATTGATTTAGCCGTAGCACCGTTCTTTCTTATATCTAGTTTATGTTTATGGACCATTGTGTTTATTAGCAATCGTCATTTTATTCTTATTGAATTAGAAGAAGATGATGAGGATATATAAGAAATAAAAAAGCCCCTGAGAGTACCATTACGGTATTCTCAGGGGTTATTTTTTTTTGCAACCTTAGGGATTACATGCAGCTAGAGGTCTACGTTGCGTGGTTCTTTACGGACCATAGCAAGCATGTCTTTCTTATCAGCTTCGATCAGCTTAGAAGCACTAACATTTCTAGTAGACAATCCATTAGCATTCGTTATAATATTAATTATAGTAAACACTTCACGGTTAGTTAACTTGTCTGAGCTAATATCAATATCTGCATCAGCGATTCGCTTTAGTACTTCTTTAGTAACTTTAGTAGCTGTTCCACCAATGAACTTCATATACTCCTCTACAGATTCACCAGACTTCTTTGCTCTAAACTGCATAGTACGCTTAAAAGATTGACGTAGATTAAGATGCCTACCACCTTTTGCACTTTGAAATTGAAACGCTAACCCACGGAAAGGACCTTGGCCTTCACCAGCTGCCTTCCAATCTACCTCTAGCTCTGCATTACCACCATCAAGAAGTTTCTTTTTAACTTCCTGAGATGTTTGCTGATACCAGTTAGTAAAGATCTCATTAGTGTAGCTATGATTAGCAATACCATTATACCAATGCCGGTTAGCTTCTTGTCTAACAGAGGCTAGTGTACCTAAGTCTACAACATAAGCATCAAAGATTGGAAGAACAAATGGATCAGCACCTTGTGGTACATTATCTGTAATTGTTTTCCAAGATGCATCGCTACCTGTACGAGATATCATATTGCCATCGTAAGACTGCACTGCAACTGGCTGGATACGACCAGTGGTATAACCTCCTGGGCCTAGCTCTGGACGAACTGCAGAACCCTCTGCTCGTTCACGATACAGCTGTACTGAAACCTTCTTACCTTTGCTTTGACCTTCCTCAGGTCTAAATGAAAAGGATGTCTGTTCAGTAAGCTCAGGAACCATCTGCTTACCAGCAGCATAGCTTCGGAAACCCATAGCATTATCAAAGTAAAGTACTTCATTAGTAATGATAGAGTAAAAGGCATTTGCTTTAAGCAACCTACCGGCTGCTACCACCTTTGCATCAAGCACGTTAAAGATAGAATCAACAAGCATCGCATGAAGAAAATCAATGATCTCATCAGGTGTAGCCTTTATTGTATTACCGATAGCTCTGATCTGATCACCATTAGGCCCAGTAAATACGGTAGTATCTACATGCATCTTAAGTGATTGCAGTTCCTGTCCGTAACCCATAGTCATAGGTGACTTCTTAAGGAAGTTTTCTTTATCTTGAACTGCAAGATTTAAGATTTCAGAATACTCTGCAGCATGCTCCGCCGAGTAGAGAGCACCAGCCTGCTTAGCAACATTGCTTTGCATGTAATCTTTCATTGCAATACGCAAATCAATCTCATCAGTAGCTGTAAGATCCTGGGTACGAATTAAACCACCACGCTTAGCCATCTCTGGGATACCAAGTAGCGCAGCATTTGTAGCTGGACCGTGTGTCTTACCATCCATCTCAACAGTAATTGTTGAGGTGAACTGCTTGCCATCTGGTGCGTTACTACGGATTGCTTTGTCGTACTTAGCTAACTCCATATAGTAGCCAGCGAAGAACCCAAACTCTTTACCATGTCTTGCTAGCTCTGCCTTTAAGTTTGCAGAGAGCGGGTCATTACTAAAGCGCTGTTGCATTTCTAGTTTAATTGCTCTAGCTTCTTCAGGTGTATTTGAATTACGTAGTCTAACAATTATTTCTTTTGCAGCATCTACATCAAAGTTCTTAGAAGCATTAAGGAGTTCATTACCCCAAGCTACTGCTTGAACGTATGCACCAGTGTTACCTTGCTGGTTTTCATTAAACAATTTGATACGTTCAGCTTCACTCAGTTCTGCAGTCTTAGCAAACCCTTCCTTCTTAAATAACCTAGTAGCTATGGTTTCTTTCCAAGCAGCTTCTAAAGCACCGCCCTTACCAGCTTCCCATTTGAATACGTTACCACCACCTACAGCACCGCGGATAACTTTGTGTGATTGCGGATTATAGATTGTTTGTTGGACATGGGTACGTCCGGTTAAACCCTGAATAGAAAACGTAAGATGGTTTTTCTTACCAGAGTATCGAGCTAGTCCAGCTAATATGTTGACCGTCTTTTCACGCTCAGCTTGAACGATTTTTACAGGGTCATAAAGATTAGCTTTCCTAAGAAGCTCTTGGCGCTGCTCATCATCGAACGCTCGGTTAGCTGCGTTAGATAGCCGCTTCTTTTCATTCCTAGCTTCTGCAAGTGCTTTGTCACCTACACCTAGCATGTCTGAGTATGATTGGTTAGTAGCTACGTTTGCATTCAAAAGACCCAGCAACCCAACCATCATAGTTACATTCTCTCTAGCAGGGTCATTGACATACGCAACTTTATTATAATTTTTAATAGATTGGTTTAGCGTATCAATATTCCCTAAGTCCCCAACCTTTGTAGTAACCTTACGAACTCTTGTGCGGGCTTCATAAACCGGTTGAGCATCTTCAGATGGCGCAGTTAATGGTGGTACTTCAGGTTGTGCAAACAATGCTTTAAAACTTTCATTTAACCGATCAAGTTCCATTGCACCTTCAGTAGTTAACTGAAAGTATACTTGCCCACCTGGTACACCAACTTCACTATCATCTCGTAACAAAATATCAGGATTAGCGCGGGCATACACTTCTTTAGCAAGGTCACCTAAGAAAGTAAACGTATCTGAAGGAATAGCATCAATGTCTTTTAAATAATCATCGGATGGACGACCTTGGTTTGTAGCTTGCTGTCTTTTCCATGACTGATAAATTTCTCTACCTAATCTTTCCCGCCCTTTAGCCTTAGGCGCTCGAGTTGTAGGCACACCTGGTATTTGCGGTTCAGCCACATCAACAGCTTCAAAAGCATCAGTATCTGTTTGACCCTCAGCTTCCTCATTACTATACATTTGATTATGAAGATAAGCCTCAGTGGTTAAAGACATAATCTTTGAGAACTCTGGATCAACCCCGATACGACCGGTTTCTTCATTATATTTACCAGCATCTAATACACGGGGATCAAAGAAAATACTTTTAGCTGTAAGCGATACATTAGAACCTTTGGTTAAGGGGATAGCTGGTTTAATTAATTCACCGGTTTCTTTAACAGTACGAGAAAGCGTAGCTTCAGGGAATGTGCTAATTGTTTGTCCTTCAGCCATAGTGAGAGAAGCAGCAAGGTCAGTGTTCAATACACTAGAGGTATTTTCAGCACGCTCTAGCGCAACCTGAACCGGCATACCTTTCTTAAAAGAAGCTGGAGATAAACTCGTTATCTTTAAAACTTCTGTAAGTGGTCGTACTCTTTCACGCTCTCGCTGTTCAGCGGCTAATGATTCTGGAATAACCGGAGCAGTAGCCGGAGCTACCGCACCTGGTGCAACCTGCTCCGCTAAAGAAGGACCAGCGACCGAAGCACCAGGAAGCTCTGTAGGTAACTCCATAGGAGCACCTTCAACGGCCATAGGACCTCCACCACCAGCCTCTTTGTCCGCTTCATAGTTAACAGCATCCTGAATCATAGCATCAATTGGCTGGGTAGGAATAGCAGCCCCTCCTGCTTCAGGAGCTGTGGTGGGCTCTGAAACTGGAAGGGGTCTTGCTAAGATTTCTGTAAAATCGCTAACCTTTCCTTCAGTGGGTAGCGTAACTTGGCCACCCGGTAGTACACTAGGTCCTGAAAATTTAGACATGTGCTATCCTCCTATTCGAATATGCTAGCGATTGATCTATTAAGTTGATTGAATGGTCCCACAAATGGGGCCGTTTTAAGTATGTCATATACACCTTTCTCCGGTCTGCCTTCAATGATTTTACCTGCACCGCCATAAACACGAGCGACGTTAGATAGTGCAGCAGCCTCACCCGAAACCGTATTAAAGAACCACTCAGCTGCATTGTCAGATGATGATTCATAGATTGGATATATAAAATTAAGTACGCGCTCACCAGTACCAAGTAATCCAGAAGATCCTACAGCACGTTGTAGCTTTTCCATATCGTCGAGATACGGAGATGGCTCACCATATTTAAGTAGGTCTTTAAGATACTGTGATACAAATCCTAACATAAGCATTGTCATCATTACAGCAAAGGCATTGTACTTCATTGCAGGAGTACCACGCTTTATATACTCACCCCACATTTTTGGAATTTGATTCGCAGTAAACGTAGCAATGAAACCTTGAAACTGTGTGAACAATGCAAGGTGTTGGTTCTGATAAAACAAAGGACGGTTAGCTGTACCTGGTAACGCAATTGCCATATTGACAAAGCTGAACTCAGCCTCAAGCATCATGCGATCAAAGTTCTGTGTTTGTTCTGCAGACCACGGACCTGGCTGATATACTAGCGCAAGCATGTCATCAACATTAATACCAAGATTACGTAGATGCTCTTCAGATTCTTGCACATCATTTGTTTTAACTCCGCCAGAATCACGATGATCTTGGATAGTAGCAAGATGATTCATAATAAAATCATTAGCAATTGATGCACGAACACTACGAGTGTAGTCTGTCCACTGCTGCAATCCAATAATCTTAAAGTACTTATCTAATAAGTGCCGTGAAGCATGGGTATTTTCTGTGGCACCAACAGATTGTGCAGCACCAACGTCCCAGTCAAAGAACCCTAGTCTTTTAATATTACTTTGCCGTTGTTCTTTACCAACCTGTCGATTAGTAGAATTATATCTTGGGTCAGTCATTGTTCCCCATAATGCTTGAGCCATTTCTTTAGCAGCATTACGGACAGTTTTAAATACCATTCCTTTTGGTAAGCCAATAACTGTAATAGCTAATTCAACAAATGAAGAAAGGGTTGCAAGAGGGAGACCAGCAATTGTTGTCCAAATACCAAGGTTCTTTTGAATACTTGCAAGGGTTCTATTCTTCATACGTTTATAGTTACCTGATTCAGCATCAAGATAATCTTGCATTTGTGAGGCAACCTTATTTACTTCAGCTGCAGGTACGCCTTCTTCAATAGCTTGATTAAGCAACTCATTAATCTTTTCATTATTGTCACCGAGATAATCTTGGTATGTAATGTAACGAGCCGCAGACTTTGCAGCATTCGACATATTTACAAAAGCATCTGATTCCATAAACTCAGAAAACTCTGGGTTCTCAGAAAGATTAAGTGTTCGACGACGGTGCGCAGCCGGAATAAACCGACCGTTACCAACATTAAACGCATCTTGCTCACCTAATAATGTATCTTGATTAAGAATATTATCAGCTAACTCAGCGGCTTCATCTCTAGTATATCGATAGTTATCCATTAACTTTTGGATAAAACCATTTCTATTCTTTTCAATGTTTGCTTTATTAAATGCTTTATATTTAAATAAGTAGTTTGTAACATAACCTAATGTAGCTGGCTTATTGTTTCTAGCTGCCGCTGCTTGTTGGTCATTATAAAGTTTATTACTTAATGTATTTACCTGCTGGTAGTATTGTGATAGCCATGATCTATGCTGTTGAAGGTTAGCTGGTAAGGCATCCCAATTAATAGTACCTGTTTGATTACCTAACCATTGACTAAAGCTATCAACAATACGAGACAGCTCTGGTTGATTAACGGTTTTCATACCAGCTGCCTGAGCCCACTCAGCCGGTGTTTTAACCATGTTACGATATTCAGTTAGTAAGTGGTGCTTATTATTCTCAAAGTTTGATCCTGAAAATGTACGCTGTAAGTTACCACCAAAGGTATCAGCTATGATACGCATTGCTCGCGACTGATCTTGTAAGGGCTGGTTAATAATATGCCGCACAGATCCACGCCATAATGCTGGGATATTTTGCCATGCATCTTTTAGTTGCCCAAAAACTGTACGATTTAATTTTGCTAAGTTAGCTGACGCTTTCTTTTGCTCAAAGGTTGAACCCCGATAGCCACGTGCAGCAATAGCCTGAGTTGTTTCATTATTCAACTCAATAATACTTTTAACCCTACCGTATCTTTGGATTTCTTCTTCAGCTCTTTGTCCTTGCTTAGATAATCTTTTAGCTTCAGCTGGCGCTTGCCTAACTGCAACATCCGCCCAAGCTCCTGCATCATAAGCAACACCAGGTATAGCAAAGCCTGCACCTAATGAGCCACCTGCAATCGTAGCATTAAGCAAACGATTTTCAAGTTCGACTGCATCAAATACTTTATCACTACCAACAACAGCTGCCATATAACCAGTAGCTTCTTGAGCTGCTTCAGTAACAGATTCAGTTAACATACCTTTACTAGAGCTAGCCATAAAGCTACGAAGTACATTACGTGCTTTTAATTGCTGTTGAGCAACATCCGCTGCAGCACCTGCAAAGTTAGCTATTTCTAATCTAGTAGCATTAGCAATCATATTTTTAGCAACAGTTTCTGAAACACCGTCGCGTGTCACTATGGCAGCAACAGCAGCATCCCTAGTTTCTTTCTTAAGAATGTTTGCTCCTGACATTATACCCGCTAAACCAAGACGATCAAGAGCGGCTTGAGTTACACCTGCAGCAATAGCAATAGATGCACTACGATCTTCGCCTTCCATTTCATTCCAAGTTTGACCAGTATACATTGCAGCGGGAACAGTTAAAGAAGCACCGCCAGTTACGGGTGCAGCTAATGTACCACCAACTGTAACAGCCATATAAGGTATAGAGACAGCGGCGTTGTTACCGAGGTATTGAAAGAAATCCCCAAGCCCATCAATATCCCATTCATTCCCAGTGACATTACCGTCTTTATCAACGATTGGTTTTAATGCGCTTAGCTTAAGTTCTGGTTTAGATGCAAGGTATGCACGTTGACGAGAGATACCTGCTTCCCCAAGATTCTCTAGCCAGTTCCAACCGGTTGTTTCTCCGGTCAGATCAGCAACACCGTACATTGCTTCAACAACCCCTGTCAAACCAACATCGAAGCTTTCACTTAATGGGTTAACAGCTTGATTATCTAATGTACGATCGAGACTACGAACTTGTACGCCTGCAGTAATAAACTTATTAGCTTCTTCTTTACGGAGAGCATACATCTCTGCAGTTTCACCTGGTTGTTGAGGCGCATTAAGATTAGCTAGGGCTTGCTCGTTAAGAGCGGTTTGTTTAAACTCTTGCTCATACCGCATTTCATTAGTAGTAGCTTGCTCAATTGCTAGCCCTGCTTTTTCCCAATCATTAAGAGGCTCATCAAGATTACTTGCACGGTCAGCCATACCAAGCTTAGCTGTAATGATTTCATTGTTAGTACTATACGCGCCAAGCTCATTAATACCATGGCGCGTTAGTTGTTCAGTAAAGTCCCGACCAGAAGCATCTTTAATACGTACCATTTGACGAGTACCGGTGGCATCCATCATTGGACTACCATCAGTGTTTGTTAAGTATTGTACGTTATTAAAACCAAACTTATTTGCTAGTGCAATAATTTGGTCAGTAGCAGCAGAGCCTCCAGCCGTTCCTGATTGAAGGCCTGACTCTGTTAAGTGTGCAATCTCTGCTGCTTCTAAACCTTGGATACGGAGTAGGTTACCATCATCGTTTCTAAGTGTATCTGCATCAGCAAAGGTGTGACCACCACTACCTGCTAAGATATTAGTCTTTTGAAACAACGCATCAAAGTCACCCATATTAGTCTCCTATCTATTTATCATTGCTAAATTTAGCTGCTCTTGTGCATACGCATAAAACGCAGTGCTATTAGGACCTGCTTTCTTTTGGTAGATGTCTACAATATCTGGATTTTCATTAACTTTATTATTCCAAATTTCAGCTGCTGAAGTCCAGAATTGATTAACCGCATCGCGATTTCTACCGTCACTAATCTTACCTTCTAAACCATAAAGCCTTAAAACATTATTACTTAAAGCTTCAACTTTCACAGCGTCCATAGATACAACTCTACCGTCTTCCTTTGTAACTTGGAACAACGTATGTTGCCCTGTATCCTGGCGTAACTTAAGCTGATTCAGGTATGGAAGTAATGATTCTGGCTGAGTTTTATTAGGACCACCAGATTGTTCTACTGCCATTTGATATGCCAATTTTGCATAACCACTAGCCGTCGCAACATCAATACCATTTTTAGCAGCCCAACGTGCAACTTCCATTGCAGCATCTGTAGGATCTATTGCAGTCTTTTGACTACGCTTAATACCGCGTGCAGCATCTCCGGGTGTAACATCAATACGGTTTGCAACTTCTTCTAGCACGCCTTTTATTAATGGTACTTCAGATTTAATGCGATCATTATACGCATCTTCAGTTGGGACGCGCGATGCTTGTTGATGCCAGCTAGATGGTATTGCAGTCTTACCACCATCAGCTGACCAAATATATCCTTCACCTACTTTAAACTTTTCAGCTTGGATACGTTTACCCTCAGGACTATACCACATTTCCTTAGTACCAGTTGGATAAATTGGTTCGCCAATAGGTATAAGTACACTAGCATCCCCAGTCTTTGCGAATTTTTGAATAGTCTTAGGAGTATACTTACCGTCTTTAATCAACTCTTTAATTGTTGCGGCACGATCAGCTGCCTTAGCATCTACACGTGTAAGGTATTGCTTAGCTGCCCAGTTAAGAGAGCCGCCGTGTGAGCCACCCATAAGTCGTGAACCAGCATACAGAATTGCCATACGCTTTAGCTCACCCGTATCAAACAAGTCACCGAAGATACCCTGTAAGAAAGACTCCGCCTTATTAACTTTATCGTTACCATCAGCACCTGCATTTGCAACTGCGCCTTCTGCCTGAGCTTCCGTAGTTCCTGCAGCAGAGCCATCATCAATTGATTGAATATCATTTGCAATAGCTGTAAGCACTTCACTTTGTTGCTGCGTTTGAGCTTGGCTAGGTGCACCTAATGTATCTTTATCACGGTAGTTAATAATAGCTTTACCATCTTCATCGTATAAAAGATCTTCTTTAGCTGCAGCCTCTTCAGCTATTGTCCTAGCAGTATTAGCTTCAACGGCTAACGCATCGGCTTTAGCTTGTGCTTGAGCAGCTCTTTCTATAAGACCTGCATCAGCAAGGGCATCAGCTCTTTTCTGTGCTTGATCTGCAGCTAGCTGAGCAGCTTCTGCTTCTTTCTTAGTACCTTGCATATTAGCATGAGCCTCTGACCGTACTAAGCTATTAGCAACAACATCTGCCTTATTAGCAGATTCATTTAAGGTTTCAGCGGCTAGTTTAATATCTGCAACATTACCTGATTCTGCTTCAATATCTAACTGATTACTTGCAATCTGTTCATTTCTTTCTGCAGCTGCAAGCACGTCTTCAGGTGAATCAATTACAATACCACTACCGCCAAGGTTAGTTACCTGCTTCATTTCAGCTTGGGTATCTTCCCACCAATCTTTAATCTCATCTTTTGTAGGAGGAACATCTGTAATTTCAGGAACAAGAATATCACCTACTGTACCTAGGTCATCAGAGTCTTCACCACGTACATCTCTTTCTGCCTGAGCTAATTGCTGCATTTCAAATTGCTTATACTGATCAGGTGTTAAACCTAATGCTGTAATTTCTGGAACAAAAATATCACCTACTGTACCTAGATCATCATAGTCTTTACCACGTACATCTTTTTCTGCCCGAGCTAATTGTTGCATTTCAAATTGCTTGTATTGATCAGGTGTTAAACCTAATGCAGTCGGCTCTGGTTTAGAAGGAACGGCAGTTGGTTGAGGTACTGCAGCGTCAGCTGAACCAATTGGATTAAGAGATTTAAATATCCTTGACCAGATTGAAGGTTCATCCTGTTGTGGTTGAAAGTTAGATGCATATTCTGTACGCTTATCTAGCCGCGCTTTTTCAGGGTTAGCTTTTTCATAACCTTCTAAAAATATTTTAGCAGCTTCTTCAGGTGTCTTTGCTTGATTCATTTGATTACGCACATTACCAAAAGCTTCGGAGTTTTCCATTTCAGCAATCATAAAATCTAATTGTGTTTCTGGATCTGTCCACTTTGTTCCGCGCTCATTAGAAAAATCAACCAGATTAAGGGGATCAGTATTAAACCTTCCGCCACTTTCCCATTGTGCTAAACCACGACCTGCCCCTGTTTCACCACTACTAAGTATCTGTCTTGAATCAGGATCAAGGTTTGATTCTGCATAGAAATTACCCATAATACCGCGAGCTGCAGCATCAGTAAAATCACGCTTACGTAGCATTGTATAAAGCTGTTGTGGGTCTAATGCTGGTACATCTTTTATTTCCGGTTTAGGTTTAGGTAAAGGTACCCCTTCACCAGCAGCAGCATACATTGGAATTGTACCACCTTGTGCTGCTTGTACTGTACGACCTGCATTATTCATCTGTTCAATCTGTGGTTCAAACATTCGAACAGCTTCTGCATTCATTACAAATTCACCAGGCGTAAGCCATGCAGGAACAGTATCAGTACCTTTTGGTTTACCTGGGTGATTAGGAATCATTGACATCTCTGGAACGGAGGTATCAAATTCAATAGAGAACATATTACCATGCCGGTCTTTCTGTTCAAACTTTTTGAGTTTCATTATCCTTTACCTCCACTTGAGCCACCACCATTACCTGAGGGCCCATCGTATTCATCTTCCATACCTGTAACTCCTCCACTAAATGCGCCTGCTGTTCCTGAAGAATCAGTCTGATAACTACCACCTTCTCCATCACTTACATTAAAGCCACTCATACCAGCACCCTCGGGGTTTGAACGCGCTTCTAGTATTTGATTACGCGCTAATTCTGTTTGAGCATTATTATTTAAAAGTGAAACCTCTTTTCCAGTGTACGGATCGTTTATACTAATAACCGTACCTTGAGGTGTTTCAATTTGACCAGCTTCATTAATTACCCCAATGCCCATTTGTGTTCTTGCTAGATCGCCTGGCTGTGTACCAAATCTACCTGAGATATTTGTAGGCATTGGGCGGCTACCATCAAAGCCTAGCATTTCAGCAGTGATTGGGGTACTGCCCATAAAATCAAAGTCGTTTGTAGAATAGCCTTGATCTTTAGCATAAGCAGGGTCTACAGCAGCTGTATTAGCTTCAATTAAACCTTGTATGGTTGGAAGCCCTCTTGCATCTGCAGTGCCCCTTAGCATTGCAGCTCTAGCTTGCGCAGTATTAAGACTTGGGTTAATTGCTTGTTGTGCATACAAAGAGTTTTCATAACTTCCTAGTAATGAACCGGGGACACTTTCTCCAGCGGCTCTTAAATTACTATAGCTATCTTTTAATCCGCCGTAATAATCAGTAACCCCTGCATAAGATTGCGCAGCTCTACCGGTAATTGGATCATATGCACGACCTTGACTACCAAAAACATTACCAGCTGCATCATATGTTCCATATGTTCCATATGTATAATCTTTATTTAAATCCATTTTATCAGCAATTAAACCACCAAGTGGAAGTGCAGCAAGACCTAGTGCTAATGGATTCTGAGTTCCACGTGTATACCCAAGTGATTGGGCAGCAGCTATTTTGTCTGGTTGACTTACGTCTTGGCCCCCATTACTTGCAGCTTGTGTAGCTTGAATAGTATTATTCGTAGCCATAGTTGTTGCAGGCATAGGAGGAGGAGTAGTTGGCGGGACATAAGGTGTTGTGCCACTTGCAGTATAACCAGTAGTGGTTGCAGGACGAAAGCCTGTGCCTGTAGGCTGAGCAAACGGGTCTTGATTATAAGTCATTGGTTGTGGGCTTGCTGCACCTGCTCCAACTGTATTAACTGCAGGCGTTTGTGTACCTAAAGTTTGTGGACTAGAAACTGGCGCAGTTGGTGGCGCAAATTCTGAGGGACCATAGCGCGTTCCATATTGGGGAGTTAAGCTATATGTCGGTTGATAAGGAATTATTGACATGACTATACTCCTTTAGATGCTAGGGGTCCACCATAATTAATTTCAATTTCTTCAGCAACTTTGCCGCCATTTTGTTTATACTTTACTTTATTAATATTTGTCATTGAAAGGGGACCATTAACATAGCCACCTTTATTAAAGAAGCTACCTAGTAAACTTTTAAGCATAGGTAAAGCTGTTTCATAAGCAATTTCACTAGCTACTCCACCAGTAGGATCTCCCATAGCAGCGCCCACTCCTGCCGCAGTTTCACCACCTGCCTTCTCTAGCATTTTTTCACCAGCCTTATCTACAGCTTTGCCTATTGCACGCTGTCTCATTTCGCCTAAAATACCAGGTTCTTGTAGTTCTACTGGTGGCGCACGATATAGCGGGCCCTTCATTTGTTCTCCGGTCACCATTGGTTTAGCAAGCTGAATCATTACTTACCTCCACCGGATGTGGCAGTTGATTGAGGTGAATTCTGAAGATAACCAAAGTATCTTTGTGCACTTGTATGTGGTGCATCAAGTCTTTGTTGCTCATACTCTTGTAATGTGCTTCCTGCTTGACCTAGTGCTTCAATACCACCTGCGGCTTCTGCTTGTCGACGCTGTTGATACTCTAACGCTTTATCCGCTAAAGCACTCTGCATGGCCCTCTGGCTACGCGCAGAGCCCAGTGCGCCTGCTGCACTAGCTTGACCTACTTGAGAACCCATAAGGTTCTCCAGATCGCGCCGTTGGGCTGCTTGCGTGTTATATAAACCTGTACCTGACATTGCTTGCTCAGCTAATTGAGACTGCATATCAATTGCACGCTGTTGTCGTGGATCCATTTTTGCAACAATAGCATCAGGTCCTGCGCCAACTTCACGTTCATATCGACTCGTAACATCCCCAAGTACACGGGTTAAATATTGTTTATATTCCGGATCAATACCGGTTGTTGTAGTTTGACTACCACCTCCACTACCCATGCTCATTCTCCTGTTGAATATTATTCATATTAATCTCCTGATTAATTTTACCGTGTGCAGAATAGTATAGATCTGCCCCGTATTTAATCTTTAATAATTTAGTGTACTGTTCGGAATGTTTTTCAGCCCGAATTGAATCAGCTCTCCACCTCATACCACCATGGTATTTAGTATGCTCAATCATTGCATTGAACAATCTAATAACAGTAAACGCATTACCAATATCTTTATTGATAATACAATCTTTTACGTCCATTGTATAACGATTGTTATAATAGCTTTTAAACGTAGATGCTAATAGAAAACCAATTAGCTTGCCATTATCATAATCACCAATAGCTAAATAATGTGGATTGCTTTCTTTTTGTTTTGCAACAATATCAAGAAAGAAAGAAATCCATACGGCTTCGTTACGCTCGTATCCACCGTATGTATTTTCTTTAGTTGATTTATCCATAAGCTGAATAGCTTCGAATACATCGTTGTCCTCAATACGTCTTATCATCGTGCATTCACCTTTGCTTGTAAGTCTGCAAAATCGCTAGCTGTTTTAATTTGATCAATCAGCCTTAGCAATCTTTGTTCGCTGTTATTAACTTCTCTTACTAACTCTAGCAAAGCAAAGTTAAGAGTTTTATCCTCGGTTAGAGGAGGGTTCTGAATAGCCATTACTTTACACCCCCTTTCTGAACGCCTAGTTGTAAACCTGAAAAGCGCCAGCTATTAGTATTACTACCAGTATAACCAGAAGCAGTACTAGCTGCAGCATCATCAACCCTATAATTAAGGAAGCGACCTGTTATACGCATATCTGTTTTATAACTAGCTGCTACAACATAATCATTAACTACTAGTTTATTTTGTCTAGCGTCTGTTTGATTGTTATCTTCTGGTGTAGTAAGATAGGGTATTTCGCCAGGATAATTAGTAGCTCTAGCTCTGATTTGTAGCGTAGCTCTTTGAGGTACACCACCAACTTCAGTAACTGTGCCACCATCTGCCCATAAAGCAATACTACTTAATAGCTCAGTATCAAAGTTAGGTGTAACTGAGAGACCTTCACGTTCAACATAAGAAACATAAGGTGTTCCTGCGAATGTAAAGCCTACATCACCTGCACGAATACGGTTAAATAGTGTACCTTCTGTAAAGCCAGACTGCGCAAAGACAGGGTAACGTCTATTAGGGTTAGTTTTTAAAGACGACCAAGGCCGCTCAATATCAAACGTAGTACTAATAGTAGTTCCAGTAGTGTCTTGTGTAGGTGCACTTGTTGCAACAGTATTACCTTCAGCTACCGCAATTAAGCTAGCTACTGTAGGTGCTACTGATGCTGCTACAACCTGTGTTGCAGGAGAAAACAACTTAACATAGTTAGCTGTATTGCTAAACTGTGATGGGCTAATAGTAATCTCAGTTGGTGCCGAAGCACTATCAGGTATTACGATAAGAGTTTGATTACTACTAATAGCTGTAAGCGCTGCAAGCATCGCTGTTTCTAAATCTGCTACAGTACCGTTAGGCTTAGCCTGTTCAACTGTATTAGTTCTAGCAGGATCTTTATCAGGATCATAGTACAGATTAAGATAATCAGTAGCATTAGCTGCACCTGAATCTCCATATGGACTATCATTAGCAGCGGGTGTAAAGTCAGGATCAAGTAATCTACCCGGGCCTTCTCCATAGTGTCTATCAAAGATTACACTATCGCCTGTTAATGTTTGCAAAGTAACTGTTACCCTAGTCATCTTAGCAAAGATAGGATCAACACCCTCGGTAACAACTGCCGAAGCATTTGATACAAGTGGCGTTACTAACGTACCGGTTCTTGAGTCACCATTAACAACAGTATAATTAAATACCCCTGCAGGGTTGTCTCTATTTACACTTGTAAAAGTAAGAACTTCATTTGTCCGTGATACTGTAAAGTAAGTAGTATCCGTCCAAGCTGCTTCTAATGCGGTAGCTATTTCTGTTGCAGTTATTTCGGCTACGTTTGTCGGAGATGAACCTGAGTCAGGATCAAATGCTGCGGTACTATTAAAGTTTACAGTTACAGCTGACCCTTGAGGCGGCGTAAGAGTAATACTATCCGTAGTATTGTGCTGAGCTACACCCGCTCTTGTTTGAGCATACGTAAAGTTGCTACTACTAAAGCCAGGTGGTAAAGCGCCACTGCTTGTTACTGCTATACTAAAGTTATTTGAAATTATCCCAACTGCAGAAGCAGTCGCTGTAATTAATCCTGTCCCAGTAGTTGTACTCCAATTGGCATTTGCATTAATTAAATTACTAATTGCTGTAACAACTGTAGCTCGTGTTTGTGTACCTGATAAAGTAACATTACTTGTAGTATTATCAGGAAAGGTTACTGTTATTGTAGGTTGTGGAATATTATTATCAACACCCTCAGTTATTACTGTAACAGTACTAGTTAAGTTTCCACCAAACTGTGTTTCAGGATAAGTGGTCCCACTATATGAAGTACTAAATGTAATTGTCAAAGGACTATGATTTCCACCAAGTACTGAGGTAAACCTTACATTGTTCCCATTAGCAGCCACACTATAAATAGCGCCACTACTCCCATTGAAAGCAGAACGAGCAGATAGTTTAGTAATAGCATTATCTCTAATCGCCGTTGTAGCCGTAAGATTTTTTGTAAGAGTAATTGTTTCATTAATTGCGGCATGTACACCTACTACAGCTGGTGCTGTAATTGTCATAGATATAGCAGGGCTTAACGCTGTTGTAATACCATATATACCTATTCCGGTTATAATTGAATTAATTACTAAATTACTTGTCGTGCCGCCAGATACCGCAAACGTAGAGGTACTAAATACCCTAGGCCCCGGAACATCTGAAGTTAACGTTAAAGTATTCGTAGTAGCAGTTGCTGTAAAATCTGATAATGCAAAGTTATTGTTAATGTAATCACGCACAGCCGCTACGAACTGTGTCATAGTAATTGTGGCACCATCAGCATAGTTTGTACCAAGCACGGCAATTGCTGGAAAGCTTACATTACCAATACTACTATCACCATTAATAATAGCACTAGCCCCACCATCAAGATGAGTTGTTTGTGAGCGATCGTATACAAAGGTTGTTGCACTTGGAAAAGCTAAAGTACTTTGTGCATTAACAGTATTTGGACCAGTGTCACCAGTTACTAAAAGATCAACAACCTCTAAGACATCTGTTGTAAAGTCACTAAATGCGGATACAGCTACTGTCTTAATAGCTTTAGTACCTATCGTTTTCTTAGGTGTCTTACCATTAATTGTTAGCACTTGAGTTTCACGTTTACCCGTATTACTATAGCCAGCATTACCTGAACTATTCTCTAGTGCAATAGTAGCAATTGGAATACCTCCACCTTTAATAGGTGCGTAAGTACCCCCTGTCACATTATTTAAATCTCTAATAGTCCAAGTGTTATCTCTATAGTTCCAAATTAAAGCTTCATCGCATTCGCCTGCGAGCGAAGCAAGAGTAGGGTAGTTAATCCATACTTCATTTTCTTGATGGTTTAGTATTAAGAATAGTTGCTTATCATGAATAGGATTAATGTTTTTAAAGAAGTACTCTGATACACGACCATCTGCTAATGATGCAATATCTCCAGGGTTACCTGCAAAAGCATATATATCATTTGATCCAACAATAAATAGCTTACCATCGTATTCAATTACAGACCCTGTATTAAGGCAACCATACTCATCTGTCACAGGACTAAAAGATACCGGTGCTATAGGGTTACCAGTTAACCGCATTACATGGATAGAGTTAGTACTAAAGATATACATATTACCCTGTAATGATTTCATATCTTCAATAATATTTGTTTCTGATAAAGTAAATTCATCAGCTGTACTTACACCAGCACCAAAAGGGTTCCAATTATTTGGCACTGCCCCGGGAACTGCAACGTCAGATGTTCTAACAACACCTGAGAGTCTACGGATAACAGCATTAGTAACTGAGTCACGTTCGGTTAAATCACCTGCTACAAGAAGATCACCAAATGATTCAATGATACCTGTGGTAGTTGTAACAGTATTACGAGAACGTACTACGACCTTTACAACATCATTTGCATTTAATGCATTAGTATAAACTACTGTGGTATTAGTAGCTTCATCAATATACACTTGGTACTTTGATGTTACAACTGAAGGTAGGGTACTAGGTAATGCACCGGGAACAAAATCAATTGCTCCAGGAGTTCCAGTACCTGCTGGTGTACCTGCTTCAATGCTTTTAGTAGTACTAGTATTAACTGTAACTACAAGCTCATTAATAGCAAAGTCTACCTTTTGACCAGTATCAAATAAGTAAGAGTCATTAGCATTCCAAGTATCTTCAATGGCCGTTTGCTCAACAGAGTACCCATCCCATCCTGGAAGATCAGCTAACACAATATTATTAATATCAGTATTACCTGGGGTATCTAAGATGTATTGGGGGTGATCCAAACCATTGTTAAGAATAAACGCAAAGCCACCTGCAAATAAAGTATGCTGCCATTCTGATGGAGTATACGTAAAGCCATCAGCAAGTGTGGTTGGGGTTAAGTCTTTCTTATTACCAAGGTGATCTTGAATATAAACTTTTTGCCCGACAGTTACGTTATTACGTACATAGTCAACTACAAAGATATAGTAAACAGCATTAGGTGCTACGTTAGGATTTTCCCAATTAGCAATGAATCTTACTTTACCAAAGGTTTCTCCAGATGCTGTAAGATCGCTTGTAATATTATTAAGCAATACTTCACCAGACATCTTAGCCACTGCTTTATCTCTGAACCTAATATTCTTTACATCACTAAATACATTAGGGCCGAGGGCAATAGGAGGAGTGTCCTTGACAACCCCTAAGTCTGCAATATCGGTAACAGAAATAATTTCTTCTGCCATGTTACTCCTCCATTATTATATAATTATTACGAGCACTCTTTTTGGCCAGTGAGCGGGTCGATAAAGCAAGCTTCGACCGTTCCCTCTTCTTCAACCATTTCCTGAGTCTCGCTAGATATCTTCGTTTCTTTTTCCACGGTTTCTTCAATGGTGTTAAGGATTCCAAATCTTTTTCCAGACAACCGGAACGTAGTGCATCCCTTCGCCCCGCCCTTCCAGGCATCAACATACACTTTCTTGAAGTCTTCATAAGAGACATCATCTCCCACATTACAAGTTTTTGAACATGCAGAATCAACGTAATGCTGAGCTAACAATAAAACAGCTAAATGATCCTGTACAGAAATGTCGTTTGCTGTTTTGCTTTCTATTCCGTGGGCATATGCATAATCCTCCACGCGCTCTACTTTAGGTCCATCAAATGTTTGAATGGTTCGTTCATAGTAATGCGAAAAGACGGGTTCAATTCCGCCTGAAACATTATCAGCTACAAGAGATATTGTACCAGTCGGTGCAATAGAAGTAAGGTGACTGTTTCTAATACCATGTTCCCGTATCTCCTTTTTAACAGAGGCAGGTAGGCTGCGAATAAAGTTAGATTGTAGGTAGGCTTCACGATAAAGTGGGAACGCACCTTTCTCTGCTGCTAGTCGCGCTGATGCTCTATAGCAATTGTCACGCAAGCATGCGAATACTTTTTCTGCCCACACAAGAAATTCTGGTGAGGCATAAGGCATTCCGAGCATTTCTCCGGCATTAGCCAGACCAGTGACGCCAAGTCCCATACGGCGCTTGTTCTTTGCTTCGTCTGATTGTTGTTTAAGTGGATAGATTGTTCTGTCAATAACATTGTCCATCCCCTGCACTATATGCGGAATGTCCTTTTTAAATTGCGTAAAATTAAATTCGTTATCTTCAACATACTTAGTTAAGTTAAATGATCCAAGCAAACATGCACCATAAGCAGGTAGGGGTTGCTCACCACACGGGTTGGTAGCAGCGATCTCTTCACAATAAAAGAGATTGTTCATTTCAGTTATTCGATCAATAAACAATACGCCAGGCTCAGCCCAATCCCAAGTGCTAAGCATGATTTCATCCCAAAGCTTAGTGGCCGATACGGTTTTAACGGTGAGTCCATCAAAGCACAGTTCAAAAGAATCATCCCCATCATTCTGAAGAGCCTCCATAAATTTATCAGTAATACCTACACTAACATTAAAACCAGTAAGCTTATCAGAATTACGTTTAGCAGCAATGAACTCCTCAATGTCTGGATGGTCCACGCGTAGTACTCCCATCTGAGCGCCACGGCGATGGCCGGATGATGCAATAGTTTGGCAAACAGAATCGAAGATACCCATAAAAGAAACCGGTCCCGACGACTGCGAGTCAAGAGATTTAATCCGGTCGCCGCGGGGACGGATCTTGGAAAAGTCATAACCAATCCCACCACCTCTACGCATTGTTTCAGCAGCTTCACTAGCCTTCTCCATAATGCTATGCATACTATCTTCAATTGTACCAGATACAAAACAGTTATATGCAGTTGTAATTCTATTAGATCCCATAGCAGATTGTACTCTGCCTGCTGGTAGGAACCTCATATTACCTAAAATATCTTCTAGGTTATATTGATGCTCTGGATCATCACTAAGTGCTTTTGCTATTCTTTTAATCTTATCATCAAAACTTTCATTCTCTTGTCTGTATTTCATCTTATCAATCTCTTGTGAGAGTGACATAAATGGTCCAGAGTATTCAATATTTTTCATTTTTTATTTCCTCTATAAGATAGATGTGCCTTCCTCTTATAGGGGACATTTAATTCGGTTTTACACATTTTGCATTCTTTTTACAAGCCTCTCAGCCCGTTGTGTAACTTGTTTATACCAACGACTATCAACCATCTCAATGGCTGCCATGCACCAATCTTGGGCCGCTATGGCTGCTTTAAAATTCTTAAAGCCGGATAAACGGGGTAAGCCCATATTAAACATCATATTAGCAATAATTAATTGCACTTCTTCTGGTAAGGTATTAAAATCTGGGAATAAACTTACACAGTCTTTAAGAACAATTTCAATATCATTAGCAAAGCAATCATTAACTCTGTCTTCAGAAACTGGAGTACCAACTGGCTGGTCATATTCTGGATCACTCTTTAATATTAAATGTCCGATTCCAAAGGTAGGAAGTTTAAGATGATCTAAGTAGATTTCATACTTAACCCCTTCATCTATCTTTAATTCCTCACGCAATTTTTCTAAATTCATTTTGTAACGTTTTTCACCTTTTCAAATGTACGTAATCCACCAAGCCCAAGCATTCCCATAAGGACTGTAAGTAATGAAGTCATATCAAATTGTGGTAACTCAGGTAAAGTCATACCAGCATATGCACTACCGAATATAATAAATGGTGCAAGTACAAAATGCCAAGCAAGTGCAATCCCACAAGTCCAACCAACAAATGGTCGCCAGCCTGCAACAAATATACTACGATGTTGAGCTTCAGCTTTATTTATTTCAAGCTGTCCCTTTGCAAGCTCTTGTGCATGACGACCTGCCATTGTTGCAAGGTCATGGGCGAGCTGCGCTTTTTGATCTTTGTCTTCTATAAATTTATCAAGTAGGCTACTAACTGGGCCTATTAATGCTTCAATCATATTGAACCTCCTTTAGCTTTTCTGCACTGATATGCTTTTGCGCTATGGTCATTTAATGAATTAATTCTTAAACGCATTTCTTCTGCCCGAACTATACATTCTTGAATAGTTATATAAGGCCCTCGCGTATCATGCGCTTCAAAACAAAGAGTTGAATTTGATAAAAGACAAACTAATAAAACAGTTTCAAACATTTTGTCCTCCCTAAGATAATCCTTTAAGCCAACTGATATAGTAGTATCCACCAACAACACCAATTACTATTGATAGAGTAACTACAATGGTGGCTATAATTCTTTCTCTTTTAGCAGCCTCTTCTTCAAGTTGCTTTTTAATTTCAGCACGTTCATTTGCAATCTCAGCTTGAAGTCTTTCCCATTGTCCGGGCTTACCATAAAGCTGAAAGATAGATCGTAATTCATTACGCATATCTTCTAGTTTTTCTTTACGAAAATGCTTTTCAATAGCTGAGTCTTCTGCTAAAGAAAACTTAGATTTCTTTTTTCTTGCCGCACCGAATTGGAGTTCTGCCTCTCCTTGCGCGTAACGAGCAACTGCATTACTCATAGTAGAAAGGTCACGCCCCATCTCTATACCTTTTTTAATTGCGGAATGCCCTGCAGATAAGGCGGCGAAAGCTGACACTGGGTCGATCATTTAGTATACCCTCACATTTTCTATATTAATGTATTTTGGAATACAATAGGCTGTCACTCGATCCTTTGCATTGACGTAATCATTATATTTATAGTTACCGTATTGTTTAGAAACTTGACTAGCAAAATAAAGGCACTCGTTTATATTATAAAAGTACATATCTGCGCTAGTTAGTTTTCTTGTTTCACCCGTCCCCAGATACACTAAGAGCAGGAATACATGCGTCATAGCTGTGTTATAAGCATTACGGCTAGGCCAATCATAGATGCCGTTGATATCATAATCATTGCCTCTAGTCGCCACATTCGTTTGTCTAAACTTTCAAGTTTATCATTAACCATTTGGTATCGTATTGCACATTCTTTTTCGTGAGCCTCTAGCTCCATTTGTACTTTAAGTTCAGGTACTAGCCTCTGTTCTGTTTTCATTATATTACCTTTATTTTAGGGTGGCTTGGGTATTCAACAGGATATATGTACTCAGTAACAATGTCTTGCTCTTCACCTTTGTTGTTTAGTCCTGTAATTAAAACCATACCATCCGCAGTTGTTGTGTTAACCATCCGGTCTACTAAAATTTTTTGCTCATTGGTTGGAACATAAGGTAGCACAGATCCTATACATAAAACTAATTCAAACTTCTCATCAGGCCATTCGTACCTAAAGTCTAACTCAGGGTGTAATACTTTTGCTGCATCGTGGATGTCATAACAAACAACAGGCATTGGTAACCTGGCCTCTATGTCGCCTGTTCCGCATCCTACTGATAAAACATTACCGCCTTTATAAAACCTCTTTACTCTTAGTACCTGTCTTGTAACGTATGCTTCATAGTCTGGAAAGAAACCTTTGTATGAACCATCAAGCATACAGTTATAGAAGTCTGTTATTCCTTCGGATACATCGCTTTGATTTCCGCTACGTGTGCTTGCCATGCCTCTATTCCATTCTCTGTTATGTACTCAAGCTGTGCGTTAACTAAACCATAAGCATCTAGTCGGTCATCTAGCCATTGAGGATTTACTATTTCCTCATCATCAAAGCCACCAACAGGTAATGGTGACGCTGTTCCAGTTCCGTTTTCTCTTAAAAAGCTGGGTGCTGAAGTCGTTGGTGCAGGTTTATAATTCCAAACTTCGGCATCAAACTGTTCCTGAGACATTGCATCTGATGTTTTGATTCTAGCCCAAGAGCCATCAGGGAATCTTACATCTACGTTTCCATCATCGTGAATTTTTTCTATTGTATAATCACTCATTACCATTTCCTCATCGGACATTTAGTTGATTTAATCTTGGTCTTTAAGTTCATAAAGCACCCACATTTCTTGCACTGATTTATTACTGGCCTTAGCCACTCACAGCTTTTGCATATAGCCATACGTTCTTCGCTTGTCATTATGCTGCTCCTGCAAGTGTGCCTGTGTTGTTCATTGTGTAGGCTGCAGTGTAAATAACTGCCGCCCCTGCGTTACCACCAGCACCACCTGATGCACCAGAAGAACCTCCAGAGCCAGAGCTACCATTACTAAAACGCTGAGTTAAACCGCCGTATTGACCATCCCCCGGTTTTGTAGACCTTGCGTTATCCCAATCCCATCGACCCTGACCACCAGTGCCACCATTCGAGCCAGAAGTTCCGCTAGAGCCACCAGTACCTGAAACGCCATAAGCACTACCATTTCCTCCAGTGCCTCCAGTGCCTCCATTACCGCCAGCACCACCGTTACCTATTGAGGCTGAGCCAATAGTAGAGCTTACACCCCCTCCACTAGCACCAGAGTTTCCAGATGAACCAGATAAGCCAGCAGAACCACTAGCTGCGGATTGGTTGTAACCAGCACCGTTGCCGCCATTACCGCCAGCACCACCAGCACCCCCAGCACCTCCTGATGCTCCTGCAACCAATGAGCCAACATTATACCAATTCCACCTAGTTAATTCACACATAGAGCAGCAACCGTTATTAGGACCTCGTACTTTGTGGTTCGAGGCAGGTCCAGAAATATAATTAGTACAACTAAGTGTAAAGAAACTGCCTACAGGCCAAGTGTATCCACCAGCACCACCAGCACCACCAGTTCCTCCGTTACCACCATTTCCCCCTGCTCCACCACCGCCAGCGATGAGGCCAGAGTTAGTCACAGTAACTCCACTAGAAGCAATACGAATAGCGTTGCCACCGTTACCGCCTGATGTTCCACCAAAGCCGATAACACTACCAGCGTTCGTGATTGTCAGTGTACCACCCATGCCACTAGGTGCTGTAAGCGCATCAGATGAGCCTGTGCCGCCAATAGTTACGCCTGATGGTATGATGATTTCTTTGGGTACTGAGCTTGCCCAGTTGTCACCAAACACGGTAGCAAGGTTTACGTTAGTTGTGTTTGCTAGTGTATTGATGATTGCATTGATAGCGCCACGCATATGACCAAAGCGAAATGCTCCAGCAGTAGGTACGTTAGAGTTGTTTGATGGAACATTACCACCATCTCTGTAGTATTCAGACATACTATGTGGTGCTGTGCCACCAAACTCAGTGGCAAAATCAGCTAGTGATATAGCTCCAGAGTTAGGGATAGCTGGCATAATTATACACTCCCAAATGCTGTAACGTCATCAGTGGCTGTAACAGAACCATCAGTAGCAATCTTTACTTTAGCTGTTCCGCTATAAGAGAACACCATATCTGAGCCACTAAGTGAAGCAGTCCAGTTGGTTGGAAAAGCCTGTACGTTGCCAAGCGAACTTGCTGGTACATCGTAATTACCACTAATAAGGTCTGCTAAGTTTCTTGCCTTGCTCATTGCGTAATCTCCTGTGGCCAGTTAGATATTGGTGCATTACCAGTTGGAATACCATCATCGTCTGTTGGTGAATCAAACAAAGCAATAAACGATGAATGATCAGATGCTGAATCAATAGCAGCTTCAATTGTATTACTAGCAGTACGAACATCCGCACGATAAGTTAAGATATCAGTAGGTACGGAATAGTCTGTAACCTCACTAGCTTTGATTACCATCCAGTCTGTCGGCTCAAGCAAGCCACCAGCCTGTGCTTTGACGGTGGCTTTCCACTGTGATTTCAAACCTAGTGTGACAAGTTGCTCACCGTCAATGTCCAACACAGGATTACCGTCTTCGTCCACCTCGTTGACATCATCCAAAGCCTTTGGTGTATCTGCATCCCACCAGAAGCGGTTGTCAAAGGAGGGTGCAGGTTCAACCCACACCATCCCCTTATTAGTTTTCTCAGCATCACTCCACCGTCCCCACGAGGTTGGGTGGGTAATACCGTCAGAGTCTTTCCAACTCCGTCCTTCTCTTATTCTTTTTCCTAAATAAGTCCACATAATATTACCTCGCGTTTGCGTATTTGAATGGTTGTTCGGCTATGGCTATATAGATGTAATTGCCGCCAGATGTGTTAAGTTGTCCATTGGTATTTCGTAGCTTAAACCCATTAGACAAGTAGTCTGTATAGTAAGCTGTATTAACTACCTCTGCACCACTTGTATTAGCCTCTAACTTATGGTCAGTAGGATTATCTATGTCACGTTTAACATCCATTATAAACCAATCGCTTGTGGTGTCAGTACGTTTCCACATAACAAATGCAGGACGGAAACCTGTGAAGATAAAGCTACCATCTGCCGAACCATTGCCAGTGTAATTGCCCACCTTGCACAGCCCTTCGGCGTTTGCGAAACAGTAGGCTATGCAATCGCCAGAGCCAAATATGTAATCGTCATCTAAGCTAAAGACTGATGATGTTGGGTTGGCTAAACCAAATGGGTCATTCAATTTTGCGGTTGTTTGGTTGAGTGCTAAGTAGTCAACAGAACCATCAATGATGTCGGTGAATGTGTACCAAGCTCCACCAGCGTTCCTGTTTTTAGTAATAATTAAAGATGGCTTTTGCCCAAGTCCGTGGCCTACTGTATAACCGCCAGCCTGCGTGGTAAACCCTACTAAACTAAACCAGTTCTGCTGGCTAGTAGAACCCACGCTCACTGTGCTGGTAACACTGCCATCGGTGTTGCTTACGCCTGTGCCGCCAGCTTTCCAGTTCCAAGATGCATATGTAAATCCGCTTCCGTTGTCTTGTAGCCTACTGCCAATTGTCCAACCATCACTATCAAAAGATGTTATTGATTGAGTTTGAGTTTCTTCTAAGTTTGCAACATTCACTTCAAGTGTTTTAGTAGCACCACGAACAGCATCAAGTGTAGTGTGATTTGCTGAAGCACTTCTACGCTTTAGCCACACCCAATCAGGCTGAAAACCTACACCTGTAATACTTTGTGTTGAGCCTGTGCCAGTATAAAGGACAGTATTGAAATAATCCTCTGGCGTTTCATCAGCCAGCGTGTTGATAGCACCTGTCGGCATATTCTGTGAACACAAGGTAACAAAGCCAGACGGTGGTGCATAGGCAAAGTCACC
>Ga0209137_1000209_pt1 | contig 64673 bp, 91 predicted proteins | sample SaaInl5LU_22_DNA_FD_184642 | JGI IMG/M metagenome (GOLD analysis project Ga0209137, IMG submission 184642) | Marine microbial communities from expanding oxygen minimum zones in the Saanich Inlet - ESP_105LU_22_DNA (SPAdes) (version 2) | ecosystem: Environmental > Aquatic > Marine > Intertidal... | reverse complement strand
CAGGCAACTTGAAAATCCAAGGCAGCAACATTGAGTTTGTGTCTGCTACAGGTGAAGACTACGCCAGCTTTCTAGCCAATGGTGCAGTCCGCCTTCAGTACGATAACGCCCTCAAACTCGCCACAACCAGCACAGGTGTAGACGTAACTGGAAATGTCACGGCTGATAACCGCTACATTGTGCAAGGTACATCAAACGCTGGCACTTCCGATATTTCCTATGGGTCATATGTAAACGGTGCATGGATAAACGGTCTGTCTGGATCAAACAGTTACCTAGCTACTGGCGGCAGTGGGATACTTAAATGGAACTCCACAGGTGTAGACGTCACTGGGACTTTGACCAGCGATGGGCTGACTGTGGATGGTAGCGGAACAGTAAATATTACGTCTAGCAGCGTTGATACTCTACAACTCACTAGAACGGATGCTGGTGGCGGCACTCGCATCTTAATGGAAAACGGCAACGATAACATTTGGCGGATTCAAAACGATGGGGCAAATGTTTTTAGTTTAGCTTATAATACAACCACAGCTTTTGGCATAGCCTCCAACGGCGACATCAGCTTCTACGAGGACACAGGCACCACGGCAAAGTTACAATGGTCAGCTTCCAATGAACGCTTGTTATTGTCTGGTTCAGATTTCCAATTTGTAATTGGGCAAGGTGCAAACCAGCCGTGGTACACTAGGGCTGTTTCTGATGGTAGTTATAGGCTGCACTTAAATGGCACTGGCGACATTGTAACACTAAACAGCAGCGGTAATGTTGGAATTGGGACGACTTCGCCTAGTGCGTCACTAGAGGTTTCTGGAGCAGCTTACATCCGCACTCCGAACACAGGCGTTTCGCAAGTTCTTAGGTTTGACAGAAGTCAGGCCACAACTGGTGACATTGGACAACTCCAATTCTACACCAATGATGGTGCGGGAAACCCAACTGAATACGGGCGTATTACAGGTACCGCTACCACTATCAACAACGGCATAGAAAAGGGTGAGTTGTATTTTTCGACGACTCTCAATGGTTCTCTTGCAGAACGTATGCGCATCACCAGCAGCGGTAATGTCGGGATTGGGACGAGTTCGCCAGCGAACGCACTACATGTAAATTCAGGTACAACAAACGAAGTTGCACGTTTTGAAAGCACTGATGGTACGGCGTACTTGTCTATCATGGACAACAGCACCACCAGCTCGTTGCAGGGTATTGGTAGTGCGGGGGATAACCTAACCTTTTATGCCAACGGTGGCGAACGTATGCGCATCGACAGCAGCGGTAATCTGAAGCTAACAGGTCTATCCAACGGCACACTGAACTTTGCTGGTGGTAATACTTCTGGTGGCTCCAAGATACAGGCGTTTAATGACGCTGGTAATGCTAACGGTTATTTAGCTATTGAAGGCTATTCAAGCGAGTACATGCGCATCGACAGCAGCGGGAACGTAGGGATTGGCACGAGTTCGCCAGCGTTAAAATTATCCGTAAATGGTGATATTTGGCAAGGCAATGGGTCAGGTATTGAGATTGGGCGCATTACAAACGCTAGTGGTTGGTATGACTTTGGTGGTAGCTCTAACGTCAACGGCGCTCAAATGTCTCATGTTGGGACTTTGCGCTTCCTAACAGCCTCAACAGAACGTATGCGCATTGACAGCAGCGGTAATGTTGGGATAGGAGTTGCTCCAGCTAGACAATTTCATATGCACAACGCATCTGGCGACAATAACTTTCACATTACCAATTCTACCACAGGGTCCACTGCTGCTGATGGATTTAGTATCGTAAGTCAATCCACTACAAATGATGTACTGTTCAATCAGCGTGAAACTGCAAACATGCGGTTTTTTACAGCTAATAATGAAAAGATGCGCATAGACAGCAGCGGTAATCTGTTGGTGGGTAAGACAAGTGCTGACAGCGCCACAGATGGAGTTCAGTTTATTCCTGATGGCATTTCGGCTATAACACGCTCAAGCGGAGAAGCTTTACGACTAACCCGAAATGATGACGATGGCGAAATTCTACGTCTACAAAAAGACGGCGCCACGGTGGGGAGTATAACTACACACAACGGACGTATTGGCTTTGGTGGTGGCGTTACAGGTTTAAGAATACACAATGATATTACATCGGTGTTACCTTACAACCCTACGACGGGAGCCAATCAATTCGACACAGTTAGCCTAGGACATAGTGCCACCCGGTTCAAAGACCTCTACCTCTCTGGCAGCGTAGTGTTAGATGAAGCTGCTTTAACCTCTCAGACAACCACCACAGCTACCACTTCACAGACAGCTATCGCAACATTCGCTGCAGCGACTTATGGATCAGCTGAAGTACTGATTCAAGCTAAGGACGGATCTAACCGACATTTAACTAAACTACTCATTACCCATAATGGTACAACTGCAATAGCTACTGAATATGGTACAGTAGTTACTAGTAGTAATCTTGCTACATATGAAGTAGATATAAATAGTGGTAATGTAAGAGTTTTAGCTACACCTGCTTCTACAAATAGTACGGTATTTAAAATGACTCTGGAATTAATTGAGGTTTAGATATGAGTCAAGTTAGAGGGGATGCGTAGTTATGTCACAACATTATGGAAATGTATTACCTAGATCAGACTTAGCTTTATTATTCGATCCAGCTAATCCTAAGTGTTATCCAGGATCTGGATCTACAATATATGATATGAGTGGTCATGGTAATAATGGCACTATTTCAGGTAGTATGGTCTTTACATACCCATATATGGTGTTTGATGGGACTGATGATCAGATTAATGTAACAGCTAATCAATCCAGTTTAAATTTTAGATACGAACAAACTTTAATTATTTGGATGTATCACACGTTTACAAGTGGTCGTAAAAATCCGTGGAACCAAGTATATGGCGGATACGGTACTTGGACTCATGAAAGTGGTGCGAATATTAGCAGTTATGTAGGTGATAGTGGTGCCAATGCAGCACCTTATATTGGTGGTGGATCAGCTAGTACTCCTACAAGTACTTGGCAGATGATGGCAACAGTAAGGAATACAGTTGATAGAAGGTGGTATAGAAATGGATCTTTATCTTCAACTACAGCTCATTCCTATGGGGTTTTAACTGAAACTACCGCTAATATCACAATTGGTAGTGGCTATGCGGGTAGGTGGATTGGTAATATGGGTATGGTTATGGCATATAAGAGAGCATTGAACGCTGATGAGATGAGTACAATATATGAAAGAACTAGGGGGATTTACGGAGTATGACTCTAGGACACGGACCAAAAATTGTAACAAAAGGGCTAGTGTTTGCATATGATATGCATCCAGATGCTGCAGCATCTGGTAAATCTTGGAAAGGTCAACCAACAGCAAATTACATTTGGCACCAAAATCCTCGAATTGATTCATCATATTCTTCCTATGTCCAAACTACATCTGGAACCTGGCCACAAAATCATAATGAAGCTATTACAGTTTATAATAAAGCAGGCGGTAATATTACCGGTTATGTAAATACTGGTGTGACTGATTATACGAATACCCATCACGCCCATTGGATTCTAGATCCTGAGCTGAGCCGTCCAGTCGTGATAATGAGAAATTACGATAATAACTGGAAAGCAAAGAGTTTTTCTGTAGGTAAAACCAAGGGGGATATGGGATTAGCTGTTGGTGATACTTACACAATAAGTTGGTTACAATGGACTGATAATATAGCCAGATCTGCAGATGTTGGTTTATACAGTAGTAATGGTACTTCCAATAATTTTTGGGATGGCCGACAATATGCTTATAATACAAAGGTAGCTACCTGGCAAAGAGTTCATGCTACATATACCGTATCAAATAATGGTACTACGTATGCAACAAACATTTATATGTACGGTCATACCCAAGGTACAGGTGTTGTTAAAATTGCAGATGTTCAACTGGAAAAGGGTGGACCATCACCGTTTATTTCTGGCGATAGTGAGGCGAATAGCACTCGCTCAAACACACAAGCTCTATTAGATTGGACTGGTAATTATACACTTACAGCTAGTTCAGGTGTGATTTATAATAGTGACGGTACATTTTCATTTACTACTACAGCTAATACATCTTATTTTGATCTTAATAGTCAAAATATAATCTCAGGTACAAATCCATTTACAATAGAAGCATGGACTAATAAAACCAGTGGGACCCTTGGCGAGATACTTGGCAATTATGGGTCTGGGTATGCTTCTGGTCTTTGGTTTGCAACTGCTGGGCTTTATATAGTCGGAAGTGTTTACCATACTGATTATGCAAACAGTATGGCAGGGAAACATCATAGTGCTGTGACAAGAGATTCTAGTGGAAATGTTAAACTATATAGAGATGGAGTTTTAAGTAACACAGGCACTTTAACTTCATCTATTCCTAGCAATATTAATTTTAGAATTGGAGCTGATGTTAATAGTGGTGGTGAGGCTCTGGGTGGTAATATCTACAACGTCAAGGTATATAACACAGTGTTAACAGCAGCAGAAGTCAAACAAAACTTTAACGCACTCAGAGGGAGATATGGAATATGATAGCGATTGTTAATGTAACTGATATCACAGGGATCGATCTCAACTCTGATTGGTTGATACATGAGTACGATACAAATAACATAGATGGTAGCTCATTAGCTAGCATCATCTATACTAACACCCCACCTGATTTTGCGATTCATTTGTTCGACAGCGCTGAATATGAACAGTTTAAGCAATCTCCTGTTTGGAAGGTGGCTGAATAATGTCAGCGCATAGTGGTACAAAAGTCTTTGGTCAAAAAGAACTGTTATTCGCAATGGATTCCAAATCTCCTAAATCGCGTCAGACAGAAGCAAATCTTTTGTCCGATTGGGTCGAACTGTGGACTGCTGGATCAACTGGTAGTTCATCTGGCTTTGGTCAAAACGGGGATGGTAACTCTCGCATTTTGGACACAAACCCGTATAACGCTACAACAACAATATGGGATGTGTCTGACCAAGACGCTGTGTCTAATGCTGACGGTGGGTGGGCCAGCTCAATATTTAATATTGACAACACTAAAATGTATCGTTTTTCTACATGGGTTAGAAGAAAAACTATCGGTAATGGAAGCTTTTACTTAGGAACTTATGGACGGGATTCTGCTGGATCTAATATTGGTGTATTAAATAGAAGTGGTGGAGCAAATATCACAAATCCATATTTTACTGCTCGGGGTTGGTGGGGATCGGTTAATACATGGTATTTAGTAGTAGGTCATATATGGCCCGCTGGTTCTGGAACAGGATCTGCTCATCCTGATTCCGGGATTTTTACTGTTGATGGAACAAAAGTATCGACAGTAGGAGATTTTGTTTGGAGACCGGATAATTTTAAATCTACTCATAGAACGTATCTTTACTATTCTACTGACACATCTACAAATCAACAGTGGTGGAATCCAAGAGTTGAGGCTGTAGAACTTCCAGAATCAAATACAAGAACGCTAAAGAGATACATTCCTGTCCAGAGATTAATTAAAGAAGGCGTTGGCGGTCGTTGGAATCTTAGAAATAGAGCTACAGATACTGAAGGGAGTGTGGGGCTACGTAAAGTACGACCATCGGCTCAGGGGTTTAGTTTTACTGGCGGGGATAACGATCAATCGGTAAGAATTCCTTTGGCTGGAAACTTTAATAAGTTAGAAGGCACGATTTCGGCATGGGTGTATCCTACAGCATATAGTGGATCAAATGGAATCTTCGTTAATAGAAACGATTCAACAGCAAACGCAACAGATTGGCTCTGGGCAGGATTGTGGTCGAACGGTTCACTTTTTTTTCTCAGAATTGGTCAGACAAGTAGTTGCTGTAGTAACGATCTAACGTTTTCTAGTGCTTCAAGCTCTATCCCGTTGAATAAATGGACTCATGTTACATGCAGTTGGAAATCAGCAGGTTCTTCCTTCATATATATTAATGGTGCTTTAAAAACTTCAAGGACGATAAGTGCTATTCCAAGTACTTCTCCTTCAACTCACGGAAGAATCGGTCTAGGACATGGCAGTGGAGGCACAGGTTCTTGGAATGGTGACATAGATCAATTTAAGATCTTTGCCAGACAATTGAGCGCAGATACTATTAGAAGAAACTACGAATCTACAAAAAGCAGATATAGTATATCGACTCGTTCGGGCGACTAATCCTTATAAATAAACTAAAGAACTAATATAAGATCACAGGGGACAATGAACCGTGGCAAATAATCATAAGTTTAAGGTAAAAAATGGCCTTACAGTAGGTAGCACAGATGTAATTAACTCTTCTGGAGAGTGGGTTGGATCGGCTACAGGACTCACAGGTCCTACTGGTCCCACTGGTCCCACTGGCCCTACAGGCGCATCTGGCGCTGTTGGCGCATCTGGCGCTGTAGGTGCTGCTGGTCCTACTGGTCCTGATGGTCCTACTGGGCCTACTGGTCCTACAGGCCCCGGCGGTCCTGCTGGACCAACGGGAGCTACTGGTCCTACCGGTCTTACAGGTCCTGCTGGACCAACGGGAGCTACTGGTCCTACCGGGCTTACAGGCCCTGCCGGTCCTACTGGCCCTACAGGTCCTACCGGTCCTACAGGTCCTACCGGTCCTACAGGCGGACCTGGACCTACTGGTGCTTCTGGTGCTGTTGGCGCATCTGGCGCCGTAGGTGCCGCTGGCCCCACTGGCCCCACTGGCCCCACTGGCCCCACTGGTCCTACTGGTCCTGCAGGTCCTACAGGTCCTACTGGTGCCACCGGTCCTACCGGCCCTGCAGGTCCAAATGGTGGCTCATATCACTATACAGACACAGGTAATAACTATACTAAATTCCGTACGTGGGGCACTGATGCCAATTTTGGTTTTGGTATGTATTCCGGCCAAACACACGGCGACTTAAATGATTATGCCTTGACATTCCAAATGGATAATGATGATGATCGTGGATTTGTCTTCAGAGATGCGGCCATGTCAGCATCTCAAGCTGCGATGTCATTGTCTACTCGTGGTTATATGTCTATCGCCGAAAAACTGAAAGTTGGGGGAGGTATTTCTGATACTGCTAGTCCGGAATATCAATTTGAAGTAACAGGTACTAACGGTCAATTGTTCTCTGTTGTTGATTCAGCTGGTGGAACAATATTCACTGTTAATGATATATCAGGTGTGCCTTCAATTGAGGTTGACGATGATGGTACGATTCGTTTAGCAGAATTTGCCGGTAACGTATTGCTTGGTACGGCTACAGACAATGGAGACTTATTACAAATAGATGGTGCTGTGGCTGTAAGTGGGTCTACAGTTATTAACTCTTCTGGAGAGTGGGTTGGATCGGCTACAGGACTTACTGGACCTACTGGACCTACTGGACCTACTGGGCCTACAGGTCCCGGCGGTCCCACTGGTGCTTCTGGCGCTGTAGGTGCCGCTGGTCCTCCTGGGCCTACAGGTCCCGGCGGTCCCACTGGTGCTTCTGGCGCTGTAGGTGCCGCTGGTGCCGCTGGTCCTCCTGGTCCTACAGGTCCCGGCGGTCCCACTGGTGCTTCTGGCGCTGTAGGTGCCGCTGGTCCTCCTGGGCCTACAGGTCCCGGCGGTCCCACTGGTGCTTCTGGTGCTGTTGGCGCATCTGGCGCTGTAGGTGCCGCTGGTCCTCCTGGGCCCGGCGGTCCTACAGGTCCCCCAGGTCCTACAGGTCCCCCAGGTCCTACAGGTCCCGGCGGTCCTACAGGTGCTACTGGTCCTACAGGTGCTACTGGTCCTACCGGTCCTTCTACAACAATTAATGCGACTAATGTTACTGATAACGATACAGTATATCCAGTATTTGTTACTGCAGCTGGATCTAATCAGGTAGCTGAAGTATCAACTGCGAAGCTTACTTTTAACCCATCCACTGGTACATTAACTGTAGGTGGAGAAGTAATATCTCTATCAGATATAAATTTCAAAGAAAACATAACTAACATAGAAGCAGCTTCTGCAGTAAATATTATTAATAGTTTACGTCCTGTATCGTATAATATGAAAGGTGAGAATGTAACGGATTTAAGAGTAGGCTTTATTGCACAAGAAGTTAAAGAGGTTCTGCCTGAAGTTATACATGATAATAATGGTGTATTGCATGTTTCATATGGTAACATGATTGCAGTATTAACAGGTGCATTACAAGATGCATTAATGCGTATTGAGGAATTAGAGAATGTCATTTCTAACAAGTAGGGATGGAACACTAGCTTCTGCGAGAGCGATTGCAAGTCCTGATGGTATTCCGTTTATGTATAACTCAGGAGATAACACTACCGTCCCTAGTAATGAAACAAAGATTACTGCTAGTGATGCTGCTGCTTCTGATGAATTTGGCTATGCAGTCGCAGTAGGATCAGGAAGAGTTGTAGTAGGAGCAAGATATGATGATGATGCTGGCAATGCGTCAGGGTCAGCATACATTTTTGATCTAGAAGGAAATCAGATAGCTAAGATAACCGCTAGTGATGCTGCTGATGGTGATCAATTTGGCACGAGTGTTGCTGCAGGATCAGGTAAGATTGTGGTCGGGGCTTACGGTAATGATGATGCTGGGGGTGCGTCAGGGTCAGCTTATATTTATGATTTATCAGGGACACAGCTAGCTAAAATTACTGCTAGTGACGCGGCCGCAGGTGACGTTTTTGGCTTTGCAGTCGCAGTAGGATCAGGTAGGATTGTTGTGGGTGCAAGAGGGGACGATGATAATGGCTCTGCTTCAGGTTCTGCTTATATATTTGACTTAAACGGAAATGAGATAACAAAGATAACCGCTAGTGATGGTGCTGCAAGTGACGTTTTTGGATATTCAGTCGCAGTAGGATCAGGCAGGATTGTTGTTGGTGCAACCGACGATGGTGGCTCTGGTTCTGCTTATATATTTGACTTAGACGGAAATGAAATAACAAAGATAACCGCCAGTGATATTGCTGCAGGTGATGATTTTGGCTGGAGTGTTGCTGTAGGATGCGGTAGGATTGTAGTAGGAGCAAAATGGGACGATGATGGTGGTAGTAACTCAGGGTCAGCATACATTTTTGATCTAGAGGGGATACAGCTAGCTAAAATTACCGCTAGTGATGCGCCTGCTGCGAATGATCTATATGGCAATAGCGTCGCTGTAGGAAACGGTAGGATTGTGGTCGGTGTACCCTTTGATGATGATGTACCTTCAAGCTCAGGTTCTGCTTATATTTATGATTTATCCGGGACACAGCTAGCTAAAATTACTACTAGTGACGCGGCCGACGGCGACACATTTGGCTTTGGTGTTGCTGTAGGATGCGGTAGGGTTGTAGTTGGCGCTCATCTAAGTGATGATACTGGCAGTTCGTCAGGGTCAGCTTATATCTTTGATACGCCAAACGTAATAACGCCTTATGATGTAAGAGATTGGGAGTATGGATAATGGTTAGTAGATTAAGGGTAGGAACTACAGACGCAGATATAATTGCAGATGAATATGCTTCTCTGACTCATAAGTCATTCGGGCACAGTACTGCTACTATACAAAGTACAGAAATAAAATTTAAACCTAGCGATGGCGCTGCGTTTGATTATTTTGGTTACGAAAGGAGTGCTGCTATAGGGTCAGGAAGGATTGTTGTTGGTTCAATCTATGACGATGATAATGGCAGCGCCTCAGGATCTGCTTATATCTTTGATCTAGAAGGAAATCAGATAGCTAAGATAACCGCTAGTGATGCTGCTGGCGGTGATCAATTCGGAAGATCTGTTGCAGCAGGATCAGGTAGGATTCTTGTTGGAGCGCCTTACAATGATGATAATGGCTCTTCTTCAGGGGAGGTGTATTTCTATAATCAAGATGGAGATCAAGTGCTAGCGCGGAGGGCTAGTGATGCTGCTGCGAGTGATATATTTGGATATTCAGTTGCAATAGGATGTAATAGGGCTGTAGTGGGCGCGCCGGGAAATGATGATGTAGCTTCAAGCACAGGTTCTGCTTATATATTTGACTTAGACGGAAATGAAATAACAAAGCTAACCGCTAGTGATCCAATACTAGGTGATGAATTTGGATACCATTGTGCTATAGGAAACGGTAGGATTGTAGTTGGAGCGCCTTTCAGTGATGGTGCTGGCACATCCTCAGGCTCTGCTTATATATTTGATCTAGAAGGAAATCAGATAGCTAAAATTACCGCTAGCGATACGCAAGCGGGCGATTTGTTTGGATTCCATGTTTCAGTAGGGTCAGGTAGGATTGTTGTCGGTGCACCGCAGGAGGATTTCAAGGGGTCTAACGCAGGAGCAGCATATATATTTGACTTAAACGGAAATGAGATAACAAAGATAACCGCTAGTGATGGTGCTGTGAGTGATGCTTTTGGCCATGCAGTCTCAGTAGGAAACGGTAAGATTGTAGTCGGTGCACAATTTGATGATGATGATGGTGGTAGCTCAGGATCAATTTATATCTTCGATTTAGATGGAACTCAGATAGCTAAAATTACCGCTAGTGATGCAGCTGCAGGTGATCAATTCGGAAGAGCTGTAGCTATAGGATCAGGTAGAGTTATTACTACCGCTTGGCTAGATGATGATAATGGCGATAGTTCGGGCTCAGGTTACATTTATAAGCTACCTCAAAATTATGACATACACTTTGAAAGAACACTTGGGTATTAAATAGAGGAAAGACAAATGGTATACGCAAAAATAAACGATCAAGGAGAGGTCTTAGAGTTTCCTTGCCTTCCAGCTGGAAATCCCTTTATTGCTGTCTCTGATAGCATGGTTGAGGTGGACGTAACTACCAATAAGCCAAATGTGTCATGGGACGAGGTATATCACTATGATCAAGTAGTAATTAGCGGTGACTCTTATGTTGCAACATTTACCACAAATTCTAGATATTCTACTGATGAAAAGAGACTAAAAGGTATTACATCTCTTAAATTAATGCGTACACAAGAAAATGATAGAACTTTTAATTACAAGGCTACTCAATTAAAGAAGAAATATCCAGAAGCTGAAGTTGATTCATGGGATCAACAGAGACGTGAAGCTTTAGCATACACTGACGATAATACAGTATCCACCCCTTTATTAAGTGTTATTGCTACTGAGCGTAATATCAGTGTAGCTGACTTATCTGTAAAGGTAATTACACATGCAACTGTATATGATAGTGCTTTAGGTACGCTATTAGGTAAATATCAAAAAAACAGAAGCTTACTTAATGCTATTGATTTAGATGATAACACAACTTGGGATAATATTGATTCTATAGTGAGGTTGTAGTATGGTATTTAGAACATCAACATCAGGACATGGAGCTTATTTTGATAATGACTATATGTGGATGGATGCTAATAATTCATTTACTTTAGGCTATGATAATACCACTACTCATAGTAATGAAACAAAGATTACCGCCAGCGATGCAGCCGCAAGTGATGCTTTTGGCTGGAGTGTTGCTGTAGGATCAGGGAGGGTTGTGGTCGGTGTACCATTTGATGATGATGCTGGAACATCATCAGGATCTGCTTATATCTTTGATTTAGAAGGTACTCAGATAGCAAAGATAACCGCACCCTCCGGTGCTGGAACCAGTGATAATTTTGGCTATAGCGTCGCTGTAGGATCAGATAGTATTATTATTGGAGAAATTAATGGAGATAACGGAACACTTAATATTGGAACAGTATATGTCTATGATCTAGATGGAACTTATAAAAATAGGATTAGTCCCCGTCTCACTACTAATCCTAGTAGGAATTTCGGCAGAGAAGTAGCAGTAGGAAGTGGCCGGATTGTAATCGGCGATCCTTACAATGATTTTAGTGGTACTGATGCAGGAGCAATTCATATCTGTCAAAGCCCTTTGGACCCTGACGATATCGACCAAACTCCACAAGCACAAATTTTTGCTAGTGATGCTGCTGCAGGTGATCAATTTGGTATTGGTGTTGCTGTAGGATGCGGTAGGATTGTAGTAGGCGCTCCTAACAACGATGATGTAGCTTCAAGCACAGGTTCTGCTTATATATTTGACTTAGACGGAAATGAAATAACAAAGCTAAACAATAGTGATCCGTATACAGGTGATCAATTTGGTTGTAGTGTTGCTGTAGGATGCGGTAGGATTGTAGTAGGTGCTCAGGGAGAGGATGATGGTGGCGCTAACTCAGGGTCAGCATATGTTTATGATTTAGAGGGAAACCTGATAACAAAGATTACTGCTAGTGATGCAGCTGCCCAGGACAATTTCGGCTCATCAGTAGCAGTGGGAAACGGCAGAATTATAGTTGGTGCACCATTTGATCAGGACAATGGCTTTGGCTCAGGATCAGCATACATTTTTGATTTAGATGGGACTCAGCTAGCTAAGATAACCGCCAGTGATGCTGCTGCAGGTGATGGATTTGGGGATAGAGTTGCTATAGGATCAGGAAAAATTGTTATTGGTGCAAGATATAATGATGATAATGGCACTGATTCAGGATCGGTTTATATCTACGATATACCTCTTAATTCAAAACATATATTAGATATTTAATAACAGTGTTATTAGTAGTTGCACTTATAACAATCTATATAATAATAATAATACTATATTATATTTTTAATTAACAAACCTCAATGGAGTATATAATGACTGACGAACAAAAACAAACGATTACTATAGATGATAAAGATTATGTTATTGATGACTTTAATGACGAACAAAAACATTATATTAATCAGCTTACTAGAATAAATGCTAAACAAGTTAATATTCAAATGGAATTAGAGCAGATTCAAGCAGCAAAGCAATCTTTTATTAATGCCCTTATGGCGTCTATTAAAGCTGATGAAGCAGAGTCATCAGCAGAATAAGGGTGTCTTTAAATTTAAGTGCCTTATATAATGATAATATTTACCTTATAAATACTGTTAAGTATTACAAACTTCTATGAGGGATTCTAATGGCTAATCCAAGCACACGACAGGGACTAATTGACTATTGCTTACGTAGGTTAGGTGACCCTGTCATCGAGATTAATATTGACCTCGATCAATTAGAAGACCGTGTAGACGAAGCTTTACAGTATTATAGAGAGTATCACTCTGAAGCAACCTATAGAGGCTATCTTCAGCATTTAGTTACCAGTGATGATGTTACTAATAAGTATATACCACTATCAACGAGCGTTCAGCATGTGACCAAGCTCTTCAAGGTATCTTCTTCTCTATTTTCACGTAATATGTTTAGTGTAAAATATCAAATGCATTTAAATGATATTGCTAATATGCATTCGTATATTGGAGACCTTGCTTACTATGAGCAAGTGCAACAATATATGTCTTTACTGGATATGAGATTAAACGGGTCTCCTCAAGTTGATTATGTAAGAAAGCAAAATAGACTTTATATACACGGTGAGTTTGAAGAAGAAGATATTAAAGCTGGTGAATATATTGTAGCAGAAGTTTACAGTATTATAGATGCGAATGACCACACAGCAGTGTGGAATGATATGTGGTTAAAAGAGTACACCACCGCTCTTATTAAACACCAGTGGGGAGCTAATCTCATAAAGTTCGAAGGTATGCAATTACCGGGAGGAGTTACTCTTAATGGGCGGCAACTTTATGAAGATGCTAATCAAGAGTTAGAAAGATTAAGAGAGAAGTTAAGAAGTGATCACGAGCTTCCTGTTGACTTTTTTGTAGGATAAGCTATGGCTCGGAATTTTCATTTTAGTCAGTCAGTTAGATCTGAACAATTATTGTATGAAGATATAATAATTGAATCCTTAAAAATATATGGTCAAGATGTTTACTATCTTCCTAGAGATATTGTAAATGAAGATAGAGTTTTTGGAGATGATGTACCTTCAAGATTTAATTCTTCTTACAAAGTTGAAATGTATATTGAGAATATAGAAGGGTTTGATGGAGAAGGAGATCTATTTACTAAATTTGGTGTAGAAATTAGAGATCAAGCTACTTTTATTGTATCACGAAAAAGATGGAGTCAGACAGTTCAGCGATATGATAATGAAATAAATAGTGTGAGACCTAAAGAAGGAGATCTAATATATCTCACTCTATCTAACTCTTTATTTCAAATTATGGCTGTAGAACACGAACAACCTTTTTATCAATTAAGTAATCTACCTACATATAAATTAAGATGTGAGTTATTCGAATACAATGATGAAAATCTTGACACTGGAATTGCAGCAATTGATGCAATTGAGCAAGATCACGCTTACACATATATTCTTACATTAGATAGTGCTGGTAATGGATTTAATATAGGTGACACGGTTTCTCAAGTGTTGTCTAGCGGTGTTACAATGTCTGGCGAAGTTTCTAAATGGAGTGATTCAGATAATAAGCTCCACCTTATTCATATTGGAGCTGATGATGGTAATTATCATGAATTTGTACCAGGTGGATTAATATTTGATTCTGCAGATAATAATGTGCTGATTAGTAGCATATCTGAAGATAATAAGATAAGTGAAAATGAGCAAAATACTGATTTCTCTAATTTAATAGATGATTTCTTAGATTTTAGTGAAGGTAACCCCTTCGGTGACCCGGAGAATAACTAATGTCAGATATGTTTGATTTTGGATTTACAGCTGTAGATGAAAATGAACTAGAAGCTGTTCAATCTGTTACAGCTTCTGCCTCTTCTACAGAAGAGCGATTACACGGGTTATATAACGCTATAATACCTCTACTTAATAATTTAAAGAAAAATCCAGAAAAGGATTATATACTTTGGCCAAATCGCCTGGCTAAAGTAGAAGAGTTTGAAGATCACTTACAAAAGATATATAAAGGTTAGCTATGTTCGGTACCCATTTCTACCATAAAAAGCTTAGAAAGAGTGTAGCTGTATTTGGCACGCTTTTTAATAATCTTTATGTTATACGAACTGATGCTTCTAATCAAGTAATTAGTCAAATAAAAGTTCCTCTATCTTATGGTCCTAAGAGAAAGTTTCTTGACCGCTTAAGAGAGAATCCTGATTTAGATAGTAATACTAAAGTAGCTATTAAGTTACCTCGCATGTCCTTTGAGATCACTTCTATACAATATGACGCGTCAAGGCAACTACAAAAGTCAAATAATTTTACTCAAGGTGGTACAGGATATGGAAATAGAAATAAATTTAGTAGCTTTGTTCCATACAATGTAGGATTTCAATTAAACATCTATGCAAAGAATCAAGATGATGCTTTGCAGATAGTGGAGCAGATTTTACCTACGTTTAGCCCTCAGTATGCTTTAACTATGAAGCCATTTGCTGACTACCCGGATGTAAAAGAAGACGTGCCAATTGCCTTAGTAGGAGTAGATTTTACAGATGATTATGAGAGTCCTTTAGAGACAAGAAGAACAATTATATACACACTATCATTTGATATGAGAGTTAATTTTTATGGAGCTATCGCTGATTCTAAAGTGGTTAGATCAGCTATTACAAACATATATGAAATAGATAGGGGGCTTTTAGATTCAGATTTACAAGTAGCTAAGTTTCGTACAAGACCAGATCCATTCAGCGTTTCTGCTGATAGTGATTTTGGATTTAACGATTCAGCTGATTACAACAGTTTATTTGATTTTGATAGTGCGTAATTATGACAGACAAAAAACAAACTGCTGATAATGACTTTGAATATTCAAGACAAATTTACCATGACTTATTAGCTAAGGGATCTTCTGCTTTAGAAGACATGATGGAAGTAGCAAGAGCTACTGAGCACCCTCGTGCTTTTGAAGTGCTATCTAATATGATGAAGAATATGGGTGATATTAACGGATCGCTTTTAGATTTACATAAGAAGAAAAAAGACTTCGATAAAAAAGATACTCCCGCAGAACTACATAACCAAACTACAAATAACCTGTTTATAGGTTCCACAAGTGACTTACAGCGTATGCTTTTAAATAATGATGAGGATAAAATAGTTGACATTAGCGATTACAAGAAAGATGAAAAAGATGAATGACACATATCTTGGTAACTCTAATATAAAAAGAGATGGAGTTATTCATAATTTTTCTAAAAATGAAATATTAGAATACACTAGATGTTTAAAAGACCCTGGATATTTTGCATCTCATTATTGTAAGATTATTCATGTAGACCGCGGATTAGTTCCTTTTGAATTATATCCTTATCAGAAACAGATGTTTGATCATTTTACCGATAATAGGTTTAGTATTGTTCTTGCGTGTCGTCAATCAGGTAAATCAATATCTTCCGTAGCATACCTGTTATGGTATGCTGTTTTTCACCCTGAGAAGGTAATTGCTATATTGGCTAACAAAGGAGCAACTGCTCAAGAGATGCTTGGGAGAGTAACGCTCATGTTAGAGCATTTGCCGTTTTTCTTACAGCCTGGGTGTAAAGCATTAAACAAAAGATCTATTGAATTTTCTAACAACAGTCGAATAGTATCAGCAGCTACATCAGGATCCTCTATTCGTGGTATGTCTGTTAACCTTCTCTATCTCGATGAGTTTGCCTTTGTTGAGAATGCTGCAGAGTTTTACACTTCAACATACCCGGTGGTATCATCAGGTAAAGACACTAAAGTTATTATTACTTCCACAGCTAATGGTATTGGCAATCAATTTGAAAAGATATGGACTGGTGCAGTACAGGAGGTAAATGAATATAAATCATTTAGAGTTGACTGGTGGGATGTTCCTGGAAGAGATGAAGAATGGAAGAATCAAACTGTAGCTAATACGAGTCAGCTCCAATTCGACCAGGAGTTTGGTAATACTTTCTTTGGGACAGGTGATACCCTTATAAATGCAGAAACTCTGATGGGTTTCAGATCACAACCACCAAAGCGATTGATAGAAGGTAATAGTGTCTGGATCTATGAAGAACCAGATAAAGATCATCAATATGTGATGACCGTAGATGTTTCAAAAGGAAGAGGACAGGACTATTCGACGTTTAATGTAATCGATATTAGCACTAGACCTTTTAAACAGGTGGCCGTGTATCGCAATAATCTTATCTCTCCACTACTCTTCCCTAATATTATTTATAAATATGCAAAAGTCTATAATGAAGCTTGGGTGGTTGTTGAATCAAATGATCAAGGAACTTTAGTATGTAATGGATTATATTATGATTTAGAGTATGAAAATATGTTTATTGAATCAGCAGTAAAGTCAAATAGATTAGGAGTTGAAATTACTAGAAAGACTAAGCGTATGGGTTGTTCTGGTATTAAAGATCTTTTAGAAGAAAAGAAGCTAGAGCTGGTTGATCAGAATACTATTTTAGAATGTAGCACATTTATATCTAAGGGTCAATCATATGAGGCCTCAGATGGTAATCATGATGATCTTATGATGAACTTGGTTATGTTTGGATACTTTGCTACGGGTGATTATTTTTCTCAACTAACCGATGTTAATATTAAAAATATGATGTTTGAACAGCAAATGAAAGCTATAGAAGAAGATGTACTACCGTTTGGGTTTATTGATGATGGAATAGATGCAGCAGAACAAGAAGAGCAACAAGATGCGTGGAATACACGGAAATGGGTCGAAGATAGGGGCGCGGCTTACTAAATAATAAAAATTATAAATACCAGTAATTGAACCTCCGTATTATGATAACATATAATTCGATTACTGGAAAAGGGAAATAAAAATGGCGATAGGCGTACCTTCCGAATCTCCAGCTATAATTGTTAAGGAAGTAGATCTTACAGGCGGTGTGCCTAATGTACAATCTACTACTGGCGCATTTGCTGGTAAATTCCGCTGGGGTCCTTGCGAACAGGCTGTAATAGTAGATAACGAAGCTACTCTTGCCTCAACGTTTGGCGCTCCAGATAACACATTTGCTGTAGACTTTTTGACTGCAGCGAGCTTTTTAAGATACTCAAACTCATTACAGGTTTCAAGAGCAGTTGACACTGCAGCTAGAAACGCGGCAGCTGATTCAGCTGGTGGAGCTGTACTGATTAAAAACGACGATGCATGGGATAATGGAACCTGGTCAGGCTCAGCATTTGCAAAACATCCAGGTACATTAGGAAATTCTATTAAGATGGAAGTAGCAGGTCCAGTAACATGGGCTGGAGCTAGTGCATCATTTACATCTCAATTCGATGCTGCCCCAACAGGAAGTGAACGTCACATATTAGTAACAGACGAAGATGGAGTTATTACTGGTACAGCTGGTGCTGTACTTGAAAGATATTCTTTCGTGTCTAGTTCTTCTTCTGCTACTCTCGCAGATGGATCTACTAATTATGAAAAAAATGTAATTAACAGATCTTCTAATTACGTAAGGATTAACGACGTTCTTGACTCTAATGCGTCTCTTTCTTTTGCTGGCGGTGTTGATACAACAATAACCACTGCTGAAACATTAACAGCTTTAGATGTATTTAACGATAAAGATACTATCTCTGTTGACTTTATGATTGCACCAGGTTATGCTACTGCTTCAGATCAAGAAACTGTAGTAGATGACATGGTTACAACAGCAGGCACGACTCGTAAAGATTGTGTTGTCATAACTTCTCCAGCTAGTGCTTCTGTTGTAGGAAATGCAGATCCGGTTACAGCTACTATTGCTGATGTAGCAGACTATACATATAGCTCTTATCTCTTTGTAGATAACAACTGGTTAAAAGTATATGATAAGTATAATGACAAATATGTAAATATTCCTGCTGCTGGGGCTACTGCTGGTATTATGGCAGCAGCTGATGCAGAAGCTGCCCCTTGGTTCTCACCAGCAGGTTCTCGTCGCGGGTCATATCTCGGAGTTACTTCTTTAGCTTATACACCTACCAAAGCTCAGAGAGACACTCTATATAAAGCAGGTATTAACCCAATAGCAAATTTACCTGGACAGGGTATTTTACTATATGGTGATAAAACTCATATGAATAGACCGAGTGCGTTTGATCGTATTAATGTGCGTCGCCTATTTAATGTAGTAGAAAGAGCTATTGCTTTAGCTGCTAGAAATACATTGTTTGAATTAAACGATGAATTCACTAGAGCAGAGTTTGTAAACATTGTAGAGCCATTCTTGAGAGAGATTAAAGGCCGCAGAGGTATTACAGATTTTAGAGTTGTATGTGACGAAACAAACAACACTGGAGCAGTTATTGATAGAAATGAGTTCGTAGCGAACATCTTTATCAAACCTGCGCGGTCTATTAACTACATCACTCTTAATTTTGTAGCTGTTAGATCTGGTGTAGACTTCGAAGAAGTCGCTGGATTACAGGTATAAGGAGATAAACAGATGGCAATATTAGGCGTAGATGATTTTAAAGCAAAACTTCGTGGTGGTGGTGCTCGTCCCAATTTATTTAAGGCGACTATTAACTTTCCTGGGTATGCTAACGGTGATGTAGAGCTTACATCATTCTTGTGCGAGGCGGCTCAGTTGCCTGGTTCAACAGTAACCCCGATCATTGTTCCCTTCCGTGGTCGACAATTAAAGATAGCAGGGGATCGTACATTTGATGTGTGGACTCCTACTATTATTAACGATACAGACTTTAATGTTCGCGACGCAATGGAGCGTTGGATGAACGGTATAAATGCACACTCTGCAAATACCGGGTTAACCAACCCTGTTGATTACGAAGCAGATCTAGTAGTTGAGCAACTCGACAAAGATGGATCTACATTGAAGACGTATAACTTTAGAGGGTGTTTCCCGACAGGTATTTCTCCAATTGATCTGAGTTATGCTTCAGAAAATGAGATTGAGAGATTCTCTGTAGAGTTCCAAGTACAATACTGGGAAACATCTACTACATCTTAACACGATAAATAAGTGAGTAGAGGGGCTGTAATGGCCCCTCACAACACAGTTTAGGAATTAGTATGGCAGATAACGACGGACTTAGATTATTTGGTTTTGAAATAAAACGAGCTAAAGATAAGAATGCTGATAATATGCAATCTATTGTACCTCCTGTTGATCAGGATGGTGCTGGCTATGTTACTGCAGCTGGTGCACATTATGGCACATATGTAAACTTAGGTGAAGATGACCACGGTAAAGATAATTTACAGCTTATTAAACAATATAGAGCAGTTGCAACTCATTCAGAAGTAGATGCGGCTGTAGAAGATATTGTTAACGAAAGTATTGTGTCTAGTGAGAACCAATCTCCTGTATCACTTGTTTTAGATAATGTAGAAGGTCTTAGTGATCAAGTTAAAAAACTCATACAAGAAGAGTTTGATAAAATTTGTTCTATGCTCAACTTTACAGATTTAGGGCATGATATTTTTAGAAGATGGTATGTAGATGGTAGAATATACCATCATTTAGTTGTAGATGATAAAAATCTTAAGGCAGGTATTCAAGAAATTAGACCTATTGACGCCACAAAGATTCGTAAAGTCAAAGAAGTAAAGAAAAATAAAGACCCTGCAACAGGCGCTACCTTAATACAAAATGTAAACGAATTTTACATTTATCAGGAGAAACCAGGAAGCACTAATCAAGGGGTAAAGCTGTCTAGAGACTCTATTTCCTATGTTACATCTGGCTTACTGGATGTAGATCGTAAGAAGGTGGTTTCTTATCTACATAAAGCTCTAAAACCTATTAATCAATTACGTATGATGGAAGACTCGCTAGTTATTTACAGACTGGCTCGAGCACCTGAACGCCGGATTTTTTATATTGATGTGGGTAATTTACCAAGAGGTAAAGCTGAAACCTATATGAAAGATATTATGGCTCGTTACCGTAATAAATTAGTCTATGATGCAGATACCGGGAAGGTTAGAGATGATCGCAAACATATGTCGATGCTGGAAGACTTTTGGCTTCCTCGCCGTGAAGGTGGTAGAGGGACTGAAATTTCCACTTTGCCAGGTGGAGAAAATCTCGGACAAATCGATGACATTATATATTTCCAAAAACGTCTATATCGCTCGTTAAACGTTCCTATTAATAGACTTGAGCAAGAGTCTCAATTCTCACTAGGTAGATCTACAGAAATTAATAGAGATGAGATAAAATTTCAAAAGTTTATTGATCGTCTAAGAAGACGTTTTTCTATGCTGTTTACTGAGATTTTGAAGAAACAGCTCATTATGAAGCAAGTTATTACTACTGAAGATTGGGAAAACTGGCAGACAGACATTGTTGTTGATTTTGTAAGGGATAATCATTTCACTGAGCTTAAAGATGCAGAGCTTTTTCAGAATAGATTACAAACGTTAGATAATATGCAGCAGTATGTCGGAGAGTTTTTCTCTAAAGAATATGTTATGAAAAAGGTGTTGCATCTAGATGATGCAGAAATAAAAGATATGAAAGACCAAATAGCAGCAGAGCGAGCTTCTGGTGAAATTGATAATGATGAAGATGAGCAAAGTAATATAAATAATACTAATGATAATAGTGGAGATAGTAATGAACGTTGAAGATTTAATTAATAATGTAGCAAATCAAGATTTTAGTACTGCTGGGCCTACCTTTGCGGAAATAATGCAAACTAAAATGAGTGATGCTCTAGAACAAGAAAAAATCTCTGTTGCTGGGGCCATGTTTAATCAAACCAGTGATCAAGATGATATAGATGGTGATATTGAAGACGATATCGATGATGAAGATATCGATGATGAAGATAACGATGATGAATTAGAGCAGTAGTAGAAATTAAAATAATTATAAATAACGTAAAGTAAAGATATGAAGAATTTTAAACATATTAGAGAAGCTATGAAGAAGGGAATGCCTCCTGGTGTTCATGTATACGATAAAAGAATAAATCGTATTTCTCTTATGATCCATAAAGAAAATAATATGTTTGTTGTTTATATTGATGGCGAAAAGCTTGATACCTATAAGACTCAGAAAGAAGCTGAGAAAATGGGTAAAGAGTTTATAAATCAATACAAAGGTTAATATAGATGAAGCTAATTACAGAATATACTGAAACGAATGTTCAGTGCATTGTTGAGAAGAAAGAAGACGGTTCAAAGACTCACGTCATTGAAGGAGTCTTCATGCAAGCTGAATCTAAGAATAGAAATGGTCGAGTATATCCTAAAGCAGTTATGGAATCTGCTGTTAAGAAATACGTCGATGAACAAGTTTCCAAGAACAGAGCGGTCGGTGAATTAAATCACCCTGATGGACCTACTGTTAACTTGGATAAAGTATCTCATAAGATCACAGAACTCAAATTTGAGGGAAATGATGTTATGGGTAAGGCACGAATCTTGGATACTCCAATGGGTAATATCGTCAAAGGTTTACTAGAAGGTGGTGTTCAACTCGGTGTCTCAACTCGTGGTATGGGTAGCCTTGAGCAACGTAACGGTACTATGTACGTCAAAGATGACTTTATGCTTAATACGGTTGATATCGTACAAGACCCATCTGCACCAAATGCTTTTGTTAATGGAATAATGGAAGGTGTAGATTGGATCTGGAATAATGGCATCATTGAAGCTCGAGAAATTGAAAAAATAGAGACTGAAATTAAACGTGCTCCACGGTCTGACCTTTATGAGGTTCAGACTCGTGAGTTTAAAAATTTCCTCTCGTTATTGAAACAATTATAATTAAGGAGATCAATATGACTGATCAAGTAGAAGACCAGGACTTTGAGCTCGACGAGGAAATCGAAGAAGCTCACGATCCAAAAAATGCTGAAGCTCAATCGGTTGCATCTGTAGATGCGGCTGAGAAAAAAGGCCCTAAAGCTGCAATGCGTAAGGGTGATAAGAGCAACAGTCAACCGTCTGAATTAAAGACTGCTGGCAAGACAATGAAGGCCGAAAATATCGAATTTGATGGAGATTTTAGTGACGACCTAAATGCTCTTGTAGAATCTGAAGCTACTCTCAGCGATGAGTTTAAAGCTAAAACAGCAGTAATTTTTGAAGCAGCGGTAAAAACAAAGCTTTCCGAAGAGATTGATCGTTTGGAGACTGAATATGCTGAGCAATTAGCAGAAGAAGTTGAAACAGCGAAGGCCGATCTCGTAGAGAAAGTTGATAGCTACCTTGACTACGTGGTTGAGCAATGGATGGAAGACAACAAACTTGCAGTACAATCAGGGCTTCGCGCTGAGATTGCAGAAGGTTTTATGAACGGTCTTAAAGACTTGTTTACCGAATCTTATGTTGAAGTTCCAGAATCTAGAGTTGACCTAGTAGATGAAATTGCAACAGCACATGAAGAGCTAGAAGAAGCTCATAATAAAGCAATTGCAGATGTAATGGACTTGAAAGAGCAGCTAAATGGCTATAAACGTGAAGCGATTATTCGCGAAGCGGCTAGAGGCTTGGCTGAAACTCAAGTAGAAAAACTAACCTCACTCGCTGAAAGTGTAGAATATACTTCTGAAGAAGATTTTGCAGCTAAAGTTGCAACTCTTAAAGAAGCTTATTTTAGCCAAAAAACTGCTACTTCTAGTATTGTAGAAGATACAGAAGAAGATACTGATAATTCTGTTCAAGTATCAGGTTTGATGGCTGACTATGTCAGTGCTTTGAGAAAAACAAATAAATAACCCAGGAGATCCTATTATGGAAATGAATACTTATGACCGTCTCGTAGAAAAATGGGCTCCGGTACTTAACGAATCTTCAGCAGGCGTAATTGAAAATGCCTCTAAGCGTGCAGTAACCGCAGTCGTTCTCGAGAATACAGAAATTGCCTTGCAAGAGCAGGGTCAACTTAACGAAACAGCAGGTAACTCAACAGGTGCAGCTGCTAACTGGAATCCAATTCTGATTTCACTTGTACGTCGTGCGATGCCAAACTTGATGGCTTATGACATTTGTGGCGTTCAGCCAATGTCAGGTCCAACTGGCTTGATCTTCGCAATGAAGTCCAAGTACAAAACAACTAAAGCTGGCGTATCCAATGGTGATGAAGCTCTGTTTAATGAAGCAGCAGTAAACTTCTCCGGTGACTCGTCCACAACTTCAGGTGGTTCAGAAGGTCCATCAGGGCTTGCTGGTGTATCTGATACAAATGGTAGCGGTTCTATTGCTGACTCCGGTTCATCTTATGTACCAGTAACAGGTGACGCATACACTACAGCAGAAGCTGAAGCACTAGGTAACACTGGTGAATCATTTGCTGAAATGGGCTTTACCATTGAAAAAGCAACTGTGACAGCGAAGTCGCGTGCATTGAAAGCAGAGTATACACTCGAGCTTGCACAAGATTTGAAAGCTATCCACGGTCTTGACGCTGAGACAGAATTGGCAAACATCTTGTCAACTGAAATCTTGGCTGAAATTAACCGTGAAGTAGTTCGCACAATCAATAGCCAAGCTAAAATCGGTGCACTTCAAGCAAACGTAACAACCAAAGGTATCTTTGACTTGTCAAGTGATGCAGATGGTCGTTGGTCAGCAGAGAAGTTCAAAGGTCTGGGCGTGCAGCTTGACCGTGAAGCTAACACAATCGCAAAAGAAACTCGTAGAGGTAAAGGTAACTTTATTATCTGCTCTTCTGATGTTGCTTCAGCTCTTGCAGCTTCCGGTATGTTGGATTACAGCCCAGCGTTGTCAACCAACTTGAACGTAGACGACACAGGTAATACTTTCGCAGGTGTTATGAATGGCCGTATCCGCGTTTATATCGACCCATATGCAACTACAGATTATATCAACGTAGGTTATAAAGGTACTAACCCTTATGATGCTGGTCTGTTCTATTGCCCATACGTACCGCTCACAATGGTACGTGCAGTAGGTGAGAATGACTTCCAGCCACGTATCGGGTTTAAAACTCGTTATGGCATGGCGTCTAACCCATTCGTAGGTGCTGCACCTGCAGATGGTCTTGCTACAGCTCGTACAAACCAGTACTACAGAATCTTCCGCGTAGACAACATCTTAACATAAGAATTAAGAGTTCGGAAATAACTAGGGCCGCTCACGCGGCCCTTTTTTTAACTTATTAAAACTATTTTGTACATACGCCCGAGCTAGTATCTCCAATCTCCCCGCACGGCCTTATTGACATTGCCGCTCTAGTTCGATTGAAACTAACATCTCACATGAGATAGTGCTTTTAGCTGATCAACGCCTCTACACAGACGTATGTACAAAATAGTCTCTTATCTCCTCAGTTGATAACTTATTATAGTCTCTTTTTATCCTAAGTGCAACTGTTAATTCCCTCTCTTTGGTAAATAATTTCTTCGATTTCTTCTAGAGTCTCTCTGCATGTAGCTAGGATAGCAGAGTCTGTTTTAAGAATTAATTCTTTAGCTGCGAAGATTTGGTCGTAACGACCAAGACCTACAGGGATTTGATTGGCGATTGTTTGAGTGAATGTGATTGGTTGCATTTTGTAGCCTTTCTGTTTATACATATATCATACCCTCTTTTTGTACTAAGTGCAACTGTTATTTTCAGTATTTAGTATTTTTTTTACATATAAATACATGTAAATAGTATAACTGGAAAAAAATATGCCTACATTAAATCCTAATGTATCTGTAAATGTTAGCGATACTAATCCCACTTCTGGGTTAAATAATATAAACTTTTTACAGCCTACTTCTTTTAAACTCACTGTTGATAGAAAGCATTTTGCTAACTTAGAGTTTTTTTGTCAAACAGTGCTTCATCCTAACTTAGGATTAAATCCAGTAGAAGTACCTTTTAAGAGAATCTCGTCAATACCTTTTGCAGGAGATAAATTGACATTTTCTGAATTAACAGCTATAATTATTGTGGATGAAAATTTAAACTCTTATACAGAAATGTACAATTGGATGAATAGACTTGTAGAACAGCAAGATAGATTACCTACTGAGAGAACGGCAGAGTTAGCACCTACCTACTCTGATATTACACTATCTATTCTTTCTAGTCATAATAATACAGTTCGCACTATAAAATATATAGACTGTATTCCAGTAGCATTAGGAGATATGACTCTGGAATCAACTCTAAGCGATAACACATTTATTACATTTCCAGCATCGTTTAGATTTTCTTCTTTTGAACTTAAATAAATAGCGATATACAGTATGAGGATATATTATGGATTTACAGCATATTCTGAACGAGTGGGCGAAAGATAGTATTATAGAAAGAACTGCTCTAGATGAAACGTCAAGAGCTACACCTTCTCTACATGCAAAATATCTACAGTGGTTAGCAGAAGCTAAGCTAGCTAAGAAGCGGTCGGAATTTAAGCAAAAAACTCTTCTTAAACAAAAATGGCTATATTACAACGGTAAAATGGATCAAGATGCTATAGAAGCTCTTGGTTGGGTGCCTGACCCATTTGACGGGCTTAAGATTATGAAAGGTGAAATGGATTACTATTATGACAGTGATCCAGAAATTCAGCAAAGCGAAGAAAGAGTCCAATACTGGAAGACTGTAATAGAAACTCTTACAGAAATAGTAAACAATCTAAATTGGCGACATCAGACTATCGGCAATATTATAAAATGGAAACAGTTTGAAGCGGGTAATTAATGTTTAATCACGTTGATCATGGTATAACTCTCCCTAAGATGACAAGAAAGACTACGGAGAAAGGTCGTAAGTATTTTACCCCTGATGGTAATGCTTACCCATCTATTACTACTGTATTAAGTATTCTCAGTACAGATAGTATTATGAAGTGGCGTAGACGAGTTGGCGAGGAAGAGGCTAATAAAATTTCTCATCAAGCGGCTACAAGAGGAACTACCGTTCATAAACTAGCGGAAGACTATCTTGATAATGTGAAAGAATGGGATAAAGATGTTATGCCTAATAACCTTTACACATTTAGTCATCTAAAAGACATTATAGATAAGCGTATAAACAATATATGGTTTCAAGAAGAATATCTGTATAGTGATAAACTTAAGTGTGCTGGTCAAGTAGACTGCATCGCTGAGTTCGATGGTGAGCTTTCTATCATAGATTTTAAAACATCTCGTAAACCTAAGAAGATAGAGTGGATTACTAACTACTTTATACAAGCATCGTTTTACGCAGCGGCCTTCTATGAGAGAACGGGTGTCCCCATCAGACAAGGGGTTATTCTTATAACAGTGGACCACAATGAACCTCAAATCTTTACAATAAATACTCATCAATATCTCTCACAGTTTTTAGCTGTAAGACAAAAATATAAAGAATTAAAAGAGAATGGTTGAATTTACCGTACGTTTAAAAGACTATAGTATGTTATATGTTGATTGCGAGGCTGGTTATGCTGCTGAGCTATCTGACTACTTTAGTTTTTTTGTTCCCGGCTATAAATTTATGCCAGCATATAAGAATCGCGTCTGGGATGGGAAGATTAAATTATTTAATCGCATGACTGGAGAGCTAAACGCTGGGCTGTATGTTTATTTGTTAAAGTTTGCATCTGAGCGATCATATTCTGTTGACACAGAAGAGTCGGATCAATACGGACTTCCGATTCCTCAACAACTTCAACCTGAGCATATGGAGGATTTATTAAAAGACGTAACGCTTCCATTTCAGCCTCGAGATTATCAATTCGATGCGATTGAAACAGCCCTAAAAAGAACTCGAGCAATTCTACTATCTCCTACAGGATCAGGGAAGTCATTCATGATTTATCTTATCATGAAATATTTCCTTAACTATTTAAATAATGAGATCAACTCATCTAAAGTACTTATAATAGTTCCAACCACATCTCTAGTAGAGCAGATGCATCAAGATTTTACAGATTATGGTATGCATCCAGACGTTGCTCATAAAATATATTCCGGTATGGATAAAGTAACTAATAAGCAAGTCATTATCTCTACTTGGCAGAGTATCTACAAATTGCCTAAGAAATGGTTTGAGCAATTTGGAATGATACTTGGAGATGAGTGTCATGGATTTAAATCAAAGTCTCTATCTTCAATTATGAACAAATCTACCCTTGCTAAATATAGATATGGGTTTACTGGTACATTAGATGGTACTCAAACTCATCAGCTAATGCTTGAGGGGCTTTTTGGCCCAGTTTATAAGGTTACTACTACTAAAGCGCTTCAGGATAATAATACGCTAGCTCCTTTAGATATCAAAGTGTTATTACTAACCTACTCTGAAGAAGTACGTAAAGAGTTTGGAAAGAAAGATTATCAAGATGAAATTGACTTTATTGTGGGAAATAACTCTCGGAATCGTCTTATTCGTAATTTGGCTACTAGCTGTAAGGGGAATACTCTTGTCCTATTTCGACTTGTTGATAAGCACGGGAAACCTCTTTATGAACTGATAAATAATAAAGTCGAAGAGGGAAGAAAAGTCTTTTTTGTATCTGGGGATACTGATACAGTAGATCGTGAAGCTATTAGAGGTATTGTAGAGAAACAGAGTAATGCTATTATTGTTGCTAGTCTAGGCACCTTTAGTACTGGTATTAATATACGGAACCTTCATAACATTATATTTGCTTCACCATCAAAATCTCAAATTAAAGTCCTTCAATCAATAGGTCGGGGGTTACGAAAGTCAGACAATGGACAAAATACTACGTTATATGATATAGCAGATGATATACACTGGAAGGCTAGAAAGAATTTTACTCTACTACATTCTATAGAGAGAGTAAAGATATATGAAAGAGAGCGGTTTAATTATCAAATGGTGAAGGTTGACTTAAAATGAATTATACGCAGTTTAGACTGACTAATGGGGATGAGATTGTCGCTCAAGTTATAGAAGAGCCAGAAGGTGAGGATTTCTATATTGTAGTTAAAAATGCTATGATGATCCTTAGGTCTGAAAATACTATAGAAGGATATAGATATTATTCTTTTAGACCTTGGATGGCATTTCAACAGAGTGACTCTTATTATCAGCTGTTAAATTATAATCATATTATTGGAGAAGCCAAGCCGGATGGAACTCTTTTATCTCAATACTATAAGGCAGTTGTTTCTGAACGAGATAATTCTATAGAAGGACCTTCTATGTCTTCGGAAGATATAGAAGAAGCTCTTAAAAAATTACATGAATATTACACTGATTCTGATAACGTAATACCCCTATTCAATAAAGATAAGCTGCACTAATGCATGATGATGACGCATACTCTAAATATCCTCACCACCGTAAGTGGTTTAATAAATTATACATTGCTGAGCTATTTGGTTATGATTGTGGGCCCAGCGGAACCGCACCAACTAAGGACGGAACATACATTGTAAGACCTATATACAATCTGTCGGGTATGGGCGTAGGAGCTGAAGTAAAGGAAATAAAAGCTGGTGATGATCGCTCTGTACCTGCAGGTTATTTTTGGTGTGAATATCTAACTGGTAAACATTATTCTGCAAACTACAAGTGGCAATATGATAGAGACATGATAAATGGTAAGTGGTTGCAGCCATGGAAAGGATCTTCCTGTTGGGAAGGAACTAACATGCCTATCAATCTGACCAAGTTTATTGAGTGGAAAAGATCTGACTATATACCAGAAGTACCTGATGAGTTGGTTTGCCTGAGAGACGTTGGTGTAATTAATGTTGAGTTTAAAGGTAATCAAGTTATTGAAGTACATTTACGTCCATCTCTCGATCCGGATTATAATCATATCATTCCTGTGTGGGCTTCAGATCTGGGTGTAAAGAAACAACATATGGAAATGCACGGTTATAACTTTATAGAATCGTACGATGATGCAGATGGACAGTTAGAGGACCCAAGAATAGGGTTCCTAGTTAAGTAACATATCCCCCCTCCCCATATCGCTATATGATTATATACACTTTCGCGAATATGGCAACTAAAAAAAACAGTTGCATAGAATAAAAAAATAGTTTATTATAAGATAAATTAAAGGAATATATTATGGCTAGAACCAAGCGCGCAAGCATTCACTATGTAAACAACAAAGATTTCTCACAAGCAGTAGTTGATTATGTTCGCGCAGTCAATGAAGCTAAAGTTAAAAAGACTGAGCTTCCCATCGTACCTAACTATATTGCATCTTGTTTTCTGAAGATAGCAGAAGGTTTATCTCATAAATCTAACTTTATTCGCTATACTTATCGAGAAGAAATGGTTATGGATGCGGTTGAAAATTGTCTTAAAGCTATTGAGAATTATAATGTAGAAGCGGCTACACGCACAGGTAATCCAAATGCGTTTGCATATTTTACTCAGATATCTTGGTATGCGTTTCTACGTCGTATTGCTAAGGAGAAAAAGCAACAGGAAATTAAGGTAAAGTATATAACTTCATCTGGTATAGAATCTTATGTTACTTCTGAAGGAGACGCAGCATCCATAGCTGTTATTAATCAGTTTGTTGACACTCTAAAAGATAGAATTGACAAAGTAAAGGAAAAAGATAGTGCCTTTAAGGTGTATGTATTAGAAGAAAAGAAAAAAATAAAAAGAATGAAAAATAAATCTAAAGATTCAGATCTTGGAGATTTTTTGGAGGAATAAATGCATCACTCAGCTGAAGAACTTGAGCAAAAAATTAGAGGCATGCTTTTTTTATCAATAAGGCTTGTCGAACTGGAAAAAAAAGAGTATAATGTAAAAGATCACCAACACTTGGTTGATAATATTCGTGCCCTTGCTGGAGATATTTATAATGAAAATAGCCCTTCTAAATGACACTCACTGTGGTACTCGCAATAGCAGCGACATATTTCTCGATAATGCAGAAAGATTTTATAGCGATGTATTCTTTCCTTATCTTTTGGAACATAATATTAAGCATATTGTGCATCTTGGTGATTACTACGATAACAGGAAGTTTATCAACTTCCGTGCTCTTAACCGTAACCGCAATCACTTTCTTAAACCGTTAAGAGACCATGGCATTACTATGGATATCATTTGTGGTAACCATGACACATACTATAAGAACACTAATGAGCTTAACTCTCTCAAGGAGCTCTTAGGTCATTATATGAATGAAGTAAATATACTTCATGAGCCTACTGTGATGGATTATGCTGGATTTAAGCTTGGCCTAGTCCCTTGGATCTCAGCTGAGAACGAAGCGCAATCATTAGACTTTATCGCTAATGCTAAATGTGATTGGCTTGGTGGTCATTTTGATATCGAAGGATATGAGATGATGAAAGGCCGTAAATGTGAGCATGGACTAAACCGCTCTATATTTAAGCGGTTCGAGAAGGTATTATCCGGTCACTTCCACACTAAGTCTCAGCAAGATAATATTGAGTATCTTGGATCACAAATGGAATTCTTTTGGAATGATGCGCATGATAAAAAATATTTTCATATACTCGATACTGAGACTAGGGAACTCACTTCTATTCATAACCCACACACCCTTTTCCATCGTATCAGATATGATGATAGTGAGTGTGATTATCTTCATTACCCCTTGGATGATGTAGAAGGTAAGTTTATTAAGGTGACTGTAATTAATAAAACTGATACGTTTGTGTTTGATAAGTTCATTGATAGACTACAACAACGTAATATACTTGAGCTTAAGATAGCAGAAAACTTTAACGAATTTATTGGAGAAAATGTCCAAGATAGTGAAATATCAGTTGAAGATACTTCTGCTTTATTATATACTTACATTGACGCTGTTGACACTGATCTGGATAAAGATAAGATTAAATCTCAGATGTCGGACCTTATGTTAGAAGCTCAAACCTTAGAAGTAGCATGATTACATTTAAAACTCTAAAATGGAAGAACTTTCTTTCAACTGGTAATAACTGGTCTTCGATAGACTTAGTGAAGAATAAAACCACCCTTGTTGTTGGTTCTAATGGTGCCGGTAAGTCTACCATGCTGGATGCTTTAAGCTTTGCTTTGTTTGGAAAGGCCCATCGTAATATATCTAAACCTCAGTTAGTTAACTCTATTAATAATAAGAACTGTGTGGTTGAAGTAACGTTTAATGTGCATGGTTCAGATTTCAGAATTGTTAGAGGTATTAAACCCAACATATTTGAAATATGGAATGGCGCTACGATGATCAATCAATCATCTCATGCCAAAGAGTACCAGAAGATCCTCGAGCAAAACATCTTGAAGCTTAATCATAAGAGCTTCCATCAGATTGTAGTGCTAGGCTCCTCCTCCTTTATTCCTTTCATGCAGCTAAGCTCTATGAATCGAAGAGATGTTATCGAGGATCTTCTGGACATTAATGTATTCTCTAAGATGAATAATATATTAAAAGAGAAAACCAGCTTATTAAAGGACCAGATTAAGGATGCTATACATCAGTATGACGTCACAACAACTAAGCTTAACGCTCAGAAAAAATACATTAAAGACATCAAAGCGATTAACAAAGAGGCCAAAGAAGAGAAGCTCCAACTCATCTCAGATTTCCGAGATGAAATCGAGGCTCTACAGAGATCGAACACGGAGCTTAGTGATTCTATTCAATCTAAACTACCGAATTCAGATACAGAAAAAAAGGAACACGAAGCTAAAATCAGAGAGCTTGAAGCGTTCAAGACCAAGTTCAACACTGAAGTCAAAAAGATCGTTAAAGAAGTTCAATTCTTTGAGAAGAACGACATCTGCCCGACCTGTGATCAAACCATCACTGAGGAGACAAAAGAGGCCCATATGCTGGAAGGAAAAGGCCGAGCGAAAGAACTCCAGGCGGGAATTAGTAAAGCTGATGAAGGACTACGTGCCGCTCAAGATGCACTGGTAGCAGCAAATACTATTATAGATAAATGTAGAGAATATCAAAGTGTACTTGCTGCTAATAACCGTTCAATTGCACAATTTCAAGCATCAATTGACCGCACTCAAGAAGAGATTGGTAAGCTTAATAATAACGTTGATATGGATCAAGCTAATAAAGATCTCAATTTCTTTAAAGAGTCTGGGGATAAATTAATAGAAGAAAAGCTTGCACTTAGTGAGCAATTAAATTATAATGTTATTATGAGTACAATGCTCAAGGATACCGGTATTAAAACTAAGATTGTAAAGCAATACCTACCAGTTATTAATAAGCTTTGTAATCAATATCTAGATATACTGGACTTCTATGTGTCATTTAACTTAGATGAGTCGTTTCAAGAAACTATCCGATCTCGATTTAGAGATGCTTTTTCATATGATTCGTTCTCTGAAGGAGAGAAACAACGTATTGATCTAGCATTACTATTTACATGGCGTGTAATAGCTAAGATGAAGAATAGTGTTGCAACTAATCTTCTTATACTCGACGAGACATTTGACTCGTCTTTGGATCACGAAGGTGTGGATAATCTAATGAAAATCATCTATACTTTAGGGGACGAAACGAATATATTCATTATATCTCATAAGAGAGAATTACTTGATGATAAATTCGAGAATAAACTAGAAATAGTAAAAGATAAAAACTTCAGTAGGATTATATAATGGAAATTAGTACTAACACAGTAAAGTTATTACAGAACTTTGCATCTATCAATAGTAATATAGTTATTCAACCAGGCAATACTATTATGACTATTTCGGAAGCTAAGAATATTCTATCTCAGGCTACTCTATCAGAACAGTTTGATAGAGAGGTGGGTATATATGATCTTCAGAACTTCCTGTCAGTATTAGATTTGGTAGATAACGCATCTGTACAATTTAAAGATAATTATATACTGGTAGGTGGCAATGCTGGCCGTTCTATGCTAAAATATTATTATGCTGATTCGGAAATGCTTACTTCTCCATCTAAGCCTATCAATATGCCGAAAGCTGATGTGTCATTCACTCTTGATCAATCAACATTAAATAATCTTAAAAGAGCTGCTAATATTCTTCATCACACTCAACTAATGATTGAGCCTGATGGAGGTTCAATTAAGTTATCTATCGTAGATCTCGAGAATACAACAGCTAATACATATTCGATTGTAGTTGATGGAGAATATAATATAGATAGTTTTAAATTTATCTTAAATATTAACAATCTTAAATTAATTACAGATGATTATCAGGTAGAGATATCATCTAAACTAATATCTCAATTCTCTAGCGTTAACCATGACGTTAAGTATTGGATTGCACTAGAAAAGACATCAATTTATGGAGTATAGCATGTCAAAAAAAGAAGAAGTACAATTGGCTCATGAGTCTCACGCCCCTGTTTATGATTTAGCTAACCGGGTTTGTCGATCTACTATTGCTGTTATCGATACTATGGTACAGCGAGGAGCTGTTAAGGGGGAGGAATTATCTACCCTAGGTCAATTACGCGATCAATCCGCGCAATTGATTCAAATGTCAGAGACTTATCAGCAAGATCAAGCAGCAGAAAGTGAATAATGAGCAAAGATTTCCTCTGGGTAGAGAAGCATCGGCCTACTAAACTAGCCGATGCTATCCTACCAGTCCAATTGAAGGAGACTTTCCAAGCTATAGCAGATGGTGGTGAACTTCCTAATATGTTGTTCTCTGGCACTGCTGGCTTAGGCAAGACTACAGTAGCTAAAGCTCTATGTAACGAGCTTGGGTTAGATTATATTATTATTAACGGATCTGAGGAAGGAAACATTGAAACTTTAAGAGGTAAAATTAGACAGTTTGCCTCTAGTGTGTCATTGCAAGGTGGATATAAAGTTGTAATATTAGACGAAGCTGACTATCTTAATCCTCAAAGCACTCAGCCTGCCTTGCGTGGATTTATTGAAGAGTTCTCTAATAACTGTAGGTTTATCCTTACTTGTAATTTTCGTAATCGTATTATTGAACCTCTCCACTCCCGTTGCTCTGTATATGAGTTTAACACCTCTAAGAAGGATATGGCAGAGCTAGCAGGTATGTTCTTTAAACGACTTACAAGTATACTTGACGAAGAAGGTGTAACATATGAAGGAAAAGCTGTCGCTGATCTGATTATGAAGCATGCTCCTGATTGGCGTCGAGTGTTAAATGAAGCACAGCGCTTTTCTATTAGTGGTAGTAATATATCTACCCTAGATAAAAGTAGTACTATTGGATTTGATGATCTTACTCAACATTTAAAATCTAAAGACTTTAAAAAAATGAGACGCTGGGTTGTTGATCATACTGATCTTGATCCAGTTGCTATCTTCAGAGGTCTATACGATAATATGAATACTTATGTTGTATCAGGTAGTATCCCCCAGCTTGTTCTTATACTTGCTGATTACCAATATAAAAATGCCTTTGTTGCTGACCATGAATTAAATACGGTGGCTTGCTTAACAGAGATTATGGCCAACGTGGAATTTAATTAGGAGACCTCTATTGCTTAAACTGTATACTCAACCTTATTGTATGTATTGTGATAGAATGAAAGAAATGCTAGATGAATGTAAATTCAAGTATATTTCTATCGATATACAATCAGATAAATCAGCTCTACATTTTATGAAAAAGAAAGGACACACCACTGTACCTCAGCTTTATTATGAGGGTGTTCACATTAATAAAGAGAATACTTATGATTATACCAAAGAACAACTTAGCGCTTTAATTTTAGAAGCTCAAAATGCGCAATGGCCTTGGCAAGATAGTGGTATAGAGCAAGGTATATAATGAATCCGTTTAACTACCTTAATAGTATTAACCATACTAAGCAAGATATAATGAAAGATGACCTTGATGAGAAGGGGTATAATTCCTTTCTTATTAATCGTAGTCTTTCTTACTTCTACGACACAGTGGGTATGGCTAATGTTATGAATCGCTATCACCACCTCGATAATAAACTCAAATATGCTTTTCTTATAAATATCATTCGTAAACGTAAAAGATTTTCGAAATGGATGAAACCAGAAACTGAGAGTGATATTGAAGTGGTTAAGCAATACTATGAGTACAGTAATAATAAAGCAAAGCAAGTATTGCCCCTTCTATCACCTGAACAAATAAATATAATAAGACAGAAGGTGAGCAAAGGTGGAACTAAATAACAATATTGTAGAATGGCAGCCTCAAGACATGCTTGAGGTAGTCTTAAACGAACCAGATGATTTTCTTAAAGTTAGAGAAACATTAACTCGAATGGGAGTGGCTTCTCGTAAGGATAAAAAGCTATTTCAATCGTGTCACATTCTTCATAAACAGGGTCGGTACTTTATAGTACATTTTAAAGAACTCTTTATGCTGGATGGTAAAAAAGCAAATTTAGAATTATCAGATATTCAAAGACGAAATACAATTGCTACGTTAATGAGTGATTGGGGTCTAGTAGAGATTCAAACAAGTTCCCAGCTTGATTGTGCACCTTTAAGACTTATTAAGATTTTACCATTTAAAGATAAAAATGAATGGGAATTATGTCCAAAATATAATATCGGAAATAAATAAATTTTACCTATTGACATTTACAGTCAAAGGTATTATATATAATGTAGTGATGCAGAATAATCTGGTCACATTTTAAATCTTGCTTGCTCAAAGGAGATAACAATGACAGGCTTACAACAACTATTCCCGCGATCATCCTTTGTGGGTTTTGATCATCTATTCAATGAACTAGAGTTCACTGCAAAACATGCTCAAGACCACTATCCCCCACATAACATTATTAAGACATCAGAATCTGATTATCTGATTGAATTAGCTATTGCTGGGTTTACAAAGGATGAGATATCTGTAGAAGTTAAAGATAGAACCTTGACTGTTACAGGGGAACACGTTTCTAAAGGAAGAGAATTTATCCATCGTGGCATTTCTACAAAGAAATTTAAACGAACCTTTAGGCTGTCCGAACATGTAAATGTAAACGGAGCAGATATTCAGGATGGTATTCTGGCAATTGAATTGCAGTATGTCATTCCAGAAGAAATGCGTCCTCGTAAAATTCAAATTGGAAAAAACGAGGAATTAACAAATGACTACAACAGTCAATTACTTACCGAAACTGACGGTAATCACTCCAGCCGTACAACTCTTTAAAGTTGTCGGAAACTATTTGATCGGGCTTCATGCTTCGTATCGCAAAGCAAAAGATGTTACTAAAACTATTCAGGAGTTGAATAAACTTTCAAACGCTGAATTGTCTGATATTGGGATTAGTCGTGGTGATATTTACACCATTGCACATCAAAATGTTAGTGACTATCACGACAAAATTCGTGGGAGAATGTAACATGACTGCTATCGCATATAACTACATTGCTAGTCCCTTTGCAGGTATTGGCAAGAAGATCATGGATAAACTAGAAATGATTGGCTATGCTCGAGCAGCAGCTCACTTGGCCAATCATGGTTTTCATGAAGAAGCTAAGAAGTGTATGATGGAGTATGCTCGTCTGCAGAAGTAAAGTAATCTAAGGCACTGAGGGGCTGTAATGGCCCCTCTGATCACACACAACACACACAAAGGAAAACAAAATGAACAAGAACCCTTTTGAAATAAGAGCAGATATGCTCAAACTAGCAAAAGATTATATGGATCAGCAGTATAGTATGAACGTACAGCTGATAAATGATATGTATGAACAAGGCAAGAAAAACTACGAAGAAGTGCAAGAAGCATATAAAATGTATACTATGGATGATTTAATGAAAAAGGCAAAAGAAATGTATTCCTTTGTCTCAGAGAAAAAATAATGAGAACTTTTATAGTGTTGAAGTAACCTAAGACCTACTTATCAATATTAAAAAAAAGGAGGCAATCAGTTGCCTCCTTTTTTATTTTATACTATAATAGTGTTTAATAGGAGATCTTATGAATTTTTATACAAGTGTAAATCGTTATGGTAATAGCATTCTCTACCGTGGAGTAGAGAATGGTGAACGAGTAGCTAAGAAAGTGCCTTTCATGCCTACTCTGTTTGTAAATTCATCTCACGAGACTGGCTGGTTTAATCTTCAGAATCAACCTGTTTTACCTAAGACGTTTGATACTATGAGAGATGCGCGTGACTTCATTAAGCAATATGACGGTGTAGATAATTTTACCGTTTATGGTACTACTAACTATGTAACTCAGTTTATTAACGATAGATACCCAGAAGCTCCTACTTTTGATAGAGATAAGATAAATGTTACTACCATTGATATTGAGGTAGCGTCTGATGAGGGGTTCCCCTTTGTAGAACAAGCTGCTCATCCTGTTATTTCTATTACGATGAAAAATAATATAGATAATGTATATCGAGTATGGGGACTATACGACTATGAGCCAGACGATTGCGAAGTTGAAGGCGTCGACGCTATCCAATATATCAAATGCAAAGATGAAATCGATCTATTACTCAGTTGGCTGGGTTATTGGAACTCTCCTCAATATTGTCCCGACATTGTTACTGGTTGGAATACCCGTCTATTTGATTTTCCTTACCTTATAAACCGAGTAAAAAATATTATAGGCGGTGATGTCTATAAGAAATTCTCTCCGTGGGGTATAGTAGATCAACGTAATATTATGATGGCTCGAGGAGAGGTTATAGCCTTTGAGATGGCTGGTATTCAACAGCTAGATTACTATGACTTGTTTACTAAGTTTGGTTATACTTATGGTATGCAGGAATCATATAAGCTAGATCATATAGCACATGTTGTATTGGGAGAACGTAAGCTCTCCTACGATGAAGCTGGTTCTCTGCACGGTTTATACAAAACTAATTATCAGAAGTTTATTGACTATAATATAAAAGATGTACTTCTCGTTGACAAGTTCGAAGAGAAGATGGGCCTTATTTCTCTGGCTATTACTATGGCTTATAGAGGTGGAGTTAATTATTCAGAGACTTTCGGTACTGTGCAGATCTGGGACTCTATTCTATATCGTTTGCTATTTAAGCAGCAGATAGCCTGTCCTCCTAAGATTAGTAAAGAGAAGGTTCCTTATCCTGGAGCGTATGTAAAAGATCCTCAGACTGGAATGCACGACTGGGTAGTGTCTTTCGACCTTAACTCTCTCTATCCTATGATTATTGTTCAGTATAATATGAGTCCTGAGACTGTTCTTCCTGGTAAAGAGCATCTAGGATTAGATCCTGTAGAGAAGCTCTTAAGTGATGCTGAGATTAATATACCTGAAGGTGCTACTATGGCAGCTTCAGGTGTTAAGTTTAGTAAAGATCAAGTCGGTATCATTCCTGCTATCATTAAGCAGTATTATGATGAGCGTAGAGTTATTAAGAAAGCTATGCTCGAAGCTCAACAAGAGTATCAGACTGCCCCTACTAAACGTCTAGAGAATAAGATGACCATCTTAGAGAATCAGCAGATGTCTATTAAGATTCTTATGAACTCTCTATATGGTGCTCTAGGTAATAAACATTTCCGTTACTTTAATAATCACGTTGCAGAAGCTATTACTACTTCTGGTCAATTATCTATTCGTTGGGCTGAGAATGCTATCAATAAAGAGATGAATACTGCTCTAGGTACTGATAATAAAGACTATGTGATTGCTATTGATACTGATTCGCTATACGTAAATATGAATGAACTTGTTAAGAAGTTTAATCCTAAAGATCCAGTTAAGTTCTTAGATAAGATATGCCGTGAGCATTTCGAAGGTATACTAGAGAAGTCTTATGCTACTCTAGCTAAGAAAATGAACGTTATGGAAAATCGTATGGAGATGTCTCGTGAGGTTATTGCTAACCGAGGTGTGTGGATCGCTAAGAAGCGGTATATCCTAAACGTTCATAATAACGAAGGGGTGCAGTATGCTGAACCTAAGATGAAGATGATGGGTGTAGATGCTGTGCGCTCTTCTACTCCTCAGATATGTCGTGATAAGTTTAAAAAGATATTCAAGGTGATTATTAATGAAGGTGAAGTTGCTACTCAGCGTTTTATTGCTGATTTCCGAAAGGAATGGAAACAGCTACCTCCGGAGTCTATATCATTTCCTCGAGGGTGTAATATATCTAAGAAGAAGGATGGAGTTCAGTTTACCTGGGCAGACCCTAAAACGATCTATAAAAAGGCTTGTCCAATACATGTAAGAGGTGCTTTATTATATAATCACTATATAAAGCAAGCTGGGTTAGATCAGAAGTATGAATTAATACAGAACGGAGAGAAGATTAAGTTCGTCTATCTTAAGACACCTAATCCTATGAAAGAAAACATAGTTGCTTATGCCAATGACCTTCCTAAAGAGCTTGACTTACATCGATTTATAGACTATAATAAGCAGTATGAGAAAGCTTTTGTTGAACCTATTAGGCATCTGCTAGATGCTCTTGAATGGGATGTTGAACCAGTTGCTACGTTAGAGGATTTCTTTGCGTGATGTATAGTATGACAGTGTTTAAATCTCCTAGATGGTGGGATGAAAAGAATAGATATGTATACGATAATAAGACTCATCGTCGTATGGATTTCGAGTCTTGGGATAAGTTTGTTAATTTTTTACGTAAGCTAAGTGAAAGGGAATTAAATGGTAAGCAAGATGCTGAACTTATTACGCCAGCTATATTTAAACCTAATTCTACTAGAAAGAACGACAATGTCATTTCTTGGGCTGGCTGGGCTGCTGTTGATGTTGATGATCTTGAAATTAATGGAGACTTAGAAGATGAGCTACGTAAGCGTTTTGGTCATTGGACCTACGTTTGTTACAGTACTGCTAGCAGTACATCTGATCTACCAAAGTTCCGGTTGGTTTTTCAACTTAAAGACTCAGTTACACACGATCGAATCAAACACTTCTGGTACGCACTTAACGCAGAGCTCGAAGACATCGGAGATAGGCAGACTAAAGACTTTGCTCGCATGTATTATGTGCCTGCAGTTTATTCTGGCGCTAACAATTTCTTTTTCACTAACAGCGCTGATCCTGTGGATATTGATTATGTTCTAGCGCGCTGGCCGTATGATGATAAGCGAGACGCTAAGTCTTTTCTCGATAGACTTCCTAGTGCTTGGAGAGAGCAAGTAGTAGAGTATCGAAAGGGTAAACTGGATAATACCAGCTATGTATGGACTTCATATCTTGATTGTCCTTTCTGGCCTAAGAATCTAGCTACAGAATATATAACAATTAGTAGTACAGGGTGGTATCGTCAGATGTATCGTATTATGATTGCAATATCTGGTAAGTCTATAGAGAAAGGATATCCTATAACTGCTACTCAAATAGTAGAATTGTGTCGTGAGTTTGATATAGCTACTGGTAATTGGTATGAGAATAGACCTATGGAAGTAGAAGCTAATAATGCATTAGAGTATGCATATAAACATGGAGTTATTCAGTGAGAATTATAGCAGGACCCTGTCAACATGAAACACTTGCACAGAGTGCAGAAATTGCTCAAGAGTGTAAGCGTGTATGCGACAAGTATGACTTTGAATATTACTTCAAAGCCAGCTACGATAAAGCCAATCGCACATCTATGAGTGGCGAGCGCGGTGTAGGAATAGACGCCGCACTTGCCGATCTATTAGCGTTGAAAGAAACGCTTGGCGTGAAGATCTTAACAGATGTTCATACAGAAGGACAAATCAGTAGGTGCCGATCGTTTGTCGATGTCATTCAGATTCCCGCATTCTTGTGTCGACAAACAGATTTAATTCGTGCAGCTTGTGCTACAGATTGTATTGTTAATATCAAAAAAGGCCAATTCCTTGCCCCTTGGGATGTTAGTGGTATACTAAGCAAAACTGAAGGTGCGAAAGAAGTTTGGATCACAGAGAGAGGCACTAGCTTTGGCTATAATACTTTGGTCGTTGATTATACTGGGATTCAGTATATGCTTAACAATTATAATGTACCTATCGTTTTTGATGCTACCCACGCTGTCCAAAAGCCAGGAGGCAATGGGCAATCGAGCGGCGGTAATCGTGATTACGTTCCAGGTCTTGCTCGCGCTGCCGCTGCTATGGGCGTTAGCAACTTCTTCTTAGAAGTACACGCTGACCCAGACAATGCGCCAAGTGACGGTCCTAATATGTTAAGGTTAGAAGATTTTGAAAGGACAGTGTATGACATCAACCGCTATTCTTATTCCAGCTAGATACAACAGTTCTCGCTTTCCAGGAAAACCTTTGGCTAAGTTAGATGGTATCCCTATGGTTAAACGGGTGTATGATAAGTGCGTAGCGACTGGTTATGACACATATGTCCTTACAGATGATATGTCTATTGCAAAACTATTTAATGATAATACCTGTAGAGTAGATACTACTGATTATCAAAATGGAACTGAAAGATGTGCAGGCGCAGTAAATCTAATTCGTAAGTATGATCAATATATCAATGTTCAAGGTGACATGCCAGATGTGACGCAAGAGATGATTGAAAAGACTATCTGGCATTTAAAAAATTATTCTGTTACTACTATGTGTGCTATGATGCCAGAAGAACAGCAGAATGATCCTAATACTGTTAAGTTGGTGAGAGCAGCAGATAAATGCTTATGGTTTGGTAGAGGCATAACAGGATATGGAGATTGGCATTTAGGTATCTACGGATACAAGCGAAATGCCCTAGAAATGTATCCAGATTTGACAGGCACCCGCGAAGAACGAATAGAAGGATTAGAACAATTACGTTGGCTAAAAAATGGCTGGGATATAGGTGTATTTCCTTGTGAATTTAATGGGATCGAAATAAATGTTTACGAAGATATGGAGAAATGGAATGAAACTACACGATCTTGAACAGCCAATTATGGACTGCTGGCATGTATGCGATGACCTACAGGCTGTGTTTAGACAGATAGGTGATGGTGAACGTGAGCCTACACATGATGAACTGATGAACGCCCTGATGGGTATGCAACAGGTATATCAGTGGAAATTTGAGCAACTGTTTTTTATGTATGAGCAGGTAATAAAATCACAGCATGCAGAAAATTCCTCAAAATAATTAAAACAATAACAGTTGCACTTAGTTCTAAAGTATCCTATAATAAGTTAAACGCTCCTGTAGCTCAATTGGTAAGAGCGCCCCGCTCATAACGGGTCGGTTGCAGGTTCAAGTCCTGCCGGGAGCACCAAATCTTAAAAGAACTGAAAAACACAATGATGGAGAAAACTTAATGTTTGCTGGAAAAATTTGGGGCAATACCGAGCTTGTAGAAGCTAATGGTGCGTTAGAATTTCATCGTATTGAAATGAATAAAGGTGGAGTGTGTTCTAAGCATCTTCATGAGTTCAAGTGGAATGGCTTTTATGTCGAATCTGGTCGTATGCTTATTCGTGTATGGCAGAAAGATTACGATCTAGTTGACGAGACTATTCTTGAAACAGGAATGTATACTAAAGTCAAGCCAGGGGTGTATCATCAATTCGAATGTCTTGAAGATGGTGTAGCATTTGAGTTGTACTGGGCAGAATTTTCGCATAATGATATTAAACGAGAAACTGTAGGACATGCGTAGTTTTATATTTGATGTAGATGGGACTCTAACTCCCTCTCGTGGTAGAATTAATAAGCACTTTGCTATCTGGTTTAAAAACTTTGCAACACATAACAATTGTTATATCGTAACAGGGTCTGATAAGTCTAAGACTGTTGAACAGTTAGGATCTACCATATATAATTTAATGGCTAGATCTTATCAATGTTCAGGTAATGACGTATATGAAGGCTCACGCAATGTTTACACCGCTGATGTTAACTGGGATCCTCATACCTTAGGATTTTTTCAACGAGAGTTAAATAGAAGTGCATATCCATTTCGCACTGGAGTCCATGCTGAGCATAGACCTGGATTAATTAACTTTTCTATTATTGGTCGTCGAGCAAGTGTGATGCAGCGTAAGGATTATGTTAAGTGGGATAATCAAGAAAAAGAACGACAGGGAATTGTAAATCGGTTTAACAAGCAGTTTCCACAATATCAAGCAAGTGTGGCAGGTGAGCTAGGAATTGATATTGTAATTCGAGGTGCGGATAAGAGTCAAATTTTACCAGACTTTTATGATAAAGGAGATATACATTTCTTCGGTGATAGTTGTGAGCCTGGAGGAAACGATTATGAAATAGCATTAGCTGTAGAAAGTATATCCGGCTATGTGCATTATGTGAAGGATTGGAAAGATACGTGGGAACGACTAAAAAATCTATAGTGGGTATTACTGCTTCTACATTTGATTTATTGCATGCAGGTCATATTGCTATGCTTAGAGAGGCTAAGGAAGTATGTGATTACCTAATTTGTGCCTTACAGGTAGACCCCTCTATAGAGAGAGAAGATAAGAATCAACCTGTACAATCTTTAGTAGAGCGTTGGACACAGCTTCAAGCAGTAAAATATGTAAATGAGATTATACCATATCAAACTGAAAAAGATCTAGAAGACATCTTGCAATTATATAACTTTAATGTTAGAATTATAGGTGAAGAATATAAATCTAAAACCTTTACTGGTAGATCTATCTGCGCAGCCAGAGGAATAGATATATATTTCAATAAAAGAGAACATAGGTTCTCATCAAGTGATCTACGACAAAGAGTAAAAAAAATATGAAAATATTAATTGTAGGTCACGGATTTGTTGGTAAGGCTGTTGATTACGGTTTTACCCACCCTAATGTGGATAAAACCATTGTTGACCCTAAGTATAATATTCACCTTGACGATATCGACAGTTCTTTATACGACTGCACTTTTGTTTGCGTTCCAACCCCGATGGCAAATGATGGTTCTGTTGATTGTAGTATTATTAACAATGTCATTAACAATTTAAGTACTAACTCTCTCATTATAGTTAAATCAACAGTAACACCAGATATAGTAAAGCGGTGGCCTCATAAAGGTATTGTTTATAACCCTGAATTCTTAACAGAGAAGTCAGCTAACGAGCAATTTGTGAGTCCTGCGTTTCATATCTTCGGTGGAGAAGATTGGGCTACATCAAAAGCTGCTCTGCTTTATGAGAAGTATAGCCTATGTGATCCCTGCCCTGTGCTAAAAATGACTGCTGAAGAAGCTAGCTTTGTTAAATACACTATTAATAGCTTTCTTGCTACTAAGGTAACGTTCTTTAATCAACTATATGACGCTGTTGGAGATACAGATGCTAACTTTGCAACTATTATAAAAGCAGTGGGTATGGATTCTCGTATTGGTCCTAGTCATACCAAAGTACCTGGCTTTGATGGTAAGCAAGGATATGGAGGAGCTTGTTTTCCTAAAGACACTTTAGCTTTTACTCATTATAATAATAAGTTGACCTTGTTAGAAAAATGTATTATAATAAACAATAATTATAGATTACAATATGAAATGGATGAAAGAGAGAAAGAACAACATGTCAATTATGGACAAACTAAAGAAGAACTCAAAGATTAAATCATCAGATATTTTATCTGAATCTAAGTTCTTTACTGAAAAGGATATGACACCCACTAGTGTCCCTATGGTAAATGTAGCACTATCAGGATCAGTAGACGGGGGAGTTACTCCTGGTCTTACTGTACTAGCTGGACCATCTAAACACTTTAAGACCTCCTTTGCATTGCTTATGGCTGGGGCTTATCTCGATCGACATCCTGATGCTATTATGCTCTTCTATGATTCAGAGTTTGGATCACCTCAATCGTATTTCGAGCAATTTGGTATTGATACTTCACGTATTTTACATACCCCTATTGCTAATGTAGAAGAGCTAAAATTTGATATTATTGCTCAACTAGAAGCGATTGATCGAGAAGATAAAGTAATTATTGTTATTGATTCTATCGGTAATCTAGCATCTAAGAAAGAACTAGATGATGCTATTAATGAGAAATCAGTAGCAGATATGTCACGTGCTAAGGCTCTTAAAGGTCTATTCCGTATGTGTACTCCTTACCTAGCTATGAAAAATATTCCAATGCTTGCTGTAAACCATACCTACAAAGAAATTGGGTTATTTCCAAAAGATATTGTTGGAGGCGGAACAGGCATTTACTATTCAGCTGATAATATCTGGATCTTGGGTCGTCAGCAGGATAAGAAAGGTACAGAGATCCAAGGGTATCATTTTGTAATTAATGTGGAGAAATCTCGTTATGTTAAAGAAAAGTCTAAAATTCCTATCACAGTCTCTTGGGATGGTGGTGTCCGTAAGTATTCTGGGCTGCTCGATTGCGCTCTTGCTGGTGGTTATGTTACTAAACCTTCTAACGGTTGGTATGCTGTGGTTGATCAAGAGACTGGAGAAGTTGGATCAAAAGTACGGTACGATATCACTAATGATAAATCCTTCTGGGATCCAATCTTTGCTAATACGGACTTTAAAGAGTTTTTAAAGAAGCAGTATCAGATTGGTCATCAGTCCTTAGTAAGTATGGATGATATTGTGGAGAGTGTTGATGGTTAAGATACCAAATATGTTTGAAGAAAATGTTCAGTATGAGCTAACACCGGGAGATGGAGATCATTGGCATATTCGTATTAAAGAAGGAGATTTTATTGAGTCAGTAATTAGTTTTGGTAGTATTAAAATAGAAGACAATTCAGATGTAATGAAGTTTGATATTACTCTGCATTATTCTCCTGATGAAGATCTTACAGTAGATAATACAGATTTACAAAGATATGCAGGTAAAATATTAGAGAGTATTATTGTAAACAATTTAAATAGAATGGAAGCGAATGACGACTAACTTAGAGCAGCTTGTATTACGACATCTACTTATTGATGAACCGTATATGCGTAAAGTGCTTCCATTTATTAAGCCAGAATATTTTCAAGGCGTGACTAGACAGCTATTTGTTGAGATTGGTAAGTTTGTTGCTAAGTATAATAAGCTTCCTACTCTGGCTGCGTTTAAGATTGAGATAGACCAGAGCGACAAGTATAATGATGATCAGTATACTGCAGCAATGGAAATGTTACCCAATATATTTGACACTCAATCAGATAAAGCAGATAAGAGTTGGTTAGAAGATACCACAGAAAAGTGGTGTCAAGATAGAGCTATTCATAATGCTATTATGGAGTCTATTTCTATTATAGATGGTAAGCACCAATCACTTACTAAGAATGCATTACCTGAATTGTTGCAAAAGGCTCTAGCTGTTACATTTGATTCATCTGTAGGTCACGATTATATTGAGAATGTAGAGGAGCGTTATAACTTCTATCATGAGCAAGAAGAGCGTATTCCCTTTGACTTGGACTACTTTAATAAGATTACTAAAGGTGGTATTCCTAATAAGACTCTTAATATTGCACTAGCCGGAACTGGGGTAGGCAAGTCACTTTTCATGTGTCATATGGCAGGAAATATTCTCAGTCAAGGAAGAAATGTCCTATATATTACTATGGAGATGGCTGAAGAACGTATCGCTGAACGTATCGATGCTAATCTATTAAACATACCTATTGATCAATTAGAGAATATATCTAAACCTATATTTAAAAGTAAGGTTGATGATATTGCTGCTAAGACTAATGGTAAGCTTATTATTAAAGAATATCCAACTGGCGCGGCTAACTCTAGTCATTTTAGAGCGCTACTCAATGAACTTAAACTTAAACGTAACTTTGTACCAGAGATTATCTTTATTGACTATCTTAATATCTGTGCATCAGCTCGTATGAAGACAATGGGAGGCTCAATCAATTCATATACCTACATTAAAGCAATTGCTGAAGAGTTACGTGGACTTGCAGTCGAGTTTAACGTTCCGATCTTCTCTGCAACGCAAACGACTCGTTCTGGTTATACTAGCTCGGATCCTGGGCTTGAAGATACGTCCGAGTCTTTTGGATTACCCGCTACCGCAGACCTAATGTTTGCTCTTATATCATCTGAAGAGCTAGAACAGCAGGGGCAGATTATGGTTAAGCAGCTAAAGAATAGATATAACGATCCTGGTAAGTATAAACGTTTTGTGTTGGGCGTAGATAGATCCAAGATGAGATTGTTTGATGCAGATAACCCTGAAGAAGGAGTTGTTGATGATAGACCAGCTTTTGATAAATCTAATGTAGCAGAACGATTTAAAGATTTTAAAATGGAGTGAAAATTTAATGTGGTTTAAACAATGTGAGGTACAATGAAGGGTATAACAAATAGTAAGAAGACGTCAATCGGTAAACGTAATATCAAGAAGTCATCTATGAATAAATCAAAGAAGCGTGGCTATAAGAAGAATCGAGGTCAAGGTTAATGCATGCAAAGCTCATTTCCTATAGTCAACCCAGTTTTCGAATCCACGCTGGCGAACTTGCATCAACGGGGCTTGATAATATCCAAGACCTCATCGCGTACGCAGCGCGTGTCTCCAATCCAGCCAACCAGGCTAACACCAAGACAACACCAAAGCTACTTGATTACCTCATCAAACACAAGCACTGGTCACCATTCGAGATGGCAAGCGCCTGTATCGAAATCGAAACAACTAGAGACATTGCAAGACAACTTCTCCGCCACCGATCATTCTCCTTCCAAGAGTTTTCTCAGCGGTATGCTGACATACGCGATCTTAACGATGATTTTATAATACGTGAAGCTCGTCTTCAAGATCCTAAGAATCGTCAGAATAGTATTGCAAATCAAGATCCCGCTCTAGAAATTGCGTGGGCAAATAAGCAATTAGCTATTATTGAAATGGTAAAGATAGCATATAGTTGGGCAATTGAAAATGGAATTGCTAAAGAACAAGCTCGAGCTATTTTACCAGAAGGAAACACCGTTTCTCGATTATATGTGAATGGTACTATTAGATCATGGATTCATTACATCGAACTACGTTCTTCAAACGGAACTCAACAAGAACATATGGATTTAGCAATAGCAGTTGCAGAGGCTATAAGTAAAATTTATCCCAGCGTTAACAATTTTATTAAGGAGTAAAAATATGTCCTCAGAAACCCGTCAAAGAAAGATTTCGACCTACTATTCAGATTTTGGACAGGGGTATGCAGAAGTCTGGATGGATTTTAAAGAAGAAGTTGCCTTTATTAAATATTTTGACGATAATAGTAATAAGTTCTTTGAAGAAGATTTTCCTAATAAAGCTATTGGGTATGTTGAGGATGCGGCAGAGAACTGGGCTCTTGGTATTAAAAAATTAGAAGGAAATATGCAACTTGGCTTACTATAGTACTAAAACGTATGGTCACAATATTGGTCTGAGCGCTTGCTTTCGCCAGCCTCACGCTGATCATTCCCACTGTAGATTTTTACATGGGTACAGCTTGCAATTTAAATTTACGTTTAGTTGTAATGAACTTGATAATAAAAATTGGGTAGTAGACTTTGGTGGTCTTAAACCTCTTAAGAAATGGTTAGAAGATAACTTTGACCATAAAGTAGTGCTCGATAGTAAAGACTGGGCACTCGATAACTTCCGTGCGCTAGAAGATGCTGGACTAGCTGAACTAAATATCATGGACGGAGTCGGTGTAGAGAAGTTTGCGGAGCATGCTTGGAATAAAGCTCAATGGATCGTGGATGAAATGACAGATGGTCGATGCTGGGTGGTGAGTGTGGAATGCGCAGAACATGGAGCTAATAGTGCAATCTATCAACCATAAATCTTGGACTATACCTGTAGTAGATGCAGGAGATGGGGAGCTCGGATTTGAGCTTCCTGATAACGTTATGGACCAGTTGAACTTATCTATAGGTGATACTATAATATGGGAAGAAACAGCAAACGGCTGGTCGTTGAGGAAAAAAGATAATGACGGATAAAAAATATACCTATAGTGAAATCTTTCATTCTATTCAAGGTGAAGGACATTACACAGGCGTACCTACAGCATGGATTAGATTCTTTCTATGTAACTTACAATGTGATGGGTTTGGGCAGATCCATCCTACCAAGCCAGAGACCTACGAATTACCCTATGCAGACTTTGATGCTCATTCTGTAAATCGAGTAGAAGATCTACCTGTATGGTCTAAAGGATGTGACTCATCATATACTTGGTCGAAGAAGTTTAAGCATCTTATGGGTCAAGAGACAGGTGCAGTACTAGCTCAGAAGCTAGTTGATATCATGAAGAATGATTATAACCCTGAGGGGTTCTTCCGCCATCCTGTGTCTGGTCATCATAACCATTTGTGCATTACTGGTGGCGAGCCTTTGATGCGCCATGCCCAGAATGCCTTCTTGGATATCTATGAAGCTCTGTCGATTATGCCTGGTGGAAAGATCTCAGAGACGTCTTATATGGCGTCAGAGAACCTACCTTCGTCGGTTACATGGGAGACTAATGGTACTCAGGTACTGTCAGACGACTTCCTTAAATTAGTAGACTCTCCACTTATGAAGCCAGAAGCATTCTTCTCAGTTAGTCCTAAGCTGTGGTCTGTTGCTGGTGAGAAGCGTGAAAAAGCTATCAAGCCAGAAGTTGTTAAGCAGTATCATGATGTCTCTTCTAAGGGTCAATTGAAGTTTGTTGTAGGCCATCGTAAAGAGCAGTGGGAAGAACTTGATGAAGTTGTATCAATGTTCCGTGAAGCTGGTGTTAAGTATCCTGTGTGGATTATGCCTGTGGGTGCTCGCGAAGAAGAGCAGAAGCTAGATGCTGGTGCTGTAGCTAAGATGGCTTTTGAGCGTGGCTATAACGTAGCTGGTCGTATGCATGTTTATTTGTTTGGAAACGCTATTGGTACATAACAGTTGCACTTACTATAAAAAGAGATTATAATAAGTTATATATTATGAGGACTTCAAATGAGTAAATGGCATTATCAGTTAATGAAACGAAACTTTGACGGTGAAGATAACTATGCTGTTCATGAATATTACAAATTAGATGGTGAATTTAGTTGGACAAACGATCCAGTCACAATAGATGGTGAGAGTGTTGAAGATGTTAAAGCAATGTTGCAAATGATACTTGATGACATTGACAAGCATGGGGTGAAAGAGTTTGAGTAAGATACAAGCTAAGATCACTGGGTATATGGACCAGATTCAATCTGTCATGGAAAGCAACACCCATCTCGAAGAGGACTCTGAGATTCATAGTCTGATGACCGGCGTTTCAATTTACTTTGCACATATGGATGATGAAGATAGGGACTACTATCAAGCTGTTCAATATGCCTTAGAAGAAAAAAAAGGTTGGAAGTAATGAATGAATACACAATTGCTAATTCATGTTGATCTTTTAGCTAAAATAAAGTATAATAAGATAAGAAAATACTGCAGTGATAAAAAGGAATATAAATGAAGATCTCTGATATTATTAAAGATAGAATCGATGCAGCTGGGATTCGCTACTGGGCAGGAGATAATATCTCTTCAGTATTAGAAGAAGGAGATACAGACCTCCTTATTGACGAAGCAGCTGAGAAGTTCGAAGCTGTATTGGATAGTCTTATTATTGATCGTCGCAATGATCCTAACTCTATGGATACAGGTCGCCGTCTAGCTAAGATGTATATCAATGAGATTATGTCTGGTCGTTACAATCCTGCTCCTAAAGCTACTGCTTTTCCTAACGATGGTGAAGATGGCTATACAGGAATGATCGTTATACGTTCTGAGTTACGATCAGTATGTTCTCATCATCATCAACCGGTAGCAGGGGTAGCCTATATTGGTATTATTCCTGGAAAGAAAGTAATAGGACTATCTAAGTATACTCGTATTGCTCAGTGGTGTGCCCGCAGAGGTACTCTACAAGAAGAACTAGCTAATGATATCTGTAAAGAGATTCAGAAAGCTACAGAGTCAGAAAATGTAGGTGTATATATTCAAGCTACTCATGGCTGCTGTGAGAACCGAGGTATTATGGCTCATAGTTCTCTCACTCAAACAACCGTTCTTAAAGGTCATTTCTTAGATGATAGTATGACTACTAAGACAGAGTTCTTTGATAATATTAAATTGCAACAACAGTTTGCTCCTTAAACAAAAAAAAAGGGTCTTCGGGCCCTTTTTTAGTTGCACTTAGTACAAAAAGAGTATATAACTATTACATCAGATGAGGAGAATAGTTATGCAATTATCATTTAACCGCGACATTAAAGAAAACGTAGCTCGCTTTGACGTTATCAAAGAAGGAGAAATCGTTGCTTCTGTAGATCAGTACTTTGATTATGGTGATACTCTTTGCGAAGTAGAAGTTGTATCTGGTGAATTAACTAATGAAGAAGTTGATCTTATCTTTGAAGACGGCTGCGTGGAGTATATCTAATGGCTAAACTTTGTAGTGAGCCTGGATGTAATAACTTTAGTCGTAACGTTGGTAGACGCAAAGATGGAACGATAAAATATGGTAAGCACTGTAGTTATCATAATACAATTAAATACGATCTAGGTGGAAGAAGCTATCTTAAAAATCGAAAAGATTACTGTGAAAATATGGATAGTAGATTAGGGTATAAATGTACAACTACTATAACCGGTTTACATATGCTACATGTAGATCATATAGATAGTAATCACTTTAATAACAATAGTAATAACCATCAAACCTTATGTGCTTGCTGTCATGCAGAAAAGACTCATCAAGATTATCTAAAAAGAAATAACCTGAAGGAAAGACGGTATGACTTGGTATGCTAATTCTGCCGGTAGGCATGGACTATCTGGTGCTAAAGGAGATGCTGGTGAAAAGCTGGTAGAGCTTTATTGTAAGAAAAACAATCTTTCTTGGGAAGATAAGAATGACTATAAAAGTCAGGTTATCGATAAGATTGATTGTATTATTGAAAATGAAGCTATTGATGTTAAGACTAACATTTATATGGACCGACTTGCGGTTGAGTTATATCTTAACAATAAAAAGAAAGTTGGACCTGGTTGGCTTTTTACTACTAAAGCTAAAAAAATATATGGTGTAGATCTTGACAATAAGAAGATTTACAGCTATAATGTATCAGATATGGTTGAGTATGTAGATAAGAATAGATATCGATCTAAACTTACTAAGCATGGCGATGAAGTTATCTGGGTACATAAATCTGAATCTTTTATTACGGAGTTGCAATGAAAATAGCTCATGAAGCACCGCTTAGTATCTTTGATAAGGTACAGCAGTTAACCGATTATGATTACGCACTCGTTCATCTATTTGAGGAGAACGAAGAGTATTATAACACGTTTGTAAAGGCTAAGAAAGATGGAAGAGAAGTCCTCCTTGATAACTCAATCTTCGAGTTGGGAACAGCTTTTGAATCTGACACATACGCTGACTGGATCGTTAAGCTCAAACCAGATTGGTATATCGTCCCTGACGTACTCGATAATGCAAATGCTACTATTGATAGCTTTGATTCTTTTATGCTTACATATCCTGATCTTCCTGGTAAGGTTATTGGTGTCGCTCAAGGGAGTACTTATGATGAGCTTGTTGCTTGTTATCGTTATATGGCTTACGACTCCCGTGTAGATAAAGTAGCGATGTCCTTTAATCATCCATTCTTTCAGACTATGATTCCACCTCTAGGTAATAAGTATTATCGTATGATGCGTGGACGTCAGAAAGTAATTGCGGATATGCTACGTGATGATATTATCAATCAAGATAAACCTCATCATTTATTAGGTTGTGGTCTACCTCAGGAGTTTACTGAGTATCAGAATCATAAATGGATTGACTCTATGGATACTTCTAACCCTGTTATTCATGGTATGAAAGGTATTCGCTATAATGATTATGGATTGAATGATAAAGAATCTGTTAAACTTTTTACTCTAATTGACGAAGATGTAGTTGCATGTTGGGATGATATCGAATATAATATTCATATGTTTAGGGAGATGTGTAATGGAAAAGCAACCGTGGATAGCGCTGTTTAGTCAGTCTGGTTCAGAAATCGTAGCGATAGCAGAAGCTATCGGTGCGTGGCCTGAGTTTATCTTTACTGATAATAAAAAGAAAGATAGTTGGCATCCTAAGTTACGTAGTCGCTCATCTGTCTTTATCGAGAAGCCAGATACTCTTCCTAAGTTTGTTCAAGAGAATGTAAATATGTTGCAGACTTGGAAAGGTACTTCAATTGTTACCTTGCATGGATATCTACGTATTATGCCTATGTTGACTGTAGAGATGTATAACGGTCATCCTGGTGATATCGTAAAATACCCAGAACTGAAAGGTAAGGATCCTCAACGTAAAGCTTTGGATCTTAATCTACCATCTACTGGATGTGTTATTCATAAAGTTACAGAAGAAGTTGACTCTGGTGAGATTCTATCATATAATACATATGATATGCAAGGTGATGAAGATGAAGATATTCTAGTAGATCGTCTTCGGGATATATCTGTAGATATGTGGGCAGAGTTTTTAAAGGGGAAAGTAATTGAAAATATTTAAAGGTGAAGTAGAAGAGTCTGATGATCCTAGACCTAGTCATTATAGTCAGAAAGAGGGTCATGTAGAGTGTATTAAGGTTATTAAGCAGCTATGTGAAGAACATCAGAATGATCCGTATACTGATTATAATCGTTATCAAGCATTTAAGTATCTCTGGCGTCTAGGTCAGAAGGATGATGTGTTGTTAGATATTAATAAAGCTATAACGTTCTTAACGTTTGCAAAAGAAGCTATTGAAGAAGAGAGAGCTAAAGATGGATGAAATTGAAAAAATTGCTAGTAAGGTCTTAGGAAAGACTTCTGACGGTAAGACTATGATGCGTTATGAGACACCTGACGAAGTAGATAAAACTCTGCTTGTTGGTATTCCTCGTCATCTTAATCGTACTCAATACGACTTAACCGGTCAAGAGTTTATCGGTGTTGATACTTGGAACTCATATGAGTTTAGTTGCTTACTTGATAATGGGTTTCCTATCTCTGGTTGGCTACGTTGGTCATATTCTTCTGATTCAGAAAACATTGTTGAATCGAAGTCTGCTAAACTATATCTTAACTCATTTAATATGGCTAAGATGGGATCTACAGTTTCTGTCGCAAGAGTGAATGTAGAAGAGACAGTGTGGAAAGACATGCTTGATGTCCTCAAATGTGTTGAGGATCGTGATCTCAGTGTAGTGTTGCACATTAACGAAGATGCTGGTTATGCTAAACCGATGGCGGGATCGTGGGTACAGCTAGAAGAGCATGTAGATGTTGAACATATTGACTTTAGTCATTATAATGAAAGTCCAGATATCTTACGGGTAGTAGAGAGCGATGGTAAAGCAAGTCGTTATATGTCTAACTCTCTTCGCTCTAATTGTCGCGTTACTAATCAACCCGACTGGGGTGATATTTACATTCATGTAAAGGGAGCTAAAACTATTACTCCAGAGTCACTAATGCAGTATATTGTATCGATGCGTAAAGAGAACCATTTCCATGAAGAGATTTGTGAATGTGTATACAAACGTCTATGGGACTTGTTAGGTCCTTCAGAACTTGTTGTCTCATGTCTCTATACACGTAGAGGCGGTATAGACATTAATCCTATTAGAGCATCAAGCCTTGATCTGCTGTATAAGAATTTTATTTCAGACGCTTATACTCTTACCTCAAAGACTATGAGGCAATAGTGGTTTATGAAAGCTAACCACTTTAAACAACACACTGCTTTCATATTGGAGAACTAAATGAAAAATATCGTTGTATCATTATCTGGAGGAATGGATTCCTCTACTCTACTATTGCGTGCTATCAAAGAAGTAGGCGCAAGTAATGTAACAGCTTTGTCATTTGATTATGGACAAAAGCACGTCTGTGAATTAGAACGTGCTAAAGAACTAGTACACTATCTTGCAGTGCACGGTCATATAATTAGGTACCAACCTGTTAAGTTAGATGGACTAGTATCACTGTTATCTTCTACGCTAGTTACTGGAGGTGCTGAGGTACCAGAAGGTCATTACCAAGAAGAGACAATGAAAGAAACTGTAGTACCTAACCGTAATAAGATCTTTGCTTCTATTGTACAAGCAGTAGCTCTTAGCGTGGTTAAAGATACAGATGAAGAAACTGCTATCGCTCTAGGCATTCATGCTGGCGATCATGCAGTTTATCCTGATTGTCGTCAGGAGTTTCGTGATGCTGATGATCATGCATTTCGTGAAGGTAACTGGGATGCTGATAAGGTAACTTATTTCACTCCTTACTTAGAACTAGATAAGTTTGATATCTTAAAGGATGGTCAAGTACTCTGTGATGCACTAGGGTTAGAGTTTAACGAGGTATATAAACGTACTAATACTTCGTATAAGCCTATGCAGCATAATGGTGTTTGGTATTCTGATTATAAGAGCTCATCTTCTGTAGAACGTCTTGAAGCGTTTATTAAACTAGGTCGCCCTGACCCAGTTGCCTATGCTGATGAGACTGGCCCTGTACCGTATGAGAAAGCTCTTGCTCATGCTCAACAAATTTTAGCTTAAGGAAAAATAAATGAACTATATTAAATCTCACTTTAACTTTGGCGATGAGAGTATGTCCCTTGTCGGCAAGCTAGTTGCACTGCATCTAGTAATTATCGCTCTTGCAAACTACACAGTACAATTCTCAGGAGTTATCCCTGTACTAGATCTCTACTTTACTTGGGGCATGTTTGTATTTCCTCTTATCGTTGTTGCTACTGACTTAACTGTACGACTAACTAACAAGTATGTTGCTCGACAGATTATCGCAATTGCATTTATTCCAGCTATCTTTATCAGTAGCTTTATTGCTACTCCTATGATTGGTATCGCTTCTGCTCTTGCATATGCACTAGGTCTGAGTCTTGATGTATCCATCTTTCAGCGTATTCGTGAGAAGTTAACAGACATGTGGTGGGTAGCACCTGCTATCTCTACGGTGTTTGCTAATATCTTAGACACATACGCATTCTTCTGGGCAGCATTTGCTTATGGACCAGATGAGTTTATGCGCGCTAACTGGTTAGAGATTGCATCGGTAGATGTAGTATTTAAGATTGTAGTATCACTCGTAATCTTCCTTCCAGTATATGGATTGCTCTTACAGCAACTACGTAAGCGAATGACAGTAGGAACTGGAGCTTAAAATAAAATGCCAGCCTTTAGAGATATCGGCTGGCATTCCTTTGTTCTATATACTATAATAAGTTAAAGGAGATAAGTTATGGCTATGAGACATATTATGGGTGAGAAGAGTACAAGCTCTCTTACTAACGTACAACCTAAAGATATTCAACCTAACGCTGTTGATCTACGTCTAGGCAGAGTACTAGAGATTCTTGATAATGACTTTATTGTTGATGAAACGAAAAAGGTTCATAGAGGATCTAAAGAATTAGAACTATTCGAAGATGGATACTGGTATCTATATCCTGGTGTATACGAAGTTATTATGGAGAATGAAATTGAAGTAGGAATGGGCGAAGCTGGGTTCGTTATCACCCGCAGTACTCTTAATCGTAATGGGGTTCACCTTACTACAGGTCTCTATGATACTGGCTATCATGGGGTTATGGCTGGGGTCATGCACGTAACGTGTGGTCGTATGAAAATCAAACCAGGTACTCGTATTGGTCAATACCTTTGCTTTAAAGCAGAGTCTTTACATAAATATGATGGAGATTATGGTAAAGGTAAAGAACATGATAAGAAGTACGAATAATGTTCACAGTTGAGATGGACTTTGATGAAATTGAAATCACTGTTCTTGATGACAGTGGGGGTAAAGAAGATGTAAAGGTTTTCTCATATGATGACATTGTTTACATCAGACAATGGAATGAAAAAAGGCGCCAATATGATTTAATAGTTTTAACTCCTGAGATGTATGTAGAGTTAATGACAGCATATCGTAAACCAGAAGGTGCTTATATCACTCAAATCTCTCATAATTAGATATAATAGTAGTTATAAAAATGACGAGTTAGCCTCGTCATTTTTTTTGTCCAAAAGCCCTTTTTTAGTTGCACTTAGTTCAAGAAGAGTATATGATAATATTATGAAAAAGAAAATTAGAAATATTGAACCTGTAAACTTTATCGAGATTGACGCTACGATTCGCTCTGTAGCGTCAATCTCTAAAACGAAAAAAGCTTTATATGCAGATATGAAGAGGAGATATAACTGGAATGATAGTCAATGTAAGGCAGCTATTGATCCTATCTTAAGAAGAGAGTATCCAAAGTTAAAATGAATGGATATAAAAGTCTAAACTGATGGTATGGAGTAGTCTTTATGAGTAAGTATGGTCCTAAGGTGTTTGCTGCTGATAGCATTATTACTAAAGGTAACTTTCTTGTTGGAACTATATGGAATGTGGTTGCTTCTAATGGTAAAAGTTCCTATAATATAGAAATGAAAGAGAATGGCTTTACTTGTACGTGTCCTGCGTTTCGCAAGTGTAAGCATATACGTAATGTAGAGGAGAAATTCGATGAGTAATCAACGTCCTGGTAAGTTTAAGCCTGCGGCTATGCGGGATGGTGGTCTTAACGATATGAAGCTTCGTGCTTTCTTTCGTACTGCTGCTACGCTAGTCGAAGATAACTCTGACGCTCAGTTTTACTTTGAGCAGTTTGTTGATCATATATCTGATGGTGGATCTTTGTATACTGATGATCCTGTGGCTATTCGTAGAATTTTAGGACTGTAATATGCGTAAGAGAAAAATAAATATTAAGAACGCGCGCGCTCTTGTAGAGCATGAAAAATGGTTGGTATCTATGGGTGTGGGTAAAGTAAAAGCAGCTCATGGTAATGAAATACCTAACTATAGAAGTGAGAGTAAAGTAGCTTTAGGTAATAAGATAGCTGGTCATGGCCCTAGAAAAGAATCTATGATCTACAGTGGAGAGCGTAAATTACTAGGTATTGCTACTATGCATAAATCTAATTTAGTTCCTATCTTTGCTGATAATAAAGATGATGCAAAAGACATAGCTAGTATGCGACGCTAATTAGTTACATAATTATGAAAATAACAGTTGCACTTAGTTCAAAAAAAGGCTATAATAAGGCATAATAAGGAATTAAGGAGTATACTATGACAAAGTTCAACAAAACAGACTTCAGCTACCACGGCGGATACTTGATGTACACAGGTGATTATAAAGATCGTCCAGTATATCCTAATAAAGAAGGCGTCCATCCTTCTAACATTGGACGGGGTCTCGACCTTTTTATCGCTCGTTTTAAGTATCGTGGTGGACCTGTAAAAATGGGAGCTTTCAAAAAATTCCTTATCAACAACTTTACAGTTGAAGAATATGTTGAAGCTCGCAATCAAGAAGGAGTTGAAGGTTCTCCACTTCGCATCTTGCAAAATAAAGGATTTATGGTATGAAATTATATTTAGATATGGATGGAGTGATTGCTGACTTCTTCGGTGCAATTGAAAAGAAATTTGAGATTGATCACTGGAAGGATCTAGAAGATCCGCTTCTTGCAATCCAAGGACTCAAGAATACTGATTGGTTTAATACTCTAGAATTGTTTCCTACCTCTAAAAAGCTAGTTCAAGCTTGTCGTGACATCGCTGGTCGCGATTATGGTATTTGCTCATCACCTATTGTAGGTGATGAAATGAATACAGGTTATTGGAAACGTACCTGGCTTGATCGTCATGACTTTCTTCCAGAGATTCCAAATCTAATCTTTACTAGCGAGAAGCATAAGTTTGCTAATGAGAATATCTCTGGTGAACCTAACATCTTAGTAGATGATAAACCCAGCAACATTCGCGAGTGGAATGCTGCTGGAGGTATTGGTTTACTTTATCAAGCTAACGAAAACGATGTTGATGATCTAATCAACGATATTCGTTATGCTTATAGTTAAGATCTCTTATCTTTACCTTTGATAGCTTGACCACCAAAGAATGCTGCTACTATTGCTGCGACTGATACAAAGTATACGGAAGCCATACTACCAAGTATCTTAGAAGCTTCCGATAATCCTAGTAACACAGCAAGCACGACAGCAAAGGGGTACAGCAGCATTCCAAACAATGCAAACCACGCCATTTTACGCTGCGCATCACGCATAGCATCTTCGTCTTGTATTTCTAGAATCTTACGCTGTAACTCTAGCTCTTCATGAGTAACGTCTCCGTTACCATCAAGATCAGCAGCCTTCATTCCATCTATAGTTCTTTGCTCTATACCAAACTTGTTTTTACTAGCCATTTGTCATTAATCCCGCTATTGCTGGACCAAACGTAGAAACAGCTGCAGTCACTACTACAATAGCAATAACACCAAATGCCATCCACTTCATTTTAAAATCATCTACTGTCATCTTAATTCCAATTAACTCATTACCAAGCACTCTAAGAGACATTTCCATTTTACCCTCAGGCATATCGATTGGTGTATTCTGTTTTTGATCTACCATTTTAATCCTCTTTTTTGGATATTTATAAAAAAAACAGTTGCACTTAGTTTAAAAGGAGACTATAAATAACATATGAGCAAAACAGCAAATATAATAAGTGGATTAATCACTATGTCTATTATAGCAGGTATTATTGCAGCTGCTACAATGGCTCCTCCCACTATTGATGCAAAGCAGCATGAATGTCTTGCATTAAACATTTACCATGAAGCTAGAGGTGAACGGGTAGAGGGTCAGATAGCTGTTGCACAGGTTACAATTAATAGAGTTGATCATATAAAATGGCCAACTACTATTTGTGAGGTTGTTTACCAGCCTAAGCAATTTAGTTGGACTCATTTAATTAAAGATCAAACTCCTAGAGAAGCTCGTGCATGGGCTAAAGCTAGAACTATTGCACGAGATGTTATGATAGGGAATGTTGAGGACCCTACCAAGGGCGCTGTATACTATCATGCAAACTATGTCAATCCAAATTGGGCAGAATATATGGAGTTGTCTAAGGTGATTGGCAATCATTTGTTTTATACATGGGACGGTGACTGGAATGCAGACAACTGAAGAACTACCTATTGAATTAGAATGCTGGATGCTTAAGCATGGCATACTACCAGCTGAAGATAAAATAGCTCTGTATGGCAACAACTCTGATGTTGTTCGGCCTAAAGAAGAAACTCCACACGAGCATGCTATACGTACTGGAATATCAATGGGATGGATGCCTTCGCATGAGGGTGAGGAACCTTCATTTTGAGTTATGTCAGTCCTTGCATTTCAGTCTGTCAAATCGATAAAGAGACAAGAACGTGTACAGGCTGCAATCGAACGATTGATCAGATAAGAAACTGGACTAAATATAGTGATGATCAGCGAATAGCTATTATAAAGGAGTTGGGGTCTAGCAAAACTTCATAAAACTTTCATAAAACTATCGACTTTTACTGCCCTGTGTTGAGCTACATAAATCGTCGCCTAATTCAGGGCGGGAGTTTAACAAAACGAGATAGGAACACAATGAAAAATGTATTACTCGGTGCTGTTGCAGCACTCACACTCACAGGCACAGCAGCCACAGCACGAGACAATATTCAGATTGCAGGCAGTTCGACTGTCCTACCATATGCTTCAATCGTAGCAGAAGCATTTGGTGAAAACTTTGACTTCCCAACACCAGTTGTTGAATCAGGCGGATCAAGTTCGGGTATGAAACGATTCTGCACGGGCGTAGGCGAAAACACAATCGACATTGCAAACTCAAGTCGTCCTATCAAACCAAAAGAAGTAAAGGTATGTGCAGACAATGGCGTAACAGAAATAACAGAAGTTATGTTTGGTTATGACGGTATTGTATTTGCCAACTCAATCGAAGATGAACGGTTTGCATTTACACCAGCGCATATCTATCTTGCACTCAACAATCGCAGTGAACTAACAACATGGGATCAAGTGGATCCAAGTTTCCCAGCATATGAAATCAAAATGTTTATCCCAGGCACCAAGCACGGAACACGTGAAGTATTTGAAGAAAAGGTTCTATTATTAGGCTGTGAAGCAGTAGGTGACTTTGAGAAGTTTGAAGCGATACACGGTGAAGATGAAGCAGAATCCATGTGCATTAAAACCCGCACAGATAGTCGTAGTATTGACATTGACGGTGACTACACAGAGACACTAGCAAATATTTCTTCTAACCAAAACTCGTTTGGTGTATTTGGACTAGCGTTCTATGAAAACAACACAGACACTATTGAAGTAGCAACTATTAATGGTGTTCGCCCAAGCGCAGCCACTGTCGCAAGTGCTGAATATCCGGTTAGTCGTCCATTGTTCTTCTATGTGAAAGACGCACACGCAGGCAAAATCCCAGGATTGTATGACTATGTTCGTTTCTTTGTAGCAGATGGTATTGCAGGACCAAGCGGCCCATTAGCACAATATGGTCTGGTGAGCGACCCAGAACTAGCAACCACACAAGCAAAAGTGGCAAATAAATAAGTAACATTATGTAATAAATCCATCATAGTAAAAAGTGATGATTTTGTACCATACTTTGAAAAAAAAGAGCCCGGAGAAAAAAAAAGTTGCACTTCTCCGGGCTTTCTATTATAATTATATGGTAAACGTTGAAGCAACGTGGACACATACTGGACCCCGGTTCGATACCGGGCAGCTCCACCACAGATACACTGTTTAAAAAGGAACATTGTTCTGGGCATAGCCAACGAAAATCTCCTATTTGAGGTTGGCAGTGTATCTTTGATGGGGCTGAAATGGGATCGACAGGTGTGGAAGTGGAAGTGGAGTTTACCGGATGATCGCGCATAGATCAAAACTACTAAATGCAAACAATAACTTTGCACCATCTGGTTATGCACTAGCTGCATAAACACAGGGAGCTGGCCACTTGCTTAGCAACAGAAAAGTGGCATATCTTATAATGTTTTTAACTCAATCTAGGAAAAGTAAAATGAAACTCGCAGTAATCGCAACAGCAGCAACTCTTTTGGTTGCAACACAAGCATCAGCAATCGACCTTGGTTATGGTCTTACAGCTGGTGGAGAAGTAGATATGAACTACACCACTGGCACAGAACTCTGGGCACTTGAAGCAACTCCTGAAGTTGGCATGGGCTTGATGGGTGCACAAGTAACAGTAGGATCTACCTTTGATCTAATGAACCTTAATGGTGATGACGTATTTAAAGGCTTGGACTTCTCAGCTGAGTATGCAGTTGGTACTACAGGTCTGACTGCATATGGTGAGGTTGCCACTGACTCAGATTTTGAGTTTGGTGACGTTAAAGTAGGCGCTAAATTCGCGTTCTAATTAATCATATATACTGTATAGGGTCACTACTTAATAAGTGCGCGAGGGGCCATGGTTAGCCCCTCTTTCTTATGGAAAGGACTATAATATGAAAAAAATATTATTAGCTTTAGGGTTAATATCTGGTCCTGTGTATGCGGATACGCTTCAGATTAATATTCCCTGTGAACCTGCACCCGTTGCAATGGGGATAATGGCACAATATAGGAATGCCTTGCTTCTTCAAGGAATGGGGACTATTAAATCAAAAGATGGGAAAACTGTTACTTCTACTACTCAGATATTTATAAATCAAGATACTGGGACGTTAGCTGTATTAATATCTTTCCCAAATGGGGATAACTCTCCTATGTCTTGTCTAGTTATTGCAGGTGATAAATGGGAGCCATATGGAGGCCGTCAGCCCTGGGATAAAAAGAAAGGAGATCTGTAATGTGGGTTTTGTTATTTGTCTATATGTACGATGCCAAGCCTTATGTAGAAGAACATAGTAAGCATAGTACTATGGTAAAATGCTTTCAAGCCAGAGAAGCTCTAGGCAAAGAATTAACTAACCGTTATGGGTACTTTGATCCTGGCCAGCAAGCTGTTTGTGTTGAAGCAATATAAAATTTTAATTGTTATAAATACCCTTATGAATGGAGTTTAACATGTTACAAAAATTTATACAAGTGTTTATAGTAATGTTCTTTAGTATGTTGTCAGTTGCGACATCAGCAACCGCTCAAGATACGGTTGAATGCCCTGATGGCTATGTATGTACATTGTCGGGCACAGACTCTAATATTACTACCAATGGTCAGATGACCACAACCGTTAAGCAACCACCCCCATCAGCAATTGCCCCACAGTTTAGTGCAGGTAGCAACTCTGACTTATGTACTATTGGCGCATCTGCCTCTGTACAAACACAGATCTTAGGTATTTCTGCTGGTGGTACATACACTGAAGAAAACTGCAAACGATTAAAGAATGCAAAGGTTCTTTACGATATGGGAATGAAAGTGGCTGCAGTATCTACTATGTGCCAAGATGAAAATGTATTTAAGGCAATGATGAATGCTGGCACCCCTTGTCCTTATAATGGTTTAATTGGTGAAGCTGCTAAACTGGGTTGGGAAACTCATGTTGAAGAAACTGAAGAAGAATTAAACCTGATGGGACCTATTGATGCTGAAAAAGCTGCTCCTGCCATTGGCGCTGGCATGCTGGCCTTCTTACTCTTACTCTGAGAGTATTGCGCCATACTTTGGATATACCGGTAATGCTATAACGGACCAATCTCTAGCTTGGTCTATGCCTAACGTGTTGCCTGATCCACCGGGATTAGATATTCAAAATGTAATATACAGTTATAAGATCCAGAAAGAAACTGGCGATTTGGTTACTGTTCATGTTCAGAATAAAAATGCAAACGGCACAGGGTATATTTTTAGAGAGACGGATGAATGGAAACCAGGGTCTATAACTGGTACAGGAATTAGTAAGGCAGTTCCTGTAGGAAACCTACCCAGAGAAGTTTGGGGAGATGGTAGCATCGATGTTGACGGTAATGGCTCTGTGTATGATGCGAGTATCGTTTATACATACAGAGTTACGCCATGCTATGATCCTCAATTTGATCCTAACTGTCCTGATTATGTTGTACAGATCCCTGATATTCCTGAAGTTGATTATGAAGTGTATGATGTGTTTGATGATGAGAATGTTGACATGGAACGTAATAAAACAATTGAGCAGGATGAGATAAACAAAGCCGAGGCTAAGAAAGATAAAGAAGAAGA